>Ga0265798_10004560_pt1 | contig 19010 bp, 11 predicted proteins | sample P3T30metagenome_FD_192430 | JGI IMG/M metagenome (GOLD analysis project Ga0265798, IMG submission 192430) | Plant litter microbial communities from East Loma Ridge, Irvine, California - P3 T30 | ecosystem: Environmental > Terrestrial > Plant litter > Unclassified | place: USA: California... | reverse complement strand
TGACGTTCTTGACTTTGGCGTCCCTGATGAGCGTATCGGCGATCCGGAGCTTGTCGATATTGGTCTTTAGCGAAAGATCGGCTTCCGTAAAATGATTGTGGTAATTGATGGCGGCCATGTTGCCGAGCATGTGCGATAAATAGTTCAGATACGGTGCGTAACCGGACAATTCCTTGTCATTGTAATCGATCCCGTCGCGAAAAGCGTAGTAAGACTGCGGAATTTCGTCAGTTACATCTTGCCCCGTCCGGACACGATGCGCCGTCGGATAGATCTCTTTTTTGGCGAAATGATGGAAATCGAGGGATGCCTTGGCATAGCGGTCGAAATCCTCGCTCCAGTTGATCTCGGATTTTTTCTGGTCGTAAAACGCAGCCGAAGCCCGATATGACGAATCGATCGCCTTCTCAAAACCTTTTACATCGAGATCGAAAATCGGATAGAACTGGTTTTTATCGGCTTCGTTCCGCAAGTACATTTCCATGAGGAAATTGTTTTTCTGGTCGCCGCGTCCGCAAAAAACGATCGATTCGTCAAAATCGCGCGCATTCACGCGAACCATCAGGCTGTCGTTCTTGTCGAAATAAACGTATTGGTATTCGGGCTCGTGGCGGAACGAATAAAGACCGGGCGTCAGCGAATCGAAGGTCTTAAAAAATGTATTGTCGTCTTTGAGGGCGATAGTGTCCAGCACCTGCCCGTCTTTGCAGAACAGGACGTACCGGCTTACCGGGTTCAGGACTTCGCCGCCAAAATAGGCCGTGTAATCCTTTCGGCCGTACTTTTTGTCACACGACATCATCAACAGCATTGGGACGCACAAAATCGCTAATGTGCGGATCACTTTCAAGTGTGGCATAAATCAAGGGATGTGAAACAAAAATATGCGCGTCACGTCAAACTATCTGTTAAGGCATAGTTAAATGTAATTTGCCCATTTTTAGGACTTTGCGAACAAGGTTTAACCCGTTTTTTTTGCTACTTTTGCGCAATATTTTTTAAAAGCCATTACATAAGATGTTAACAGTAAATAATTTATCGGTACAATTCGGCAAACGCATATTGTTCGACGAGGTGAACACCGTCTTCGCGGATGGAAACATCTACGGCGTGATCGGAGCCAACGGTGCCGGAAAATCAACTTTCCTTAAAATACTTTCAGGCGATTTCGACGCGACGTCAGGACATGTGTTCCTCGAGCCGGGCAAACGGATGTCGGTCCTGAATCAGAACCACAATATGTTCGACGAACAGACGGTTCTCGAAACGGTCATTATGGGCAACAAAACGTTGTTCAAGGTCAAAGCCGAGATGGATGCCCTTTACGCGGATTACGACGATAAGAACGCCGACCGCATCGGGGAGCTCCAGGTGCAGTTCGAGGAAATGAACGGATGGAACGCCGACTCGGATGCGGCCACGATGTTGTCGAACCTAGGCATAGGAGCCGAACACCATTACACGCTCATGGGCGACCTCGACGCCAAGCTCAAAGTTCGCGTCCTCCTTGCCCAGGCGCTTTTCGGGAACCCGGATGTGCTGATCATGGATGAGCCGACGAACGACCTCGATTTTGAAACGATTACGTGGCTCGAGAATTTCCTGGCCCATTACGAAAATACGGTGATCGTCGTTTCCCACGACCGTCACTTCCTGGATGCGGTCTGTACGCATATTTCGGATATCGACTTCGGGAAAATCAACCACTATTCCGGAAACTACACGTTCTGGTACGAATCGAGCCAGCTTGCCGCCAAGCAGCGGGCCCAGCAAAACAAGAAGGCCGAGGAGAAAAAGGCGGAACTTGAGGAATTTATCCGACGCTTTTCCGCTAACGTCGCGAAATCAAAGCAGGCGACTTCCCGTAAAAAGATGATCGAGAAGCTGAATATTTCCGATATCAAACCATCGTCACGCCGTTATCCTGCGATCATCTGGGATCAGGAGCGCGAGGCCGGCGACCAGATACTGAACATAAAAGGACTTTCGGCTTCAATAGAAGGTGATGCCTTGTTCACAAACGTCGACCTGAATATGGCCAAAGGCGACAAGATCGTCGTTTTTTCGAAAGATTCCCGCGCCACGACTGCTTTCTACGAGATCATCAACGGCAAGCAAAACGCCGACGCCGGCACTTTCGATTGGGGAATTACAACGACGCAGGCTTATCTCCCGGTGGACAACCACGAATATTTCAATGTCGACCTGAGCCTTGTGGACTGGTTGCGCCAGTGGGCCAAAACCGAAGAAGAGCGCGATGAAGTGTACGTCCGCGGATTCCTTGGCAAGATGATCTTCTCTGGAGAAGAAGCGCTGAAATCGGCACGCGTATTATCCGGAGGCGAAAAGGTTCGTTGCATGACGTCAAAAATGATGATGCAGCGCGCCAACGTCCTGATGTTCGACGAGCCGACAAACCACCTCGACCTCGAATCGATCACGGCGTTCAACAACTCGCTCAAGAATTTCAAAGGGTCGGTACTGTTTACGACACATGACCACGAATTCGCGCAAACGGTAGCAAACCGCGTTCTGGAACTGACTCCGAAAGGGGCGATCGACCGTTACATGACGTTCGATGATTACCTCGACGATCCTAAAGTGCAGGAATTGAGAAAGAAAATGTATTCATAAAAAAAATCCCGGTTCATGCCGGGATTTTTTGTATCTGATACTTATTATTTGCGGAAACGCGAAATGATCCAGATGATGACTGCGATGACCGCAATGACAATAAAGATCCCGACGCCCATTCCGGCCTGGAAGATGTCGCCGACCAATTCGCATCCGATCAATGTCGTCGAAAGCAGGACTATAAGTGCGGAGTAAAGTGAGAAACGTTTCATGGCTAAGTTGTTTTAGGTTACGTTACAAAGTTGCAAAATAGGGGCGTCCGCAACTTTACAATATTTAGCCGATATATTGCAGGATTCTCAATCGGTGCCGCAAGGAATGTACATGGTGAATGTCGCGCCTTTCCCTACTTCTCCGTCAGCCGTAACGTATCCGCCATGGTTTTCCACGATCTTCTTGACTATGGCCAGTCCGATGCCCGTGCCCGAATACTCATCTCTTGTATGCAAGCGCTGGAAAACCTCGAAAATCCGGTCTTTGTAGGCTTCGTCGAATCCGATCCCGTTATCGGAAACCGAAATTTTTGAATAGGGCTTATCGGACAGTTTCGCACCCGGGATTTCGCGCTCGGCAACGGTCGTACTTTCGATGACGATATGAGGCCGTACGCCATCCGACGTAAACTTTATCGCATTAGACACGAGATTGATAAGCAGTTGGCGGAACTGAGAATTGATGATCCTGATGTGCTTTTTACCCTTGACTTCGACAATAGCTTTCGCCGCCTGGATTTCCTCCGCAAGATCGTCCTTTACCTCGTTGACCAACAGGTAGAGATCTTCCTCTTTGGACGGAAAAATTTCTTTGTTGACACGGGAATAAGCCAGCAAATCCTGGATCAGGTTCTGCAAACGGTTCGCGGCGTCTTTGGTTCGCGTAAGGTAGGTTTGGCCCGTATCCGATAAAGCGGCCTGGTCTTTATCGATGATCCGGCTGATGAACGTCTGCATCTTGCGAAGCGGCTCCTGCAGATCGTGGCTCGAAATGTACGTGAACGATTCGAGTTCCTTGTTCATTTTGTCCAATGCGGAATTGCGCTCTTCCAGCATGGCATTGCGCTCCCTGAGCTGTTCCTGGCTCTGAAGCAGGTCGTTCCTGAGCATGTTCGAGGTGTTGAGCTCGCGGTTCACCATAAAATAAGAGGCGATGAGGACGAGCAGCGCAGCTACTGTAAGGAATACCGTAAACAAAGGCGTGACGATCAGTTCCTCGTTCAGCGTTTCCCTCCGGATCGTGAGCAACATGTCCTCTTCCTTGCTCATGTGGCTGATGAGCGTCCGGAGTTCGGTCATGATCTTTCTCGCTTCCAGCCATTGTCGCGTCTCGATCTTTTTAGTTTTGGACTCATCGAGCAGATAATACATGTAATCGATGCGCTTCTTGACTACATTATTGAGTTTGATCAGATTCGTCCGTTGGGAGAAATTGTCGTTCGTGTTCGCCGCCAGGCTGTCGATCTGGGTCGAAAGAATGCTGAGTGCCAGGTCGAAGCGTTTCAGATAGGTAGAATCTTTCGTCAGGATAAAGCCTCTCATACGCGAATCGGCTTCGGAAACCGACGTATAAATATTCTCGAGATCGAGCTTGACCTGTGTGGTATGGGTGACGAGTTCGGATGTCTTATGGAGCGAGCTTATCCGAAAATAAGAAAGTACTGAAAGCAAAAGCAGCAAAATTGCCGACGATATAAATATGATGCGGATGCGGTTTGTCCTGAGGTTGTCCAATTGAGTGCAGATTTGGATTTCAAAGCCTCGGCTAAGGTAGGAAAATATCCAAAATCACGAATCGGCAAACGAAAATCCTGCCAACTTTTTATCGGCTGCCCATCCTGAAAAGACGAAAATGCACTAACTTTACGCCCCGAACACAACTCCACATTATGGGTCAGAAAATATTGCTCACCTCAAAGGAAGTCAATATCATCCTGCATCGCCTGGCTTGTCAGCTTATTGAAAAGCACCTCGATTTTTCCCAAACGTTGCTCATCGGCATCCAGCCGCGCGGTTCTTTTCTGGCCGACCGCCTCAAGTCTTTGCTCGAATCCGGTTACGGCGTCAAAAATGTAAACCTGGGCTATCTCGACATTACGTTTTTCCGGGATGATTTCCGCAGACGGGAAAAACCGATCGAGGCCAATTCGACGCGCATCGACTTCATCGTGGAAAACCGCAAAGTCATCTTCATCGACGACGTTTTGTATACGGGTCGCAGCATCAACGCGGCTCTGACGGCGATCCAGTCGTTCGGGCGCCCGTCGGAAGTAGAGCTGCTGGTACTTATCGACCGCCGCTTCAGCAGGCACCTGCCCATACAGCCGGATTATCGCGGACGACAGGTGGATTCCATCAACGACGACAAGGTAAAAGTTCACTGGGCGGAAAACGAAGGAGAGGACGTTGTGTATCTCGTAAACAACAATTGAAATGAGCGAGTTAAGCGTTAATCACCTTTTGGGTATAAAATATATTACGAAAAGCGACATCGAACTTATTTTCGAGACCGCCGATCATTTTAAGGAAGTCATTAACCGACCCATCAAAAAAGTGCCGTCGCTTCGGGATATCACGATCGCCAACATCTTTTTTGAAAACAGCACCCGGACGAAATTGTCGTTCGAGCTGGCGCAAAAACGCCTTTCGGCAGATGTGATCAGCTTTGCCGCGGCACAGTCGTCGGTAAAAAAAGGCGAGACGCTCATCGATACGGTCAACAATATCCTGGCGATGAAGGTCGACATGGTCGTCATGCGGCATTCGAGTCCCGGCGCGGCGTATTTCCTGTCGAAAAACGTAAAAGCGTCGATCGTAAATGCGGGCGACGGTGCGCACGAACATCCGACACAGGCGCTGCTCGATTCGTTTTCGATACGCGAGCGACTAGGCGGGGTGGAAGGTAAAAAAGTCGTGATAGTGGGCGATATCCTGCACTCGCGTGTGGCCTTGTCGAATATTTATGCTTTGCAGATGCAAGGCGCCGAAGTCAAAGTGTGCGGACCAAACACGCTGATCCCGAGACACATCGGATCCCTTGGCGTTCAGGTCGAGCCCGATCTCAGAAAGGCGCTGGAATGGGCAGATGTCGCCAACATGCTCCGCGTTCAGAACGAGCGCCTCGATTTCAGTTATTTCCCGACGACAAGAGAATATACCCAGCAATACGGCGTAACGAAAGAACTTCTCGATTCGCTTGACAAAGAAGTGGTAATCATGCACCCCGGACCCATTAACAGGGGAGTGGAGATCACGTCTGATGTTGCCGATTCCGGTCAGTCCGTGATTTTAGACCAGGTAGAAAATGGTGTTGCGGTTCGGATGGCGGTCATCTATCTGCTGGCTTCCAGGATTAAGGGATTTAACGGCTGATTTTTACAATACTGTGGCGGGTTACCATTTGTCGATCAGACATTTTTAGCATTAAGACCATTTAGAGCGTTAAGGGTATTAAGTTTTAATTCATGACATGTTAATGTCTTTAACGGTCTTAACGTTTAAAAATTGGTTCATGACATACGTCTAGCAGACATTTAAATCATTAAGATCATTAATAGCATTAAGGGCATTAAGTATCGGATTCATAATGCCCTTAATGGTCTTAACGAACTTAACGGTAAATTCGGATGTCTGTATGAACTTTCCCAAGGTTCTCACCGTCTGAAAAATATTTGTACACGCATTCTGAAAACGACTCCTTATCTTTGTCTTTAATCAATTCCAGCGCCATGAACGTCGAGCACAAAGAGAACTATTGTATCGTTAAGGACACCGGACACGACCTCCAGTCTTTTTTATTGCAACTTACGCAGGAGCACAAGGATTTTCAACAACATAATCTTATCGTCGATATTTCCCTTCACGGAAACGTTGCAGTAAAAGAAATCAACGCCTTTCTTCCGTTGGCGAAAGCGCATTCCAAGGGAAAAAAGTCATTCGTGATACTGGCGGATGCGGATTTCAACAAAGCATCCGACAAACTGGCTATTGTGCCGACTCTTCAGGAAGCGCGTGACATGATCGAAATGGACGAGATCGAACGGGATCTGGGCTTTTAAACCTGAGCAGATGAAAATTACGATCCTGGGATGTTATGCCGCCACGCCACGCACGTTTACGAACCCCACGTCTCAGGTTCTCGAAATGAAGAATCGTTTGTTCCTTATCGACTGCGCTGAAGGGACACAGGTCGGACTGAGGCGCAACAAGATCCGGTTTTCCAAAATAGAGCATATCTTCATTTCGCATCTGCACGGCGACCATTTTTACGGCCTTATCGGACTGATATCGTCCTTTACGCTGCTGAACCGAACGGCCGACCTTCATGTTTACGGACCGAAAGGGATAAAGGAAATTATATTATTGCAACTTCGTCTGGCCAATTCCTACACCGGATACAACCTGTATTTCCACGAGCTGACCTCCAAAGAGCCTGAATTGATTTTCGAGGACGACAAAGTAACGGTTACGACGATTCCCCTTAAGCATCGCATCTACACCAACGGTTACCTGTTCCGCGAAAAGATAGGTTTGAGGAAGGTCGATGCGGCAGCGGCCGAACGTTTCGGCATCGAAAAATTGTATTACCGGAATATCGCCCTCGGAAAGGACATCGTACTCGACAACGGCGATGTTATACTCAATTCGGACGTCACGACGGAGCCCGTTCCTCCTAAAAGTTACGCCTTTTGCTCCGACACGGTTTACGATGAAGATATCATTCCTTGTCTCGACCATGTTGATGTGTTGTATCACGAATCCACCTTTCTCGAGGAACAGAGCGAACTGGCAACCAAAACCATGCACTCGACGGCACGTCAGGCGGCGACGATCGCTTCGAAAGCCCAGGTGAGCCAACTGATCCTTGGACATTACAGCACGAGGTACGACGACATCAATTTGTTTCGCGAAGAGGCACTTGCCGTTTTCCCGAATGTTTTGCTTGCCGATGACGGAAAAGAATTTGACTTTAACTAATAACAAATAATCCGATGGAAGACTTAGGACACTATCGCCAATCATACGAAAAGAGCGCGCTTATTGAAACCGGGCTTGCGGACGAACCGATCGGATTGTTCAGGACGTGGTTCCACGAGGCCGACGAATCCGGTTTGGTGGCGGAAGCGAACGCCATGACAGTCTCGACTTTTGGACTTGACGGTTTCCCGAAATCCCGTGTCGTGCTGCTCAAGCAATACACGTCCGAGGGATTCGTCTTTTACACGAACTACGAATCTGAAAAGGGAAAGGCGATCGAGGCCAATCCCAATGTCTGCCTGTCGTTTTTCTGGCCCGGACTCGAGAGGCAGGTAATCATAAAAGGCAAAGCCGACAAAGTTGCCGCCAACTTGTCCGACGGATACTTTGAAAGCCGTCCTCACGGAAGCAAACTCGGCGCCGTTGTCTCCCGTCAAAGTGAAGTCGTCCCTTCACGTGAGTTCCTGGAGGACAAATTGGACGAGCTTCAGAAAGAATTCGAAGACCGTGAAATCAGACGTCCGGATTACTGGGGCGGCTACCTTGTGCGACCCGTGGAAATCGAATTCTGGCAGGGGAGGCCCAATCGTTTGCACGACCGTATCCGGTTCCAGTTACAGGATGATCTCGCCTGGAAGCGCGAACGACTATCGCCATGAACTTCATCTCATCAAATGACCGCTTTTACAGGCGGTTTTTTTTGTCCAAAAAATATTACAGAAACGGCATAAATGTAAGAAAAATACTTGTTAATAAAGTTAATATGTGCATTTCATCGATTTTATTTGGCATTTAAACGATGTTTGTAGTAATATTGAATCAGGAAAAACACCCAATACGTTCTTACCCACTTAAAGAAGTTTGCCCCACAATCTACTTTAAAATCTAAATATCACCCAGGACATTTGCCCCACATCTGCCTTGACCTAACCTACTATATGTTATGAAAACAAAACTTTTCAAAACAGCCTTGCTGTGCGCTTTCATGTTCACGCTCAATTCTTGTTCGTCTGATTCGGAAGAGACGAGCCAACCTGTTAACAGCGAGGTCGTCGCCGTACCTTACGATTACAGCGCACTCGAGCTCGAGACGGCGCGCCTTGTTAACGATTACCGCGTCGGAAAAGGCTTAAACGCTTTGGAACTTGTCAATTACGTTTCCCTGAAATCAGAGGAGCACAACGTATACATGATTGAAAATCAGGTTGTAAATCACGACCAATTCGACAAGCGCGCAAAGGATATCATGCAAAATCTTAAGGCAAGCAAGGTAAACGAAAATATCGCTTACAATTACCAGCAGCCTATCGGAGCATTGACCGCCTGGCTTAACAGTCCAGGTCACAAAGCCAATATCGAAGGATCCTTCACCCACTTCGGAATTTCGGTTACGGTAGACCCCGTTACAGGCAAAAAATACTATACGAATATCTTCATTAAAAAATAAATTGAGTTGAATTAAACTTTGTTTTTGTTTTGACGACAAGCCGCCTTCCCAAAGGGCGGTTTTTTTTTGGCGTGCCGGCGGCTGAAACTCCTTTTATTATACCGGCTGATTGGCCGCCGTCGAGCCCGCTGTATCTTTTCGCTACTGCACGTCATTAAAGGATCTCTCCGGTTGCTCTTCGATAATTCCTTATTTGTCGTGGCAAGGCGAAAAGGATGTCGCTTCCATCCCTCACGCAAACCGACAAAGCAACTGGAGTCCTGACCCTCCGTTTTCTTCCGGTTCCTTTCAATGCGGCGACAGTACAAAAGTGCGAAATTGTTTCCGGGGCATCCGATATTAAGCATTTGTAGTCGTTTGTAGTCGTTTGTAAACGTTTGTAAACGTTTGTAAACGTTTGTTGTCGGATAATATTTTGCCTGGGATTGACCTGACAATCTTATTTGATATTATAGGATATGACGCGGCCCGCACGAATAAATTGTTACTCATTTCCCTAAAACAAAAAAGCACCCTTTTCAGGATGCTTTTCGTATTGAGATTCTTTGTCGTTTACAATGCCGTAATGATAAACTGGCTTCGACGGTTTTTCTGATGTTCTTCTTCAGAGCATTTAACGCCGTCTTTACAACCGTTGACCAATTGGGTCTCTCCGTAACCTTTCGAGGTCAGGCGATCGGCGGTGATGCCTTTCGAAATGAGCCAGTCCAGCGTAGACTTGGCGCGTCGCTCAGACAATCTTTGGTTGTATTTATGTGAGGCGCGGCTGTCGGTATGAGATCGGATGTCGATCTTCATGTTCGGATACTGCGTCAGCACGTCAAGTACTTTGGCAATGTCGACCGCCGCATCCGGGCGAATGTCCCATTTGTCCAGATCGAAGTAGATGTAATTGATCCCGAACACGTCGGCAAGATCGTCTCCCACTTTAACTGCCTTGAGTTTTTTCTCAAGCTGTATCGGCAAATCGGTCTTTCCGCTGTCTTTAGGAATAGTGACTTTCTGCTCCTTGGTTTCGTACTCTTCTTTTTCGGCACGCACGTAATAGGCTTTTCCGCAGTCGACGGTACCGAAATCATAAAACCCTTTTTCGTCGGATACGACTTCCTTCAGTTTGTTGAACTTGTCGTCGAACAACGTCACTTTCGTGTTCGGAAGGACTTCTCCCGTAGCAAGATCCGTAACGATGCCGGACAAAACCTGCTCGCAGATCAACTTGCGCGTCTCCAGGAATTTGTAGATATCATCCGACCCGGCACCGCCTTCGCGATTCGACGTAAGGAAACCTTTGCGGGATTTAGTGTCGATATAGTAGGCGAAATCGTCCATTTTGGAGTTAGCCGGTGCACCCACGTTTTGTGGTTCTTCATACGTTCCGTCCTGGTTGATGCGCGACATATAGATGTCCATTCCGCCAAGGCCCTGATAACCGTCAGAAGCAAAATACAGTTCATTTTCGTTAGTGACGAAAGGGAAAGTTTCCTTTCCTTCCGTATTTACCGAATCACCAAGGTTTACGGGCGTTCCGAAAGAATTGTCGCCTTTGATCTCGACCTTCCAGATGTCCGACATTCCTTTTCCACCCGGCATATCCGATGCAAAATACAGCCATTTTCCATCCGCGCTAAGCGACGGGTGCGCCACGCTGTGATTGCTGCTGTTGAACGGTAGTTCCGCAACGTTTTCCCAGTATGGCACGCTGTCCCTGACGACTTTAGTCGCCTTGTAAAGCTTGAGCAACGTTACGCTCTCGGCACTTTTACCTTTTTTACCGTCGTTGAAATCGTTGCGTGTAAAATACATTGTATTGCCGTCTTTGGAAAAAACCGGCGTTGCTTCGTGGAAACGCGTGTTGATGTTTTTAGCGAACTTCAGCGTTTTTCCAACAGAGTCGCCTGTAATAGGAGCGGCGTACATATTCGTGAAATACTGGTTCGACCATTTGTGCTTGCGCTGGACGAAATTTCCCGTATCGCGTGCCGATGCGAAAACCAGCTGGCCTTCGTAAACGGTGCTTCCGTAATCGGAGTATTGCGTATTGACACCTGAATCCCCGATTTCATATCGCCCGGAATTGGCTTCGATCTGCTTCATGTAATCCTTCTTTTCAGAGAAATTTTTCCCGCGCAAATCTTCGTTGGCCTTAGCCGTGAACGCGTTCATCATGTCGTCGGACTTCGTGTAGTTTCCGACGGCCTTCAGCGACTGGGCATAACGGTAATACAATTCCGCCTCGACGTCATTGGTCATCGCGAACAATTCGTCGTACCACTTGGCGGCCTTATCGAATTGTGCGTTGAAGTAATAGGCGTTGGCGAGCTTCTCGAGAAGTTCTGCGTTCTTATAACCTTTTTCCGCAATGCGTTCGTAGGTTTTGATCGCATCTATGTACGCATAACGGTCATAGTTCTTGTCGGCTCGTTTCAAACCGACCTGTCCGTATGTGGAAACGGCCAGTATAGTAAATAGTAGACTAAGTAGTACTTTTTTCATGACTTGCGTATTAGAAGAATCTAGGAGATGTGATCTTGTTTTTGTTGCTGAAGAACTCGTAGCGCAAGAACACTTCGTGTGAACCTGAGTTGTAGTTGCGCAATTTCGTGGTCTCCAGGTCGTATCCGTATCCGATGAACATGCCTTGCGTGATCTGGAACCCGGCCATGAAACTCACGGCTGCATCCCAACGGTAGGCGGCCCCGAGCATGAAGCGGTCGTCATACAACGTATTGAGTGAAAGGTCGGCCTGCAACGGAGCTCCGGTGACGGCCTTGGCCAAAACCGCAGGCTTGATTTTCCACATCGGATTGATTTCGAAAACGTAACCTCCGATAAGATAATAGTTCATACGCTCTTTGTGGATGGCGCGGTCGTTCTCTGCCCAGTTGTCGGTTTCGATGAAATTCGGTACGGACAATCCAATGTAATATTTATCGGTATGCCAGTAAACCCCGGCGCCGATGTTAGGCGAGAAATCGTTGTTGACGTTCTGGAGCGACGGATCGATCTGCTCGTCTGGCGTAAGCATGCCTCTGTCAAGGTTGAAGAGGTTAGCCGTTCCTTTGATACCGAACGATAGTTTATGGACTTCATCGGTACGGATCGTGTAGGAGATATCCGCGCTGAATTGGTTTTCCGTCGTTGGCCCGATCTTGTCGTTCACGAACGAGACGCCGAGTCCCAGGTTGCTTTCACCTATGGGAGTGTTCAATGAAGCGGCGTTGGTCGTAGGAGCGCCGTCAAGTCCGACCCATTGTGAGCGGTGCAAAGCGAACAGGCTCAAAACCCCTCTTGATCCCGCATATGCCGGGTTGATGTTGATGGTGTTGTACATGTACATGGTATACTGTGCATCCTGCTGCGCCCACGACGAGAACCCTGCCAACATCAAAACGAAAATTAAAAATCTTGTTTTCATTAGTCTATTGTTTTTTACCCGGGGAAGTTGACGCCCCGGGCGTGAGATTTGGTTTTCTTATCTTGAAAGGTATAAATATCCGTCTAGTTTGCCACTTGTGCCATCAGCTTTCTTATAAGTGATGATGTAGAAGTACGTTCCGGTAGGCAATTCATCGTCTTTCTTCAAAGTCACCCTTCCTTCTGAAACTCCGCGGAATGCACGGTCGTTGTTGTTGTAGTTCTTCATCTCGAAGACCAGGATACCCCAACGGTTGTAGATTTCAACCGTGTTGGATACGACGCACTCGACAGTTTCGAAACCGTTGATGTTGAACACCTCGTTTATACCATCGTTGTTAGGAGTGAACGCGTTGTTTACCGTTACGGTACATGCCGGATCAACTTCACAATACAGTTCGTTGACATCAAGGCTGATGCGTACCGTCCTCGGACAAACCGGATCGGCGATCACGTAATCCACAGTGTAGATTCCGTTTGCCACGCCATTCGGCTGGAATACGCTTCCGTTAAGTCCAGGTACGTTGTCGACGTTGACGAACGTTCCGCCGGCAGGAGTTCCCGCAGGCAAGATCGTGGCAAGGTCTATCGAGGCGCTGACGTCTTCGTTACACTGCTGGTTCGATACGGTCACCAGGCTGTCGGTTACCGATACGTTTACTACCTGAGTGAACGTGGCCTGGTTTCCGCAAGCATCCGCTATGGTCCATGTCCATGTGATCGTGTAGTTTCCGTTTACGACATCTGAAAACGTTTCGGTGAACGTTGGTTGCGCCACTTGGGAACAAGTATCGCTGAACGTCAGTGCCGGTACGGGCGGGATCTGGTCGCAGGTCACATTGACAACTGGAGCCAGCGTTTCGTTAACCGTTGGAGCAGTAATGTCCTGAACGGTGACAACCTGGGTATGTGTAACGGTATTTCCGCAACCGTCAGTCGCCGTCCATGTACGTGTGATCACTTCAGTAGTCGGGCATTGACCCGCCACGCTTGTTTCAGCGTATACGACCAGGATAGCAGCCGGAGTACATCCGTCAAGAGCAGTCAGAGCCGCAGGAGTCGGAACCGCACCGCACTCAGCTGTGATGTTCGCATCAGGCAACGGTTCGACGAACGACGGAGCCGTATTGTCTATAACATTGATGTTCTGGGATACGGTCGCCGTGTTTCCGCAAGCGTCCGTAGCCGTCCATGTTCTTGTAAGTATATAAGCACCTGCACAAGCACCCGGAGTCGTCGTTTCCGACATCGTTACGTTTACCGGAGTTTGTCCGCAGTTGTCAACAGCCGTCAACGTTGCGGCGGACGGGATAGCGGCACATTCTACCGTGATCGCTGCCGGAGCAGATTCGTTAAACGTCGGTATCGTAGTATCGTTTACCGTTATGATCTGCGTTGCCACGGATGTGTTTCCGCAAGCATCCACAAACGTCCAGGTACGGGTGATGACGAATGAATTCGCGCAGCTTCCTGCTACGACCGTATCGACAGCCTGGGCCGTGATCGGATCTGCAGAACAGTTGTCCGTAGCAGTCAAATCGATCGCAGACGGAACTTCCGCTGCACAAGAAACGGTCACGTCAGCCGGAACGTTGGCCGGAAGTACCGGAGCCACCGTATCGCCAACCGAAATGTTCTGGGAAACGGATGATGTGTTTCCGCAAGCATCGGTGAACGTCCAGGTACGGACGATTGTATAAGAATTAGCACATGAACCTTGCGTCACGACATCCACACCCTGGGCAGCAATCGTGCCCTGGCAGTTGTCGGTAGCCGTTAGCTCAACATTCGCCGGAACTTCTCCGCCACATGAAGCCGTTACGTCAGCAGGAGCTGTCGGGGCCACCGGAGCGGTAGTGTCGTTTACGTTGATCGTTTGGGAAACCGTTGATACGTTTCCGCAAGTATCGGTAAAGGTCCAGGTGCGAACCAAAGTGAACGTGTTAGGGCAAGATCCCGGCGTATTGACTTCCGTCATGACACCCGCAACGTTTCCGCTACAAGCGTCGGTAGCCGTAAGGGCAACCGCAGCCGGAACTTCAGTTGCGCATTGTGCCGTCACGTCAGCAGGAGCAGCCGGAGCCACAGGAGCGACAGTGTCGGTAACATTTATGGTCTGCGATACAGATGAAGCGTTTCCGCAAGCATCGGTAAACGTCCAGGTACGTACGATAGTCGACGTTCCGGCGCAGGCACCAGGAGTCGTCACGTCTACACCCTGAGCCGTGATTTCAGTTCCACAGTTGTCGATAGCGGTCAATGTTGCGTTAATCGGAAGCGCGTCTCCACACTGTACCGTCACGTCAGCCGGAGCTGCAGGAGCGGTCGGTGCGACATCGTCTACCACATTGATGGTCTGCGAAATTGCAGTCGTGTTGGCACAAGCATCGGTAAACGTCCAGGTACGGACGATAGTGTACGTTCCGGCGCAGGCACCAGGAGTCGTCACATCAACACCTTGAACGCTGATCTCGCCAAGACAGTTGTCGGTAGCGGTCAGGGTCACGTTGGCAGGCACGTCAGTTGCGCAAGCCACGGTAACAGCGGCAGGAGCTTCAGGAGCGACCGGAGCCACAGTGTCTGAAATCGTAAACATTGCCGATGTCGTCGCAGCGTTTCCGCAAGCGTCGGTAGCGGTGAAAATCACCGTTATGGCAGTAGAGCAGTTATTCGCACTAGGGTTGTAGTTATTAGTCCAGATCACATCGGAACAAGAATCGCTCGCGCTAGATCCACCATGAGTTCCCAACCAGTGGTTGATTACGTTCTCCGGAGCGTTTCCGCACTGGATCGCAAGGTCTTCAGCTTGAGTAGTGATTGTCGGAGCTGTAGTGTCCTGAACATTGATAGTCTGGGTAGCCGTTGCCGTGTTGCCACAAGCGTCGACAGCCGTCCAGGTGCGTGTGACCGAGAATGATCCCGCACAAGCGCCCGGTGTATTTACATCTTCGAACGTCAGGGTCACGTCTCCGGCGCAATTGTCGGTAGCCGTAGCCTGAGCAAACTCTGGAGCTGCAGGACATTCGATCGTAGCAGTGGCAGGCAATTGTGCGATCACCGGAGCTACGTTGTCATTTACATTTATGGTTTGCGATACTGATGACGTGTTGCCGCAAGCATCGGTAAACGTCCAGGTACGGACGATTACGAAAGCGTTGGCGCACTCGCCTGCAGTCGTGACATCGACACCTTCGGCCGTGATGACCTCACCACAGTTGTCGGTAGCGGTCAATGTCTGGTTAGCCGGAACTTCAGCCGCACAGGCAAGCGTCACGTCGGCAGGAGCCGTCGGAGCCGCCGGAGCGATCGTATCGTTAACGGAAATCGTCTGTGATACAGATGAAGTATTTCCGCAGGCATCGGTAAACGTCCAGGTACGGACGATAGTGAACGATCCGGCGCAGGCACCAGGCGTAGTCACATCGACACCCTGAGCCGTGATTTGTTCGCCGCAATTGTCGGTAGCGGTCAAAGTCACGTTTGCCGGAACATCAGCGGTACAAGACGCTGTCACATCAGCCGGAGCTGCAGGAGCGACCGGAGCGATCGTATCGTTTACATTGATCGTTTGGGATACAGACGAACTGTTTCCGCACGAATCGGTGAACGTCCAGGTACGGACAACAGTAAAGGAGTTCGGGCAAGATCCCGCAGTTACCACGTCGACGCCTTGTGCGGAAATGGTATCACCACAATTATCGGTAGCGGTAAGGGTTGCGTTTGCCGGAACTTCAGATGCGCATGAAACGCTGGCCGTAGCCGGAGCTTCAGGAGCGACCGGAGCCGTCGTGTCGTTTACAGTAATGTTTTGTGAAACCGAAACCGAATTGGCGCAGGCATCCGTAAACGTCCAGGTGCGAACGATAACGTATGATCCGGCGCAAGCACCAGGAGTCGTCGCATCGGTACCCTGAACTGTAATGTCGCCGGCACAGTTGTCGGTAGCGGTCAGGCTGACATTCGCAGGAACGTCGGCAGCACATTGAACGGTTACTGCAGCAGGAGCCGCCGGAGCCGTAGGAGCTGTCGTGTCGGATACGGTAAACGTAGCCGATGTGGTCGAAGCGTTTCCGCAAGCGTCGGTAGCAGTGAAGATCACCGTTACGGCAGACGTACAGTCGTTGCCGATCCCGTTGTAATTATTGGTCCAGGTAACAGCTGAACACGTATCGGTAGCCGATGCGCCTCCGTTGGAAGCCAGCCATTCGTTCAGTGTATTTTCTGTACCCGCTCCGCATTGGATGGCAAGGTTCTGAGCCTGGGTTCCGATAACCGGAGCCGTGATATCTTGTACGTTGATGGTTTGCGTGGCCGTTGCAGAATTTCCGCAGGCATCGACAGCCGTCCAGGTACGTGTTATCACATATGAATTCGGACATGAGCCCGCAACCGTTGTGTCTTCGAAAGTCAAAGTAACGTCACCGGCGCAGTTGTCGGTAGCGGTTGCCTGAGCGAAAACAGGAGTTGCAGGACAGTCGATCGTAGTTGCGGCAGGCAATTGCGCGATTACCGGAGCTACGTTGTCGTTTACATTAATCGTTTGTGAAACCGATGATGTGTTTCCGCACGCATCGGTAAACGTCCAGGTACGGACGATTGTGAACGCGTTCGGGCATGCACCCGGCGTCGTAACATCGACACCCTGAGCCGTGATAGCACCCTGACAGTTGTCGGTTGCGGTCAACGTCACATTTGCAGGAACGTCGGCAGAACAAGAAGCCGTCACATCAGCAGGAGCCGCAGGAGCGACAGGAGCTACAGTGTCGTTTACATTGATCGTTTGAGAAACCGATGAAGTGTTTCCGCACGCATCGACGAACGTCCAGGTACGGACGATTGTGAACGAGTTCGGGCATGAGCCTGGCGTCGTAACATCGACACCCTGAGCCGTGATAGCACCCTGACAGTTGTCGGTTGCAGTCAACGTCACATTTGCAGGAACATCGGCAGAACAAGAAGCGGTCACGTCAGCCGGAGCCGCAGGAGCGACAGGAGCTGTTGTATCGTTTACATTAATTGTTTGAGAAACCGATGAAGTGTTTCCGCACGCATCGGCGAACGTCCAGGTACGGACGATAGTGAACGCGTTCGGGCATGAGCCTGGCGTCGTAACATCGACACCCTGAGCCGTGATGGCACCCTGACAGTTGTCGGTTGCAGTCAACGTCACATTTGCAGGAACATCTGCAGAACAAGAAGCCGTCACGTCAGCCGGAGCCGCAGGAGCGACAGGAGCTGTTGTATCGTTTACATTGATCGTTTGAGATACAGATGAAGTGTTTCCGCACGCATCGGTGAACGTCCAGGTACGAACGATAGTGAACGAGTTCGGGCATGAGCCTGGCGTCGTAACATCTACGCCCTGAGCCGTGATGGCACCCTGACAGTTGTCAGTCGCAGTCAACGTCACATTTGCAGGAACGTCGGCAGAACAAGAAGCGGTCACGTCAGCCGGAGCCGCAGGAGCCACAGGAGCGATCGTGTCGTTTATATTAATAGTTTGTGAAACCGATGATGTGTTTCCGCACGCATCGACGAAAGTCCAGGTACGGACGATGGTGTACGATCCGGCGCAAGCACCAGGAGTCGTCACATCGACACCTTGAACGGTAATGTTACCGGCACAGTTGTCGACCGCAGTCAGTGAAATGTTGGCCGGAACATCGGCAGCGCACTGAACCGTTGCTGCAGCAGGAGCCGTTGGGGCAACCGGTGCAATCGTGTCCGATACGTTAAAGGTAGCCGAAGTGGTAGAAGCGTTTCCGCAGGCATCGGTAGCTGTGAAAACTACGGTGATGGCAGCAGAACAGTCGTTTCCGATACCGTTGTAATTATTGGTCCAGGTTACGGCAGAACAAGAATCTGAAGCTGAAGCGCCTCCGTTGGAAGCCAGCCAGTCATTCAATGCATTCTGGTCAGCGCCACATTGGATCGTCAGGTTCTGAGCCTGGGCCGTGATGACCGGGGCTGTGATATCCTGAACATTGATGGCTTGTGAAGCAGTTGCAGTATTTCCGCAAGCATCGATTGCGGTCCATGTTCTTACGATCGTGTAAGCATTGGCGCAGGCACCAGGAGTCGTAACATCGGCGAACGTCAGTTCTACGCTGCCGGCACAGTTGTCGGTAGCGGTAGGCGTTGCGAAAGATGGTACTGCCGGACAGTCGATAGTGGAAGCGGCAGGCAATGCAGAGATTACCGGAGCCGTAGTATCGTTAACCGAAATGGTCTGAGATACAGATGAAGTGTTTCCACATGCATCGACGAACGTCCAGGTACGGACGATAGTGAACGATCCGGCGCAGGCACCAGGCGTAGTCACATCGACACCCTGAGCCGTGATGGCACCACCGCAGTTGTCGGTAGCGGTAAGGGTCACGTTGGCCGGAACGTCGGCAGAACACTGAGCCGTAATATTGGCCGGAGCTGCAGGAGCGACCGGAGCCGTAGTATCGTTTACCGAAATAGTCTGGGCTACAGATGAAGTGTTTCCACAAGCATCAACAAAAGTCCAGGTACGGACGATAGTGAACGATCCGGCGCAG
>Ga0265798_10004557_pt1 | contig 19018 bp, 20 predicted proteins | sample P3T30metagenome_FD_192430 | JGI IMG/M metagenome (GOLD analysis project Ga0265798, IMG submission 192430) | Plant litter microbial communities from East Loma Ridge, Irvine, California - P3 T30 | ecosystem: Environmental > Terrestrial > Plant litter > Unclassified | place: USA: California... | reverse complement strand
CGGCCTCCTGTGCCTTGATGGTGAAGTTTTTAAAGTCCATTGTTTTGCTTGGTTCTCGGTAGGTGCTTCGGATTAGGAAGATTGTACGAGGGTACTAGCAAACGAGGTGCAGAATGACTTATTAAGACTTTTTGACTGAAATATGACACAAAAAACAAAAATTTAGAGACATTTTGTCGCAACTATGTACTTGGAATAAATTACCGAAAACGCATGGTATATTGGCAAAAAAATGACTATGAAAACGAAAAAGGGCCGCACTATATACGATATATACGAAGTCTTTACTCCGTCTACACCTGCACAAGCTACTTTCATAGAAAGGGTTAGTATTAATACAAAGGTTGTCAATGCATTAAGAACACCTGGCAAACAGCTTATAGTGTATGGACACTCCGGTGCAGGCAAGTCTACCTTGTTAATTAACAAATTAAACCAATTATATGAGAAGCATATAATTACAAGATGTCACGCTGGCATGACCTTCGAAAATATCATGATGCATGGATTTGCATCTATTGACAGGTATTATATCGAAAAAATTGATACGGTTAAAAAGAAGGGTTTAAATTTCCTCATCGGAGCTGAATATCAATCAATCAAAGCTCAACTAACCGGCAGCACTGAAACTAGTACAGCTACTACTGCCAAACCTCTAGTACCGCCTCAACTCACAGTTCAGTTTCTTATAAAATTCTATGGTGAACTCAATTGCTGCTGGGTTCTTGAGGATTTTCACAAAATAAGTGCAGATGAGAAAATAAAGACAGCTCAAATAATGAAAATATTTGTGGACTCTGCCTTAGAATACCCAGCTGCTAAGCTAATAGCAATTGGAGCAGTGAACACAGGTAGAGAAGTTGTAATTTTCGACAGAGAAATGGAACTTCGATTATCACAGGTTCACGTCCCATTAATGACAGATGATGAGCTAAAGAAAATAATTATTTCAGGTGAAGAAAAGTTAAATATCAAATTTGGCATTGATGTAAACCAGGCAATAGTAAGAGCATCTAGTGGATTAGCAGCAATCTGCCATCAATTATGCCTAAATTGTTGCAACGCAAAAGGTATAACAGAAACGTCGGATTACTTAGTCAAAATAGATGAAGACGCCTTGAATAGTGCATTTCAAGAATACGTTGAGGATAAAGAGGACTCACTGAAGCAAGACTTTGAAGATGCCATAAAGGTCGAAAATGGCTATGGTGATTTACCGGAAATAGTATTATCAATAATTGCTAGAAGTTCTAAGGACGAAATGCCACATAAAATTCTCGTCAAGAGAGTTGAAGGATGGATAGCGTCAAAAGCTAGAGAACTAAACATTACCCATCTGCCAGATTTATTAAAGGAGATGCAAGTAGACAAACGAGGTAATGTGTTAACTTTTAATGAAAGGACAGAAAAGTATTCTTTCTCAAATCCTTTTATGCGTGTGTATGTGCAATGCATTGTCAAGAATGATTTGACCCAAGGCACTAGTCAACATATGTTACCAAGAGAACTCGATTCAATAATAGAGCGGATGGTTGAAAGAATGCATAAGGTTTATTATGAGGGCCAAGAAGATGACCAAGACACAATTAATGACCTACTAGAGGATTTAGAAGATATATCTTAACCATATTTTCAACCTAACGCGAGCTTGTAGTTCGTGACTTTAGTAGTGAATGTTGTGGTACAATTGACGCGCAGCAGTAATTCAAGGTAGAGCAACTAGTTCTCAACTAAAGTATAAACTTGGATTAAAGTGTCTACTCGCCCGCGCGCTTCGTACACTTGCTCCATATGAAACCGAACACCCTAGCCACCTTTTACGAGGCGCTTGCCCCGGGTCCTGCCTCCGCAGCTGGCGTGTTGCCGCCGCCGGATATGGGGCAAGGCGTGGGGCATTTTAACGTGTTCTCCCTGGCGGACCTCCGCGGGACGCCCCCGATGACGTTTAACCGGCGGGCCTACCACAAAATCACGCTCTGCCGCGGGCGCAGCCAAGTGGAGTATGCCGACCAAGCCCCGCACGTGGGCGCCAACACCTTGTTTCTGGTGACGCCGCGCGTGCCCTACCGATGGCTGCCGCTCACCGAAGATTTTGGGGGCTATAGCTGCCTCTTCGACGATGCCTTTCTGCTGCCCGCCCGCACCGGGGTAGTGCTGGCGGAGCTACCGATTTTTCAGCCCGGCGCCTACCCGGTGTGGGAAGTGGCCGAGGCCGACTGCGCGGCGGTCGAAGCTATTTTCCAGAAGATGATGCACGAGCTCGGGTCGGGCTACGCCTACAAGCACGACCTGCTGCGCACCTACCTCTGGGAGCTGATTCACCTGGTGCAGAAGCTGCAGCCGGCCCCTACCCCCCTGGCTACACACAGCGCCGCCGAGCGAGTCGCCACCCAATTCACGGAGCTGCTGGAGCGGCAGTTTCCGCGCCCCAGCCCGCAACCGGCGCTGCGCCTGCGCACCGCCACCGACTATGCCGACCAGTTGGCGGTGCACGTCAACCACCTCAACCGCATGCTGAAGGAGACAACGGGCCAGACCACCACCGCCCTCCTCAGCAGCCGCCTGACGCAGGAAGCCAAGCTTTTGCTGAAACAAACCGATTGGAGTATTTCGGAAATCGCCGATAGCCTGGGCTTTGCCGATGTGGCGCACTTCTGCACCTTTTTCAAGCGCCACGCCGGGCAGACGCCGGGGGATTTCCGGCGGCTGGCGGTGTTTGGGGTGTAGCCAAGGTTCTACTGATAGCGCGGGGCTCTGCCCCGTGTCTACTATTGGCAGGCCTCTGGCCTGTTTTGTAGAGGGCGACTCGTTCAACGATTGCAGGCCAGAGGCCTGCCAATAGTAGACACGGGGCAGAGCCCCGCGCCATCTGCGCGCCTGAGTTCTTACAACTTGTTTGAAATCTAAAACAGATGGGTTGACTGGCGAAGTTTACCCCTCGCCTACCGCCTGGACCTTTGTGGCGTACTCACTCGCTTCCCTACCCTAGGGAGGCCAACCCCACAGGCAACATGGCAAACAAGAAAATTGCGCTGGTCACCGGCGGCAACAAAGGTATCGGCTTCGAAATAGTGCGGGGGTTGCTACAGGCGGGCTGTCGGGTGTACCTAGGTGCCCGCGAAGCAGCCAAAGGCCAGCAAGCCGTAGCAGAGCTGGCCGCCGAAGGCGACGTGCTGTTCCTCGAAGTAGACCTGGGCAACCAAGCGACGCTTGATGCGGCAGCGGCGCACCTGCACCGCGAGGAAGGCTACCTCGACATCCTAGTGAACAATGCGGGCATCAATGTGCCGGGCGATGGGGCGCCCAGCCAGGCCGATGTGCGCAGCGTAGGGCAGGTAATCCAGACCAATTTCCTGGGCACCCTGGCCGTCACCCAAGCGTTTTTGCCGCTGGTGAAGCAGGCCGCGGCGGGGCGCATTGTCAACGTGTCGAGCCCGCTGGGCTCACTCACCTTCAGCGGTCAAAACGACTGGGGCCTGCTGGGGTACTCGGCCTCGAAGGCCGCACTCAATATGCTCACCGTGCAGCTGGCCTACGAGCTGCGCAGCACGACCATCAAAGTAAACTCGGCCACGCCCGGCTACACGGCCACCGACCTCAACGGCTTTGCGGGTACCGACACCCCGGCGCAGGGTGCAGCGGAGGCCATTCGACTAGCGCTGCTGCCAGCCGATGGCCCCAGCGGTACGGCTTCCTCAATCGATGGCCTTTTGCCTTGGTAAGGACCGGCGGCGGCTAGCGGCCAACAACGGGCACAGCATCCGCAAAACGCCAGCAGGAGCACCCGAACCGAGTGCTCCTGCTACTAATGGCCCAGCTCCTACGCTAGGCCTTCCCCCCAACACATTGGGTATCAGTACTACGCATACTGCGCGCCCGTATTGCTGGCGCGGCGAAACAGCCAGCCCGCCGCAACCCATAAAGCAGCAAATACGCCGTTGGCCACCAGCACGTTCAGCAGGTGTACCGCAGGCTCGGCGGCCGCACCCGTAGGCTTCCACACGAAGAGCGCAATGGCCGTGACAACTACGTAGGTTAGCGCCGCGCCAAACATGGCGCGCGACATGCCCAGCGGCCGGAAGCGGGCCACGAAGGCCCCAATGAGTGCCACGGCGAGCACCCCGCCGTACAGCAGGTTGGCCGGGTTGTCCTCACTACCGACGAGCCCCACGGCAAGGTTGGCCCAGATAAGCAGCAACCCCGCCGCCACCGCCACGCCCACGGCCAGCCGGTAAGCAGTAGTGTTGCCCATTCGCGCTATCAGGGTGAACGTGAGCCCTGCGCCGAAGAGCATGACGCCAGCAGCCACAAAATCGAATATGTCCCACGCCATGCCAGCCAGAAATAACTGTGCAGTCAACGGAATAAGCAGCAGCAGCGCCGTACCGAGCGCAACGCGCCCAATGCTTTGAAGAAGGGACATGGCAGAAGTGTTTGAGGTGAGAAAATAGTACTAAAGCAGAAAAAAGACGAGCAAAACCGTTACTCCTGGCGCAGTTCGGCTTAACGGCAACGCAACCAGCGTGGCCAAGGCACCACCCTATCGCAGAAGAGGTTATGCCGACCACACAGAACGATACAAAGGAAGTAAAAGAACTTTGCAATTCAAAGTTTAATCCCAAAAAATTTATTGTATCCTCAAAATCCGGCAGGTCAGCCGGCGTCGGCTAGTCCGCATACGCAAACGAGCCCCGACCAAATGCAGGCCGGGGCTCGTTTGCTAACTAGTAGAAATAGGTGGCTGGCAGATGGGGAAAGCCAGCCGGGGCTACTACATCTTGGTTTTCATTTTCATGGTGCCGTCGCTGGTCTTCGTCTTCTTGGCTTTGCGCATGGCGCGCTTGTCGCTGCCGGTGCCCGACATGTTGTCCATGCGGCCCGAAGAGTTCATAGTCTGGTCGGTAGTGGTGGTAGTGGTAGTGCCAGCGTTCGGCATATTGGATGGGTTGCCGGTTTGGGTGCCGGGGGTAGTGCCGGGGGCTACGGTTTGGGCCAGAGCAGCGCTGGTGGTGAAGGCAAAGGCGGCGGCTAAAAGGAGAGTGGCTTTCATGACACAGGGAGGAGAAAGTGGAAAAGGGTAGCAGCGGGCGCTGCCTGGTGCGGTGCTATACGGCAGCCCAGGCTACGCGGTTGAGCTAGCCGGCTAGAGGCGGGCTTTTGGCGGCTTGCTGGGGCTGGGCTTCACTTTATTTATTTTGCGCAGGCGCTTTTTATCGCGGCGGTCGAGGTCGGGAATTTCCTGGTCGCGGCTGTGGCCCCGGGGACTGCCAGCACTGGCGGTAGTGGGGGGCGCGACGGGCAGGGCGCCCGGTACGTTGGCGGGCACGGCCGTTTGAGCTAAAGCGAGGTGGGCAGTGAGCGCCAGGGCACTGGTCAGGAGCGAAATATATTTCATTCGGAGGGGAGCTGTTCCTAAAAAGGGCCGCCGAGCTGGCAGCCCCTCCCCTAGCAACGGGCGGCGCGCCAGTTAGTTGGTTTTGGGCATGCCGCCGGTTACTTCCAGCAGGCTGCCGGTAGAGTAGCTACCGTCTTGCGAAGCGAAGTAGACGTAGGCGGGGGCTAGCTCCTCGGGCTGGCCGGGGCGGCCGAGCATGGTTTCGTCGCCAAACTTGGCCAGGTCTTCCTTGAGCATGGTGCCGGGGATGAGCGGCGTCCAGATGGGGCCAGGTAGCACGGCATTCACCCGGATTTTCTTCTCGCCCAGGTAGGCGGCCAGGCTCTTGGTAAAAATGTGAATAGCGCCCTTCGTGGAGGCGTAGTCTACCTGGTGCGGGTTGCCGACAATGCCCGCAATACTGCCCGTATTGATGATGGAGTCACCCTCCTTCATAAATGGGATAGCCGCCTGGGCCATAAAGATGTAACCCTTGATATTGGTGTCGAAGGTGCGGTGAATATTTTCTTCCGGGATGGTTTCGAAAACCTCGTAACCCGTTTGGAAAGCGGCGTTGTTGACCAGAATATTAAAGCCGCCCAGCTCGGTGTGGGTGCGGCGCACGGCCTCGCGGCACTCGGTGGCCGAGCGCACATCGGCCTGAATAGCCAGAAACTGGCGGCCCTGCGCCTGCACGGCTTTGCCGACTACGGCGGCGTCTTCGGCATTCGACTGATAAAGCACGGCCACATCGGCACCTTCCATCGCGAAGGCCAGCGCCACGGCCCGGCCAATGCCCGAGTCGCCACCCGTGATGAGGGCTACTTTGCCGGTGAGCTTGCCGGCCGGCTTGTAGTTCGACATATCCCAGTCGGGCTTTTCCTGCATGTCCGCCTCGCTGGTGGGGTAGGCCATCGGCTTGGGGCTGATTTCGCTGTTGGTGGGGCGCGGTTCGTTTTGTTCGGTAGCCATTGCGGTGTTTTTGCTGAAGTTAGACAGGGAGAGGATACGGGAATGGGCCGGGAAGGCTGGCCGACTTCCGCATTTTAATACCCCCCCCTCCCGGCTGGCACTGGCGCACTTTGCAGCAAACCAGAACAGACAAGGCGGCTACTCTTTTGACCCCTAACTGCTAATGGCCCAGCCAACTGCCAGCCAGAAGAGGCCAACCAAGCCGTGTTATTTTTGGCTGCCGCCTTATTCTGAACACGGCCTAAGCCGGGCTGATATCCTTGGTTTCGGGCACGAGCAGCCAGTAAAAGGCCAGCCCCAACACCCCAATGCCCGCCAACGAGGCAAACCCGGCGGCGTAGCCAAAGTGCTCGACTACGAAGCCAGCCAGCATGCTGCTGAGCGCCGCCGCCAGGCCAATGGCCGAATACACGACGCCTTGCAGCAGATTGAACCGGCCGGTGCCTTTGCTCAGGTCGGCTATCATGATGATGCTAACTACCCCAAACAGGCCCGCACCGATACCGTCGAGCAGCTGAATGGCCGTGAGGGCATACGGATTGGCAATGAAGGCGAAAAGCAGCGCCCGCACCGGCAGCAGCACAAAGGCGGCGAGCAGGATTTTCTTGCGGCCACTCTCGGCCGCCGTGCCGGCGTACCGGGCCACGAACACCATCACGCCCTGCGCGATAATAATGGCGGCCGACAGGTACAGGGAGGAATTTTTGGCGTCGGCCAGGCCCATTTTTTGACCCAGCAAGGGCAGCATGGCGCCATTGCTGAGGTGAAACAGGGCCATTGCGATAGTAAACACCAGGATGTTGCGATTGGACAGCAGCTGCTTGACGCCGGCGGCCGGCGCGGCGGGGTCGTCGGCAGTTGGTGCTACCGCCGCCGGCACAGCCGCTGCATCCAGCCGCTGCGTCTCCTCGCTGGCGCCCCGGGCCAGCGCGTGGTCGATATCCTGCTCCCGAATCAGGAGCACGGCGGCTACCAGGCCAAGGCATTGAACAATGGAAAAGTAGAAGATGCCTTCGTACGAGACGTAGCGCCCGATAATACCCGCGATTATGGCGGCCGCCATATTGCCTAAGTGGTTGAAGCTCTCGTTGCGGCCGATGCGCTGCGCGAGCGCCGCATGCCCCACAATGCCCAGCGTGATGGCCGCTACGCACGGCGCGTACACCGACTGCGTGAGCCCCACCGTGAGCTGCGAGAACAGAATAGGATAAAACCCATAGCTCAGCACCACCGCCAGGCAGCACAGGGCAATGACTACCGACGCCACCATGAGCAGCAGGCGCTTGTGGGTAGTGCGGTCGATGAGTGCGCCGGCCGGGGCCTGCACTAGGATGCCGACAAGCCCAGGCGCAGCTATCACCAGGCCGATTTTATCGGCTGGCCAGTGGCGCACGGTGAGCAGGTATACCGACAGGTAGACGCCTACGCCATCCTTCACGTCAGCCATCAGCAGGCTAACCCAGTCGAGTCCTCTTAAGCTGCGGGTCGGCGTTTCCATAGTGGCCACGTGGGTGCTGCGCATGTAACGCAAGCCAGCGGCCGTAGATATTGTTGAGTATGAGCTTAACCAGGTGTACAGTGCAAGTTAAAACCCCTTTTAACGCACTGCAAACAGAGGTAATCGCTTTACTTAAAATAATTTACAGAAACAATGAGAGATGCCGCTATTTTTCAGCAGTCAGCACAGCCCGCACCGGTGTCCAGCGGATGTCAGGATAGCGAGCATTGTCCAGGGGCATGAGCTTGGGCAGGCCGGTGAGCATGTTGTGCAAATACTGCATACCCTGCCAGGGCGGAAATACCTCGCGGGGCGCGGGCGCGAGGCGGCGCGTCACCTTTATCATAAGCTTCAGCAGCCACAGGCCACCGGCCCGCAGCCGCCGAAAGCGGTGGCCGGTAGCCGCGCCAGCTGCCACCTGGAGGTCGCGGATGGTAGCCACCTCGCCGGCCACGCGCAAGTAGCGGGGCGTGGTGGGGTCGAGGGCCGCGGCGGCCGTAAAGGTGGCCGTGTCGGCAATGGTAGTGAAGTCCAGCGGCTGGTCGGCACTACCCCAGTAAAGTATCCGCTTGATTTTGAAGAGCACTACCGGCGCCTGCCCGGTGAGCAAATCCGTGAACATGCCGTTGAGAATGGACGTGGCCGCAATAGGCGCCTGGTCGAGCCGCCGGCCAAACTCCCGGCGCAGGTCGAGGTTACGGTTCGAACCTTCGGGCAGCCTGGTAAAGTCAATGGAGTAATCGGAGGGGATAAAGCGAGGCACCCCGGCCGCCACGGCCGCATCGAGCAGGCGGGTTTGGGCATCCACTATCACCTCGCGCAGCCCCGAGAGCGCCGACACCACGCAGGCGGCACCCGCACAGGCTTGCGTGAGCGCCGCTGGGTCATTAAAATCGACTTCCACGATAACCACGCCATGCGTACGCAACTCGTTTACGACCGGCTTTGCATTGCCGGGGCGGATGAGGGCGCGCACCTGCGCACCCCGGGCCAGAAGGGCAAGCGCAATGCGGTGGCCGAGGTCGCCGGTGGCCCCGGCCACCACGATGGTAGCAGGCCCGGCTGGCGCGTGGGAGCGAGAATCAAAACTAGGGGTAGGCAAAATGGCGGGCCAGCCGGAATAACGCGCGCGCTGGCTGGCTGCTATACGGGCCAGGGCGGGCTAGCGATGGCGTAACGGCTCCGCGCCATCCCAGCTTTTGCTACACCAGCAGCCGGGCCTGGTGCGCGGCATTGATGAGCGCGGGGGCGTTTTTGAGGGTAGCCAGCGCTACCTCTTTGGCAGCTTGCTTTAGCTCGTCTTTGCTGATGTCTTTGGTTTCTTCGAGCACGAGGTCGGCCAGGGCCTGGAAGGCGTGGGTGAGGGCCTGGCGGCGCGGGCGCTCGGCGTGCAGCTCCTCGTACACCAGCAGCCAGTGCTGCTTGATTTTCTTGCGCCTAGTCCGAAAAACCGACTCCTGCGTCACCTGCGGCTGAATGGCGTCGAGCAGCGCGATGAGCGGCAGCAGCCGGGTGGCGGTGGTGGCCACGGCTTCGGTGAGGCGCTCGTGGCGGCGCGCCGCAGGCGTAGCGCCACGGGCTGGGGCAGCAGCGGCAGATAAGTCGGTAGCAGAAGAAGGCATGCGGGCGGCTAGCGGGCAAGTAGTTACGCACTAAGATAAGGCACAGTGCCGCCTCCCCCACCGGCCGGCGGCCTTTGGCTAGGGCCGCAGCATGTACATGTGCGGAATACCGTCCTCCAGGTACGGCTCGCCCTGCTGCACAAAGCCGAAGCTTTCGTAAAAAGCCTGCAAGTAGCACTGCGCGCCAATCTTGATGGGCTGCGCGCCATAGAGCGCCGCGCACCCGGCGATGGCCTGCGTAAGTAGCTCGCGGCCCAGGCCGCCGCCACGGTGGCGCGGCGAGGTCACAACCCGGCCGATACTCACCTGCGCGTAGCTGAGGCCGGGGCCGAAGAGCCGAGCGTAGGCGGCCAGCGCGCCGGCGGCGGTGTAGCCCAGCAGGTGATGCGCGGCCTGGTCCTGGCCGTCAAGGTCTTGGAAAGCGCAGGCTTGCTCCACCACAAATACTTCGCTGCGAAGCTGAAGCAAGGCGTACAGCTCGGCCAGGGAAAGGGAGCCGAAAGGCTTGGTAGTCCAGTGTAGGGTCATGGGGCGCGAAACTAGTGCCTGGGCTTTGAACTCAGTCGGCTAGCCACTGCGGGGCCCAGTACTGGCCGGGGCCAAAAAACAGCCGCAGTACCTCGTCGGTGAGGCGGGCCCCGTTGGCGCTATTAGTGAGGAAAAGTACGCTTTCGCGCCGCCCGGGCAGGGTCATGAAAAAGCCTTTGAAGTCGCCGTTGTCGCCCCAGTGCCACTGGGCCGGGCCTTGGCTGGTGGTGGCCAGCCCCACGCCGCAGGCCCAGGCAATGGCGGGGTCGGCAGCGGTGGCGGGCCGGCCGCAGCGGTTGGCGGCGTTGGCCGGCGTGGTGAGCAGCCGGGCGGTGGCGGGCTTGAGGCCGCGCCCGGTCATAATAGCTTGCAGAAAGCGGCTGTAATCGGCGGCGGTGGTGAGCAGCGAATACGCGCCGTAGGGGGCCGCAAAGTGCTGCTCCGGCGTGGGCTGGCCCTGGCCATCGTGGCCGGCGCAGAGCGTAGCCGCAAACTTCGCCTGCCAGCTAAAGCTGCTGTTTTTCATCCCCAACGGCCGAAAAACCTCTTCCTGCGCCAGCGTCTCAAACGACTTGCCGGTGAGGTGCTCCAGCGTTTTTTGCAAGAACACGTAGCCTTCGCCCGAGTAATTCCAGCAGCTGTCGGGCGCGTTTTTCAGGTGCAGGGCCGAGGTGGGCCAAGTGGGTGCCGTGGGGTTTTCGGACCAGTTGGGCAGGCCGGTGGTGTGGGCCAGCACCATGCGCGCCGTGATTTTGTCGGCCCGGGGCTCGGGCAGCAGCCGCGGGTACGGGTAGTAGGTCAGCAGCGGCTTATCGAGGTCGAGCACACCCCGGTCGAGCAGGCGCAAAGCGGTGTAAGCCAGCACGACTTTGCCCAGCGAAGCCGCCTGAAAGATGGACGTAGCCGCCACGGCCTGCATGGTGCCGGCCCGGCGCACGCCCAAGTTGTAGGTGCTGACGGCAGTGCCTTTGGTGTAGATGAGCTGCATGCCCGGCACGTTTTCCTTGTGCATCAGGGCGAGCAGTTCGGTTTTTTGGCCCCAGCCAGTGAGGGCGGGCAGGCACAGGAGCAGCGTGAGCAGGAATTTCATTCGGATTGGGAGGCGTATATATCAAGGGCTTCGAGGGAGCTATCGTCGCCGTGGCGCGCCAGGTATTCCTGGACCCGCCGAAGGTACTGCACCTGGCTGGCCGCACTAACCGCCGGGCCAGCCAGCGCGCGGCCGGTGAAGTCTTCCGCCACGAAGGCGCTAAACGCCAGCTGCTCCACGGCCTCGGGCTGGGGCTCGGGCCAGCGGGGGCCGAAGTTGCGTACGGCCAGGTACATGAGCTTGGCGCGGCCAGGGCGGGTGCCGCCGGCCAGGCAGGCCTGGTAAAACATGTAGTGCGTGGCGCGCCAGGGCCGGCGGCGGGTGTCGCAGGCCACATCGTGCACGATGGAGGCGTACACGTAGTCGCCGGTGAAGGGCGAGCCCACCAGCGTCCACAGCACCCGCGGGATGCTGGCCCCGTTGACGAGGCTACCGCCGGGCGCCTCCCACACGGTGCCATCGAGCGCCTGGGTGAAGGTAAAGTCCTCGATGACGCGCACCAGCCGGTTGGGCACACCGGGCGTGTCGATGAATTCCAGCTTGGGCGTGGCCGAAAATTCGCCGGCGGTGGGGTCTTCGGTGAGCGGCATGGCAAAGGGTGATTTTCAGGGTAGAAAGCCAGCCAAAGCGACGAGCTGGGCCAGCAGCTTCAGACAAAAATTGTAGCTTTTGGGCCAGCAGCCGCGTAGTTACCCAGCACGCTGCCAACTACTTAAATTACTATGCAAAAGATTTTTCTCACGCTGCTGGCCTGCCTGTGGGCGGCCGGGGCCGGGGCCTGCCCGTGGTGCCGGCCCCGGGTGCGGGCCGGCATCTACACGCCGGCTTACACTGCTAACGTCCTTTTGGTGCTGTTACCCGTGGCGGTGCTGCTGGGAGTAGGTATAGGATTGTTTTACTGGGACAAGCTACGGCCTTATTTCGCTACTTCCTATGCCAAACGCTGATATTTTACGGCCACACCGCACGCCTTTAGTGGCGGCGGGCATCCTGCTGGGGGCCGGCCTGGGCGGCTTTGTCGATGGCATCGTGCTGCACCAAATACTACAGTGGCACAACATGTTATCGGGCCAGCTGCCGCCCGATACGCTGGTGCGCGCCAAGGTCAACATGTATTGGGACGGCCTGTTTCACGCCGCCGTGTGGGTGCTCACGGCCATCGGGCTGGCCATGCTGTGGGCCGCCACCGGCCGGGCCGATGTGCCGCACTCGGGCCGCACGCTGGCGGGCGGCCTGCTGCTGGGCTGGGGCATGTTTAACGTAGTGGAAGGCCTCATCGACCACGCGCTGCTGGGCCTACACCATGTGTATGAGTACGCGCCCAACCACCTGCCCGCCGACCTGGGTTTTCTGGCGTTTGGGCTGGCGCTGCTGCTGGCGGGCGGGGCGCTGGTGCGCGCCGGGCGGGTATAGCCGGGTGCTTTTAGTAAGGTAAAACCCTGGGCCAGCGGGAAAGCCGGGCCAGGGTTTTACCTGCGCTTTTCGGTTGCGGGGCGGCGTTCTGCGTAAATGCGTTGGGTGGTTCCTTTTCACACCCCTTCTATCATGCCCACTTTCACCGTCGAACGGCTTTCTTTCCAGCACCTCGCTGCCCTGCCCAACGCCTGGCAAAACACCGATTACCTGGCCCTGCTCACCCAGCTCGATTACGACAGCCCCGAGGCCATTGCCCCGGCCGAGCTAAAGGAAATGTGCCAGCTCGCCCTCACCGACCTGGAGCCGGCCGAAGCCGCCGAGCAGGTGCTCGGCTACCTCGTGGCCGACCAGCTCACCAAGGGCCAGACCGAGCAGCTGGCCCACCAGATGGAAACCGAAAAGCTGTGGGAGGAAAATCCCAAGCTGGAGCTGCACCAGCACTTTTTCAACGCCACCCAACTGCTCTACGACGCCTACAACGGCAAATTCCCGCACCCGCAGGCTGTAGAGTTTAAGGTAAAAATAACTGCTGCCGCGCCCGCTGACCTAGCCCTGCTCGACCAGAATACGCCCACCACGCTACTGCGCCTGCTGGCCCCCGGCCTCTCGGATAGCGCCCTGCTGCACCGCCTGTTCGGCGACCAGCTGGCGGGCGGTGAATTCCCCGAAGCCGAGTCGATTCTGTGGCAGCTCACGCCCAGCGAAAAAACCGATACCAGCGTGGTCTACGACATCATCAGCTCCGACTATTGGCTGGAAGATTTCAAGTTTGCCGATACCTACGAGGCGACTTTGCCAGCCGAGTAAGTAGTCAGGTTCACCTGGCTTAGGCTAGCTAAAAACAACCCATTGAAACAGAACGTCATGCTGAGCTTACCGAAGCATCTCGCTCGCGCCGCTGGAGTCACTATCCAACGAGGCGAGCGAGATGCTTCGGCAGGCCCAGCATGACGTTCTTTTTTTCGAATGATGCTTGCAATCAGCACTTAGTTCAATCCCACCTTACCCTTCATCGACTCAAACAGCTTGGGCGAGTCGAAGCCGATGCCGTGCTTGAACACGATTTCCATCTGGCGCAGCTGGCGAATATCCTGCTCCGGGTCGCCGGCCACCAGCACCAGGTCGGCCTGCTTGCCGGCTTCGATGGTGCCGATTTCGCGGTCGCGGCCCAGGTATTTAGCGCCGTTTAGCGTGCAGATTTTCACGGCCTGCACTGGCGTAAAGCCTCCTTCTACCAGCAGCTCAATTTCGCGGCGGTTGGCGTAGCCCGCGATAGTGCGGCCCGCGCCGGTGGGGTCGGTGCCAGCCACGAGCAGGCCACCCGCGTCGTAAAACTGCTTTTCCCAGCCCTGCTCCTTCTTGAAGAGCGCTACGCTGGCCGAGTCTTTGCCCTGGCTGGCCTGCCAGGTCTTGGTTTCGCGCTCCTGGAGTTGTGGAATGAGCGCTTCCAGGCCACCGCCCAGCACCACCTCCCGGCCGGTGTAAGGCTCAAAGACGGGCAGTGTGGAAGTGAGCGCCACCTTCTTGCTAATCAAGTACTTGATAAGGTCAGCCACGGCGGGGCTATTAGCCGGCTGGCGCAGCAGGGCCTGGCGGGCAGCGGGGTAGTCGCAGGCATCGGCAGCCTTACCAGCCACAAAATCGGAGCTGGCCATGAAGCCGTGCTCCAGGTTATCGATGCCAATTTCGGCGGCCTCGCGGTAGGTAAGGGCGCAGAGGTGGCCGGTTACCTTGAGGTGGCGGGCGTGGGCCTCGCGCACTACGGCCGCAAGGTCGGCGCGGGTGGCGTGCATGTACATCTTGAACGACGTGCAGCCCTTATCGGCCCAAAACCTGGTGCTGGCGGCCGCGTCGTCGGGGCCTTTTATGGTGTTCAGGGCCGGAATGTCCATGCCGGGCTCCTCCATGTAGGGCGCGGTCACATCCATATCGGGGCCAATAAACTTGCCTTCCCCAATGAGCCGCTGAATGGCCAAATCCGTCTGCGGCTCGATGCTGCCCGCCGTGCGGATGGTAGTAGCCCCGCCCGCCAGGTAGAGGCGCGGAAACGAGTAGGGCATCTGGGCGATGTTGAAGAGCCCACCCGCTGGCATGGTGTAGTACAGATGCTCGTGCAACATTACCAGCCCGGGAATCAGCGTTTTACCGGCGCAGCTAATAACTTCGGCGTCGGCCGGCACCTTCACTTTTTTCAGTGGCCCTACTTGCTCAATGCGGCCATTGCGCAGCAGCACGGTCTGGTGCAGCAGCGCCGGCCGGCCCGTACCATCAATGACTTTGGCATCGGTGAGGGCCACCACGGGCGCACTTACTTTAATAAATTCCTTGACGGCCGCAGTGAATTGCGGCGGGCTAGGGGGCGCCAGTTGCTGTGCCACGGCTGGGCTAGCCAGCGCCACGCCAAGCAAGCCGCTAAGCAGGACGCCAGCGAAGTAGTTTTTTTTCATAAGGAGCAGGGAATTAGCCTTCGGATGTCTGGGCTAAGGTCGGCGCGGGCTAACAATCGCTGCACAATTCACGTCTGTTGGGCTGACGAAGGGGGCATCTTCGTCCTCCGGCTTACCATTGTTCCATCCTGGCGAGATGCTTCCTTCGTCAGCCCAACGGACGTTTTTGCATGGAACGTGCTTATCACATCGGTTGCTCGGGCTACCATTACCGCCACTGGCGGGGCGTTTTTTACCCGGCGAAGCTACCCATGCGGCGCTGGTTTGAGTTTTACAGCCAACACTTTCGGGCGCTGGAGCTAAACGTCACGTTCTACCGTTTTCCGCAGCTTGCCTTCCTCAGCAACTGGTACGCGCAGAGCCCCGCCGATTTTCAGTTTGCGGTGAAAGCGCCGCAGCTTATTACGCACTACAAGCAGTTTCACGGCGTGGGGCAGCTATTGGGCGACTTCTACACCACGGCCAGCCAGGGGCTGCTCGAGAAGCTGGGCCCGGTTTTGTTTCAGCTGCCACCGCGCCTGGCCTACGACGCCGACCGGCTGGCCCGCATCCTCGATTGCCTCGACCCGGCTTTCAGCAACGTTCTGGAATTCAGGCACCCCAGCTGGTGGCGCGAAGAAGTGTACGCCGCCCTGCGGGCGCGGCGCGTCACGTTTTGTGGCCAGAGCCACCCGCTGCTGCCCGATGCGGTGGTGGCCACCGCGCCCACGCTCTACTACCGCTTTCACGGCGTGCCCGACCTCTACGCCTCCCCCTACCCCACCGAGGCGTTGCGCCAAAAAGCCGCCGAGCTAGCCAGTGCGCCGGGCGTAGCGCAGGTGTACGCTTATTTTAATAATGACATTGGCGGCTCGGCCATTGGCAATGCGCAGGAGCTGCGCACAATACTGACCAATAGCGTTATAACCCCGCCACTAGCGTAGTCAGCGCTTCTTTCACGGTCGGCACCTGGGTGCAGATGCGCGGGTCCATGATGTTGCCGCCGAAGCCGTTGTGCTCATCGGAGGCCGTTTGGGCGAGGGCGGCCAACTGCGGCTTCAACTCGGCGGGGCGGTAGGTAGTCAGGGTTCTGATGGCGACTACCTTGGCGAGGTCGCGCGAGGTTTTACTCATTAGCACCTTGATGAGCAACTGCTTATCCTCGGGCGTGGGCGTGGCGGTAAGGGCCCGCGCCGCCGATACTTGCGCGTGAAAATTAGTGGTGTCGCGCAAAAAGGGCAGCACGGCATCATAATGCGTAGTCAGCCCCAAGTGGTAAATGGTTTCGAGGGCGGCGTGCTGCAAAAAGAAAGTAGACCGGCCGGCCGCGTCCAGGTGGGCGGGTGGCGAGGCCAGCGCGCTGTTTATCAGCGTCGTGATGGGCGCCACATCGTACTGCTGACCGTGGTAATGCTGAAAAATCGCGGTCATCGTGGATTCGTACACGGCCCGCGGCACGAGTGCCTGGTGGTAGCTATGCCGGTAGGTGGCCGCTACCTGACCCATTTTTACCCGCGCAAATCCCGTGGTGGGCGTAGCAATGGCGTACTCGCCCGAGGGCTTTTTTTGCAGAAAGAAGTAGCACGAGTCAGTGCCGTTCAGCTCAAAAGCAGGCTCTTCGCCCGGCGAGCCGTCGCACAGCCGCAAGCTGTAAAAACCGTTGATTTTTACCGTATCGGGGAGCGCACCGCCACCCAGCGAGCGCAGAATGGTGGCCTTGATGCCCTTGTGCGCGTCGGCGGCCGTGACGCGGGCCAGCACCAGGTAGTCGGCTTTTTTGACGACGGTTTCCTGCCAGGGCTCGTCCCAGGACGTGGCGTGGGCCAGGCGGCCGACCACCGTCAGCAGCAAAAACAGAAGTACAGGCAGGCGCATAGACTGAGGTTCAGGGAGAAATCAACCTCAAATCTAGGCCCAAAAAAGCCCCACCCGGTAGTGGGTGAGGCAAATTATGTTAGCGGGCCGCTACCGCAGGGCTGGCGGCTGGCCGGGCGGCGGTAGCCTTGGTGGCGCTCACGCGCCAGAGCTTGTTGCCGGCATCGTCGGTCACGAGCAAAGCTCCGTCGGGCAAGGTGACCACGCCCACCGGGCGGCCATAGGCCTTGTCCGAGCCATCGCCCACGAGAAAGCCGGTCAGGAATGGCTCGGGCTTGCCAGCGGGCTTACCCTCCTGGAAGGGCACGAAGGCCACCTGGTAGCCCGAATAAACCGAGCGGTTCCAAGAGCCGTGCTCCCCCACAAAAGCACCGTTCTGGTACTTCGCGGGGAAGGCTTTTTTATCGTAGAAGGTGAGGCCGAGAGCAGCTACGTGCGGGCCCATCGGCACGTCGGGCACCAGGGTTTTCTGCACGAGGTCGGGGCGCTCGCCCTTGCGGCGTGGGTCTTCATTGGGGCCGTAGTAGGCGTAGGGCCAGCCGTAGAATCCCCCTTGTTTCACGCTGGTAATGTAGTCGGGCACCAGCTCGTCGCCGAGCTCGTCGCGCTCATTCACGGCTACCCACAGGGCTTTGGTGACGGGATTCCAGGCCAGGCCGATGGGATTGCGCAGGCCGCTGGCGTAGATTTTTTCGCCCGTGCCGTCGGGGTTGATTTCGAGGATGTTGGCCCGGCGCAACTCATTGGCAGGGCCGTGCTCCTGCACGTTGGAACCCGAACCCACGGTCACGAGAATCGTCTTGCCATCGGCGCTGGGGTAGAGGTTGCGCGTCCAGTGGTTGTTGTAGCCACCTTCGGGCAGGCTCAGGATTTTTTGGCCCGGGGCCGTGATTTTGGTTTCACCGGGCTGATACGGGAATTTCAGCACGCCGTTGGTATTGGCCACGTAGAAGCTGTTGCCCAGCACAAGCATGCCAAACGGCTGGTTGAGGCCAGCCAGAAATACCGAGCGCACGTCGGGCTTGCCGTCGCCGTTGGTATCGCGAAAGAGCGTGATGCGGTTGGCGCTGGTGCGCTGGAGCGAGCGCGACTTGTCGAGGTTGAGGGTGGCGGCAATCTGCTTTTTGGTACCCTTGGGCAAGGTTGTGGCTTCGGCCACCAGGATGTCGCCATTAGGCGCCACGTAGGCCCAGCGCGGGCTTTCGAGGTCACCGGCAAACTCCGTAACGGTGAAGCCAGCGGGCGCAGTGGGCGTTTTGCCGGCCGGCCAGTCGATGATATCGACCCGCTTGGTTACCGACTTGGTGGTGTAGGGCGCGGGCAGGTGCACCGTTTCATCCTTGGGCGTGGTGATGGTCTGAGATGGGTTATCGGCCTGGGCCTCTTGCTTTTCCTGCTGGCTGGGGCCGCTGCTGCACGCAGCCAACAAGCCCAGCGCCGGCAGCAGGGCGGTATATTTAGAAGAAATCATGCGGAAGGAGATGGAAGCGCTAACTCGTTAGCACTGATTCATAAACTCCTCGTTTTACTGCCTTCCCGCGTATTAGTTGCGCGGCCAACGCCCTCTTTTACCAGCCGGGCGCTACTGCCGGGCCGCCACTAGCCTGGTACGCGGCAGCGCGGTGATTGCCCGCGATTTTGCCAGCGCAATGAGCCGTAGTAAAAAAGGAAAAGGCTGGCTCCGTTCGGAGCCAGCCTTTTCCTTTAACAAGTGGCGGGCAAGCTGCTACTTACGCTTGGCGGGGGCCTTTTTCACCGGGGCGGTGCGGCTGTGGCGCGAGCCGGTGCCGGTGGTTTTTTTGCCGGGCAGGGGCTTGCCAGCGGCGCGCAGCTCGCTGATGGTGGGGGCCGGGCCGTACTTCACTTCGGCGGCGTTGGTTTCGCCGGTGAGGTAGGGGTCGAAGTCTACGCGACGGTTCAGGGCCTGGCCAGCGGCCGTTTTGTTGTCGGCAATCGGCTTGGCTTCGCCGTAGCCGCGGCTTTCGATGCGCTCAGCCGGGATGCCTTTCTCTACCATGTACTTGCGGGCCGAAGCAGCGCGCTCGTAGCTCAGGCGAGTGTTGTAGTCGTCGTCGCCTTTGCTGTCGGTGTGGCCGGCAATGCTGAGCGAGTAGTCGGGGTAGTCGTTGAGAATCTGCACCATCTGCTCCAGCTTGGGGTACGACGAAGCTTTCAGCGTGGCCTTGTTGAAGTCGAAGTTGATGTACTTCGTGGCCT
>Ga0265798_10004552_pt1 | contig 19023 bp, 14 predicted proteins | sample P3T30metagenome_FD_192430 | JGI IMG/M metagenome (GOLD analysis project Ga0265798, IMG submission 192430) | Plant litter microbial communities from East Loma Ridge, Irvine, California - P3 T30 | ecosystem: Environmental > Terrestrial > Plant litter > Unclassified | place: USA: California... | reverse complement strand
ACCCGGCATATAAGCCTCAAGAACATGCGGCCCGATGAGCGCCACGAAGCTTGACCAAGAGCTATGATGACACAACCCCACCTGTGCTAGATCCGAGCGTCACGTGCACGCAACCGGATATCTCCTTACATTGTAATGAACAGAGTGCGCCTTTAACTTAGACTGCGGTCTAATTCTTCGGCAGGTATTAAGAGGGTACTTTGGCATACAGTATGATTGCGATAGCTTTGGCGTTGTTCGCTAGGTGTCTGATGCTTCCTGTTCTCCATACATCCTCGTCGACCCACCTATGCGCTTCAGTAAGCTCAGCCAGGGTTCATCAGCTTGTGATGTTGATATCACATTGCATCACGCTTTGCGCAAGAAAATGCCGAAACTATCTTTTACAGAAAGATCGCATTACGGATGGTATCAAGTAGTCGGGTATCAAATAGAGCATCGAACGCCGTCTTATGCATCGCCTCATCCTGCAGCAGGTTCAACCCTTGGTGTTTCCTTTTCCTTCTCTCGCCTCTGCGAACCCTTCCTACGTCTTCGCTCCGGCTTGTACACATCGTTGAAGTTAATGTTGACCGCCAGCATCTTCAATTCACCGTCAGGCGAATGTACCAAGTCTCCGAGCAAGATGCTGATTCTTGCTCGGAAGTCTTCCGTCAACTGACTCAAACGCTTTTGTAGGGCTGGTAGAACATCATCTTCGGCCGAACCAGTCATGCCGATCTTGAGGAGCGGGGGTGGGAAAGGCGATTCGTCCTGGCGGGAAGCCGTGCGAGAGTGCGAGGGAGCAAAGGGATCTGAAGATGAGCGATCTTTCTCAGATAGACCCCACCGACCTGCTGCTGTACGTGTCTCGATCTTGGCCGCATGCTCTTGCCTGCGGGTGAACTCAGCCACGGAGAAGGAGTACAATCCATCTACCGCATCCTTGTATGCTAGCATCGTCTTCAACAGCTCGTGAAGCTGCCCGGTGAAGTCAATGCTAGAGCTTCCGAGAAGACCTTTTCGTGTGATGTTGTTGAGGTATATCGCATGAGCTTCAATCATGTCATCCAGCGTGCTCTCTGGCTTGTTGAGCGCCCTCTGTAGGTCGATCCACGATGACTCTATGACTTCGAAGAGGATATAGTGTTGCAACTGGTTGACGAAATGAACCATCTCAGCCATTGCGCAGCGTGCTTTCTTCCAATCCGCGCCGAGTTTATCGGCTACGGTGCCGAGAACACCACGCGCACCAGTCATGCATCTGCGCCATGTTGAGCCGAGAGCGAACTCGACGCGCTTGACGCGCCATAGGAAGTTGAAAACTTTGAGGTATTGCTTGGAGCCAAATGGCGTGACAATGACATCGACAGGCGCATCAATCTTATATTCCAGCGTAAAGACATCCCATCCGATCTCACCATGTGATAGCTCCAGCATGCGTGAGTCGAGTCGGCGCAGTACATCTGAGGTGTCAAATTGGGCGTTGGAGTTGCGAACGGCATGTTCGAGTTGGGCAGTGAGCGTGTGGCGGTATTGCGTGTTGGCTGGTCGATCAAGGTTGGAGGAGAGTGATTCCATCAGGACGGCAATGAAGTCGCCAGCGCCCAGCAACATGTACTGCTTAAGAGCCTGCAGATGGTCGAACAGCTTGAACTTGTTCCCCATCAGGTCGATGAGACGAGCCATGGTGGTCTTGTATGCGTCACCAATAGAGCGCTCGAGATTCGCAGTGTCGCCGTACTGCAGCTCCTTGGAGGCTTCTTTGGAGTATGTGTCGACCCATGCTGCGTCTCCACAGCCATAGCGAATGAAGTTGAGGGTTTTGCCGATGAGGAAGACCTTCTTGGCAAAATCGTCGGTAACGATGGTGGGGACCATCTTGTCGTTCAGTCTGTATTTATCTTCCCAGACACTCGTCGCACCACCTTTGCCCTCGTTTCCATTCGCCTCAAGTATATCATCCTCACTCTGTTCTGAGACGAAGAATTCGCCAAAAGGATCGGCAAGCTCGCCGTCGTAGACCCATTGGCGGAGCATGTCGTAGAAGGGTCGGGTGACATCGGAGAGAAGGCGCTCGGCAAAGTTCATGACGTACGGGTCGCCGTGGTTGAGGGAGAAGGAATGTATGAGGGCAATCAGCTCGCCGCCTTTCTTGCTCTTTGATTCTTCGACCATCAGGCTCATCAAGCGCAAGCCCATGGTCGGTTCTCTTATCCAGATGACGCATCGCTTGAGGGTGACGCCGGCCTTGCTGACGCCCTGAGGTGTTGATGCCTCGTTCAGCTGTGCCAGCGCTCTTTTGATCTGTCCCTCCAAGGTCGCGACCAGACCCAGGTATGCTCTCAGCTCCTTGGCTAGAGCTGCGCGGAAGCTCTGCTCGATTAGGCCGCCATCGCTCGCCTCGACAAATTCGGCCAAGCCTTTGTACAGTATTGCGGGTTCAGCGAGGGTGTGTAAGAGACTGACGATGGGTACCGGGAGGGTCGTGGGAAGCTTGAGGGCGGTCGACGAGGGAAATGCGAGGTTCGTCGACGAGTAGCCCTGCAGCGTGAATGGTAACTCTCGCAGCAAAGTTGGCTCCGAGGGCCCCGTCTCTGCCTTTTCCACATGTCCGCCATTGGCCTGCTGCTGCTCCTTGGCGGTGTCAGGCCGTCTCCGCTTCTCTGGCTTCTCAGCTATCGAAGCTGGACGTGTAGATGTGGATGCTTTGGGCGAGCCGGCATTGACAGGCAGCTGGGCGAGGCCGGGCTTTGCAAAGGCGTCTTGGATGGCGTGAGATGAGGCTGCCACGCTCTGGCGCTTGGAAGGGGTCGTCGGTTCGCGCGAGAAGCTGCGGGTATCCTGGGCGGGCGGCGGCTCATGTGGTGCTTCGGCGTTGTCGGAGAGGTTGTAGAGAAAGTAAAGCATGCGCCATTTCTGGTCGAGGACGCTCTGGGTTTCTAGGCGCGAGAGAAGATTATGCAGACGCGCGCTCTTGCGCTGGTCATTGTTGGGGCCCGAGACTGTCACATATTAGCGAAAGGCACGTTGTTCACCGCGCTGTAATTACCCTTGCGGTCTATCAGGCTGGCGATGTGCTGGACGTCGGGAACGAGTGAAGCATCGCCCGCAGTCGTGAGCTCGTCGAGGGCAAACTCGTAGGCATCTTCAAAGCGCTGGTTGGCCTCGTCTTCGTTCTCATTAGGGTCTTCGGGCACGATGCGGACCAGTAGCTCGTTCAACGCGTGTTCAACGCGCTCGCGGTGTAGGGTGGCCATGTTGGCGCCCTGTTTAGTCGCGAGTCCATTGGTGTTGACCTCGGCGGGGTTGATGCCCGCCCGTGCGCGTCGCCCAACCTCGAACCACCGCGTCACTCTGCACTCGTCACTTCCAAAGCTGGCCACAACGCGTGTCGTATCCTACACGAACGGCAATCTTGATATCTGCTCACTTGTTATAATACAGTAGTGTGCATACAGCAATTGCATAATGCGACATGTTTTAGAGCCAGATTTGGCGTCACCCGTCACTCGTCGTTTGCACATTGAACGCATCAGCGTTTGCAATCAAGTAGAGGGGCATCGGTCTCGTTATGGATCTCTCATTTAATGTCTAGTGCGAAATAGCTACGAGCATTTCCCCGACACGCTATCTTCATCCTCCGCACACTGAAGTAGAGCTCCCATGACCAGCCCGGACCAAGACCAGGACCAGGCCCCAGTCTGAGTCAAAGACGCACTCTTCACGGTCGACCACGATCATCTTCATCCTGGTTCATTTGGCTGCGGACCTTACCATACGCCTTCACACCACTGCACTTCCGAGCACACAGAAGAGGCACCCGACGTACGTCCTGACTAGAAACCGACACCGCCAGCCGCCAATATGGGCACCATAGAGAAGGACACCCTCCATTCCTCAAGACGGCCCAGACTCCTTACCTACGAGGAGATCCAAGAGTGGTCGCGAGACAACGAGTCCATCCATACTGGTTATCGCCCAGGAAAGCCCGAATACAAGGCCATCTTCCTCAGCCTGACCTACCTCCACAACGAGACTTGCAACATATACACTCACTTGATCGGCGCGATACTGGTATGGCCTGTCGCATATATCTACATGCGGATTCTGTCCCAGCCCCAGTATGACAACGTTCTACCAGCGGACTACGTCATGTTCACCATCTTCTTCTTTTCTTGCGAGTTCTGTCTGCTTTCCAGCGCTGTTTACCACCTGATGCAACCTCATTCGCATAAAGTGGAACAGCTTTGGCATGTGATAGATCTGACTGGGATTGCCGTTATCATCGCTGGCACATTTGTTGCGGCTATCTACTACTTCTTCATCTGTCAGCCCGCCTTCCAGATCTTACACTGGGTCATTGTGAGTCACCTTGAGCGAACGGTCCCACGATATGCTAATGGCTTTTTCAGACCATAGTCTCAGGCTCGGCCTGCGTTGCTCTGATCTCAATACCCAAGTTCAGAACACTGCGCTGGCGTACTCTGAGAGTGGTAGCCTTCTTTCTCTTCGGACTATCAGCCCTCGTTCCCCTGCTGCATGGCGTCGGTCTACACGGTTCCAAGTACATGTTCGATTACATGGGAATGAAGTGGTATTTGATAGAGCTTGCGTTGTATGCAACCGGCACTGTCATATTCGCGGTAAGTGAGAACATCGACTGTTGGGATTGGCGGAAAATGACCGGTGACTGACGAGTCCAGACCCGGCCTCCCGAACGGTTCGCTCCCGGAAAGTTCGACTTGTTTGGTTCCTCGCATCAGATTTTCCATCTCCTCATCCTGGCCGCGATGTGGGTTAACTGTCTGGCTCTTACGCAAAGTTTCAAGTCGGCTCACACATTAGATTTGTGCCATCGCTAGTCTGATCTCGCGATAGGAAGAGACATGGCAACACGACTAACTTCAACTACATCGGATATGACCTCACGATGTTCGTGTTACTCTCGGTAGTCAAACTTTTAGGGTCAATTCTAGATCTTGACAAAAGGTCATCTGCGCCATTTGAGTATTCGATGAGAACAGTTTTCCTTGTCGCAGAACGCGCGCCCGCTCTCAGCCCCTCTATTGAGATATGATGAACAATGACGAAATCAATGCATTTACTACGTTCAAGAGGGAAGTTGACATAAGAACAGGTCTTCACAAGGATGTAATTGTTCCGCTATGTACGTAACATCTTGTCATACGGTAGCGATTACAGGATGATGGCTACATGACTCGTGTCTTATCTATAGTGTCAACAAGAAAGGGTATCGCGTGCTAATCAATCGAGTTTCTCGCAAGCGCCGGCACACTACTATCTTCTCTGTCACGGTCCAGAAGTCAAAAACCCCGAAACCTCTCCCAGTTCGAGCCCGGAAATCTGTCGGAAACCTCGTCGGTGAGCTTAGCATATTGAGTGGTATCAAGAAGCAAAGACTCAATCGACATGTCATTCGCCTGAGACACCCCAGCAATTATCTATCGCTCAGACGACTCCTTTGCTTTACTCCCTTCGATTGACTTGCCCGCCTGCTGCCTCTGAATTCGCTGGGGGTGATCAGGTGATATGTGAGGCAGCACCATGCGTCTACTTGGGCCTGGTCAGTCTGACTCTCCACTTGATGACGCTTGAGTTATAGCTGAGTCATCCTCTGGACCCCCCAACCCGTCGTAGGGTCTATCAGAGAAGCAGTAGTCATCTTCGTATTTGAGTCTGATGAGAATTCTGTCCAAGGAGAAATTAATTTCCCATGTGTCGGCTCGATATGGGCCATTGATAGGTTGGTCTGAAACCTCTGTCCCGGGTTTTGGAGGCAGGTCAATGACCAACATCTTGGTTCTTAACACTTTCACTAGGTCGCCCACGCCTGTACCTAGTGGGAAATGGGCGGAGATATGCTCCATCCATCTGACGACGTCTGGGTTCACTATAGGACGTTCGCCTGCGCTTCTGTGAAAGCCCTCTACATCTGCCTTAGCAAGGGGTGCTACAAAGCGGTCATGTTCTTTCTCCCCGTACAGAAGCCAGACGAGGTGCTCGAGTGCCACGCATCCGAGTGCCCATGTGTCATAACATAGGGAACGGGTATCGCGCTGGATTACAGCTTCAGGGGCCTCGTACAGCCGTGTGCCATAACGCGTTGTCATTTGGTTTTGTCGTCTTCTTCTGGGCTCAAGGTATTTCTCAGCCAACCCCCAATCTCCTTTGTTCAGATGGCCGATGGAAGACTTGTTGTTAGGGAAAACCAGTATGTTTTCGGGCTTCAAATGTCCGTGTGGGCGAAACAAACACCTGTTTAACCTCTTAAGTGCATCGGACAAACCCCGCAGCTGAGATACGGACTCCGTAACGCCATCCTTATTCAAGCTCAACCTCTTATCCTGGCCCCAGAAGTCCCTCAAATTCCCGCCATCAGCCCATGGGGAGATGTAGTAGATGTTGCTACCCTTTGTGACAGCTGCGATAAGGCAAACGATGTGTGGATGGTCAGATGCACTGACTCTGCGAAGCTCCTTACGATCCAAAAACCGGTCCATTTCTTTAGCTGTACAGTTGCGACTGATCTGCTTTACTGCGAAACACTCGTTGCTCGTCCACTGGGTTCGTGAGATATGGTCCTCGTGAATGCGGCCCTTAGTCATCGAGCTGAAGGCAAAGACGCCGACGTCCTTAGCCTCCAGATCCAGGAGTGGTAGTATACAATCCGATGACAACTCATAATACACTTGCGACGGTGAGAAAACCGGCGCAAGAAACGCCCATTGTGCATCGTAAAAATCTTCCATTCGGTCCTTGGACCAACGAAGTTCCGTCCACCTGCTTTTTCCATCTACCAGCTGCATTGGAAGATCTTCATCGGTGAAGTCGTTGGAATGTAGTTGGTGCATAACCCGAAGCAGCGTTTTCCGAGTAGATTTCATGTAGACAGCCGTGGCAAATAGCTTGGTCGCCTTGGAGCAGATGTACGGCACTAGGTCCACGACGATCGGATCGCGCTGCAATTTCTTGTCCTCCAACTCTAGCCGGATAGAGCCCTCGGTGACGAGACGCGTCAAAGAACCCTCAGGAAGGAATTTTCGGGAGTGATGTCCGTCGAATGTACTCTTAGCAAACAGGTCGAACATTCGTCTTCTGAGGAAGCTTTGAGATGAAGAAAAGTTATCGCTGTCGCTCGAGATCAGCGGCTCGAAGTCAGCCCCAGGCTCCAGTAAAGCAGTGGGCTTTGGAATGTGTAGTTACCTCAGATTCCTCATCACTCTCTTTGTGATCTGAATCACTAAGTCTCGATGAATCTGCGCTTGGCAGTAGGCCTCCAGCTCCGACGAGTGTGCTACTCGTCGTGTCTCGTGATAGAACTATATCTGCAACTGTCGACGATGAAGATGTTGACTTTGATGGCGCGAACCGTCTGAATTCGTCAACGGTGTAGAGGTACTTCCAGGAGAATGGCCATGCAAATGTGCGACGTTGGTTAGACTGTTCTGAGGCAGCTATCGGTATTGACGACGGCGGGTGCGAGGTTGGTCTGAACTCATCCACAGTATATAGGTATTTCATAGAGAAGGGCCATCGGAAATGGGAAGTCATGGTGAATCTCTCCAAAGATAAAGCTCTGCAACTGGCAATGATGGAGGGTACTTGGAGCTTATGAGGTTTACTTACCCTCGATGCTTGACATCAGGCGCGAGAAAGCCTCTAGACTTCGTCAACTGGAAGAACCATGTCTTCGGGTGCGGGGTATGTGAGTGACAGGTTATCAGGCTCAGCTTTGCGCCTCCATGCAGCTCACTGCATGAGTAAGCAATCACCTCATCCCTAGGCCAATTATACACACAAGCCAAACGCCACAATCACCCCATGCACACATAAATGCATGATGTGCGGTAACATGTTAGTGATGTTTCCGATTTTCCGGTGAGTTCCCGAGGTCCTGTTCGAGTGAGAGGATTCTTTCAGTGTGGCCTGGCAACACATCACCACTTTTACACCCAGCTCCTGGGCAACCTTTGTAGCTCACTTCAACCAAGCCCTCAACGCTAAGATGGTTTTGCAGTCGACTCTCGCTCTTGTTTCTGGGAAGATCATCCTGGTCCTTAGGTCGGGTGCGATTGTGATCTCGACTGTGGCGGAGTTCTCTCCTGCTTTGCGACAGAGGAAAAACATCGAAAGAATTACACAATGTATCTCTGGAGCCATGGCCTTCACCATCGCGGTTCTAGGCTTCCTGAACGTTGCCAATAATCCTTATACAATGCGAGGTCTTGATGATCGCTGTACGACCGCAGACGCCGACATCGTTGGAGCTGGTGTTTTAGCAGTAACCTGGACCCAATTTGTCACACTCGGATTCATCGTCATTCTTGGAATGGTGAACCCAGAACGCAGTGCCATACAAGAAGTCGGAGCAGGCCTTCTTGTGACCCACATTGCGCTCGCTATAGCTCTTCTGGTACCCGCCTTCTCTTACCAACTCTCTCCGGTCGATTCAGTCTTGGGCATGATGATCCTCGATGCTCAAAACAGCGCTCTATCCATTCAACTCGTCACCAAAGAAATTCTTGCTTCAAGATGGCAAACGTACCTTGTCTTGTTCGGACAGGCAGTCGGATTGGCCACGATCGGAATGCTTATCGACAAATTCACGAAGAACGGTCTAGCAAACAACGAGTGCAGCTGCATATCTGCCTTTTGGTGGGGATGGATAAGCAATTGCGACGAAGGACATCCGGACGACCACCAAGCTATCTGGACCTACTATGCGCTCAGGATTATCACCGTCACACACGGCGGTGTGCTAGCGAGCTTGAAGTCTTCTTCTTTTGACCAAGCAAAACGGCAGGAGGAGAGATACCCATGCGCAGAGTGTGAAGGATGTACAAAGGGAAACAAAGATTGTTGCGTGTGCGTCGTCTGCGAGGAATGTAACGGTTGCCGGAACAGCAACGCAAAATGGTGCCCTCCTTGCCATGATATGAATTGCGCGTCCTGCAATAAGGAGTTGCATGACAGGCCGCAGGATGCTCTAGATCAACACGAGGCGGAGATATCGCATGTCCAGGAAACCGCAAAGCAATGCTCTCCATGCGGTACAAACGATTGCAAATCTTGCAAGGACTGGCGACTGCGCAGTCGTTGTGAGAAGTGTCCCGGTATCAAAGAGTTTCGAGAGGGCTACGGTTGGTACGGAGGCTTCAAGTATTCTCAGATAGCTGCCACAACCAGCGTCTCATTCATTGAGGCCACGTTGTATTCGCTGTTTTCTTTGTGCGCTGCGGTAAACTTGATGTCGGCGTATAACATCCGCCCGAGCTCGATTCTTAAAGCGGTTGGCCAAATGACCAATATCGTAATTGCTGCAGGTACTGCGCTACGGGCCATTTGGGTGTTCCTGTCGTCCTTTTGGAAGCTTGACACGACGGAGACTGGGGCTAAACGGACGAGACGAGAGACCGCGCAGCACATCAGCGAAAAGAAGGACGCGTAACATGCTCTAGGGGAGCTTCTGTGTACAAGTAGACGTGGGCACGCAAAAACAAAGGCTATGTCAAGGGTGTTGTCGATGGGCATTATGAGATCGGCACATCAGCGGTCCGACGCAAAAAGAAGATTTTTTTCAAAAACATACAACAGTGGGGATTCCCTAGTGGTCACCCACCTAGGTACTAATCCACCGGTACAATGCTTGTATATGGCTGAGCGGACGGGAAGCCTAATTCTCATTGTCCTATGTTCGTATGTGGAGGATGGGGCGGTATAATCGAATATCAATCAAATGCGCGGGTCGGGAAGAGAACAGCCAAACTAGCCCCACCATCAAGACCTACGCATCCTTGAGCATACTAGCAACACCAGCGCAAGGCTCCAAAACAGTTACTGGGTTAATACAATATATAATCACGCGCTGTAGCTCTCTACATACAGTAGCCTTCTCCCTCATCGCTCCTCTATGATTTGCTGTGCTTTCGTTCCTACACGAGACACTGATTATCTTCACTTCTATCAATGTCTAAGCGATCGGAAAAGCATCATGCATCGCATTCCCAGGACACTGGCAGCATCAAACAACGACGCGTCCACAATTGTCGGTATGCTAGGTGTACGCCGGACAAATAGCGTCAGTCAGTTCGACAAATTCTCTGTGGGCGGCTGACAGGACTTCATCCCGACCTGGTGACGCCAACGTCCGACGCAGCATCTACATGGCCATCGTCATTGCCCGGTGTGGAAACGCTACGATTGAACACCACATCTACGTCGCGCTCCTCATTGTCATCCATTACGGGCGTATACCCAGGGCCCAAACGAATGGGCTGCACCTTAACCTGACTCTCCTCGACCAAGTCAATCCGCCATCGCATGGTCCCATCAACATCTCGGAACCATCCCATACGCGTCAACATCTTGTCCTCCTTGACTATAGCATCGAAGCCCTTTTCCCTGATAACTTCAAGCAAACGTTCGCTTCCAGCGATGAGAACCAGCACGTCGGCAATGCATTCGATGTTGCGCATCATACCGCCGTAGTATTTTCGTTGTACGGATCCGAGGATAATGATAGTGATGATAAGCCAGATCAGGATGCTTGTGGCGATCCAGAACGCGACGAGATTCATCTGAAGAACTTCGACCCGGGTGCTTAATTCCGCTGTTGTTGTTGCACTGGTGTTGCGGATAGTGTCTTCGAACTTTGGCGCTATGGAACCATCAGGCATGTACTGGATTGGCATGTCGTCCATCGGGGCGTTGATTTTGAGCTCCATGCCTCTAGGTTGGTAGACATAACCGCCGGATTCGCGAGACAGGTTGCTGTTTACAAAGTGCTGAAAGAAGGTCGAGAAGACAGTTGAGGATGTTTTAGCCAAGACTTCCGGATCTAGTAGGGCGGTAGGATCAAATCCCACTTGTGCGTAAGCGGCGTACGACATGAAATCGAGATTGAGACCTGTTGTGTTGTCTCGCATGTTGAAGGCCCTGCCATCTGAATATTGAGGGTTGGGGCTTGGGTGGTTCTCGTATGTTCGGGGTGGGCTCTTAGAGGAAGGCCCATCGATGTTTGCGGCATTCAGGAGCCATTGCACGAACAAGGGCCCGTAACTGTAGTGGTCTATTAGATGTAACAACTGCCATGTTTATAGTTCAACTCACCTGGTAGTTGTATTTATATTGTAGTCATAAGACTTGAAACTGCTAGCCCTCCATTCAGAGCTATTGACCTCAAAGTCAGGGTCATGATGGATATTAAAATTGGTGTAACGAGCGTCTTTGTAGGGGTTACGCCATTGGGATGTATCAGACCAAGCGACATCCTCCCGAAAAGGAATGTCAAGGATGTGATAGTGCTGTACGACACCGGTTTTGGGCTCGACCGTAACTTCTGCTTGGCTTGACTCGAAGATAGGCATGCAGTTCAATGCCCGTATAGCGGGCGGCTCCGGAAACACGAACATGTATACATCCGGCTTACGGCGCCTACCCTTAATGACTCGTTCAATCTTTCCAGGGCCTCGGATCCATTTGACTGTAAAGTTTCCAGGTGTACGATAACCGCGACTGTCCTCGGGGTCAGAGACTGCCTGCCAATTCTCCGTCCAATAAGCAACTGCGGCTGGATTGTACGTTGCGTTTCCAGTGAGATTGGCGCAGCACGGTGGAATGCTGCCTTGAGTAGAAAGCCAAGTCGTGGAATTGCGATCTTCAACGACTCGTGCTATCGTGAAATAGTTGTCTAGTCCAGTGATGTTGCGTCCATATCCTTCGTTCTGCGACATAAGCCACAGGCTCGTGTTTCTGGGCCACTCGACAGCACTGCATTCCAGGCGAGCACGAATCGCGGAAGTTTGGACTCTCAGGCTCTCCACGGAGCGGTCGCCCCTACCTGCTGGACTCTTGATTTCAGCCGAGGCGAAGCCTTCCACATCGGAAGATACAGGCATGAAACTCCAATCATCTTGGCTCCACACTGGTTTCGGGCCTTCTAGCGCAGTATGTATAATAGCGGTATACATCCAGTCTTTTGACAGGCTCTGCAGGTTGTCCCACACCAAGTCGCCAAGGTCGCTTGAGAAACTTTTCTCGTCGATGGTGTAGTTGAACAGCCAGGTAGATTGATCTCTGTTTACCGATATTTGTTGCACGAATGGAACACTGCGCAGCTCCAATGCTAGGGGCATTTCCGAGGAAGTAGTCAAGACGCCATTACCCGAGTCAAAGAGAGCGGACATGGCGATTGTGACTTGATCACAGCTATTAGTTGTAGTTACAGCCTAGTCTTGGAATGTGCACTTACGAGCTTGGAGCAGAAACGTCGTCGTTGTAACAAGCGAAAGCAGCCAATGTCGGTGCTTTAAAGCTTTCAACGATGCGAATAGCCAGAACCATGATAGATAGGATAATGCGATACCCTGAGAAGGACGCTTGGCATCATGTTGCATGCTAATGTAAGGTTGTACCGTCCTACAATTGGTGTCAACGGACTCCCACCAGAGCGTGACAACAATAGCAAGCAAAGTCGGGATGACAGATAAGGGCGATACTGTGTTTGAATGACCGAGAAGCTTGATGTTGGCGCGATAGGTGAAGAAAGCCTGATGAAGTTCTGACCTCCGCGCGTAGACGTAAAGCACTACGATTCCAGCAAGAAGAGCAAGGATGTAAAGAATGAGAAAAGTCAGGTTACGTAGTCGTAGCATGGGTAATACAAGTGCGATGTCATAGGACTGCACTCTTGTTTTTTCTGCCACTTGTCAGAGAATACACCAACAGTTATGTAAGTACGTACTCTCATGATCGTCCTGGACGTTGGCCTCACTTTCTCGAAGCTTGCCATGCTTGGAATAGAAGACTTTTCCAGCAAGTTCTTCTTTCAATGTCTTTCTTGTGGCGAGGTCGAGTTTTGTGAAACCGCGCAACACTGTCGCATCACCGCTGCCCCATATACTTGTGCCCAGCAGTGTACTTGGATCTTGGCTGATGTTAAGAGTTGTCTTAGCCGCTCGCGTCTCCCACAGGATGCCTAGAAAGAGTACAAAGCAAATGAGTAACAGAGCACATATAATGCAGGCGGCTTGCCCGCTGACTAGCACTATCCGGACAGATCCAAGTCGATGACCAGCCGTAGCACGCTCTTCTAAAACTTCTGTGCGTTGCAGAGAACCACCAACAATTTCTGCGAAGAAGCGACGTCGGAATTGAGCAGCCACCACAGGCAATTGAGAATCAGCCATCATTCGTGGGATACTGAAGTTGTATGGTTCACCCAAGATCGCCGCTGGGCCCGTAAAGGGAACATCATATAAGTCGATCTCGATGTCAGACGTCTTGGTCTCGTGGGGGACGAAATCGCTCCATTTAATGTCCGTATAAGCCTTGCGTAGTTCGAGTAAGTCAAGGACGGTCGGGGGAACTGGCGTGCCAATTTGGTGGAAAAGATTCTCATCGAACTCGACGGACAATGTCCCTGATGAGGCTGTGGCACGAGCTGGGATGGTGGCCATGCTATGGCTTGTATGACATGCATATGCAAGCATCGTCATGTTTTGTAGGAATTTTTCGGTCGGCGTGATATCCTGCCTGGGCCACCACGGCGTACTCATCATAACAATCTCATTCTCGTGGCAGTGTTCATTCGATTGAACGATAGCATCTGACATGGGGTAGTCTTCCGATGTGATGTTGTTGATGTCGCTCCAGGAAATCCAATCCGTAGTAAGGGCGTGATACTCCACGTCGACAGTGAGGTTAAACTGGCAACCCTCATTGGACTCTAGGAGAACAGATGCTTGATAGAACTTTTTTTCAGGCTCTTCTTCCCATCCTTCGGGTGCATGCCGGAGATACATGTCCTTCTTCTTCATATCCAGTTTGGCGCAAACTAAATCGGCGTGGAAAACAGTCGTGTTTGCCTCCCAAGTTCCTGAATCTTGAACCTTATAGTCCCAACGTGAGCCAGTATCAACTGAATCTTGTGGCCAGAACGGTAAGATGACAAAGTCGTCAGTAATCCAGGGGGAGGAGCTATAATTTTGGAATATCGCGCCCATAGTTCGCAGATACGTATCTCGCTCAGCTCGAGGTTGTAGCATCAATCCGTTGCGCATTTCTAGTCGTGCAAGTGTCTCCGGACTTGTTTGGTGTATCTCTTTTGTTCTCAGTAGTGCAGCAGACATCGGTGAGATTCCAAGTATGGCCAGAATATAGGTGCTGCATGAGAGGATTGTAACCCAATTCCATAATCCGCCATTTCTTCGCCTTTGAAATCCTCGAGTGAGAGTTGTCCACCATGGCTTAGCCTTTTCGAGTAAAGTATAACGGGCAACTGGGATACGTCCGTCTGTTTTGCCCATTCTTGCAAAAGGTCCTGTCCGTTTGACAGCACCGAGTATGATTCCGGTCAATTGTGTATAGACGACAGCGATCAGCGTGGGTATGAACTTCCAGCCCGGCATTGCTGAATCCTCAGCACACAGCCCGTTGTTGTTATGTGAGTACCGATACAATGCAAACGTGATGGCTGCGCAGGAGAAAGAAAACCCGGCAGTGGTGGTGATAAAGTGCCAGCGCAGCGCAAAAGGCATCCATTGTGGTTCTGAGTGTGTGTTAGAACGAGCAGTGCAAATAAAGCCATATGAATACTTTCGTTCGCCGCCAGGCTCCACGGAGCTTACACTAGAAACATTGGAGATTGATGCGCGATGAGATTTGTGAGTATTCGTTCTGGAATGCGCTGTCGATGTCAATGGTAGCAACTGCTGAGTTTCCATCTCGTGATGGCGGTTCCCTCCGGCTTGAAGCCCGACTCCACCATGGTGGCTTCCTCTGGTATTCTCCATAGCGCCTCAAGGATGCCAGAGCTTGAGAAGTTTGTGACGGTTCGTAGTCTAGTCAAACTGTTGGACCGTATCGTAAAATAAGCAAGGCTGAGGAGTAGGGATCGATGCATGCTGAACAGACCCCGGGAGTGTTGTTCTCGTTGGTCTCTTGCCGTCTGCAAGTAAGATGTGACGTTTCAGGCGGCCCGTGTCCGGAGCGCAGCCAGATGTAGTGATACAACAGGACTTGGTAAGCTCGGCTTTAGAAGCGGACCAATAGAGCGAGCACCCACATTCCTTCGGTATACAATCCCTTGCATTGATTCAACACTCTGGGGAGTATTCGCCGGGCTCGCGCATGCTGTTCACAAGAATAGACATTCAACCGCCCCCACAATTAGGCGCCCACCCTCTTAGCCCTAGCAAAGGCTACACTCATATCCTCTATAGATTCAAAGCTATGCTTCTGCAGGTATGCTCTAAGCTGCAGAGAGCTAAGAAACTACGCTAGATAGCTATTAGAAAGCTTTTAAAAAGTGTTATCTACACTACTTACTAACTATTAAGCCTAGTATTAATATTAGAGCTAAAATCTCTATAATATTATTAATATACTCTTTTATAAGCTTTATAAAAGATAAAGAAATATACTTATACTTTCTAATAGTAATAAGAATATAATAAAAGTAGCGTATAACATTTTAAAAAATAACTATATAAAATTTAGTATTAGAATATAGTTATAATACTAAAAGCTTAATACTTTAAAAGTAGTTATAGCTTATAAAGTTATTAAAATACTTTTAAAGAGCTCTTAAATAGTATTTTATACTATACTTCTATTCTTTTATTAAAGTAAAAATATATATAGTATAATAATCTTTATACTTTTCTTTTTATAGTAAACTCTCTTAAAATAGATAAGTAAGATACTTAATATTAATTTTAGATATAATAGTATAAAAAAAGTACTTCTTATTTATTTAGTTATACTACTTTTAGCTACTATACTTTATTTACTAGAGCTTATTCTTTATTAGTATTTAAAAAGCTATTAAAATATATTTTAAAAGCTTTTTAAGTAAAATATCTTTTTTACTTATTTTCTTTATTATCTAAAAATAAAACTATAGCTTTTTTTATATAATATATAAGCTATACTTACTTAAAACTAGTTTTAAATAAAAATAAATATACTAAAGTCTTTTAAAATACTTTATAAAAGTAATTTAAAAGCTTTTTATAAACTTAGTTATAAATTTCTATATCTAAGTATAATTTTTTTTTTAAAGTATTTTAAAAGTATCTTATCTTATTATATAGTATAAGTATTATTTTAAAGTAAGTATATTCTCTTTTAAAAGCTTTCTAAAAATAGAGATAGTACTTAATACTAAAGTATTAGTACTTTTAGTATACTATATAGTATCTAAAATAAAAGAAAAATATTAGATACTTTTTATACTTAGTATACTTAGTATATTAAAAGTAAAGAGTATTTAAATAGTATTCTAAAAGCTTTCTAATATAAAGTCTATTTATAATACTACTAATAAAGTATTCTTTATTATAGTAGTAAATTTTAGAAGCTATATAATATATATATACTCTTTTTTAGTTATCTTTAAATATATTAGAATTACTATAATATACTACTTAGTAGTTACTATAAAAGTAAAACTATTATTACTTTTTATAGTAAGTAAAATAAATAATTTACTTTAGAAAGATATTAAAAAGTATTTAAAGTACTCTTTTTAAAAATACTTACTATATTCTTTACTATATTTTTATTTATAACTTTTTTATTAATATAAGTTTAATAAAATATTAGCTTAATACTTTTAAATACTTTATTAGTTAGTAAAGTAAACTATAAACTTAGATTAAGTACTAAAAAATAAGTAGTATTAGTTTATAGTTATATAGTACTTTATAAAGCTTTTAGAAAGCTTTTCTAATATATTTATAGTATTATTTTTTATTTTTTACTTTTATATAGTACTTTAAACTATATTAAACTAGTATATAAAAAATAGTTAGACTAATATAATATAGCACTTTATTTATAGTAGTATATTTTTATTCTAGATATATTCTAATAGTACTAACGCTAATTCTATAGTTAGGTAATATGTAAACACAGAAAAGTTTAACACTCTAGAGCCTACGTTAAAGTTACCTAGGCTATCTAATTTGCGTATTTTTATCTTGATGTTAGCTCTAAGGTGTTTGGAATTCCCCTTGCGTGAGGTGGCCCTTCGCTTCAAACCTTCTACCCCAGCGCTACCTACAACGTGCCTGCCTACCTAGGTATATCCGCCCCCGCACCTACAAACTTGCGGCTGAACCCGGCACTGACTTACAGTCGTAACAAGATCCTATCCCGCAGGAATCAAAGCCACTGCCCAACATTGAACAATCTAACAATGACGCAGCTAGGCAGTAGCACGAGTGGGTTAAGCTGCGCGCCGAGCAGTATCCACTCAACCTTGGAATCACCGTCAGCGAGTACGGGCAAGTGCAATACGTCTGATCCAGGACTTTGTGATGCCGCGGAGTACGCCCACGTCTATGTGGAAGAACTGTTAATTTGGCAATATACAAATCCGATACATCAATTCACACAAAACCCCAACGCCCACCCCCCAGCCTAAGCATCCCTAAGCATACTAGCAACACCCGCCCAAGTCTCCAGCACCGTCGGCCTAATCTGATTCGCCGGCAGCGTAAACCCATAGGTACCCTTATCCCTCAACTCGTACGTATAAGAATAAGTCGCATTACCCGTAACATCAGTGTAATCGGTCGAAGAACCAGTTGTAGCATAAAGTGTCGCGCAGCTGGGACCAATGGTGTAAGCGGTACCGGAGACGGCGCGGATAGCAGACTGGGCGCGGGTGGCGATGGAGCGGTGCTGGGCGTCGTTTTCGGCGCGCAGGTTGCAGTCGTAGCCGTAGGGCCAGAGGATGTATTGGCCGTAGGAGCTGGGGTGTGGTTAGCTTGGTTGTTTGTTTGTTTTGGGAGGGTTGGTGGGGGATTGGGGACGTACTGTACGTCGAGGTAGAGACGGATACCGCGCGAGGCTTTGAGCGAGTCGACTTGCGCCTTTAGGCCTCGGAGCTCGGGGGCGTCGCCAGCGGCTACGCCTTTGTAGGTTTCTGAGCAGGGGTTTGTGGAAGCTCCGCCTGTGACTTCCCACTTGTAGGGCCAGTTACCTTGAAGAGATGTTAGTGATTGCCTTGTGGCAAGGTGAGAGTGAAGCAGGCTTACGGTTGATGTCACGGCCAACACAGCTGTTACCGCTTACAGTCTGTCGGTTCTTACGCCAGAGACGGTCGGTTGTCTGGGAGTAGACGAAGCCATCTGGGTTGGCGATGGGTGTAATGTAGAAGTCGAACTTGTCGACGAGAGACTTGATGTTTGCGTCAGAGCCGTACTTGGTGAGTAGTTGCCACGCGAAGTACCTGTGTGGTGTAAGCAGATGAATTCAGGGTTCTACAAACGCTGACATACTCGGTGGTCATGGAGGTAATCCACTCTCGTGCGTGAACATTGCCGTGAATAATGACGGCAGGCTTGGAGCCCTTGCCTCCGCTACCCCAGATGTGGATACCAGTCAAAGCTCGTCCCTGAACGGAGGTGCCGACAGTGACAATCTCAGACTGACCGGTGTAACCAGTCTGGAGATCCCGGAGGAACTGGATGTGGTCGGCGTATGGGTGGTATGCAGTGAACCAGCTTTCGCTTGGAACTGAATATGATCAGTCAATATCATCGCACAAACGAGACTTCCCACAAACCAGCATATACGCTCATCTCTCCCTCCTCGGCAAGCGCTGCACCGACATCCTCGTTCAGCACCTTGCTCTCAGCCACCAAGGCAGTCAAAGCGTCGACGTTCTCAGGTGAAACGACGACATCCAACTCGGCAGATGTGCCAGGGTTGAGGACGTGTGCAGCCAAGCTCTCGATCTCTGCCTTGACGGCATCGGTGCTAGCTACACGTAGTACCTTGAAGCCATTGTAGTCGACCTTCTTGCCAGCCCTTGGGACAACAGTGGCAAGCGCCGTGGAAGAAAGTAGGAGCGCCGAGGTAAGAATGGTGGTCTTCATGATAGGCAATGAATGCAACGACAGTTGTGCAGTGCAGTGCAGTATGATGCTGGGGAGAGAGCCTGCTTTTAAGTCGTGTAACCGTCACACCAGACCATAAACCACCTTCCCATCCAGTGTGTAGTACCGCGGA
>Ga0265798_10004550_pt1 | contig 19027 bp, 19 predicted proteins | sample P3T30metagenome_FD_192430 | JGI IMG/M metagenome (GOLD analysis project Ga0265798, IMG submission 192430) | Plant litter microbial communities from East Loma Ridge, Irvine, California - P3 T30 | ecosystem: Environmental > Terrestrial > Plant litter > Unclassified | place: USA: California... | reverse complement strand
GCTGTCCGGCTTCTTTGTCGTTCCGATGAACGCCCTGCTGCAGCACCGCGGCCACGTGCTGATGAGCGCCGGCCACTCGATCGCCGTGCAGAACTTCAACGAGAACCTGTCGATCCTGACGATGCTGGCCGTGTACTCGCTGATGCTGCGCCTGCGCCTGGACCTGAACGTCATCATCGTGCTGTTCGGCCTGTTCCTGGCGGGGACGATGATCTTCATCATGCGCCTGCACGCGGCCAACCAGCGCGAACACGATTCGCTCGCGCTGATCGGCGAGCACAAACACTGACGCTTACAAAGGGCGGCGCTGCGCCGCCCGTTCGGGCCAGTCGTCCGGCACGACAAACGCGCGCGACTCTTCCACCAGCCACTCCCCTTCTTCACGCACGGCCGCCACCATCACGGGCGAGCGGTCCACGGCGAATTTCTGTTCCAGCAGCGGTATCAGCTCCGCGCGACTCATGGCGGGCGGCGTGGGCGGTACCGTGCCGTCGGCTGTGGGCTGCGCCGGCACCTGCAATGGCGCCAGCCACTGCAGCCGCGGCATGACGATGTAGCGTTCGCCCGTCGCGGCGGCGAAGCCGGACAGCGTATGCCAGCGCCCGCGGCAGTGGCCCGGACCGATGCCGGGCAGCCGCGGCGCCTGGCCTTCCGGGTAGAACAGCCAGCCCTTGACGAGCGCCTGCGCCGCCACGACGGGACGGTCCAGCAGCCCTTGCGCGGCCGGATGACGCGACAGCTCCAGCTGCTGCTCGAAGATCTTCCTCAGCTTGCGCCCCAGCGTGTCGGCCAGGTTCGGGCCCACCAGCAGGTCGAAGTCCGACGTCTCCTGCACGCTGTCGAGCAGATAGAATTTGGTGGCGAACTCGATGTGACGCAGCCCGGCACCCGCGTCCAGCAGGAAGTCGAACTCGCCCACCGTGTCGTTGCGGGCGGCCCGCACCTGCAGGCCGTGCGCCACCAGTTCGCCGCGCTGGGCGAAGTGGAAGGCCATCAGCTTTTCCGCATACAGGCCGAGACGCGAGTAATGCCGGTCACCCAGCGCGGCATCGAGCGCGGACGGGTCCTGCTCCAGCGCGGCCAGCCAGTGGGCCGTGGCGGCATCGACCGGCCCCGGTGCGGCGATGCGGCCCGCCCAGTCGGGCGCCGCGGGATCGAGCAGGTCGGGGGAGTCCAGCAGCCACGCCAGCGCGCGCACGTGCGGACGCGTCAGATGGCCCCAGCGGCGCGCGAAACGCGCCTGGTAATCGGTAAAGCAGGTAGCGTCAGCGCCGGCCGGCATCGGCGGAACGGGCCAGGCACAGGTCGGCCCAGGCACGGCCTTTGTCTTCCGGCTTGCGCAGCAGGTCGGCCGGATGGAACGTGGCCACCACGGGCAGCTCGCCGTATTGCAGCACCCTGCCGCGCGCCGCGGCGCCGAGCAGACCCTTGGCCGTGACGCCGCCCAGCGTCAGTGCCAGCTTCGCTTCCGTCAGTTCCAGCTCGCGCTCCAGGTAAGGCCGGCACGCCGCCAGTTCGGCAGCGGCCGGGGCACGGTCGTTGCCATCGTCGCCGACGGCGCGGCACTTGACCAGCGTTGTCACATACGCACCCGCCTGCGTCGACAGATCGACGGCGCGCAGCATGTTGTCCAGCAGCTGGCCGGGTTCCGCGCCAATGCTGTCGCCGCTCTCCTCGTCCGCCGCCGTCGGCGCCGGGCCGAGCACCAGCCAGCGGGCTGCCTCGTCGCCCCGCCCGGGCACGGCGGCGCGGCGCGTGCGCGCCAGGTCGCAGCGGGTGCAGCGACGCACGGCCGCCTGCATTTCCGTCCAGTCCATGGCGGCGATTTCCTCGTCCGTCGCGGCCGGCCGTGCCTGCGCCGGCGTGGCGGCACGTGCAGGTACCGATGCGGCGGGCACGGCGTCGAACCATGCCGTGTCCTCGGCCGGCGCGGCAGGCGCTCTTTGCGCCGGCACGACCGGCTTGGCGGGCTGCTTCAGCGCGGGCGCCGTCGATGGCGCCGGCGGTGCGTTGTCGAACCACGTGTTGTCGCCGGTCGCCGGCGGCGGCGCACTCACAACTGGCGCTTCCACCGGTGCAACCGCTTCGGCTTCGGGCTCGACGATTTCGGCCGGCGCCAAATCAGGAGCAACCGCGGGCCGGTCGCGCAGCAGCCACTGCGGACCGACACCCATCGCTTCCAGGAACACGGCGCTGCGCGGCGACAGGTCGCTCATAGCGCGATCCGCATGACGATGGCATCCTCGCGGGCGCCGTTGGCGGCCGGGTAGTAGCCCTTGCGCCGGCCGATTTCCGCGAAACCGTAACGGCGGTAGATGCGCAGCGCGCGCTCGTTCGACGGCCGCACTTCCAGCAGCATCGATTCCATGCCCAGCCCGCGCGCGCAGGCGACGGACTGGTTCAGCAGGAAGCGTCCCAGGCCCTGCCCCTGCCACGCCGACGCCACCGCCACATTCAGCAGGTGCGCTTCGTCGACGACGGCCATGACAAGAAAATAGCCCATCAGCTCACCGGCCTGGCTGCGCAGCACCCAGGCCTGGTAGCCGTGCTTCAGCGAGTCGGCGAAGTTGGTGCGCGTCCACGGGTGCGGGTAGACGCTCTGCTCGATCGCGACCACTTCTTCCAGGTCGCCAAGCACCATCGGCTCGTACACCAGCCGGGCCAGGTCCCACGTGGGCGCGTTGTTCATGCCGCCGTCCCCGCCTGCGCCGCAGCGCTTTCCGCCTGCTTGATTTCCGCGCGCTCGGCCTTCGTGTACGCCACCTTGTTGCGCAGGTACAGCGGCTGCGCCTGCGCGGCCGGCACGCCCTGCCCCGCCGCCAGCGCGGTGGCGGCAAGACGCGCAATCTGCGCCGCATGCGGCATCACGGCCGCATCGGCGCCCGCCGCGAACGGCGACGCCGCGAAGCCTTCCGGATAGGCCGCGATGCCGTTGCCGCACGCCGCTGGCGCGCCTTGCGGCTGCACGTCCTGCGGTGCCGACAGGGCCGGCGCCAGCGTCTCGACCGGGGTATCGCCGTCGAAACGGTACTGCGCCCAGTAGACTTCGTTCATGCGCGCATCCAGCACGGGCAGCACGTCGTCCGCACCCGTCTTCTCGCGCGCCGCCAGCGCCATTGCCGCCAGCGTCACGACGGGCACCAGCGGCTTGCCGGCGCCGAATCCCAGTCCCTGCGCGATGCCGCAGGCCGTGCGCACGCCCGTAAACGAGCCGGGACCGGCACCGTAGGCGACCGCATCGCAGTCGGCCAGCGCGATGCCCGCTTCGGCCAGCAGTTCCTGGATCATCGGCAGCACGGACTGCGAATGGGTGCGCACGCCGGACGAAACCCGCGACGTCACGCTGCCCTGGCGCAGCAGCGCGCAGGAGGCCAGTTCGGACGACGTTTCGATGGCGAGAATAGTGGGAGTGTTGTGAAGATCGGCAGACATCCCCGTATTTTACCTCGCCCGGGCGCCACAGCCCAGCGGGGCCGCGGAGTGCCGGCGCCGTTCGCTGTACAATATTGCACATCATGCACAGCACAACCCTACAAGCCGACAACCGCGCCGAAGTGGCCGCCGCGCTGGCGCAGCAGCAGCTGATCGTTGCCTGCCTGTGCGCGGCATGGTGCGGCACGTGCGCCAGCTACCGCAACGCTTTCGAGGAACTGGCCCGCCGCCATCCGGAAAAGTACTTCCTGTGGGTCGATATCGAGGACCACGCCGACCTGGTGGGCGACCTGGACGTGGAGAACTTCCCCACCCTGCTGATCCAGCACCGCGAAACGGTGGCGTTCTTCGGCACGATGGTGCCCGACCAGAACGTGGCGCACCGCCTCATCGAAACGATTGCCGCCACCGACGACGCCGAGTTGCAGCGCCTGGCCACCAGCACGCCGGAGCGGCGCCAGTGGCAGCGGGACTGCAATTTGCGTCGCTTGATGGGCGAGTAGTTTTTGGGGACAGGCACCTGCATGGCGGCCTCCCGGCCGCCAAGCAGGTGCCTGTCCCCGACGTGGTACTTCCGGCGTCGGCACACCAGAAGCACGCAGTCAGCCCGCCAGCCCCGCATACCAGCCGGCATACGGCGTATTGGCCACCATGCGCTGATTGAAATCCGGCGCGCCATCCGTCCACCAGACAGGTCCCCGCTCGCCCAACGCTCGCTTCGCGGCATCGACAGCGGCGCGGGCTTCACGCTCGGCCGCCGCATCCCCGGCCTTCTTCGCCACGCCGACCGCGCGCCGCGCATGCATCAATGCGTCCACCAGCTCCTGCCGCCGCGCCTCGGGCAGCGCGGGATTGCTGGTGCGCCAGAGCCGGCCGCGTACGACAAAATAACGGCCGTCGGGGGTGGTGGGATACTGCGGCAGTGGCATGCCTTATCCGGTCCGTTTGAGCCGGTCGTTGGCCCGATGCTTGTGTCCTGTGGCCGCTTCCAGGGTTCCGGCGCGACCCAGGCCAAAGGCCGGCATGTTGACGTAAATGCTCTCATGGCGTCCCGCTGCCACGGCGTAGGTTTCGTGCCAGATGCCGACCGAGCCATCGGTGCCGACCGATTGATTGAACGCTTTCCATGCCGGCAGATGGGCCGCCTCCTTGCTGGCGGCGTACGCCAGCAGTTGGTCCATCGACCGCCAGTATTGCACCAGGATGATGGTTCTTGAAAACCACATCTCGGCATGCAACAGACCCAGTTCAGGCTGGCGCTGCAGTTCGCTGAGCATGCGCGGCATTGCGCTGGCAACTGGCCACCACTTGTGGACCTTCCAGGGCTGGTTAAGGCGCATGCCGATTAAAAATACGACGAAGTCGCCGTCGATTGTCGCAGTCAGGCGTTCACGGTGAATCATCGCGCTTCCATAAGGTTGGCTTCCAGGTGCGGTCCTGGCCGGACCGTCGGCCGGAGCAGGATAGCATGTTAGCAACCTGACAAACTCGCAGATGGCCATTCCCGATGGCAATCGCCCCAACGAAGGCGGTTCACTACGGTGTGCTATGACCAGCTCCCCGTGCTCAGTCGCGCAGGCCGGCTGCTCGTTTTATCAAGACAGCCGGTTGCGGAACAACCACGCCGCCAGCGGCAGCGTGACGGCGGCAATGCAAACCAGCGGCACGAAGTCGATGGCGACGTCGCGCAGCCCGGCGCCTTCCAGGTAGACGCGCCGTACCAGGTCCATGCCGAAGCGCAGCGGATTGGCCCACGTGGCGATCTGCAGCGCCTGCGGCATGTTGCGCACGGGTGTCAGCAGACCTGACAGCAGCATCAGCGGCATGATGATCATGAACGTGTACAGCATCGCCTGCTGCATGTTCAGCGACAGGGCGGACACGGCAAGCCCGATCCCCACGGCGGCGATGGTGAACGTCACGAGCCCCAAATACAGCAGCCACGGCGAGCCGTGCATCGGAATGCCGAACCAGTAGCGGATCACCAGCAGGATGATGCTGGACTGGGCCAGGCCCACGAGGATGGCCGGTATCGCCTTGCCCACGAGGATCAGCATTGGCGTCAGCGGCGTCACCAGCAGCTGGTCGAACGTGCCCTGCTCGCGCTCGCGGGCGACCGACAGCGCGGCGATCAGCAGGGTCTGGATCATGCTCAGGGCCGCGATCAGGTTGGGCATGATGCCCCAGGACGAGTGCAGGTTCGGGTTGTACCAGATGCGCCGTTCGAGCGTCACCGGTTGAAAGGCGCCGCGTGCCGCGTTGAAGTTCGCCACGATCGTGCCGACATGGGCCGACGCCGCAGCCGCCGTGGACGAGTTGCGGCCATCCAGGATCAGCTGCAGCGGCGCGGGGACTCCCATCGCCAGCCGGCGTTCGAAGTCGGCGGGGAACACGACGACAAGCAAGGCGCCGCCATCGTCGATGGCGCCGGCGATCTCGCTGGCCGAGCGCAAGGTGGCGGTGCGCTCGAAGGTGGTCGAACCGTCCAGCCGGCGCAGCACCTCGGCCGCTGCCGCGCCGCCGCTCTGGTCCAGCACCGCGTACGGCGCGTGCGTCACCTCGAACGTGGCCGCGTAGCCGAACAGCAGCGACTGCACCAGCGCGGGCGCCAGCAGGATGACCCGGCTGGACGGCTCCTTCAGCAGCGCCAGCAGCTCCTTGCGGCACAGGAAGCCGATGCGCAGCAGCGCTGCCAGCAGGGCCACCATCAGTCGAGCCTCTTGCGCAGGGTGCGGCACGTAACAGTAAACAGCACGCCCACGTACAGCAGCAGGATGGCGCATTCGCGCGCGATCAGCCGCCAGTTGTCGCCGGCCAGGAACAGCGTCTTGACCAGCGCCATGAAGTGGGTGGCCGGCAGCAGCTGGCTGACGACCTGCACGATGACGGGCACGTTGCGCAGGTCGAAGACGAAGCCGGACAACATCATCGCCGGCATGAAGCTGGCCAGCAGCGCCACCTGGCTGGCCTTGAACTGGTTGCGCGTGATGCCGGAGATGGCAAGGCCCAGCAGCAGCGACACGGCCAGGTACAGCATGGCGGACAGCAGGATCACGGCCAGCGAACCGTGCATCGGCACGTGGAACAGGAAGCGCGCGGCCAGCAGGCACATGACGATGTCGATGGCGCCGATCAAGAGGAACGGCGCCAGCTTGCACAGCACGATCTCGGCCGGCCGCACGGGCGTGACGAACAGCGATTCCAGCGTGCCGCGCTCCCATTCGCGGGCGATCAGCAGCGACGTGAGGAACGCGCCGACCAGCGTCAGCACCAGCACGAGCAGGCCGGGCACGAGGTACCAGGTGCTGGTATTGGCCTCGTTGAACCAGGTGCGCGGTTCGACCTGGACGATGCCGCCGGCGGCCTCCTTGCCGGCGGCCCGCCCGGCACGGTGCGCGGCCCAGGTGCCGATGGCGCCCCCGACATACCATTCCAGCGCGCTGGCCGTGGTGGGATCGGCGCCATTCAACAGCAGTTGCACGCGGGCGCCGCCGCCCGCCAGCGCGCGCGAAAAATCCTGCGGCACCCGCACGATCGCTGCAACCTCGCCGCGCCGCATGCGCGCCACCGCGTCGTGCATCCATGGCGTCCAGACGGGCGCCAGGTACGGCGACCCGGCCAGGCCGGCCGTCACGTCGCGCGCCGTGGGCGACGTGTCCTCCAGCACCACCGCGATCGGCGCATCCTTCACGTCAAATGACAGGCCATAGCCGAACAGCAGGATCAGCACCAGCGGCAGCAGCAATCCGACGGCCAAGGTGGTGCGGTCGCGCAGCATCTGCCGCAGCTCCTTGCGCAGCAGCGCCCGGCAGCGCCGGTGGAATCCCGCGGCCCCGCCGCTCATGCCGCCGCCTCCATGCCGGCGGCGCGGCGCCCCCGCTCCACGATGGCGATGAACGCGCTGTCCATGTCGTCCACGGCTGCGCCTCCATCCTGCGCGGCCTGCTCGCGCACCTGCCGCGGCGTGCCGAGGGCCAGCATGCGGCCCGCATCCTGGATGGCGATGCGGTCGCAGTACTCCGCTTCCTCCATGAAGTGCGTGGTGACGACGATCGTCACGCCGCGCGCCGCCAGCGCCGTGATGGTGCGCCAGAAATCGCGCCGCGCCAGCGGGTCGATGCCGCTGGTGGGTTCGTCAAGGAACAGGATTTCGGGTTCGTGCAGCAGGCCGGCCGCCATCGCCAGGCGCTGCTTGAAGCCACCCGGCAGCTCGCCGCTGCGCGCCGCCGGGTCCAGCCCGAATTGCGCCAGCGTGGCGTCGATGCGGGCGCGCAGCGTGGTGCCGCGCAGACCGTAGGCACCGCCGAAGAATTGCAGGTTCTCGCGTACGGTGAGGTTGCCGTACAGCGCGAACTTCTGGGCCACGTAGCCGATGCGGGCGCGCGCCTCGGCCCGCGCGCGGCGCAGGTCCAGGCCCGCCACCTCCAGGTGGCCGCTGCTGGCCGGCAGCAGGCCGCACAGCATGCGGAATGTCGTCGTCTTGCCGGCGCCGTTGGGACCCAGCAGACCGAAGATCTCGCCGCGCCGCACGTCGAACGACGTGCTGGCGACGGCCGTGAAGTCGCCGAAGCGGCGTACCAGGTCGCGCACGACGATGACGGGTGCTTCATCGTCGTTGCCGGCCGGTCGCTCGCGCACTTGCGCTGAAGGGACTGCCCCGCGTTCCCGCTGGCGCTCGCGCAGCAGCATCATGAACGCATCCTCCAGTTCCTCTTGGCGTACGGTGACGACGGCATCGTCCAGCAGTGGACGCAGCGAAGCGGCATCCGCCCCGGGGACACTGATGAAGCGCACCGCGCCACCCTTCGGGACCGCGTCCACGATCAGGTCGCGCGCGTCGATCAGGCGTGCCTGCAGCGCGCGCGCAGCCATGCCCGGCGGTGGCACCGCGGTGAACGTACAACCCGCGGCGCGGGCGCGCAACTCCGCCGGCGTGCCCTGCGCCAGCAGCCGCCCTTCGTGCAGCACCAGCACGTGGGCGCAGCGCTGCGCCTCGTCCATGTAGGCCGTGCTGACGACAACGCTCAGCGCCTCGTCGCGCACCAGCCGGTCGATGATGCGCCACAGGTCGCGGCGCGACAGCGGATCGACACCGACACTGGGCTCGTCCAGCAGCAGCAGCGCCGGCGAGCGCACCAGCGTGCAGGCTAGCCCCAGCTTCTGCTTCATGCCGCCGGACAGCTGGCCGGCCGGACGCGCCGTGAAGCGCGCCAGGTCCGTCATCGCCAGCAGCGACGCGAAGCGTTCGCGCCGCACTTCGGTCGGCACGCCGTGCAGGTCGGCGTACAGGTCCAGGTTTTCCGCCACGCTCAGGTCCTCGTACAGGCCGAAGCGCTGCGGCATGTAGCTGATGCGGTCCTGCACCGCCTGCGGGTCGGCGGCGACATCGATGCCCAGCACGGACAGCGAGCCCGCGTCTGGGCGCAGCAGGCCGGCCAGCATGCGCAGCAGTGTCGTCTTGCCGGCACCGTCCGGTCCCACCAGCGCGACGAGGTCGCCGCTGCGCGTGCGGAACGACAGGTCGGCCACCGCCTGTACGGCAGTGCCGCCGGGCGCCGGGAAAGCACGGCACAGTCCCGTCGCGACGATCGCCGCCCCGGTCATGGCGCCACCGCCAGCTGCGCATTGGCGGGCTGGCCCAGGCGCAGCACGTCGCGCGGGTCGTCGACGACGATGCGCACTTCGTAGACGAGGCTCGTGCGCAGCTCCTCCGTCTGCACCGATTTCGGCGTGAATTCGGCCGCGGCGGAGATATAGCCCACCCTGCCCGGCAGCGCCTGCGGATGGCTGTCGGTCCAGACGCGGGCCGCCATGCCCGGCTGCACCCGGCCCAGATCGCGCTCGCCGACGTAGACGCGCACCCATTTCGGCTGCGTCAGCGCCAGCGCGAACGCGGGCCGCTGCGGCGTGGCCATGTCGCCCACTTCCAGCAAGCGCGCGCGGATGACGCCATCGGACGGTGCGCGCAGCTCGCCCAGCGCGATGTCATGTTCCAGCAGTGCCACCTGTGCCTGCGCCGCCTGCAGCCCTGCCTCGGCGCCGGCCACGTCCTCGACCCGCGCGCCGCGCTCGGCCAGCCGCAGCGCATCCCGTGCTTCGTCCGCCTTTGCCCGCGCCACGCGCGCGCCGGCCCTGGCGCGGTCCAGTTCCAGTGCGCTGATGCCGCGGCCCGCCGTGATGTCGGCAACGGCATTCAGCCGGACCAGCTCCTGGCTGGCCCGTTCGCTTTCCGCCGTGGCCGCGACGAGCCGGCTGCGCGCCTGCGCGATCTCCTCCGGCCGCGAGCCGGCGCGCAGCCGGCGCAGTGCCTGCTCCTGCACCTCGGCCTCGGCCCGCGCCGCTTCGCGCCGCAGTTGCAGCGTGCGCGTGTCCAGCGTGGCCAGCACCGCGCCGGCACGCACGCGCTGCCCCTCCTGCGCATGCAGCGCGGCGACGCGGCCGTTGCCGTCGAACGCCAGCGCCACCTGACGCACGTCGACATTGCCATACAATGTCAGGTTGCCGTCCGCAGTGGACGGGCGCTGTGTCCACCATGCCGCGGCACCCGCCAGCAGGAGGACGACACAGACAATGACTGCGATCTTTTTCCGGTTCATGGCGGCGGCAGGCCGCGCGAACGGCCACATGGATTGACACGAAGGTTTTACACTAAATTCAATTTAAATTAGAATTCAACTTTACGCAAGCACAACCATGGCAAAGACTCCCCGCAGCAACCGGTCCGATGGCGACCAGACGGCACGCCAGATCCTCGACGCGGCAGGACCGCTGTTCGCCAGCGTCGGCTTTGCCGAAGCGACGGGCAAGGCGATCGCCGAGCGGGCCGGCGTGGACGTTGCTTCGATCAACTATCACTTCGGCGGCCGCGCGGGGCTGTACGAAGCGACGCTGGTGGAGGCGCACCGCCAGCTGATCAGCCTGGGCGAACTGGAAGCCCTGGCGGCCTCGCCCCTGCCCGCGGCCGGCAAGCTGGCGCGCCTGCTCGACACCATCCTCGGCTTCGCCCTCACCCACGCCGGCTGGCCCGTGCACCTGCTGGCGCGCGAGATCCTGGCGCCCAGCTCGCATTTCGCGGTGGTACGCGAAGGCGAGATCGAACCGAAGCTGCTGGTCGTGCAGCGCATCCTGGGCGAGATCACCGGTATCCCGCCCGGCGATCCCGCCCTGCTGCGCTGCATGGTCAGCATCGCCGCGCCCTGCCTGATGCTGGCCGTGGCCAGCGCCGGGGCACCGGGCCCGGTGCAGGCGGTGCGGCAGATGCGCCAGGAGGACCTGGCCGCCCATATGCACACGTTTGCGATGGCGGGGCTGACGGCGGTGGCGCGCGAGTGGCAAGCAGCGCAGCCGAAAGGGCGTACACGCGCCAGCCGCTAATTTCCCGTCCACGCCCGCGGCGCCCAGTCGCGCAGGTAGCCGTCCAGCGCTCGCGGCGATGCCGGCAACGGTTCATCCGTCGACCAGCGCGCCAGCGCGGCGGCGACGGCGCCATTGAACGACGCCAGCGGCGTGCAGCAACGCACCGTCTGCGCCAGCCTGGCGCCGGCCAGATGGCGCAGCGCCGTCGTCAGCACGTTCTCCACCCACGCCTGCTGGTCGGGGCGGTACGGCGGCGTCGCGCGGAACCGGTGCGTGACGTGGGAGCGTGGCACGCCGAGCAACGGATGGCCGGCACGCCACCAGCGCAGGGACAGGTCGACATCCTCCAGCCCGAATGCGCGAAACGGCCCGAAGCCGCCCGCCGCCAGCAGCAGCTCGCGCCGCACCGCCAGGCACCCGCCAGGTACCAGGCCAACCGCGTGGATGTCTTCCCCGTCCGGCCGGCTCCACTGGTACGTGAACAGCGGATCGACCAGCCGCGCACCGCAGCCGGCCTGGCGCGGCTCGCGCCAGTCGTGCACGGCCGGCCCGGCGATGGCGTCGCCATGGCGGTCGATGGCCTGCAGCAGCGGCGGCAGCCAGTCGGCGGCGACATCGCAATGCGCATCCAGGAAGACCAGCACCGGTTGCGTGGCCGCCAGCGCGCCCGCGTTGCGCGCGGCGGCGATGCCGTGATGCTCGCGGCGCAGCACGTGCACCGGCGCCGGCCATGGACCGATTGCGCTGCCGTCCGTGCTGCCGTCATCGACGATCAATACTTCGGCCGGCCGCGGATCGGCGGCCAGCACCGAACGCACGGTATCGCCCAGCGCCGCGCCTTCCTCGTACGTGGCGATGACTACGCTGACGGGGACGTCGTCCATGATTCCTGCGCCAGCGCGGCGGGCAGTTGCGCGGCGATGCCGGCGGGCGTCTCGCGCCGGCTCCAGAACGTGCGGCATTGCGGCAGCGGCGGCGCTGTGCTCCACGTGCAGAGGTCGCCGGCGAATCGCAGCGCGTAGCCGCGCAGCAGCGCGAACTCGCAGAAGCGGTCGGCACCCTGGCGCAGCGCATAATCGGCCAGCGTGCAGCCGTGGCGGCACAGGCAGAACGCGCGCAGCCCGGCGTAGAGCTCGCGCGGCATCGCCAGCGGCGGCGGCACGGTCAGGTCCCACGGCGGCTCGTCGCCGAAGAAATCGCGGGCGGCGCGGCGCCAGCCGTCGGTGACGGGCCGGGGGCCGTCGGCGCGGTAGTCGATGCGGATGCGTGGACCGTCGAACAGCTGCCGCACGTCGCATGGCGCAACGAAGACCTGGTCGGAGTCCAGGTGCAGGATCACGTCCGCATCCGTGTAGCGGTCCGCATGCAGCTTGGTGATCTGCTGGCCCAGGTAGTCGTCGGCATGGTCTTCGCAGTGGTCAACGACCGCACTGCCGGTCTCGCCCATCCTGTCCCTGCTGGAACGCGGGATCACGACCACCACGCGACGATGGCCGTGCAGGTAATGCGCAATGGCCTGCAACGCCAGCGCCAGCCAGGCCCGGTCGCGATGGTAGGAGCGGATGAACACGTCCACCGTCGGGCTGGCGGAGCCGGCCACGGCGTCAGCTGCCGAAGATGGGCTGCTCGATGTCCGGCAGGCCGGGCCCGGGCGTGCCGCCGATGCCGCTCGGGGGCAGCGCGGCCCAGTCGATCAGGCCGGGGTAGATCTCCGTCTGCGCGACCTGGCCGGCCCAGTAGGCGGCGATGCCTGCCTGCAGGCCCAGGTGATAGCCGGCGACCGTGGCGATGGCGGCCGCGTCCAGGGACAGCGCGAGCAGGTCGCCCAGCCGCGCTTCGGCAATGCGCAGTTCTTTCAGCACCGTCTCGGCCGGCGCCACGAACAGCACGAACTCGCACCCGTCGCTGACGACGCGCATCTCGCCCGGCGCGAAGCCGTGCCGGCGCAGCAGGCTTGCAACGAAACTGGACGATCCGTTGACCCACAGCCCCACTTCGCGCACTTCCTGCTGCGCCAGCTGGCCGAACAGCACGGTCGTCAGCGCGGCGGCCAGGCCGACGTTGCTCTGCTGATCCGCGGCCAGCAAGTGCGGCGTGAGGATGGCCTGGCGGCCGTCCACCAGCAGCGCCGTGCAGAAGCCGCGCAGCCGGCGCGCGCCCACGCCCGTCGGCGGCCATGGCCGCTCCTCGAGCGCCACGGCCGACACGGTCGGTCCCGCGGCGCACAGCGGCGCCCACAACTCTTCCACCAGATGGGCCAGGTGCAGCGGGCGCAGCATGGCAAACAGCTCGGGACGGAATTCACTGGCCAGGTTGCGGCAGACCTTCAGGTCCAGCCGTTCGTTCGCATCGCTATACAGGTTCAGCATCGTTCGACTCCTCCTGCGGGACATCGTAGAGCCACGCCACGGCGGAATAACGCAAGCCCTGGCGCACGGGACGCACTTCATGCAGCAGTTCGGCGGAAAACGCGATGACGGAGCCGGCGGACAACGGCGCGTTGACGGGGCGGAAGCGCCCGCCGCCATCTGGCAGGTACAGCACCAGCGCACCGCCGTCGAAGGCCGGCGTGCCGTCGTTGAGCAGGCAGACGAGGGAGACGCGCCGCGTGCGCACGGCGTGGCTGTCCGCGTTGTCGTGCGAGCGGTCGCGGTGGGCGCGAAAGTGGCCCCCCTGGCGGTAACGACAGAAGCGCGGGCCGTCCAGCAGCGCCGGGGCGCCGTTGTGGACGAGCCGGGCGACGCAGCGGAACGCTTGCGCCACCGGCAGCGCATCCCCGGGTGTCAGCGCGTGCTCGGTGCAGGCGCGCATGGCCGCGTCGTGCTGCTGGGCGCCATGCCTGAGCACCCGCCCCGGCTGCGCTTCGGCCAGCTCGATCGCCGCGATCGTACGGGCGCACAGGTCGCGCGACAGCACGGCATGCCAGATCACATACCCGTCCGCGGGAGCGCGGGGTGCAGCGCGGGGTGGAGCTCGGGATGGAGCGCCGGGTAAAAGCAGGGTCATGCCGGAATCTCCCGCAGGGCTGCGTCAAGCATACCGACTCAGTATAGGCGGGAAAACGCGAACCGCAATCGGAGTCTGGCGACTGTCGGCGCCGCTACCGGCGCGTGCTCGGCAGGAACGCCGTGGCCAGGCCCAGCAAAGGCAGGAAGGCCGTCACGCCATACACCCAGACGATGCCGTACTGGTCGGCCAGCTGCCCCAGGCCGGCCGCGCCGATGCCGCCGATGCCGAACATCAGCCCGAACATCAGGCCGGACACGAGGCCCACCCGGCCGGGCACGGCTTCCTGGGCATAGACAACCAGTGCCGAGAACGCGGACGACATCACCAGGCCGATGATCCCGGCGAAGACGGCGGTCCAGAACAGGTTGGCATATGGCAGGGCCAGCGCGAACGGCACGACGCCGAGGAACGAGATCCAGATGACGGCCTTGCGGCCGATGCGGTCGCCCACGGGGCCGCCGGCAAAAGTGCCGAGCGCCACGCAAGCGAGGAACAGGAATAAATAAACCTGGCTGTGGGCGACGTCCAGCGCGAAACGTTCGATCAGATAGAACGTGAAGTAGTTCGTGAACGACGCGATGTAGACGAACTTGGCAAACATGAGGATGCAGATGACCATCACGGCGCGGATCACGTCCGGCCGGCTCAGGCCGCTCTTCTCGTTGCGCGCCAGCCCTTTCAGCTGGGCGTGGCCGTGGCTGAGCGTCCAGCCCGTCAGGCGGAACAGCACGCCGATGGCCAGCAGGGCGGCCAGCATGAACCAGGCAATCGCCCCCTGCCCGTGCGGAATGATGATGGCCGCGGCCAGCAGCGGCCCCACGGCCGAGCCGGAATTGCCGCCCACCTGGAAGGCCGACTGGGCGGTGCCGAAGCGGCCGCCGGACGCCATCCGCGCCACACGCGATGCTTCCGGGTGAAAGGTGGCCGAGCCGACGCCGATGATCGCGGAGGCAACCAGCAGCATCGGATAACTGCCGGCGAGCGCCATCAGCCCGATGCCGAGCAACGTCATGACCATGCCGGAAGGCAGCAGGTACGGCTTCGGATGCTTGTCCGTGTACAGGCCGATCCACGGCTGCAGCAGCGAAGCGGTGACCTGGTACGTCAGCGCGATCATGCCGATCTCCGCAAAGGTCAGCGAGAACTGGCTCTTGAGCATCGGGAAGATCGCCGGCAGCATTGCCTGGATCAGGTCATTGAGGAAGTGCGCAAACGCGGCCGTGCCGACGATGCTGGCGAAGAATTTTGCCTTCGCGTGCTCCGCCGCGGGTGCGGACGGCGACAGGGTTGGGTTGCTGGCTGCTGCGGGAGTGGTCATGACGGGTCGGAAGATGGAATGCGCTGGCTGGACAGTCTAAACCGGCGGCGTTTGGCTGTGTTTCGCCAAACTGCCGATCGTTGTCGCGTTTCCGCCATGACCGGGCTGGCAGGCCGGCAGCGCTCGTACGCTTACGCCGGCCCGGCCAGCCCGGTCGTGATGACGACCCCATCGGCGACAGCGGCCGTGAAGTCCTCTTCCGCCTGGGCCAGCGACGCCCGCGCCGGTTCCTGCAGCCCCGTCACGACGACGGCGCGGTTGCGCCCGTGCGTCTTGGCGTGGTACAGCGCGCGGTCGGCCAGCTGCACCGCCTTCTCCCAGCTGAACTGCGTTTCCGGGAAATCGCACAGCGGCAGCGGCACCGTGCCGGCGCTGATCCGCACCGGGACCTGCACGTCGCCACAATCGACGGGCGTCGCGCTGACGCTGCTCAGGAGCCGCTCCACCATGGCGTCCACCTGGTCGGCCGGGATGCCGGGCGCGAAGACGAGGAATTCCTCGCCGCCCCAGCGCAGCACGACGTCGCTGGCGCGCACGGCCTCCGTCAGCCGGCGCGCCACTTCGACCAGCGTGCGGTCGCCCACCGCGTGGCCCCAGCGGTCGTTGATGGACTTGAAGTGGTCGATGTCGATGATCGTGATCGCGTCGATACAGCCGCCGCGCTGGCTGCGCCGTTCCGCCTCGGGCACGTCGGCACGGCGCTGCATGCGCTCCAGGAACACGCGGCGGTTGAACAGCCCCGTCAGCGGATCGCGCGTCGCATGGAACTCCAGCTGCGCGTTGACGGTTTCCAGCGCCGCGTTGGCGCGCGTGGCGCGGCGGTACTGCAGGTAGATGAACGCGCCAGCCACCAGCAGCAGCACGGCCGTCACGCCGATCAGCAACTGTTCCTGGCGCTTGGAGCTGATGACGGCATCTTTCAGCTGGTTGTCGCGCGCCAGCAGGTCGATCTGGCGCTGGCGCCGGTCGGCCTCGAATTTTTCCTGCAGCGCGGCCACGGCCTGATTGCGCTCCGCGGCCAGCATGCCCTTCTGCACGCCCTGCTGCTCGCGCACGAAGGCCAACGCTTCGCGGGCCCGGCCGGCACGTTCGAACATGCGGCTGGTTTCGTCGAGCATCGCGATCAGGTCGCCGTTGGCGTTCGACGCCCGCAGCGCCGCCATCACCTCGCGGATATACGGCAGTGCCTCGTCGAGCTTGCCCTGCCCGCCCAGCGCGAAGCCCAGGTTGGCCCTGGCCATCAGGAGGGAGCTGGTGTCGTCCACGTCCTGCGACTTGACCAGCGCGCGGCGCGCGGCGACCTCGGCCTTGGCGTATTCATGCGCATGCAGGTAGTGGTCGGCGATATTGCCGAGGATCCTGCCCTCCATGGCGGCCAGCCCGGCGCGCTCGGCCGTGGCGAGCGCCGCTTCGAACGCGACCAGCCCCTCGGCGTTCCGGTCCAGTGCCACCAGTGCCTGGCCCTGGACAAACGTCAGCCACGCCAGCGGCCGCGGGGCGATGGCGCCGCGGTAGGTTTCCAGCGCCGACGTCGCCATCGCCAATCCCTTTTCCGGATTGTTCATGTTGACGTACAGGCGGCTGATCAGCATGATCGTCTGCAGGCGCGAGCGCAGGCTGACGTCGTTGTTGGCCTCGGCGCGCGCCAGCACGGCCAGGTAGCAGCTGAGTGCCTTGTCGTACTGCGTGATGCTGTTGTAGACGTCCCCGTATGCCAGATCGAACCAGTTGCGCAGCTCGATAGCGGCGTGCGCGCTCATCTGCGGGCGCAGCGTGTCGAGCGCCGCCAGTGCCTGCATCGGCTTGTTCTTGTCGGTCAGGCGGTCCACCAACCCGACGCGCGCCATCAGTACCGTGTCCGGGTCGCGGTTGGCCTGGGCCAGCTCGCGCAGTGCTTCCAGCGTTTCATACGCATCGTCGGCATGGCCGGCATCGCGCTGCAGCGCCTGGCGCGTCAGCAGCAGTTCACGCTGGACCTTGTACGACACGTTCGGCGGCAGCGCTGCGCGCAGGCTTTCCAGGCGCCGGATCGCGGCGGGGTTGGCGCTGTACGACAGGTCGACGATGGCACGCAGCTGGGCCATCGTGGCAGCGTCGTCGGCCCGGGCCGCGGGGGCGTGCAACGTGAGCGCCAGCAGGACGGCGCCAGCAAGCATGCGACCGCTGGAAGCGACGGGGAAGAACGGAGGATTCATGGCAATGACATCGGCGCGCAAGGGTCAGGTCCGCTCCGCGGGAGCAAACGCTGACGGGTGCCGGGCAATCGCGGGGCGATCGGGCGGCGGTGGCGGCGCGGCTGCTGGGGTTGGGAAGCGGTGCCGGGGAACCGTTCCAGTATGGGCACTTGCCGCGCGGAAATCAAGCAATCGTCACTAACGCGCCGCGCGATGTGACAAATAACGTATTTCCGCGACACCTCGCCCTGCTAAACTGGACGGCCTGACAACTACCGTGCAGAGGCAATCATGAGACAAGTCGCATTCGCCACCCGCTTCGTCTTCCCGGCCATCCTGGCGGCCGCACTGGCGGCACCGGCCCACGCGCAGGACCCGGAATCCGTGGCCGATGCGCAGGAGGCGGCCGAGCGCTGGCTGACGCAGCTCGATGCGGGCAACTACACGGCAGCCTGGCGCGACGCTTCGGCCTCGTTCCGCAAGGCGGTGCCACAGCCACAGTTCGAGGCGGGAACACGCCAGGTACGCACGCCGCTGGGCAGCGCATCGGACCGCGCGCTGAAGTCCGCCACGTACCACACCACGATGCCCGGCGTGCCGGATGGGCAATATGTCGTCATCCAGTACACGACGCGGTTTGCCAACAAGGAGCAGGCTGTCGAGACGGTGACGCCGATGCGCGAGCAGGATGGCAGTTGGCGGGTTTCGGGGTATTTTGTGCAGTGACTCTTGGGGTCTCGCCGTCGGCGTCTGCGCCGCAGGGGTCTGTCCCCGGTAAGTGCTGGCTGCGCTCACGGTCAGCGGCTTCGCCAGGGGACTGACCCCGGTTTTTGGTTTGTGACTGGGCAGCGCCGATAAAAACCGGGGTCAGTCCCCTCGATGCGCCGCTGGCGAGCGCTTGATGCTTCACTTACCGGGGACAGACCCCAGCGGCGCAGACCCCAGCCGCAACGGCAGGCTGCGCAGCCGCTGCCCGGTCAGCTTGAAAACAGCGTTGGCGACTGCCGGCGCGATGGGCGGCACGCCCGGTTCGCCGACGCCTTCGGGCGGCTCGGTGGACATGCTGATGACCGTTTCCACCAGCGGCGCCTCGTGCATGCGCAGCACCGGATAATCGTTGAAGTTGCCCTGCTCGACCTGGCCGTCCTTCAGCGTGATTTCGCCGCCCAGCGCGGCCGAGAGGCCGAACAGCACGGACGACTCCATCTGCTGCGCCACCAGGTTCGGCGTCACGACCAGGCCGCAATCGATGGCGCAGACGACGCGGTGCACGCGAATCTGGCCTTCCTGCACCGACACCTCCGCCACCTGCGCCACGATCGAGCCGAAGCTGCTGTGCAGCGCCACGCCGTGGGCCCGCCCCGCCGGCGGCCGGCCGGCCCGCGCCACCGCGGCGTCCAGCACCGCCAGCTCGCGCGGATGCTTCAGCAGCATGGCGCGGCGCAGCGTTACCGGGTCCAGGCCGCCCGCATGCGCCATCTCGTCGATGAAGCTCTCCTTGAAGAACGCGTTCTGCGAGTGGCCGACGGAGCGCCAGTTCCCCAGCGGTACCGGCGTATCCACCGCCACGTGGGCGATGCGCTGGTGCGGGATCTCGTACTGCATGTCGTACACGCCCTCGACGGTCGTCTTGTCCGGCCCTGCCGCCGGCAGCCCGAGGTTGCGGCGCATGAACTGGTGGCCCAATGCGCCGCTGGCGGCACGGCAGTCCCACGACAGGATTCCGCCCGCCGCGTCC
>Ga0265798_10004549_pt1 | contig 19028 bp, 13 predicted proteins | sample P3T30metagenome_FD_192430 | JGI IMG/M metagenome (GOLD analysis project Ga0265798, IMG submission 192430) | Plant litter microbial communities from East Loma Ridge, Irvine, California - P3 T30 | ecosystem: Environmental > Terrestrial > Plant litter > Unclassified | place: USA: California... | reverse complement strand
CGCGGCCGCGGAAGGCGCGGTACATCTCGACCGCATCCTGGGTGCCGCCTTTCGACAGCACCATCTGGCGGAAGCGGTCGCCGTTCTTGCGCAGCAGGCCGCCGTTTTCCTTGAACCACTCGCCGGCGTCGGCGTCCAGGCGCTCGGCCCACAGATAGCTGTAGTAGCCGGCCGAGTAGCCGCCGCCCATCGCGTGCGAGAAGTAGGTGCTGCGGTAGCGCGGCGGCACCGGCGCGAAGTTCAGACCCGCATCCTTCAGCGCCTGCTGCTCGAACGCCACCACGTCCGTCGGGATCTGCTTGGAGCCCAGCTGATGCCAGCGCTGGTCGATCACGGCCGCGGCCAGGTATTCGGTGGTGCGGTAGCCTTCGTTGAAGCGCTGGGCCGCGCGCAGCTTGTCCAGCAGCTCTTTCGGCATCGGCGCGCCGGTCTGGTAATGCCTGGCGTAGCTGGCCATCACTTCGGGCCAGGCCATCCACATCTCGTACACCTGCGACGGCAGCTCGACGTAGTCGCGCGGCACGCTGGTGCCCGAGAAGCGCGGATACTTCACCTTCGAGAACCAGCCGTGGGTGGCGTGGCCGAACTCGTGGAAGGTGGTGCGCACTTCGTCCCAGTTGAGCAGGGTCGGCTCGCCCGCCGCCGGCTTGACCAGGTTCAGGTTGTTGGTGATGACCGGCTTCTTGTCCAGCAGGGTGCTCTGGTCGACCAGAGAACTCATCCAGGCGCCGCCGCGCTTGTTCGGACGCGCATATGGGTCGACCACGAAGATCGCCAGGTGGCTGCCGTTTTCTTCGAACACGTCGTACACGCGCACGTCGGCGTCGTAGGTCGGCAGGTCCTTGCGTTCCTTGAAGGTGATGCCCCACAGCTGGGTGGCGGCGAAGAAGGCGCCCTTCTCCAGCACGTTGTTGAATTCAAAGTAAGGCTTCAGCTGGTTGGCGTCGAACGCGTATTTCGCGGTGCGTACCTTGTCGCTGTACAGGCTCCAGTCCTGGGCCGCGACCTGGAAGCCACCTTTTTCAGCGTCGATCACCTGCTGGATCTCGGCCGCTTCCTTCTTCGCATTGCGCACGGCCGGCGCGGTCAGGTCGCCCAGCAGCTTGTTGACCGAGGCGGTGTCCTTCGCGGTCTGGTCTTCCAGCGAGTAGGCGGCGTAGTTCTCGTAGCCCAGCAGCTCGGCGCGTTCGGCGCGCAGCCTGGCCAGCTGCAGCACCACGTTGCGGTTGTCGAATTCATTGCCGCGGGTGCCGCGGATCATCGAGGTGGTGAGCAGCTTTTCGCGGGTGCCGCGCACGGTCAGCTGTGCCAGCGGCGCCTGCTGGGTGGTGTTGGTCACGGGAATAACGAACTTGCCGTCCAGGCCGCGCTTCTTGGCTTCCGCGGCGGCGGCGTCGATCGCCTTGTCCGACAGGCCGGCCAGCTCTTCACGGGTGTCGACCACGAAGGCCGAGGCGTTCACTTCCTTCAGCACGTTCTGGCTGAACTGGGTCTGCAGCGCGGCCAGCTGGCTGTTGTACTGCTTCAGCTTGACCTTGTCGGCGTCCGACAGGTTGGCGCCCGAGCGCACGAAGTCCTTGTAGTAGCGCTCCAGCAGGAACTTCGATTCTGCGTCCAGGCCGAGCGCATCGCGCTTGTCGTGCAGGGTCTTGATGCGCGCGAACAGCTTCGGGTTCAGGCGGATCGCGTCGCCGTGGGCGGCGAATTGCGGCGCCAGCTGCTTGTCCAGCGCCTGCAGGGTGTCGTTGGTGTAGGAACCGACCAGGGTGTAGAACACCGCACGCACACGGCCCAGCAGCTGGCCCGAGCGCTCCATCGCCACGATCGTGTTGTCGAAGGTCGGCACGGCCTTGTTGTCGGCGATCTTCGTCACTTCCTGCGCCTGCTCGCGCATGCCTTCGGCGAAAGCCGGGGCGAAGTGCTCGTTCTTGATCTTGTCGAAGGCCGGATAGCCGTACTGCAGGGTGCTCGGCTTGGCGAACGGGTTCGAGGCTGCGAGAGCCGCTGCCGCTGGTTGGGAAATCGACATGGTGGCGAGGGCGACGCTGGCTGCGATCAGCAGCAGTGGTGGACGGTTCATGAAGTCTCTTGTGCGTTGTAGTAGGAAGGTATTTCAAACGAAACGCCCCTGCCGCTCGTGACGACAGGGGGCGCATACAGCAATCAGTTACCGGTCAGGCCGCGGCGCTCCAGCAGCGGCTCGATCACCGGACCGCGGCCGCGGAAGTTCTGGAACAGGTCCATCGCTTCGGCGGTGCCGCCGCGCGACAGCAGCGTCTTGCGGAAGTGGTCGCCGTTCTTGCGGCTCAGGCCACCGTTATTGGTGAACCACTGCACCGTGTCGGCGTCCAGGCGCTCGCTCCACAGGTAGGCGTAGTAGCCGGCCGAGTAGCCGCCGCCCATCGAGTGCGAGAAGTACGTCGTGCGGTAGCGCGGCGGCACCAGCGCGTAATCGACGCCGGCATCCTTCAGCGCTTTCGCTTCAAAAGCGAGAACGTCGGTCGGGATCTGGTTCGGCGAGAGCTGGTGCCAGCGCTGGTCGAGCAATGCCGCGGCCAGGTATTCGGTGGTCTTGTAGCCCTGGTCGAACTTCTTCGAGGCGACCACTTTATCCAGCAGCGCTTTCGGCATCAGCGCGCCGGTCTGGTGGTGCTTGGCGTAGTTGGCCAGCACTTCGGGCCAGGTGACCCACATCTCGTTGACCTGGGACGGATACTCGACGAAGTCGCGCGGCACGCTGGTGCCCGAGAAGTGCGGGTATTTCACGTCCGAGAACATGCCGTGCAGCGCGTGGCCGAATTCGTGGAACGCGGTCACCACTTCGTCGTACGTCAACAGCGTCGGCTGGCCGGCGGGCGGCTTCGGAATGTTCAGGTGGTTGCCGATCACCGGGCGCAGTCCCAGCAGATGCGACTGCGACACGTATTCGTTCATCCAGGCGCCGCCCTGCTTGTTGCCGCGTGCGTAGGGGTCGAAGATGAAGATCGCCAGCTGCTTGCCGTCGACGTCGAACACGTCGAAGGTGCGCACGTCCGGGTTGTACACCGGCAGGTCCTTGCGCTCCTTGAAGGTGATGCCGTATTCCTTGGTGGCGGCGAAGAACACGCCGTCGACCAGCACCCGGTTCATCTCGAAGTACGGGCGCAGCTGGTTTTCGTCGAAGTTGTAGCGCTGGGCACGCACCTTGTCCTGGTACATCGGCCAGTCGTAGGCGGCGGCCTTGAAGTTGCCTTTTTCGGCGTCGATCACCTTCTGGATGTCGGCCGCTTCCTTCTGCGCGTTGGTGACGGCCGGCTTGGCCAGGTCGCCCAGCAGCTTGTTGACGGCGGCCGGGTTGCGCGCGGTTTCCAGTTCCTGCGAATAGGCCGCGAAGTTCGGGTAGCCGAGCAGCACGGCGCGTTCGGCGCGCAGCTTGGCCAGGCGCAGCACCTGCTTACGGGTGTCGAATTCGCCGCCGGTCGCGCCGCGCTGCAGCGACGCCTTCAACAGGCGCTCGCGCGTGGCGCGATGCTTCAGCGTCGACAGTGCCGGCTGGCTCGAGGTGTTCACCAGCGGGATCACGAACTTGCCCTTGAGGCCACGCTTGGCTGCTTCTTCGGCGGCGGTGTGGATCTCGGCCTCGCTCATGCCTTCCAGTTCGGCGCGGGTGTCGACCACCAGTGCGGCGGCGTTGACGCCTTTCAGCACGCGCTGGGTGAAGTCGGACTGCAGCGAAGCGATCTCGCCGTTATAAGCCTTGAGCTTTTGCTGATCGGCCTTTGACAGGTTGGCGCCGGCGCGCACGAATTCCTTGTAGTAGCGCTCGAGCAGGAAGGTCGATTCGGCGTCCAGGCCGAGCGAGGCGCGCTTGTCGTGCAGCGTCTTCACGCGCGCGAACAGCTTCGGGTTCAGGTGGATCGCATCGTCGTGCGCGGCCAGCTTGGGCGACATCTCGCGATCGACCGCGTCCAGCGTGTCGTTGGTATTGGCGCCGTGCAGGTTCGAGAAGGTCGCGTTCACGCGCGACAGCAGCTGGCCCGAACGCTCCAGCGCCACGATGGTGTTGTCAAAGGTCGGCGCGGCCTTGTCGTTCGCAATCGCCTCGACTTCGTGCAGGTGCTCGCGCATGCCGGCGTTGAAGGCCGGCAGGAAGTGCGCGTCCTTGATCTTGTCGAAGGCCGGGTAGTTCAGCGGCAGGCTGCTGGGCTTGGCGAAGGGATTGGATGCGTCGAGGGTGGACGCGGCGGGAGCGGCAATGGCGGGTGCATGCGCCAGCGCGACGGCGGCGGCAATGATGAGCAGTTGTGGACGGTACATGAGATCTTTCGCGAACACTGGGAAGGGCGCTGCCGGGCTAGCTCGGCAGCCTTGCGCGGAAGATCATAGCAGGCTTGCTCTTATATCGACACAATTAAAAAGTATCCAATGTAACAGCTCGCGGCTACTGTATTGACCCCGGTATTGACGACCGTAAGGACAAGTATGCACATGACAAATGGTCTGTATTCATCGTTGCCGGATTGCTTGTGCTAGCATCGCTCGCCATGCATTTACCCCCTCTCCGATGACGACTTCTCCCACCCGTTTCGATGCCATCGTGGTCGGCACCGGCCCCGGTGGCGCCAGCGTGGCGCGCGAGCTGGCGCGGGCCGGCCGCCGCGTGCTGATCCTGGAACAGGGCGGCGCCGCGCCGCTCAGCGGCACGCTGGGGCAGATGGCGACCATGGCGGCGGTGCCGGGACGCGCCGCCTTCATTCACCGCGATGCGTCGCTGCTGGTCGGCGGCGCCACGCTGGGCGGCAGTTCGGCGGTGAACTTCGCCACCGCCGCGCCGCCCCCACGCGCGCTGTTCGAAGCGTTCGGCATCGACCTCGAACCGGCGCTGGCCGCATTGCGCGCCGAGCTGCCGATGGCGCCCCTGCCCGACGACCTGGTCGGCCCGCTGGCGACCCGCATCGCCCAGGCGGCGCGCGCCATCGGTCTCGATTGGCGCAAGCTGGACAAGATGATCCGCCCGGCGCTGTGCCGCAGCGGATGCTGGCGCTGCGCCTACGGCTGCCCGTTCGGCGCCAAGTGGAGCGCGCGCGAACTGGTCGACGAGGCAGTGCGCCATGGCGCTTCCTTGCAAGCGCGCAGCCGCGTCACGCGCGTGCTGCTGCAGGATGGCCGCGCCGTCGGGGTCGAACTGGTGCACGGGCGTCGCTTGCAGACGATCGGTGCGCCGCTGGTGGTGCTGGCCGGCGGCGGCGTCGGCAGCCCGCGCATCCTGCACGCCTCGAAGCTGGCGCCGCGCCATGCGCCGTTCTTCAGCGATCCGGTGGTGGCGGTGATGGGGACGGTCGACGATGCCGAAGGCGGCGCCGAGGTGCCGATGGCGGCCGGCATGCACGACGCGCAGGCCGGCATCGCGCTGGCCGATCTGACCTTGCCGCGTCCGATGTACCAGGCCTTCGCGGCCCAGGTCGGGCGCGTCGATCGCCTGTTGGCGCACCGGCGCACGCTGAGCATCATGGTCAAAATTCGCGACGACATCGGCGGACGGATCGGGCCGCGCTGGGCCGACAAGCGCCTGAGCGACGCCGATCGCGGGCGTTTGCAGCAGGGAGAGCAGATGGCGCGCGCGATCCTGGCGCAGGCCGGGGCGCATCACGTGTTCAGGAGCTGGCATTTCGCCGCCCATCCGGGTGGCAGTGTGCGCATCGGGGCGGGCGTGGATGCGGACTTGCAGACCTCAGCACGGGGGCTGTTCGTGTGCGACGCCTCGGTGATTCCGGGGCCGTGGGGCTTGCCGCCGACCCTGACGCTGCTGTGCCTGGGCCAGCGCCTGGGACAGCATCTCAATAATGCGGAGGCGGTTCGTTGAGCGGCGCCTGGCCGGCGTCGCGCAGGCTGCGCACGTGGTCGGCCATCTTGGTGAGCATGGCTTCCAGCTGGTCGATGCGGCGTTCTTGCCGGTAGATGGTCTTGTTCATCTCGTCGAGCAGGTCTTCCTGCTGGGCGAGCTTGATCTCGAGATTGATGAAGCGGTCTTCCTGGTCCACGGCGCACTCCGGCTGCAAAGCCGGCATTATGCCAGCCTTGCAGCGTCAGGCTTTCATGCCATGCGGCTCAACCCACCCAAGGGATGTAGTCGAGTCCCTGGCCGACCTTGTCGATCACCAGCGCCTGGTTCTCCGGGCTTTCGGCGAAGTCGATCAGGATTTGCGCGCGGCCGATCTGGCCGATCATCTGCGACCAGTACAGCAGGCCGCCGGTGTCCGGCTCACGGTTCAGCACGTTTTCATAGAGCTTGTGAATGAATTCCTGGTCGGTCGGATTGCTGCCGTACAGGCTCACGAATTCAGGCTGTTTCAGGAAGTCGGCGGCCACCTCGTGCAAGGTCGTGCCTTTCTCCATGCTCGACAGCCAGTATCCCAGGCCAGCGTCTTCAGCCGTGCGATCCAGCACCGCTTCATACAGGCGGTAGATCTGCGCCGACGTGGTGTCGATCGCCTTCCAGCCATCGGCGAACTTGATGCGCTCGACGTTGAACAGGCCGTCGACCTGGCCGCTGGCGGAAGTCACCGAGTAGCCCCAGACTTCCTTGTGCACCTTGTAGCTGTCGCGGGCGCCGCTGTAGACGACGACATCCACGCCATCGCCGCCATCCACGGCCCTGCTTGCCCCGCCCATGGTGATGGTGTCGGCCGCGCCGGTGCCGCCAATGTAGCTGCTGTTGGCGATCGTCATCGGCACCTTCAGCGCACCGGCCGTCGCATTGCCTGCCAGATCGGTCGAGGTAACGATCACGTCATAGGCGCCGTTCGGCAGCGGAGAGGAATTGATCGACCATTTGCCGTCGGCGCCGACGGAGGCGGAACCGATCTTGGTGAAGTCGCCGTCACGCCACAGGTCGATCGTGGAACCAGGCTCGCCGGTGCCGCTGAACACCGGACGGTTGGCGCTGGCCTCGAGCGCCACGCTCAGGACCGGCACCGACGGCGCGGTCGCATCGACGTGGAACAGCGCGCCCGCGCTCGGGGCCGAGGTGACGCCGGCGGCATTGGTCGCGGTTCCCGTGACGCGGTAATTCAGGCCGTCGGCGAAGGCCAGTTCCGACTTGGTGCTCCACAGGCCGCTGGCATCGGCCTTGGTGGTGGCAATCAGCTTGTCGCCGATGTACAGGCGCACCGTGGCATTCGCCTCGGCGCTACCGTTGAACTGAGGGACGTTACCGCGCGCAAACTGTGCGCCATTTTGCGTGACGGCCACCACCGGCGCCGCCGGATTGGCGGTCACCATCACATCCGCGCTTGCGACCGTCATGTCGGCAAACTGCAGGATTTCCACCGATTGCAGCGTGGTGATGCCTGTCGCGCCGGACACTGCCAGCGAGCCGTCCGCCAGGTTGCTGAAGCTGAAGGCATTGCGATTGCCGTTGAAGATTGCCGTATCCGTGCCGCTGCCGCCGATGATCATGGTATTGCCTCCATTGCCTTGGAATGTGTCGTTGAATTGGGTGCCGGTCAAAGTCTCGTTCTTGTTGCTGCCGGTGATGTAGCGCGCACCGCTGCTGCTGCCGATGCCGAGCGCGCCGTCCAGGCCGTCGCGGCCGTACAGCCAGTTGAGCGCGGCGATGTCATAGGGGCTGAAGGTGCTCTGCGGCGCGCCGACGTGGGTGTAGGACATCACGGTGTTGCTGGTGTTATCTTCTGCGGCAGACAGCGTGTCGTTCGGGTTGCCGCCACTTTCGAACGGGTGCTTCAGGCCCAGCGCATGGCCCAGCTCGTGCAGCAGGGTCTGGTAACCCTGGGTGCCCGGCGTCAGGTTGCGGTTTTCGCTGCGGAACTCGACGTTGTCCAGGTAGACGTAGGCATTGACGCTGTAGTTGGCCAGGGTGTTGTTCGCGGTATAGCTGTAGTTCGCCGCCCAGCTGCACAATCCGGTGACGTTGCTGCCGTCCAGGTTGATGTTGGCCAGGTGAATCTGGGACCCGGTGCCGCTCGTGCTCTCGACGAACTGGATCCCGGTTTCCTGCTGCAGGTACGTGAAGATGGTGCGCGCCGCCGCCTGCTGGGCGACCGTGAACGCTTCCTGCCCGCTCTTGCCCGCTTCATTGCCCGAGCTGATCGAGAAGGTGTACTGGATGGTGTTGCTGCCGGCGTTCGGCAGGAAGTTCCAGTCGGGCCCCTTGTCCAGCAGGGCATCGATGTGGTTCAGCCCGGAGAGCGGGGTGTTGGTGATGTCGGAAACGGTTGCCATGAAATGCCGAGAAGACGTTGCAGCACAGAAAGTGCTGTGAAAAAATCGCTAACGAGCAAGTATTTCTTGCTCGACAGTTCAAGTCAAATGCGATTTCAATCGTGCGCAGGTCTTATCAGGCAATCAAGGCTTCAGTACAACGCTTTCGTTACTCCTAATTAACAATCGGTTTTGGCGTTGCCAACAAGGCTTTCAGGCTTGCCAATCTTTCCTTGGGACTGAGCACTTCGCTTTCCATCGGCGCCGCTTCACCGACGTCCAGCGCCATTTCCTTGATGAAGCGCGACGGGTCGCAATTGACCAGCTCGCCCGCACGCTTGCGCCGCTTGCACCAGCTCACGTGCAGGGTGCGCTGGGCGCGCGTGATGCCGACGTACATCAGGCGCCGCTCTTCCTGGATGCGCGCCGCGATCGTCTCGACCGAGGCGTCCGGGTCGCCCTTGTGCGGCAGGATCCCCTCTTCCACCCCGACCAGGAACACGTGCGGATACTCCAGCCCTTTCGAAGCGTGCAGGGTCGACATGCGCACTGCATCCTGCTCTTCGTCCTGGCCTTCCAGCATCGACATCAGGGCCACCATCTGCGTCAGTTCCAGCAGGTTCTTTTCTTCGCCATCACGGTCGCGTCCGCCACGGCCGCGCTCCTTCAGCCAGTTGGTGAACTCGAGCACGTTCTGCCACTTGCCCTGGGCTGCGCGATCGTCGAAGTTTTCGTACAGGTAGTGCTCGTAGTTCATCTCCTTCATCATGTCGTCCAGTACTTCGGCCGCATGGTCGCCGCTGCCGGAGGGGCCGGGACGGGTGGCGCGGTCTTCCAGTTCGGCGATGAAGTGGCAGAAGTCGCGCAGCGGACCCAGCTGCCTGTCGGCCAGCTTGGCTTCGATGCCGCCCTTTCTCGCCGCTTCGAACAGCGAGCAGTTCCACTGCTTGGAGAATTCGCCCAGCACTTCCAGCGTGGCCATGCCGACCCCGCGCTTGGGGGTGGTGACGGCGCGGATGAAGGCCGGGTCGTCGTCCTGGTTGGCGATCAGGCGCAGGTAGGCAATGATGTCCTTGATCTCGGCCTTGTCGAAAAAGCTCTGACCGCCGGACATGGTGTACGGGATGCGTTCCTTGCGCAGCGCCTGTTCCATCACGCGCGCCTGGTGGTTGCCGCGGTACAGGATCGCGTAATCGGCCCACTTGTTCTTGCGCTGGAAATGGTCGGCCGAGATCATGATCGCCACCTGGTCGGCTTCCTGGTCGTCGTTCTGCATGCCCAGCACCTTGATCGGCTCGCCCAGGCCGTGCTCGGACCACAGCGACTTTTCGAACAGTTTCGGGTTGTTGCCGATCACCGCGTTGGCGGCCTGCAGGATGCGGGTGGTGGAGCGGTAGTTCTGTTCCAGCTTGATCACGCGCAGGTCGGGAAAGTCGGTCTGCAGCGTTTTCAGGTTTTCGACCGAAGCGCCGCGCCAGGCGTAGATCGCCTGATCGTCGTCGCCCACCGCGGTGAACATCGGCTTCTTGCCCAGGCCCGTCACCAGCAATTTGACCAGTTCGTACTGGCAGGTGTTGGTGTCCTGGTACTCGTCCATCAGCAGGTAGCGCAGGCGGCGCTGCCAGCGGTCGCGGATCGGCTCGTTGTTGCGGAACAGTTCCACCGGCAGGCGGATCAGGTCGTCGAAGTCGACCGCCTGGTAAGCCTGCAGCGTGGCCACGTAGCTGCGGTAGACACGCCCGGCCATCGCTTCGTCCTCGTCGCGCGCTTGTTTGATCGCGTCGTCCGGGTCGACCAGGCCGTTCTTCCACAGCGAGATCGCGTTCTGGATGGCGCGCACTTCCTGTTTATCGGTGGTCAGCGCCAGGCTGGAGACGATGGTGTAGCAGTCGTCGCTGTCCATGATCGAGAACTTGTCCTTGAGGCCGACGCCGGCCGCTTCCTGGCGCAGGATCTTGACGCCCAGCGAGTGGAAGGTGGACACGGTCAACTGCTTGGCCTGCTTGGGCTGCTTGAGCAGCTTGCCGATCCGCTCCTGCATCTCGAGCGCCGCCTTGTTGGTGAAGGTCAGGGCGGCGATGGTGCGCGGATCGTAGCCGCAGTGCTCGATCATGTAGGCGATCTTTTGCGTGATCACGCGCGTCTTGCCCGAGCCGGCGCCGGCCAGCACCAGGCAAGGGCCGTCCAGATACAGCGCGGCTTCGCTCTGCGGCCCGTTGAGGCCGAACTTTGGTGCGTTGGACATGGGAAGGTTTTCTGATGGGATAGACGACGATTGTAACAATCCGGCGCACTCAGCGGGCGGCGCCGCGCGCCGCCACGACCGGATTGCAACAGTGGCTTGCAACACCGTATTGCAACCCCATCTGCTGCCCTGTCAGGCGGGCCCGGCAGGTGCCGGGAACGTCCTGCGTGAGGACACGCAATCGAGTACCATGCGTCCTTTGCGCGCCGCATGGACAGCGGCGCGGCGCCCTATTTTTCCGGATATTTGCCCATGAAATTCGAACATCTCGTCGCCGTCAACGATCCGATGAACCCGCTGAGCGACACCGTCACCCGCGAACAGCTGTGGCGCGGCCTGGTGCTGCGCGCCGAACAGCCAACCGCCTTCATTGCGCATCTGGACAAGTGCGAGATCCTGGAACGCGAAGCCGGCAGCCTCAAGCGCCGCCTGACCTTTGGCGAACTGGTGATCGAGGACAGCGTGGTCCTGACCCCGCTGCAGGAAGTGCGCTACGACGTGCCGGCCCAGGGCGAGATCGCCGCCTCCAGCCTGCGCATGATCATCGAGGCGCCGACCAGCGCCATGCTGCTGGTGCGCTTCTGCTACGACGACGGCCAGGGCGAGCACGTCGACCAGGCCAATGCGATGTACGACGAATTCAAGAAGTCGGCCTACCAGGAAGCCGATACCGACACCGTGCGCACCCTGCGCCAGATGGCGAGCCAGGGCAAGCTGGATGCCAGTTTGCTGAACTGATCCGGCTTACGTAGCGTGGACGGCTCCGCCGTCCACGCTACGCGGCAACGCGTCCGGCATCGCCGCCCGCCGTCGTCATCACGTCCCCGGCTCGGTATCCTCGACCAGCGTCTCGCTGTCGCCCTTCGACAGATTGGCCGCCAGGTCGCGCAGCGCGGTGCGCACGCCTTCCTCGATCACCGGATGGTAGAACGGCATGTCCAGCATCTGTTCGACCGTCAGCCGCATCTGGCAGGCCCACGCCAGCAGATGCGCCAGGTGTTCGGCGCGCGGTGCGATCATCTCGGCGCCCAGGAACAGGCGGGTGCCGTATTCGGCGTACACGCGCAGCATCCCCTTGTTCTGCAACATCACGCGGCTGCGCCCCTGGTTGGCGAACGACACGCTGCCGACCGCGAACTTGCGCTGGCCGCCGGCGCACAGCGTGCGCCAGTTCTTGCCCAGCGTGGCGATGTTCGGTTCGGTGAAGGCGACCGCGATCGGGGTGCGCCGCAAACCGGGCCGCACGTCCGGGAAGCGCCCGGCGTTGTCGCCGGCGATCTTGCCGTGGTCGGCGGCGTCGTGCAGCAGCGCGCGCTCGTTGTTGGCGTCGCCGGCGATGAAGACGTTGCTGGTACCGCACTGCATGGTGCGGGTGTCGAACAGGGGAATCCCGTCCGGCCCGAGTTCCAGCCCGCTGTCTTCCAGCCCGAGCGCGTGCACGTTGGGGGTGCGCCCGGCCGCCATCAGCACGTACTGGAAGCGTTCGCTGTGCTCCTTGCCGAGCGCGTCGCGGGTGCGCAGCACCACCTCGTCGCCATCCTGCTCGGCGCCCAGCACTTGGGACTGGAACGCGATGTCGAGTTCTTCGCCCATCACGCGCGCGGCGCAGCGCAGCACTTCCGGGTCGGTGATGTTGGCGATGCTGCCGCCGCGCGCATAAAACTTCACCCGCACGCCGAGCCGGCTCAGGGCCTGGCCCAGCTCGAGGCCGATCACGCCGGTGCCGATCACGGCCACCGAGCGCGGCAAATCGTCCCAATAAAACACGTCGTCGCTGGTGACGATGCCGGGGCCGACGTTCTCCAGCTGCGGCAGGCGCAGCGGCGTCGAGCCGGTGGCGATCACGACCCGCTTGGCCTGGATCTCGGTGTGCTCGTCCACCTGCAGCGTGCAGGGCGAAGTGAAGCGCGCGTGGCCCTGCAGGCGGTCGGCCACGGGGATCGACTCCACCCCTTCCAGCACGAAGCCGACGAAGCGGTCGCGTTCGCGCCGCACCCGTTCCATCACGGCGCGGCCGTCGACCCGCACTTCGCCGGCATGCACGCCGAACGGGCTCGACGACGCCATCACGTGCGCCGCCTCGGCCGCCGCGATCAGGAGTTTGCTCGGCATGCAGCCGACCCGCGCGCAGGTGGTACCGTATTGGCCGCTTTCGATCACCACCGTGCGCGCGCCCTGGGCGCTGGCGGCGCGGTAGGCGGTCATGCCGGCGGTGCCGGTGCCGATGACGGCGACGTCCACGTTCAGTTGCTTCATGCTGTTTCTCCGCAGTTGACTGGCAAGACGATACGCTATTTTGCGCGGATCGGACAATCCGGCCCCGCGCCTGCGGCGCCGCGCTTGCTGTATCATCGCGTCCCCCCAACCGAAAGCACCCCATGCTCATCATCACCATCAAACAGGGCAAGGAAAAATCCATCCTGTCCGGCGACCCGTGGATCTACCAGTCGGCCATCGAAAAGGTCGAGGGCAAGCCGCAGGAACGCAGCAAGCAGGGCGCCACCGCCATCGTGCAGTCGTCGGCGCGCAAGTTTCTGGCGCGCGCGGCCTACAACGCCAAATCGCAGATCGCGGCCCGGGTCTGGACCCTGCGCGAGGACGAGCCGGTGGACCATGCGCTGATCAAGCGCCGCGTGGCGCAAGCCATCGAACGCCGCGCCGGCGCGCTGCGCGATGCCGATCCGCAGGCGCTGGTGCAGCTGGTCGACGGCGAGAAGGATGGCTTGTCGGGCCTCTTGGCGCACGGCTATGGCGGCGCCGATGGCTACCTGGTGTGCCAGTTCAATGCCGCCGGCGTCGACCTGTGGAAGGTGTCGATCATGCAGGCGCTGGTGAAAGCCACCGGCTGCCCGAACGTGTACGAGCGCTGCGACAAACCGCTGCGCGAAGGCGAAGGCCTGGACCCGATCGCGCGTGCGCGCGCCGGCGAAGAGCCGCCACAGCGCCTGACGGTGCGCGAAGGGGGCAAGCTGGTGCCGATGGATATCCGTACCGGTTTCGTCTATCCGCGCTGAGCGGGGCCAGCCACACATCTGGCCAGCGCATGAAATGTTTTGTAGCAATCCTTACCGGACTGCCGCACCTGTTTATCCCGGTTCGCGGTGTAATGAACCCGTCGCAACATTCAACGCGTAACCAGGAGAACGAGATGAAAACCACTTTGATCGCATCCGCACTGCTTGCTTTGAGCGTCGCCGCCAGCGGCAACGCGTTCGCCCAGCGTGGTGACCATGGCAACGATCGTGGGCAGTACTCGCAGCATGACGACCGCCGCGACAATGACCGCAGGGACAACGACCGCCACGATGACCGTCGCGACCAGGCCAGCAACCACCGCAGCGACGACGCGCGCTACTACCACCGCGACGACAAGCGCGGCGGCGGTCCGCGCCACGATCTGCGCCGCGGCCAGCACCTGAGCAAGGAATACCGCGACAACCGCTACGTCGTCACCGACTGGCGCAACCGTCACCTGAGCGCGCCGCCGAAAGGCCATCACTGGGTTCGCGCCGGTAACGACTACGTGCTGGCGGCGATTGCCACCGGCCTGATCGCCCAGGTCTTGCTGAGCAATTAAGCACTAGCCAGCCACGACAACCGCGCCTCGCACGAGAGCGCGGTTTTTTTTGCGCCTTTTTTTTCATGTGTGAAATGTTTTGTAGCACTCTTTACCGGAATGCTGCACCTGGGCGAGCGCATTCGCGGTGTAATGGTCTCACTGCAAAACAACAGCGCACCACGAGGAGAACGAGATGAAAAATACCTGGATCGCATCGGCACTGATCGCCCTGAGCCTGGCAGCCAGCGGCAACGCCCTGGCGCAACGCGACGACCATCGCGGCGACCATCGCGGCGACCGCGGACACCAGCAGCATCATGGCGACCGCCACGACAACCGCCACGACCGGCATGACCGCCACGACGGCCCACGCGGCAAGGCCAAGCCTCACTATTATGGCGACGCGCGCTACTACCATCACGACGACCGCCGCGGCGCCGGCCCGCGCCACGACCTGCGCCGTGGCCACCACCTGAGCAGGGAATACCGCCACGACCGCTACGTGGTGCGCGACTGGCGCTCGCGCCACCTGAGCGCGCCGCCGCGCGGCCACCACTGGGTCCGCGCCGGCAACGACTACGTGCTGGCAGCAATCGCCACCGGCCTGATCGCCCAGGTCTTGTTCAGTAATTAAGCAAGCAGGCTGCGAGCCAGGACCGCGCCCTCGCAAGACGGCGCGGTTTTTTTACGTCCTGCTCACACCTGGTTTTGCGCGCGCGCCACCGCGGCATTGATGCGCGCCGTCTCCGCCCGCGCATCCTCCACGCCGATCACCAGCCGCGCAAATTCGTGACCGGCCAGTTCAATCACGATCGTGTTGCGCTTGCGCCGCGTATAGACAAATTGCCGGTCGCCGCCTTTCAAGAACGTCCCAGCGGCGAGCACAAACGGGATATGCGTGCCGGGCATCCTCCACCCCATGCTCATCCAGCCAAAGCCGCTGTCCTCGGTCGCGCCGCGCACCTGCGTCAGGGGCACGCGCAAGGTCGGATGATGCAGGGCGGCCAGCGCCTCCCACTTGCTCAGATGTAGGATCAGCTCGTGGTCGGTCAATTCGAGTCGGGGCATCGTCAATCCTTGATGGGAAGGTGGGCGAGCAAGCGCGATCCCAGCAACTGGGCGGGGTCCTGCGAACACGCCGCCAGCGCGTCGCGGCACAGCGCGGCGACCGGCAAGTCGATGCTGGCCAGTTCGCGCAAGGCGGTGATCAGGAGGTCGAGCGCGGCCGGATCGTGCTGCCAGTCGCCGGCCAAGGCGCGGCGCAAGACCTGTTCGAACAGGCCGCGCTTGGAGCCGAACGCCTTGTACAGGCTGCCGCGCTGCAGGCCAGTCGCGGCGACCAGGTCGTCCACCGAGCAGCCGGTATAGCCAAGCTGGCCGAAGGCAGCGGCAGCGCGTTCGATGACATCGTCTTCATTGAAGTTTCTGGGGCGCGCCATGGGGACATCCAGTTATGGAACAGTTGTTCAATAACTGCAATGTAGATGTTCTGGAACGATCAGTCAAGAACTTCGATGCACGGGCTCAGATGTCGAGCGGATCGACCTCGAGCGACCACTTCACGCGCGACTTCATGGCCCGCAGTTCTTCTACCCACACGCGCAGGAAAGCCTGCAGCGCCGGGCGCGAACTGGACTCCACCAGCAACTGGGCGCGATCGACGTTGTGCACGCGGGTCATGGTCATCGGAATCGGATCATTCATCATGATCCCGTCCGTCGGCAGACAGTCGCGCGCCGCTTCCAGGAATGCGATTGCGATCGGCAGCTCGCGCGCCTCGGCGCGCAGCAGCGCCTGATACATGAAGGGCGGCAGCCCGGCATCGCGCCGCTCGTCCAGCAGGTTGCCGGCGAAGCGCTCGTAATCGTGGCGCATCACCGCGCCGTACAACGGATGCTGGGCGTAGCGGGTCTGCACCAGCACTTCGGACGGCGCCCCGGCGCGCCCGGCGCGGCCGGCCACCTGCATCAGCTGCGCGAACAGGCGCTCGCTGGCGCGGTAGTCCTGCGAGAACAGCGCGGTGTCCGGGTTCAGGATGCCCACCAGCGTCAGCTTCTTGAAGTCGTGGCCCTTGGCGACCATCTGCGTGCCGATCAGGATATCGACTTCGCCACGGTGCACGCTGTCGAACGCCGCCTGGGCGCTACCCTTCAACCTTGTCGAATCGGCGTCGATGCGCAGGATGCGCGCTTCCGGGAACATCGCCTGCAGTCCTTCTTCCACGCGCTGGGTGCCGCGTCCCAGCGGCTGCAGGTCGACGTTGCCGCAGGTCGGGCACGAGCGCGGGATGCGCAATTCGAGGCTGCAGTGGTGGCAGCGCAGCCGGTTCTCGGGCTTGTGCAGCACCATGAAGGCGGTGCAGCGGGTGCAGTTGCTGATCCAGCCGCAGGCGTCGCAGCAGATCACCGGGGCATAGCCGCGTCGGTTCAAGAACAGCAACGACTGTTCGCCCTTCTCCAGCCGCGAGCGCAGCGCGGCCAGCACCCCGCTCGTGAGACCGTCGCGCGGGCGGTCGCGCTCCATGTCGACCAGGCGCACGGTGGGCAGCACGGCGTCGCGCACGGCGCGCTCGCGCAGATCGAGACGGCGGTAGCGGCCGGATTTGGCGTGGTGCCAGGATTCGAGCGAAGGCGTGGCCGATCCGAGCACGATCGGGATCCCCAGCTGGTGCGCGCGCCACACGGCCAGGTCGCGCGCCGAATAGCGCAGGCCTTCCTGCTGCTTGTACGAAGGGTCGTGCTCTTCGTCGATGACGATCAGTTTCAGGTTCGGCAGCGAGGACAGGATCGCCAACCGGGTGCCGAGCACGATGCGCGCCTGGCCCTGGTGCGCCGCCAGCCAGTGCAGCATGCGCTCGCCCTCGGACAGGCTGCTGTGCAGCGTGGCCAGCATCATGCCGGGGAAGCGCGCGCGGATATTTCCTTCCAGCTGCGGGGTCAGGTTGATCTCGGGGACCAGGATCAGGATCTGGGCCTGCGGGTCGCGCTCCAGGACCTGGGCGCAGGCCTGCAGATACACCTCGGTCTTGCCGCTGCCGGTTACGCCCCACAGCAGCAGCGGCGTGAAACCGAGCGCGCCGCCGATGGCGTTGGCCGCTTCCTGCTGGGCGGGGTTCAGGACCGGCATGTCGACCGCGGTCGCGTCCTGCGGCGCATCGAGCCTGGCCAGCTTTTTCAGGGCGCGATCCAGCGCCACGGTCTTGGGCACGCGCAGGTTCTTCGGCAGGCCAGGCAGCGCCACCTCGCCCAGCGGACGCTGGTAGTACTCGGCGGCGAAGCGCGCCAGCGCGATCCAGCGCTCGGGCAGCGGCGCGAGCTGGCTGCGCACGGCCAGCGCGTCCTTGAGCTTTTCGGCGGGGACGTCGGTGTGCTGTTTGACAGCGACGATCAGGGCCATGATCTCGCGCCGTGCGAACGATACCAGCACCAGTTGGCCCGGGAGCGGCTCTTGTCCGGGTTCACATGGCCAGCGGTAATCGAAGCTGCTGTTCAACGGCGTGTCGAGCACGACTTCGAGTATGCAGTATGACAATTTGGGCCCTGTGCAAAACTGTGGAAAACTTTGTGAATAGCGTGGGACTTGACCCCATCAAAGGTTTACGTTAGATCAAGTCAATTTCGATAATTCTCAAAATCAAGTCTTAATTTCCCTTATAAATCATCGACTTGCATAAACCGGCCTGGACCTGTTAACAACCTTGACCGTTTTCGCCGCGTTGTGCATAAGTAGGTAATTTGTCTGGGAAAACTCGCTGCGTTGCATCAGAAACTTCATGCAATACTTGAAGAAGAACGCTAAGTCTCGGTAAACCAAGCACTTTTCCCCAACGATCCCGCGCCTGTTGATAACTTTGTGAACAAGGCGCCGATTTGCTCCTTATTCTGTGGGACAACGTTGTGGCGCAAGGGCACAGAATTCACGTCGCAGACAAAATCGACTTGAATATCAAGGAGTTACCTTAACCCTGCAGCTTTTGAGATGTCCACAGGAATTTTTCATCGCTTTGACAAAGTTGTGAACAAGTGAGCTTGGCAAGCGTGCGACGCCATGCTGCCGGCGTCGCGGGTGGGAACGTCGTCAGGCGCCGCCGCCGCCAGCCCGTTGCTTGCGGCTGAAGCTGTGCACGGCTTCGACCATGGCGCTGACCGATTCCGGCGGCGTGAATTGCGAGATGCCGTGGCCCAGGTTGAACACGTGGCCATGGCCGTTGCCTGGGGTGCCATAGGCCGTCAGGGAGCGCTCGACTTCCGCGCGGATCTGCTCCGGCTCGGCGAACAGAATCGCCGGATCGAGGTTACCCTGCAGCGCCACGCGGTCGCCCACCAGGGCGCGCGCGCGGCCCAGGTTCACGGTCCAGTCCAGGCCCAGCGCGTCGGCGCCGATGTCGGCCATCTCCTCGAGCCAGATGCCGCCGCCCTTGGTGAACACGATGGCGGGAATGCGCACGCCGTCCTTCTCACGTTGCAGGCCGGCCAGGATCTGGCGCATGTACTTGAGCGAGAACTCCTGGTAGGCGCCATCGGCCAGCGCCCCGCCCCACGAGTCGAAGATCATCACCGCCTGGGCGCCGGCGTCGATCTGGGCGTTCAGGTACCCGATCACGGCTTGCGCGTTGATGTCCAGGATGCGGTGCATCAGGTCTGGACGCGCGTACAGCATCTTCTTCACCGTGTGGAATTCGCGCGAGCCGCCGCCTTCGACCATGTAGCAGGCCAGCGTCCACGGGCTGCCCGAGAAGCCGATCAGCGGCACGCGGCCATTGAGCGCGGTGCGGATCGAGGTCACGGCCTTGAACACGTAGTCGAGCGAGGCCATGTCCGGCACTGCCAGCGCCTTGACGTCATTTTCCGTGCGCAGCGGACGCTCGAACTTCGGACCCTCGCCATCGGCGAAGTACAGGCCCAGGCCCATCGCGTCCGGCACCGTCAGGATGTCCGAGAACAGGATCGACGCATCCAGCGGATAGCGGTCGATCGGCTGCAGCGTGACTTCGGTGGCGTAATCCGGATTCTTGGCCAGCCCCAG
>Ga0265798_10004547_pt1 | contig 19029 bp, 18 predicted proteins | sample P3T30metagenome_FD_192430 | JGI IMG/M metagenome (GOLD analysis project Ga0265798, IMG submission 192430) | Plant litter microbial communities from East Loma Ridge, Irvine, California - P3 T30 | ecosystem: Environmental > Terrestrial > Plant litter > Unclassified | place: USA: California... | reverse complement strand
AATCGGAAAATCGCTGGACGACGTCCTCGCTGATGAAACCGATTACCGGGCGCGATTACGTCAGACCCATGACGATGAGGAAAGGGAACAGTGCATCAGGATGGTAGCGATCAGGCGTCTCGCTGTCACCGCTACCAGAAACCTGGACGACGCGTTCAGGGCCGCCTTCGACCAGCAGCAGCATGGGTGATGCTCGCACGAGCCGCGAAGCGCTGATCGCGCAGATGCTGGGGGAACTGGACGGGCTGCTTGGTCGGGCTGAACAGCTGCCGGAATCGATTGCGCAGGCCGAGGCACGGGTTGCTGTCAGCGTCCGGGTCCTGAATGAGGCCGGCGACCGATACCGCCTGGCGGTAACGGCCTTTACCGAGGAGGCCAAGACGGTGCTGGCGGAATACGTACAGCACAAGGCAAAGGAGGCAGCCGATTCCACGGTCGAGCTGCACCGTACCGCCCTGCAGGACGCGGCGCTCGCAGCATTGCGGTGCAGGGACTCGCAGCATGCTACAGAACCGGGTAAGGGCGCGGAACAAAGGGAAGAAGAATTCCGGAGCCGCGTGCGCATCCGCCTGTTCGAACATGGCATTACAGCTCTGGTGACTTCCCTGCTTACCGCGACGCTCGTACTGCTGATTGTCAGGCTGACCTGAAGAGCCGGACCGATATCCGAAACTGGGCTTCAGCACGATAGATGGTGCGGGACACCCGAACGCTGAACACCCGTGTCCGGTCGACCATGCGCCCCGCGTGTATCGATGACGCAGGAAAAACGACGAGCACGTGGCCTTCTCATCTACCTCATCCGTCGCCTCCACCGCTCCCGTTCCCGCGCGTGTACTGCCGGGTCAGTACCAGCACATAAACGATTCCCAGCAATGTGGCAATGAGAGCTGTCGGTGCGCTCACGAGACCGAGTCCCGACAGTGCAAGGCCGAGGACGACGACGCAGATACAGATTACCCTGGCGAGCGTCCAGTGTTCTTCGGGCCACATAAGGGCTTTCTGTCGATCGTGTTTCATAATGCTCCTTTCAGAAAGACGTATCTGCCGTATATGGCAGTGCGCTCAACGGCTGTATCGGCGGCAACGTTTGAAGTGCAGTCCAGATTCGTGCGTCTGCACGTGCCGGAACGCACGCACATGGGACAGTGAGGAACACGTCGCTACCGGACAGTACTGGATGCGCCGAGGTTCCTGGGCCCTGACATATGGTCGCGCGGCCTGACCTTGCACCGGACCGGTTCAGTAATATCATCCATAAAATCCACGCAGGTTCGCACACCGTACGTTATGGAATGAGGCCGCGACCGCGTGTCACAGGGGGGTATGCCGGTTGGTCGCTCGCCCGACGCGAACGCCGCATCCTGTCCCGCCTTGCAAGGTTTGTAGCGTCGAATTGAGACCGCATGATGTCTGCACTTGTGGCCCGCGTGGCAGACCGACAGCTCGAAAGCCTGAGCGCCACGTGCTCAAAATGCAGATCCGCACGGTAACCGTGACGGTGATCGCTATCGACGCTTGCAGACGGACAGCGGCGCTGCCGTGACGAACAGGGAATCGGCGGCTTATAAGCAGCTTATATCGCCTTGTGGGCCATCGGATGGAGCGCCGTGGCCGACCTTCTGACGTTCACTATAGAAGTTGCTTTAGAGCGGAACGGGCGTTATAAGCAGCTTATATTCAGAGGTGGGCGGTTCCAAAGGCGAATCACCGCGTCACGTTACTGCTGGGGGACATTCGGTGCAGAGAGCAACCGGCCGTTTATAAGCAGCTTATATTGCCCGGAACCGAAGGTCTTCCAAGTCGCTTTCAGGAACAGTCTGTAACGTTGAGGTTGTAGCTGAGTGACCGTTACGGCCGCCGGATTCATAAGCTGCTTATATTCGGGCATACGCTCCTGTCACGCATTTCACTCAGGCCTCTGGCAACAGTCGGTGAACGAGAGCGGATGGACTGAACGTCTGACGGCATATGCGGCCTCGCTAATCGCCGTTCGGGAGGGCGTCGCAAACGGAACGTCTCAGGAAAGGTCAGTCCGTTACTCGTCTGGCGCGGCATCGTCCGTTTGCCGCACCGATTGCAAGCGGTCCGTGGACTGTAGTTCAGGTCGAATCGTTCTGCATCCTCCAGGTCTGGAACGGAGGCCGGAGGGTGACATATCTCTTCCTTCACGTCCTTGTGAGACCAGCTACGGGTACCTCAATCCGTCAGCATGCCTGCACGGACGTGCTCATGAAATGGAGGCGCCAGTCCGGAGTATGTGTCGCCCAGCTCTCCGCTCCCGCCGCCACAGCTATAACTGCTGTAGCGGCAAGCCCGCCAACATCCCGGGATCGCTAAGACGACGTAATAGTTCTCCGCAGGCTTTATAAGCAGCTTATAAGCGTTTGCCTGCTACCCACTTGTTAGAAGGATCACAGGCTCTTTCCTTCACTTTCGTACGGGTTTCAGTGCCCATCGCGGTCTTGACAAGTGCGTTGCGCCTAGGCCGCTCACATATTCAGGGGTATCAGGCAGGAACCCAGGCATAGACATTCGGGGCCAGATCGCGCGCACTCTCAACAAAGATTAAACACGCGCAGGGCACAGTCGCCCAAGGGCACAGTCAGGTCTTCAGGAAGTAGTGGAAGCGCGGCGTTATTCGCCAGCGACAGGCCGGGGGGCGGTCCCTGATCGTACTCACCACTGGGCCAGTCAGCCGGTATCTTCCGTGCATATCGGCTCAGAAGCAGAGACTTGGCAGTAGGGTAGTGGCCTGCCGGCCGTCCCTGTTCCAGGACAACCGGCTATAAGACCTATGTTGCTGGTCCCGCACGTCCCGAACCTCCACATTTCTGCCGCATCGTCCCTGTCCAAGCTCACCTTTCGACGCGTGAATGGATCACCTTGCAGCTGGCGCCCGTGTACCCGTTCTGTCGGACAAGCAATTTTAAGGTTTCATGAGGTCTTTCCTGCCATCCCAGAACGCTACACCTCAGGCACCTCCATTTACCGTCACTGGCGTAAGACCTCATCAGACTTTTGCGCCGACCGCCCGATCGCTGCCTGTCCCTGATGGAGCTCACCTTGATACCAGTACCATATTGTCGGCCTTCAGCAGTGGAGACATCGGACGTGGCCTCACTTCTGCGGCCGTGAAATCTCAGCTTTCGACGGGGCGCCCGGTTCAGGTGTGCCCCGGCAATGACCGCCACAGAGACACCGGTCGACAGAGTGCACTCCTTGGCACTACACGTGGAAGCTCACCTTTCGACCAGACGAGGAGACGCAGGGGCGTCTTTCGGCGAGAACGGGATCGGATCACTGCTCCAACCGTGAGATCGAGGCTCCAGGAGGCCAAAAAGGCCGTTGCTATTGCCGTTCAGCGCCGGTCTCCCGCCCGCCGCTCCCCGTAGCGCCTCACCTTTGAGGCCTTTTCCTTTCATCTCGGGCTGCGCCATCCTACGTAGAGCGAACGTGAATATTCTGGAAGGCTGGCGCGGTCCGGCGAACTGAAAGATGGGGCAGGTGAAGTTATGGGCATACGGGCCATCGACGCGCGTCACCTGTTCTCGAGACGTGGCGAGACGACCCGGAAAGTGAGAACCGATGGGAGATCTGGTCCGTTTGAACATGGCCTGCCGGGCGTACGGTTCCATCGACCGATCCAGTCGGGAATCAGAGAAACCGGTGATTCTGTATCGTGCTTCGGGAGGAGGAGAGGCAATGGACGATATCGCAGGGAAGTAGTGATCAGCCACACCTCGTCGCTTCGCGTTCACGACTCTTCCTGCCAGTCCGGCTCCGTAGATCAAGGCCGACTGCCAATGTCCAGGAGCGAAAACGACAAGGGCGCCTAAGGCGCCCTTATAAGCAGCTTATATCACTGTACGCCCCCGGTGACTGAAGATGCGGAAGTGATGATCCGCATGTCGGAACTACCCGGCTGTCTTGACCGTTTTCTGTTTCCTCGGTAGCTCGAGCGTGCCCGCGAAATCGCGCAATGCGGCCATGGCACGCTGTAGTGTCAGCTCGACGTCGACCCCATCCTCGACCTGGATCAGGATATCGCGGGATTTTACCTGCACACGGAAGGCGGACTCGCCATTTCTGTCACTGATTGTACGGGGCACGGGCGCCTTCGTGCGTACACGCTTTGCCTCGAAGGGTTTGAGCAGCACTGCGCGCAGTTCGGACTGGTCCATCTGCGGCCTGTCGATCAGCGCCTCGACCGAGCGAATGATGATCTCCTCGCTGTCCGGATATCGGGCCAGGACTTCCTTGATGACGCGTCCCTTGCGGTACGTGATCAGTTCGGGGTATTTGGCCATGAGCTCTACCAGTGCCGGTGGCAGGTCGAACAGACTCAGACATTGAGAAACGCGGGCCTGCGTGCAGCCAAACAGGGTTGCGACTGCGGACTGTGTCGCTGCGTAACCTTCCGCGAGCGCCGTCTGGTATGCCAGGCCGCGTTCGTAATCGGACAGTTTGACGTTGCTTTCGTTATGGACCAGCGTCGCCAGACAGGCTTCCCGATCCGACATACTGACAACACGCGCATCGAGTTCCGACCATCCGATCAGCCGTGCGGCTCTCACGCGGCGATGTCCCGCGATCAGCTCGAACCTGCCACCGTCGAGCAAACGCACCGTAACCGGCTCGTCCTGGCCACGGCCCTTCAGCGTTTCGCCGAGCAGCTGCAGTTCGGACTCGTCATACTTTTTCCGGGGCTGATACGGGGAGTCGACGATCAGGTGCAGGGGGATGCGCCGGGTTGCCGGCAGATCAGGAGTTTCGTAACTCGCCGGACGTGCCGGATCATCCTGAACCGACTGGCGTTCCCGCACCTGGTTGTCGTTCAACAGATCGGTCAGCGACTTGGATGGTCCGCTCGGCAGGTCGTTCATGTGCATGGGCGCCGCGGTGCGCGTGCTGGTCCGCAGGCGCTCGGCCAGGGAGGCATTGAAGTCTGCCTCTGATTGCTGGTGTTTTGTCACAGGTTCTCCGTTTTTTCATCAATGACCGGCGCTGTTTATGCAGCGCGCAGGCCGTCCTTCTGGGGACTGGAACCCAGCATGCCCATCCTGTCGACCAGTTCGCGGGTCGCCGCGCGCAGTTCGTCGGCTGGCGTACTGGTCGGCCGGGCCAGCACCAGGGGCAGACCATCGTCCTCATCCAGAACCTTTTTGAATTCCTCGCTCGTGCTGATCTGATTGTCCATCCAGGCTTCCGGATATTTGCTGGTCAGTGCAATGACCTGCGCAGCCACCCGAACCCGCTTGGCATCAAAAAAGTTGCCAAGCACGGACAGCTGGGGAAACTTGCTGTACGTGTTCTTCATTTCGCCGATGACGTCCGCAAGGTAGGAAACCGATTTCGTGCTGTAGCGCTCCATCGACACCGGAGCGATGGCGAAGTCACTGGCCAGCAATGCCCCGCGCGTGGTCTGGTTTTTCGCTGGCGGCGCATCGAACATCACGATGTCGTACTGGGAAAGATCCAGGTTGGGGTTTTGGCCGGACAGGCCTTCGTCCAGCCAGCGCGCAATTGCCAGCTCCGGCTTCTTGCCCATGATGGCGTCGACGGTGAAGAGCGCTTCCAGCCGGTCGAGTGTTACCTCTGAGGGCACGAGATGCGGGCCGTTTTCGCCGAAAGGTTTTTTGATCACCGTGGAAAGCGGCTGTACCGCTCCATTCTGCTGCCACTGGGGCAGCAGATGGCCCAGGTGGTATTCGACACACGTCGACTGCGCAAGTCCGGCGGCCGCTGCTTCTTCAGAGGTCAGCTCGGGATCGTAACCAAATGAGATCGTCAGGTTCGCCTGGAAGTCCAGGTCGATGACCAGCACACGTAATCCCATCAGGGCCAGAATGCAGGCAATGTTTGAGCTGATGGTTGTCTTCCCTACGCCACCTTTCGGGGCATACACCGTCAGGATTCGTTTGTTCTTCGGTGTCAGACCGTACTTGCGGGCGCGATGCGCGGCCAGATCGAATACGTTTTCAACCGTAAAAATACGTGTTTTGGGTCCACTTCCCCCTTGGCGTTCGATCTGAAGGCCTGCCTCGTCGGCATCGCGTCGTACCGAGTCAACACTGATGCCAAGCAGTTTTGCAACACCCTGTACCTTGAATGTCTTGCGTCCCAAGTCCGTCTCCCCAGTTTCGATTCCGCAATTCTCTCTCAGGAAACGATGCTGTGCAAGGAAAAAATCTGAATATCAAGGATAAACCTCGCAACACTCCATAAAAGCTATCTCAAGGTATTTTCCTCGCTTGGCCAGTCTGTAGTCCATTGCAGGGCCGAATAGGTGAGCTTCCACGGGGAGTCCCGGCACGTGTTCTTCCCAAGGGAGCGAAAGGGGCAGACAGACCGGAGAAGACGACCGATACGGGCACTCGCAGTGCCTTTTAAGGTGAGCCCGATCAGGGACACACAAAGGGCCGGATCCTCAATATGCGATACCAAACCCCAGATGAGCTCTTCCAGGGACGGTCCTGTTTCGCAGTCAGGTCCGGAAGCCCGCCAAACCGTATGCAGGCGCATGTCGTCTGCACAGGTGAGATTCTGCAGGGACCATGGCTACTACAGTTCCGCGCTGCTTCAGGTGCAATGGCCGGATGTGCGTGGAACCGCTGTCTTTCGTGGACGGTGATTTTTGGCGAGGTGGCGATGAAGGCATGTCGACGCCAGCTGATGTGTTACCGGGAAACATTGAGAGGTTTTTTTTGAAAAAACAAAGTTGACCCCTGTTTACCTGTTTACGTATTCCGAAAGCCAGTGTCCATGCGGGTTATGGCCGGTTGAGGTGAGACTGTCCGGTGACTTCGGTGAGACTCAGCAGGGACGTCGGTGAGATCGCCCGGGGATCTGGTCTCTGGTGGGTGAGCAGGGGCAGGGACACAGGGTGAGCGGATTCAGGCACGACAACGAAGAAAGGTGAGGGCCGACAGGGACCGCTTACGGCTGATGGTGAGGCTCGGCAGGGAGAGGGCTTCATAGGTGAGAGTCCACAGGGAGTGTTTGCTGGACCGCCTTTCATATGTATTTCTGTCTTTCTGGCAACCAGCCGTTTGCGGAATGACTCTGTCATGGGTGAGGTTCCAGGAACTGGCACTATCTGGTGCATGAAAGGTGAGCCTGTACAGGGAGATGGCGACTGGTAGCCGTTGCGTGCGAATGTGAGCCCGGTACTGGAGCTGCACGCACGTGAAGCTGGACCAGGGGTGCGACATCGGGACGTGTATGGTCAAAGGTAGATCCAGGGTAGGCAGGGGGCAGATTGGCTTCCACGATGTCTGTGTTCATTTGCGATCATAAATCGACTTGTGTCCGGACCCGTTGGTACGACGTGCTGTTTCCGGTGCTTGCATTCGGTCGCGCTCGAGGGTCGCAAAGATCGGTAGCGTTGTCGTGCGCGGTGCCATTCCGGCATATGCGCTGGACGTATTGAGAGGTTTTTATTTGAAAAACATAGTTAACCCCTGTTTACCTGTTTACGTTCTGTGAAACCCGGCATCCATGCGGGTCCTGGCGGTTTGAGGTGAGACTGTCCAGTCACTTCGGTGAGACCGCACAGGGACACTGGTGAGGGTGTCCGGGGAGGCGACCCCTGTCGGGTGAGACAGGACGGGGACACAGGGTGAGCGGATTCAGGCATGGAATTCGTCCAAGGTGAGGACCAGCGGGGACCGGTTTCTGCAAACGGTGAGTCTGAACGGGGACTGCTGCATCCAGGGTGAGGTTCTACAGGGACTAGAGCAGGGACCATGAACGGTACGTCCACGAAGAGTTTCTCGCGTTTTCTGCAGGTGTCCCCGGGGCTGCCTGCTCCGCAGACGGTTGCTATGGTGAGCAAGCACAGGGAGGTAAGACGTCCCGACCGGTTGAAAGGTGAGAAGCTGCAGGGACCAGTCAGGGATGCTGCGCCGGACATGTTTTTCTGATCGCGCGGGGACGCCAGGCATCATGAAAAGTCTCATTTCCTGGTCGTCAGACTGGCCAGTTTCCCTCGATGGAAAGAAGGCTTCAGTGCCAGCATTCATGTCGCCAGTGAACAGGTGAGACTGCACAGGGAGCATCCCGGTGCCATTGCGCTCAAGGTGAGTAGCTACAGGGACCGGAGCCCCCGACTGGCGATGCGGGGATGCGCGTTGCAGACCGTGCGGCTCCCCTCGGTCAGGCGCAGAACTGCGAAAGAGATTGACGGACGGCAGTCGGAAACCGTTCGCTCACACGCGACCTGAGGACAGGTGAGGTTCTCCGGGGAGGGGGACGGACCGATACCTGCGAAAGGTGAGGAACTACAGGGACGGCACGATTGGTGAACTGTTGTGCTCACCCATCCAAAGGTGAATATACTTGACTCACGTATAGAGGCCCATGCAATAATGCGCGTTGGCAATGTAGTCGGTTGAGCAGGGTGAAGACGGGAGAGGATGCGGATGGCAGAGAACGCCAGTAAGACGGTTGCCGGCGCGGCAGAAGTCGTCGACCCCTCTGTCAAGCCTGCAGCGCCGCGTTCGGAACTCGAGATCCGCAAGTCGAACGAGGCGATCGGCCTGCGGGTGGTTTCGGGCCGCCTGACGCTCCTGAACCGCAAGGTTTTCAATGTCCTCATGTATCACGCCCAGCGCATCCGCAAGCTGGGCCAGGATGCGCCGATCGACACGCCCGCCGCCCAAAAGTATTTCTGGGTCCCGCTGTCTGTCCTTGCGCGCAATGCCAGCTACGACAGCCGCGACATGCAGTTCCTGCGTGAGCAGATCTCCGAAATGCAGGATATCAAACTCCTGCTCGAGACCGACCGCCAGTGGACGAGCGAACGCCTGATCGCCTCTGTCACATTCGTGAATCCAAAAGGCCTGCACAGTCGCACCGGTCAGGTATGGGTCGGCTTTGCGTTTCCGCCGGAAGTGCATGAGAGCGTCATGCAGCCGGAAACCTATACGCGGCTGAGCATTCACTATCAGGGTCTGCTGAAATCGGGCACTGCCCTCGCACTATACGAACTGTGCCGTCGCTACGCGACCAATCCGTCCAAGCTGACGTCGACCTATTCCGTCGAGCACTGGTATGGACTGCTTACTGGCAATCCGGTGCCCGAGAAGGCCGAGGATCTGCCCGAGTACAAGTATTTCAAACGGGACGTCCTGAAAAATGCGATTGCCGAAGTCAATCGCGTTACCGACATCGAGGTCGAACTGATCGAGCACAAGCTGGGGCGTCGTGTTCAGCAGCTGCAGTTCCGCGTCGAATTCAAGCCGGATACGCAGCAGGAATCCCGTGCTCCGTTCACCATAGATCTGACGCTGCTCGAGAAGCTGATGGCACTGGGCATGACCCAGCAGGAGGCCAGCAATGTCATCGGGGAGTATCCCGATGAGAAAATCATCCAGGCGCTTGCCGTGGTCGAGGCACGAATCAGTTCCGCCAGCGGTGGACCGATCCATTCGAAAGTCGCCTATCTGCGCTGGGCTCTCAAGAGTGACGCCAGGCTGCCGGACAAAAAAACGGAACCGAAGCTGAAGGCCGGTTCTACGCCGGAGGGACCAAGCCTGCTCGAGCGCTTCCTGGCTGCCCGGGCCAAGCTCGCTCTCGACGTTTTCACGGAAATGGATGCCGAACAGCGCAGCAGCACCTATGAACAGTTCAGGGCGCAGGCAAGCGGCAAGGTTCCCGCGCTGGAGAAAGCGCTCGACAAGGGGGTGACCCGGACCGCCCTCAGCCTCTGGTATGCGGACCTGCTCTGGGGCGAGCCGACGGTGGAGAAGCTGTCGCATTTCGCGGACAGGAATCAGGTCCTGTTCTGAACGGGGCCGTCGGTGATGACCGGTTTATCGGTCGCGGCCGTCGCGCACGTGATGCCGTCAACTGCCCGCCGGGCCGACGTCCGGCCTGATGCGCAGGTGCCAGCTCAGGCGCAACCGCCGACGGATCCGGTCTGTCGCACGCCGGACCCGGGGCACCCGGGATGACCGCATATCCACAGGACTTCGTTCCCGTGGCCGTGGGGCGACCTAAGGCATGGCCAACGGCCTGAGCTATGATTTGGCGTTGCCTGCTGGAGGAAGCGCAGGCAGGTCCGCTGTTCCCGGTTCCCACTTCCAGGAAGCCAGCCTGCTGTTCTCGAGCAGCTCATTCATCTTCCCCAGATAATCCCCGGGAGCGCCGAACGGCACGACATACAAAGCGGTCGGCCGGAGGCCGGTATCCGACAGCACGAGCGTTGCGAGCGGGCTGGTGGAGGGCAGGTTGTAACGCAGGCCCTTTACGTATCGGCGTTTCCTTTCGCGCAGAGTCGTCAGGAGCATGAGCTCGAACTGCGTTTCGAACGGCACCCAGTCCGGAGACACGGCCATCAGTGCGATCTCTTCAAAGACCGGGACGCCCGTCTGGTCCGTGCCGACCGTCGCGATTGCAATCAGGTGAACGCCGTTCGCCGAATTGGCGTCCCAGAGCCCGATCTCGGTGGCGAAGCGCTTTTGCAGGCGCGCATGGAGATCCGGGCTCATCATGAAGTCGCAGTCCGGCACGTGCCTGAAACGGACCCTGAAACCGAAGCGTGACTTGCCGATCTCCGCAATTTCCCCCATAACGATCATGAGCTGGCGCGTTTCTTTCGCTGGCGCCGAGGCTCTGGCCAGGCACGACATCCTGCGTTGTGCGATCTCGGCCTTCCTGTCCGCGCTGAACGTCTCGGGGATATACAGTCGTTCGGTCAGCGCCCCGCCTTTGGCGATTTTGTTTTCCGCGGCAAGCAGCAGGTATTTGCGGATGACCGCCCAGGACCGTTTGCCTTCCATTGCCGGGGACCACCGGTTGAAGCCGGCCTGTTCCCAGAGGTAGTGCAGCGTTCCACGCAGCGTAAGCCTGTCGCCGCCGGGTTTGACACCATCCTTTTCAGTCGTCCCGGCGGACGGTGCGTTCTTCCGCAACGTCTTCGTCAGGGAGAACCCAAACCGGAGCGTGATGGTGCCCTGTTCCGTGTCCTCGTCGATTGCCGTCCCCATGAGCTGCCCAAGACCGGAGAGCTCCGCGGGCGGCTCGTACGAGTCGCAGTCAGCCGCATGGTCGGGGCCGGTTCTGGGCATGCGCCTGACCGCGTACCTGCCAGCGATCTTCGCGATGTACATTTCCACACCCTTGGCCTGGCACATGCAGGCCGGCCGCACACCGGTTCCGTAGAGCGACGCGAGAGCAGCCGCAAGACCGGGATCGGAGGGTTCGAACAGTTCGTCATGAATCCTTAGCATGGCAGGCCCCGGGTCTGTGCGAATGACGTCGCATGCGGTTGTCTTCGCGAACGGCCTGCTTTCGGTGTCGCGGCGTAGAGACCGGTTGCGCAACTGTCGGGCGTTGGGCTTCCGGCATCAGGGTTCACCGTCATATGGCAACCAGGGATTCCGGATTCCAAGCCGCCCCGTTCCGGTCACGGACGGTTGATCTGACGTGTCATCGCGGCCAGTACGAGACGCTCTTCCCGCAGGTTCAGCGCATCGTTTCCGACAGAAAATCTCTCAGTCTCGTCCCGGTACCTGTCGAGCAGGGTCCGGTACTCCCACCGGCTTATCTCACCGCTGTGCATTGCCGCGGCGACCGCCCCACGGTACTCCACGGTTGCCTGCCTGAATTCATTGCGCAGCACCCGGTATTCGCCGGCAGTGATCTCTGCGGTCTGATGGAATGCTACGCCAGCCAGCACACCCGAAAGGGCCGCCAGCAATATGGATGTCTTCTTCGGCAGCTGCATTATTTGCTCTCCCTTACATGGTGGGGTCACCCAGCAGTACAGGTTATGACGAAAGCGTTCATGCTATATTGACAATTGCGAAACGGCATACTGTTCACTGCGTTTTTTCCAACTTCTCCCTGACATGACCTACAGACCCCATCCCCGGCATCGCAAAAACATCCAGGGCGTGCTGATGCCGTTGACTGCCGCCATCCACCTGGTTTTTGGAAGTCGCGATCAGGACAATGCCCGGCCGCTCGGTGCCTTCTATCCGCAGAATGTCAGTAGCGAAGCGTGGGAGCATTTGGGAGGGATCTGGTATCGTGCCCGGGACGAGCAGAAGGTCCTCGCCCGTCGGGTTAATCCTGAGGTCGTGTGTGCGTTCGCGCGGAGCATCCGTACAGGTCAAGACGTTCTGTTACCAAGTGGTAACGTAATTGATTGGGAGCGGATTCCTGCTGCTGAAGCGTCCAGTCTGCCTCCTCCTCTTCGCGAGCCTGAGCCTGCCGGGCTGCAGGCCGTAGTGGCGGATAGAAGAGAATATTCAACAGGAGCGCCTGACGAAACCGTCCGCCTGTCCTCAGATCAACAACGCCGCATACTGAGCCATTCCGACCTTCCACTTTCGGCGAGAACCGGACCTTCAGACCCGAGAGTGTAAGGCCAGTGCTCACGGAAAACCGACATGGTACAAGGCGTTGACTTCAACACTTGGGTGGCAAAAATCTCCTGCGAACCGGCTGCCCCTGATGTAGCCGGCGCGGAAGCGAAGCATGTACCTGGACGACAACGAAGAGCGGTTCCGGGCCGCGTTCGGCAGCCGCCGGGATGCGTGGACGGTTGCCATGATTCAACCACGACTGCGCGACCAATGTTCAAGCACGTGACGATCTTGCCGGGTTATGCGATATGAATTCAGTCGACCTCCTTCTATCGAATTCTGAGCGCGCATTTCTTGCTCGCCATCAGATAGCCGTGTCCCAGGTGGTGGACGCACGTGGGCTGAGCAAGGAGGACAGGGGCGAGTTAATGCGGAGGCATGCAGCCTTACTCGCGATCGGTGTCCCGTGCAGGAAGCACGGACACAGGCTGCGTCTTAGCCCAGGTCATTGCGCGGTATGCGATCCAAAGAAGATTGCATTCGCGCGACGACACCGCGCGCCTGGCCAGGTCTACGTAGCACGCTCATCGGCGCTGACGCTGACAAAGATCGGTAGCGCGATCGACGCGAAGGGACGTATTGCTCAGCTTAACTCAGAACGCTATGGGGGCACTGAGGACTGGCGGCTGATAGGTGTGTCCGATTGCGATGAAGCGGGACGGATCGAGTATGAAGCACATGCTGCTCTTGCGCACAGTCGGGCTGAGGCGCGATATCGCAAAGCCGGGGTTCTGACCGACTGTTATGAGCTCTTCGCTTGTCCGCCGGAGGTTGCGCTGACCATTGTTCAGGCACTCGTCGGACAGAGCACTTCGCGGCCAGCCGACCACGATCATCCTGCGTCATCTGAGACCGTGAATGCCGACATGGCGTATTGGCGGAGAGGCGACAAGGTAGTTCATCCTGATAGGCCAGAATGGGGTATGGGCAAAGTTTTGGCAAATGGAGATAGTGAGCGTGTGGAGGTTCGTTTCGCCTGCGGAGGCGACCGGGTTCTGTGCCCGTCGCTCTCGAATCTACAGCTCGTCGAGCGCTGAGTACCTCAGCCCGACAATAAAACTGGACGTTCCGTTGGAGCACCCCATGGCCCTACCGGGAACCAGATATAACCTGTTTAAGCTCTGCACCGGGGATAGGCCGCCCTTCTGGGAAAGTACCTTTTCGTAGTAGTTAACCGTTCCGGTCAGGAAGATCAGCTGGTCGGACAGTTCGTGATGGGACAACAGCTCGCTGCCGCGGTCGCGGAACTTCGACCGGCCAGGGTGAGCATGGGCGCGGCACACCGCCAGCCAGGCGGCCGCCTGAGAAATGCGCCAGCCACGGCAACTCTGGCGCGCATCCTGCTGGCTGCCCCAGGCGCGACCAAAGCGGCAGTCAGTGGCCCGCCAGGCAGAACTGTGGCCGGCGCAGCTGCTGCCTGCAAATAAACGCTGCTCTTGCGTTTCAGCACATATCGCACCACCAGGGCCGCTCCCCAAGACATGAATTTGTCGTCGAGCAAACCATGATGCCACGCATTACCACACGATATCGAGCGCAATACGGTACGTAACTTCCTGCGTCTTCCGGTTGCACTTTGTCTTCGAAGGAGATGGGAATGAGGCTCGCTCTGTTCGTGCTTGGAGGTGTCCTGATGACGTTATCTGCATCGGCTCGCGCCAGCGACCACGGCTGCACGGTACTGCTGTGCCTGGCAAATCCCGCCGGCCCGATGGCAGTCTCGGAATGCGTGCCGCCGATCAAAAAGCTGTACCGCGACCTTGCAAAAGGGAAGGCCTTCCCTACCTGCGCAATGGCTAGTGCACCAGATTCGCCGGGCGGGAAGTCGTGGGCGGAGCATGGTTCGTCGAGCTATGACCACTGTCCGGCCGGTACGACTGCGCTGGACGCCGGCGCATATGCCATGCGCAGCGGAGCCGGCTCGTCCTATTACATCGGCATCGGCGAGGGCGATAGCAACTTCAGCAACAATGACAGCGGCGGCCTGCGCAGCAAGACATGCGTAGGAAAGCAGGTTGCCGACACGACGCTGTACGTCGGAGACGGCGAAGGCATGGCGGCGCTGCCCGTTGCCGTGTATGACCAGGTGCTCGTCGTCGAGCCGGGTGCCCAGTCAAACTACATTGACGTCTACGTCGACTCGGCGTTCCTGCATCGCGTCCGCTGGTAGGTGCCGCGATGCCCGACTTTCACGCACTGGCACAGCAGTGCGCTCCGTTCGTGCACCCGGTGACGATGGCTGCCGTGGCGCGGGTCGAATCTGCCTTCAATCCCTATGCGATCGGTGTCGTGGGTGGCCGGCTGGAGCGTCAGCCCGTGAACATGACAGAGGCCCTGGCGACGGCCAGGGCACTGGAAGCGGCTGGCTATAATTTTTCACTCGGGATCGGACAGGTAAACCGTCACAACCTCTCCAGGTACCGTCTCGACTACCAGGCGGCGTTCGAGCCATGCGCAAACCTGCGTGCCGCTTCCCTGATCCTGAAGGATTGCTATGACCGGGCCAGGGGAAAAGGTCTGGCAGACGACAGTGCCCTGCAGGCGGCGTTCAGCTGCTACTACAGCGGCAATTTCTCGACCGGTTTCCGGCCTGATTTCAAAGGTCAACCCAGCTACGTCCAAAAAGTCCTCGACAGCGCAGGTGGAGTCAGCACCACCAAGGCCGTGCCAATCCGGGTGATCCCGACCGCCAAAGTCACGGTGACGACGACTAGACGCGCACCGCATGCCTTCCGAATGACTGCCGGAACACGCGACGGTCCCCCGGTCGGGCCGGAAGGGGAGCGTCTGGAAGGTACTTCGGTGATGGTGTACCGCTAGTCCGGCCGAAAGGAAGAGTGAGTGCATGCTATGGCGCAGCCACGGCTCCCTGCTCACCTTCCTTCCCCCTGAGGCCGGGAACCGCGGCGCAGATATCACGGAAGGCCCAGCCGGCAGAACAAGCCTGCATTTGCATTTTGACGCGTCATGAAAGACAGATGACGACGGCATCAGCATACAAAACTGGTCGAAAGCCTCAGGCAACACGGCAAATTTGCAACAGCAAATCGCACCAGCTTGATGCAGCTAAACATCTAAATTTCTTCGAGAAAACAAAATAGCACCTCGAGAGCACCCAGACCGTGCAGGGGAATGCAGGGTCTGCCCAGGAAACGGACGAACGTCATGAGTGAATCTGAACTTGTTCTCATTGTACGAAGCAAGGCTGTCAGGAACCTGCACATCATCCAGACAGATGAAGGCAAGTATCGAATCGCCGTACACCTAAAAAACCAGGAGGAAGCATTAGAGCTGATGACATTCCGAAAGACACCACGTGAGTGGGCCAACCTGGACAGATTGGCGAAACACATTCAGGAGAAGTACGCAGGCATACCCAGCATCACCCTCACTCTTTATTCTGGAGAGGCAACAAAATGAACATGTGTACGAAAGTTGGACGAGTCATCGACAGAGCCCGGATGGCGATTGCTGCAGACAGAGCATCCAAAGCCGAAACGGACCGGCGTGCCGCGCGCTCCATGGCCTTGATCGCCGTGTGCATTGCCGCTGCCATCCCTGGCATCGCTCTGGCGGGCGCGTCCGGTCCCTGGGATACGATGGGCAATCAGGTGCTGGCGATCTTCACCGGGGGCCTGACCCGCACGATCGCCATCATCAGCGTCATCGCCTGCGGTATTGCCGCGCTGGCCGGCAAGCTGTCATGGGACTGGGCCATCAAGATCATCGTCGGCGTCGTGCTCATCTTCGGTGGCGCCTCACTGGTCGATTACCTGATCGCAGCAGCGAGCTGAACCATGGACGACGGCGCGCAGGACGTTTATACCGACGAGCTTTTCGTTGGCCTGACGCGCCCCACCACCATGTGGGGCGTCCCCTATACCGCGTTCGTCATCGAGTTCATGGTGACGACCCTGGTCTTTCTTGCGGTGGGCAACCCCCTGTACCTGCTGCTGGCTGCGCCCATTCACGGAGTGCTCTACGCCATCAGTGCGAGCAACCCCAAAGCATTCGACGCACTCTTCATGTGGCTGAAAACCATCGGACGCTGTCGCAACAGCCGCTTCTGGGGAGCGGCGAGCTTCTCTCCGGTCTCGTACAGAAAATGGGAAAAGTAATGGTCGGGTCGTCGAAAACGCAAAGGAGTCCCGCATGGCTGCCGTAGCTTTCAAGTATGCCGACGCTGCCAGTAAGGAAGAGCCGGTCGGTAAAGATTTCATTCCCTACGCCGGGCACGTCACCGACACGGTCGTCAAATTGAAGACCGGCGATTACATGATGACGTTCCGGCTGCAGGGTGCCGCGCACGAGAGCGCCGACGTACGGGACATCAACATCTGGCACGACCAGCTCAACAACCTCACCAGGAACATCGCATCGCCCAAGGTGGCCCTGTGGACCCACGTCGTACGCCGCGAATACAGCGAATACCCGGGTGGCGACTTCGAACCGGGCTTTGCGCGCGACCTCAACGACCGGTACCGCGAACATCTGGCCAGTCAGCGCAGCCTCATCAATGAACTGTACGTCTCCGTGGTCTACCGCCCGCAGCCGGTTGAAGTCCTGAAGATGTTCGACTTCTTCGGGAAGAAGGCGACCGGGGAACTGGCCGAGCAACAGCGCGACGAACTTGCAGCCCTGCAGGAAATCGTGGACACCGCACTGGCCGGTCTGGACCGGTATGAACCCGAAGTGCTCGGTTGCTACGAGCGCAACGGCGTGATGTTTTCAGAGGTACGCGAATTCCTGGCCTTCCTGATCGATGGAGAGTGGCGCCGTCAGCCGCTGACCTTCGCGGAGATGGCCGAGAACCTGGCGACCTCGCGTCCCATGTTCGGAAAGGGAGGCCTGCTGGCTCTGAAAGGACCGACGCTGACGCAATACGGCGCGATCCTGAGCATTCAGGACTACACCTCCATGACCTGTCCCGGGCTGATGAACGACCTGCTCAGCATGCCGTTCGAGTTCGTCCTGTCGCAGTCGTTCACGTTTCTGAGCAGGCCGGTGGCGCTCGGCCGCATGAAGCGGCAGCACGCGCGCATGGTCAATGCGGGCGACGTCGCTACGTCCCAGGTCGATGCGATCGAGACGGCAATGGATGAGCTCATGTCCGGCAAGATCGTCATGGGCGTGCACAATTTTATCCTCTTCATCCGCGCCCCCGACCAGAAGGCACTGGCCGAGCATATTGGCGACGCCGGCAATGTGATATCGGACGCTGGCATGAAGTGGTATCGCGAGGACGTCGGCATCGCCGGCTCGTTCTACGCGCAGTTGCCTGGCAACTTCGCGTTCCGGGTAAACGTGGGCGACATCAGCAGCCGCAACTTCGCCGGGTTCAGCTCCTTCCACAATTACCCGATCGGCCATATCCGTCACAACCAGTGGGGGCATGCCGTGACATCGTTTCGCACGATATCGGGCGCGCCGTACTACTTCAACTGGCACAAGGGTGAGGACGGCAGCGAGGCCAAGCGGGCGGCCACGCTCGATCCGAATCACAAAGATCTTGCCAATACCATCGTGATCGGCAAATCCGGTACCGGCAAGACGGCACTGCAGATGTTCCTCCTTGCGCAGTCGCTCAAGTTCAATAACCCGCAGCAGAAGGGCGGCAGCAGGCTCGCCGCGGTGTTCTTCGACAAGGACCTCGGCGCGTCGGTCGGCGTGCGCGCGCTGGGCGGCCGTTACTTTCCACTCAAGAACGGTGTGCCGTCCGGCTGGAACCCGTTCCAGCTCGAGCCTACCGAGAGCAATCTGTCCTTCCTCGAAAAGCTGGTCCGTCGCTGCGCCTGGCGTGCCGACCGGCCGTTCACCCCGAGCGACGAAAAGATGATTTTCGAAGCGATCCGCGGCGTGATGAGCACACCGCAGCCGATGCGCCGGTTCAGTGCAGTGCTCCAGTTTCTGCCAATTGGCGATCCCGAAGGCATCTACGCGCGACTGTCGCGCTGGGCAGGCAGGAACGCGCCGCTCGGCTGGCTGTTCGACAATGCCGAGGACACGCTCAACGTCGAGAACACGCCGATCGTCGGCTTCGATGTCACCGAGTTCCTGCCGAACGACGAGACGCGCGAGCCAACGATGATGTACCTGTTCCACCGGATCGAAACGCTGCTTGACGGCCGTCGTGTGCCGATTTTCTTTGACGAGTTTGGCCAGCTGAGCAAGGACGCCGCCATGCGCGAACTGGTCGAGAACAAGCTGGTCACGATCCGTAAGCAAAACGGCTTTCTCATCATGGGCACCCAAATGCCCGGCCAGGTGATCAGGAGTCCGATCGCCGACGCGATCATCCAGCAGACCGCCACCAAGATCTTCCTTCCGAACCCGGAAGCGGACTACGACGAATACGTCAACGGCTTCAAGCTCACCGAGCGCGAGTTCCAGATTATCAAGGAATTCGGCGAGAAGTCGCGTCTGTTTCTCGTCAAGCAGGGGGGCAATTCCGTGGTTGCCGAATTCAGACTGCGCGGTTTTGATGACGAGCTGGCGGTGCTATCGGGGAACACTGGCACCTCGAATCTCGTTGAGAGACTGGTGGCCGAACTCGGCGACGATCCGGCGCGCTGGCTGCCTGAGTTCCACCGGATCAGGAAAGGCGGGGCCCAACCGCAATCACCCGTTGCGGGTAGCGATCCATCGCGTTCACCGG
>Ga0265798_10004546_pt1 | contig 19030 bp, 8 predicted proteins | sample P3T30metagenome_FD_192430 | JGI IMG/M metagenome (GOLD analysis project Ga0265798, IMG submission 192430) | Plant litter microbial communities from East Loma Ridge, Irvine, California - P3 T30 | ecosystem: Environmental > Terrestrial > Plant litter > Unclassified | place: USA: California... | reverse complement strand
GTCCCGTCTCGCCTGCATCACTGTTACGTACCAATTGCCTGCTCCTCTAGTCTGTAGTGCAGTCGACTGGCAGACGGAGATGGATGGATGGATTGACTTGGTGCTCTCATTCCCCCCTCCCCTCCCCCCGCTGCGTTCGTCCACCACCTGCCCTGCTGGCCTTTGTTCCCCGGACCTGCCCAGTCCTGGAAACAGGCCCCCTGCGAAGCCCGCAACACGAAGGCGGGAGGGCCTAGACGAGCGTGCTCGGAAAGAGGCTGGTGGCCGGCCCTATTGCAGTACCCCCCCTCCAGCCAGTACCCAGCTATCTATCTAATCCGACCCGTCTCCGGCCTGAACGCGCTGGAGATGAGTTGCTCGCCGCCCGGCCGACATCACTGCAGCGCGCCCCAGCACCTCAACTCGACGCCAGGCCACCCTGGACTCGCCTCGCACACCGCATTCGTCGTTTCGACACACAGTGCTGTGCCGTGCTCGACCGACTTCATCACAGCCAGCAGCCGCATGCAATGCAAAACACCCAGAGCAAATGTCTCTGACGTGAAACGCGCCATGGGAAAGGCGTCGACCCACCGGTTGGCGGGGTGAGAAGGTACGACGCCCGTCAGCTGCAACCACCCACTGCCTAATCTGCGTCTTTGTCATCCGACTACTACCGCGCGTTTCACATTGGCCACGCCAGTTTCGCCCTCGCAAAGTTTTGTCGTGCCAAACTCAATCACACCGCACTGCAAACCTAGCCATGGCCACACAGCTTGTTGGGAAGACCTGCCCTGTCCGCTGCACTTGCGACCGTTTTTCTTTTCCTCCAGCCCGCTGAGGCACGCATCGTCCGCTGCCTGTCCTGGTTGTCTCCAGGCAGCCCGATCGGGGCATACCGCAGCCGATGTGTTTCAGCAGCTCCCGAAAGCCGCAAGGTCTACCGGTAGAAGGAAGGAGACTGCGATTCGTGTCACCATGCGAAGATCCCATCGACTTAGTGATTTTCGCCTCACCTTAGTCGGCACGTGCTCCTATGATCGGAACAAGATCGTATGAGCGACTCATTCGAAGTTTCTACGTTTGCCGGCCCAATGCTACCGCGTCATCAGACCGGAGCCCAAGTCGTCGCTACCATAGACATGGTACCCTCGACTGAGTCCAACTTGGTGATATTGTCCTAGCTAGCCTCTGCCGCCCGAAGCCACCAACGCTACTCGGAAACTGTCCAACTTTCGCGCACCGCACAACAACACACATGTCTTCACATGATACGGCATAACTATGCGCGTACACACATTGCTTGAAACTGACTGGAAGGGTCCGTGTGCCTGATCTTCATGTCCCTTCGTCGAGCGCATAATGATGACGGCTCACAGGTATGGTTCCGAGTCTCGCCAGGAACACAACTGTCAGTTACATATATAGCAACAGGTGCTATGTGTATATACACCGATCTTCGACGCCGATGTGATCTGTAACGTCACTGTACACCTAGCCGTGTGCTCGTACCTGACAAGGTTCCTCAACACGGCGTATTGCTTTTGTTTCCAATATACGGGCAGAAGCAGAAGATGAGACAAGGATTCAAGGACCTGCGTAATGCTTCGAGTTATCGCTTCATTTGCAGGTGACATCACGTATTTCTCGTTCATAATGCTACGGGCAGTGAAGCATTGAGTAGACATTAAAGTACATTACGAAAGCCTGTGAAACCATACAACCTTGATCTAACAGGACATGGATTGTCCGAGTCCATTGGAGATATTTATGTTGGCATAGTAGAGATGATGTGCTTTGCGGATAGAGCTGAGCCGCATTCCCATTGAACAACTGCGTACCTGGGCATATTACATGTATTATAAGCAAGTGTTCCAGATAGCACAATACATCAACCCATTATCAGTCAGGAGCTTGCCGCGCTCTGCATTATCGTGTCATGTTGTCCCATCTCAAACTACGGCAATGCGAGAGCCGCCAAGGCTCATGGCGCTAAGCCCAGTATGGTTTGGCGCGCCCACTCGAAATTCGCTTGCGACGGTGGACTTGCAAATTGACGACGACTTCTTTCATTGCGACAACTAACCACCAGGTCAATCCACAACAGCCACCATGTCTCGGCCAACCGTCACCGTCGTCTCCGCCAAGGGCGAGGCCACCAAGGACACCGTCCCCGTCCCCAATGTCTTCAAGGTCAGTTGTGCGCTGCAATCCGAACTTCGCGATACCAACGCAGACGCTATTCGGACGGAGAGGCTGAGAGAGACTGCAATACGGCTGAAGCAACGCATACACTTAGGAAGTGATCCGAAAGAGCGAGGAATACACACGGAACTGGGCAATGTTCGCATTGGGCCGGGGAGCTCGAGGTTTTCTTCCTGTCATGCGGGCATGCATTGTTGTGAGGGTTTGCACTATGTGCAATCACTCCAGCGCTCTCTCAGTCTCAGTTCTCTAGAATAGCGGTGCCGTTTTGGACACGGAGTTCTATGCTATCGTCAAAGGGCTATGTTGACAAGGAATGCAGGCCCCCATCCGCCCGGATATCGTCCACGCCGTGCACACTGGCATGAACAAGAACCGCCGCCAGCCCTACGCTGTGTAAGCCCATCTCACACGCTGCACGCTTGCACAATCTAACAACAGCAGCTCCGAGAAGGCTGGTCACCAAACTTCTGCCGAGTCCTGGGGTACCGGCCGTGCTGTGGCCCGTATTCCCCGTGTCTCTGGTGGAGGTACTCACCGTGCTGGTCAGGCCGCGTTCGGTAACATGTGCCGCTCCGGTCGCATGTTTGCTCCTACCAAGGTCTGGCGCAAGTGGCACCAGAAGATCAACCTGAACCAGAAGCGCTTCGCTACCGCCTCTGCGCTCGCTGCTTCAGGAAGCCCCGCTCTTCTCCTCGCCCGTGGCCACGCCATCAGCACCGTCCCTGAGGTACCCCTCGTTATCTCATCGACTGCTTTTGCCGATGCTGCCATCAAGAAGACTTCCGCTGCCGTCGCTCTGCTGAAGGCTGTCGGTGCTGGTGCCGATGTCGAGAAGGCCCGCAACACACGCAAGCTCCGCGCTGGCAAGGGCAAACTTCGTGGCCGCCGCCACAAGCAGCGTCGTGGACCTCTCGTCATCTACAACCCCGATGAGGATGGCAAGGAGCTCGTCCTTGCTTTCCGCAACATCCCTGGTGTCGAGACCTCATCTGTCTACTCCCTCAACCTTCTCCAGCTCGCACCCGGTGGTCATCTTGGCCGCTTCATTGTCTGGACCTCGTCTGCTTTCACTGCCCTCGACAAGGTCTACGGCTCCACCACCGAGCCCTCAGCGCTCAAGAAGGACTTCCTCCTCCCATCAACCATGATGAGCCAGCCCGACCTCAGCAAGATCATCAACTCCAGCGATGTCCAGAAGGTCCTCCGTCCCGTCCGTGGCGGTGCCGTTTCCAAGCGTGGTGTGGTACAAAAGAAGAACCCGCTCAAGAACTTCCAGGTACAGCTCCGTCTCAACCCATATGCTGCTACCTTCTCCAAGGAGAAGTTGGGCCAGAAGGCTCTTGAGCCAAGCAAGCCCGAGCCCATGGCCGAGACCTTCTACGACCTCCTTCACGAGAACTAGAGGGTTGTTAGTTAGCGTTATGATTTCCTAAGGTGTTCTCTCTTCGGCTGGGATGGACTGGAATGATGGATGGCTATGATAAAGTAGCTATTCATAAAATGCCTCATGACAAGGTTTCAATTCCACATTGACTAGAATGACGTGCCTCTTGTGACTATGCTGTCCTGTGGTGAGTGAGTGAAGCAAAATGGGATTTGTGGTATGGTAATGTCATGGAACGATGTGTACACGACTGGGAGTATTTCCTAAACTCCGTCGCTATGCATATAAATCCCAGTAGAGGCCAAACCAAAAAAAACGTGGTGACACTGGAGTCACATCACCTGAACAGCCGCTTGCCACCAGTCCTGCCCATGGTCCTCTCCACTCCCTCCAAACTCATGCCAGCGAAGCCAGCACCTCCACCATCGCGATCGCGCTTGTACCGTCTCAAGGCCTCCCTGAGGTGCGCAGGTGTCAGCGGCCCCTTGTCACACGCCTTCAACCTCTCCTGTAGGCTGGCATCCTTGTCCACTTCCTTCCAAATACTCTCACTCCGATCGACCTGGTTCAGGTACCAACCCGCGCTCGTGATATCCGTGTTGGTGGGCTTGTTCCGCTCATCCTTGATGTGCGCGCTGGGCCTCCCCAAACTCTGGCTAAGGATCTGGGGCGGAAGATTCGGATTAGGCAAATGTGTGCGCACGGCGGACCACTCGTCGCGGACGCTGAGGGCGCGGTCAATGAGTTCGCCGATGAAGGTCTTGGAGTAGGATGTTACGGCGATGATGATGGGTTGGGGTACGGATTGCGAGAGGGTTTGGTTGACCAGTTTACGGACGGTTTCGCGCTTGAGGCGGATGCGGCGGTAGGTAGCGTAGCGGTCCATTTGGGCAGGCGTCATGAAATCCTCTAGCATGCTGTACATTTCAGTCATTAGCATTTTGGTTCTTCTTGGTCAAGCTTGGGATAGACGTACCGCTCGTATTCCTTTTCTTGTTTGCGGCGGGCCTCGACGCTCATGCCACCTTCAATCTCCATGCCCATTTCTTCGCCTTCTTCGTCGTCGTCATCTTCGGGCTCCTCGGCTGCTTCTCCGTCTTCGTCCTCGCCTTTGTCGCCGCCTTTGCCTCCTCTTACGCTTGAGCCTGCTACGCTACCGCCATCACCGCCCTTCTTGCGCCGCTTCTTCCCCCCTGCGCCGTTGATCACCGAGGTCGTAATGTTGCTTTCGACAGATGGCGACCGCGAGTATTGGCGTGGTGAGCCGCCGGCTGATTCGGCGTCTGGAGAAAAGGCATTGCGTAGATTGGATGGCTTGCGCTTCTTCGTAATTCCTGACTGTGACGAGATGGATCCTCGCTTTCGGGGAATGTTAAGATTAGGAGGCGACGCCATTCTTTTTGTTGTTTCAAAATGATAGCAGAGGGTCAATCGCTTCGCGACAAAGGGTGGTTAAAGTGCAGTTGAGGTGGGTATAGACAGTCGCGATCACTTCAGGTGCCAAGCCAAGGGTCGTGCCTTCACTTACAGCTTCACCAACTTTGGAAAAAAAATCGTGTCTGCCAACAAGACGCTGGTTTTTTTTTCTGTTTAGATTTTTTGTACTCCAAGTCCACCTAATCGCATGCACACGTTAAGCAGAGGCATCGCGATGGATTCTCTGGTGCTATGAAGAATTGCGCTAAGTCGCGTCGCGCGTTTTCCGTTCCGGTCGGAAAGCTACCGGCATTGATTTCGTCATTGACAGGTCTGATAACAGCCTGCTACTTACACAGCCGCTCTGCGCTCAAGAACTTCGCCATGCCACTCATATCCGATTTTACGTTTGGATTCACTCGAGTACACATCCTAGTTATATCTCTTACACAAGGGCTTAGTTTCGGCTGAAAGTATTTCACGTGTTTGTTCAAGGGATATTTAGCAGTAGAACCTACAAACGCGAGTCGCATCTAGAGCAACAAGTCTATAGAGGATAAAACTGTGTAAGAGCTTCTTTCTAGTAATCCAAATTGTTCAATATCCATGCTAAATCATGGCCACAACACAGCCAAGCATCTCACTTACAGCGACAAGATGCCAACCTACGAAGAAACATACGGCCAACAAGCCGCCCAGGCAGTAGGCACTGGCGCAACCGACAGCGACGGCGCCGTCCAAGCACCTCCTGACGCCAAATCTACGTCGGAGCTCCCGCCTGCAGCTCTCGATCTAGCAGCCCGCCTCTTTGACCTCGCCCGTAGCGGCGATACCTCGACCCTCTCTCAATACATCTCAGCGGGAGTGCCCAAGAACCTGACCAACGCATCTGGCGACACACTACTCATGCTGACCTCGTACCATGGCCATGCTGAGACAGTGAAGATGCTGTTGGACAATGGCGCGGACGCAAACGTGCTGAATGGGAGGGGCCAGAGCCCAATGGCAGGGGCTGTGTTCAAAGGCTACGATGATGTTGTTAGGGCGTTGTATGAGGGAGGGGCGGATGTGGAGAAGGGACAGCCGAATGCGGTAGATTGTGCGAGGATGTTCAAGAGGGCAAGTTGTTTGAAGTTGTTTGGCGTTGAAGAGGGCGAGGGCACGGTTGTAGACGTTGATGCACATGCAGCGTCGTAGTGGCGTGATTTTACACACACTTTATTCAACGGAAGAATTCTCTGCTGCCATATACATGCGACTATCAAATATACACAACGCTAGGGGCTCCATGGCTCCGACCCCAAGTTGAGCACTACAGACTTTGACGGGATAAGCCCTAATTTTAGCTCTCAACATGGCACTCGGACTTTTACAAACGGCTCCGCAAATCACCACTGCGGCTTCCTGTACGTTTGAAGTCAGATGCCTGGCTAGTTTTCACACCCATCTCCAAGCCGGGAATTGCATTAAGAAGGCGTGCCAACGATGTACGTAGTCGTTCAAGAGCACCTTGTCCAAAGGGAAGCCTTCATGATGCCTGTGAAACTATTGGTGAGAGCTTTCTGCACACCGCCTAGCAAGTGGGACATGCTCTACTTTGGTTTCTGCGCTGATCCAATGTAAAGGCTTTGAGCAGCTGCAAATCTAGGTAGTTTGTGCTTGATATTAGAACATCTCTTTCCTCAGGGGCAATGATTCAGCCTCCAAAGCACTAGGTTTGTCCGGCTTTCTCCCCTTTTCGTCATGCATGGAGTTGTTATTTTTTTCGCACTCTTCTTTTTTTTTCGCTCGCTGCGAGCGCTGCGAGAGGTTGCACTGATGTTGGGGATTTGTCGGTGGAAGCTGCGCTGTTGAATTACATGGTGAAATGCTTGCTGGTAGGGTGGATACACAAAATGGGATTGTGAAGATGTATGTTTGAACCTGGAATAGTGGTTGCAAGTGATACTTCTCATCTCTAGTGTCGTTGTTCACGCAGGCTCCAGAGGGATGAAATTGTGAGGGGGTTAGCGTCAAGGGTCGCTTTGTTCTAGCATGAAAAACATTATGGGAAGTAGATGAAGCATTCGGTAAACATGGCTTGCATAAATTCAAGGAATGCCATAAACTGGAACGGCAACGACGACACTAAAATAAAAGGGAAAACGTGGTATCATATCATCGTCCCCGAACCCTCTACTTCTTCTGGTCCTTCTGCCCTCCGCCAAACATGCCCCCAGCCCACCCACCAGCACTCTTCGCTCCCTCGGCAACACTACTAGCACCGCCCTTGACACCGTCGGCAGCGCTCTGTCCATAGCCTCCCAGTGGGCCCTGACCTTCAATCGGCCTTCCCTGGTCGTCCTTGCCGCCGCGTTCAGCACGGTTAATTCCCTCCTTTGAGACTGCGTCGCCAATAGGCTGGGCAAGACCTCCTTTGCCTACTTGGCCCCCGACAAGGTTGTTTACGCCATCCTGGAGGTTGTCGACTTGGTCTATGCCTGTGACTTTGGTTTTATCGAGATTCTCTGTTCGGCAATCAGTTAGGGGGAGGACTAGTGAATGAGAAGAGTAATTGGGTTATGGATGTGCTGGAAAGGGGAAATACGTACGTTTGGTAGCATAAGATGCCTTGTTATCTTTGGTAAACCACTTGAGGTATTGGTCCTCGATCCACGGCATCCATGTTTCGTACTTTTGGTTGTAGTACTCTCCGGCTTGCTGCTTGTACGTCTTGGGTGGTTCCTTGTTCTGGTCCGTCATTTTTGGCGCTTTCGGTGTGTATGGTTTCGTTTCTAGTCAACGTATCCGTCTTGTCTTGTTCGATTAAAATGGGGGAGGATTCCGAGTTACTGTGAAATAAATGCAGGGATGTTATATGTGCAAAACTTCGCCATGTTTGAAATAGGTAGTCAACTTTTATATGTACGAATACTCTCCTATGTTTACGCCATCTGCGCCAGCGGTGATCTCATATCCGATCACTTGCTCCATGCTCGTTACAAGTTTGTGGCCCGTTGGGGGCGGGACGTGGGCAGGGGTTAGGGCACGGAGGGGGTGGGTCATACGTCATCGCAACCAAAGATCGAGAGCGAGTGATCGTCCCGCGTGGAAACCTGCGCATCCTGCATATCATGGCGATGGCCACTCAGCGCTGAGTGTCCAGCCAAGAGGATTAGGGCGCTGTACAAGCCTGAGACATCGATTGGCTGAAGGAATGTCTGAGGTCGGAGGAAGAATGGGATGGAGGAGCTGGGCCTCCGCGATAAGGTCCGAGACATGACAAACAAACTTGGAAATCACATGTTAACGTCGAGAAGTGAACTTGTAGACATGAGGCAAGATCTTGTCTGCTAGTGTTAGTGGCGTATGCCAGGTAATCTAAGACGAGATTTTGGTGAGCGCGGTCAGTACCTCACTTACGCTAGAAACCAGTCGTCGGTCAAGCCCCACGACAACTCTTGGGCATGATTGGGGAGATGACTATTTCAACTCAAGAACTGCCGTATGGCCTTTTCTTTCTTTCTGACTGCCTTGTGAAGGCTACAAAGACTGGTAACCAAACATAAGCCAACATCGTACCACAGCCGCACCTTCTCAAATGGTACAAGCAGGATGCCAGACCTTTCACGCTGCACAGAGCCGCAATGTGTTACATGTTGTACCAGACACTTCGCCGGGCCGATTGGTTTCAATGTGAGTTTTCCGCCCGTCATCTTCCTTCGTTTAAGACATTGTATTTCCTCCTTCTCCCTTTCCATCTTCCTCTAATGACAGTGCAAATACCTCCACCACAGGTGCCTGTCCCCACTCATTCTATTCCGACTGCTTCTCCCAAGCTATTGACGGTGGTGTAGCATTTTCAGTCTCACGTGATTATCATTATAATGAGAAGAACGATAGGACAGCAAGAAATGTATATGGACAGGCCGGAGTCGTGAGTAGGCATACCTCATTTACTCCCCTTTCTTCATGTTTAATCTATCCAGACCCGCAAGCACTTCCTTTCCGGCTGTGCATTTCTTATTTCTCACGTCCATCGTGTCACTTGGAACTATACTGATAACAAACACGCTCTGCACCCTTTTCCCTGTTAACCAAGGAAATTCCATTCAAAACTAGATCGTTCCTTTCTGTACTACAGATTTTCATTCATTTAGCACCTCTTCCCACAGCTCTCCGTTTGCACACGTGCAACCCGAATCCGTCGCGGTTGCCTCGGTGAAGGCCGTTCCCCGTTCACTGTTCACCATTGACTACCGGACTTGCACAAACTGTTTCTTGGCACTCCTTCCACCAATAGTTTGACTGCGGTTCAAGCCCTCGACATTTCTCGACACATCCTTGGGTGTCTACACTCCAGGCACTACGCTCATACATACAGCAAACAAACTTATTCCCAACGCTTAAGATGTCAGACCGCACTGTCACTGAGCCTATTATTCGCCAAAGGGATTTGCACCTCACGATTCGCCAATCGCTCGCGCGCCGCTTCTTGAGCGAGTCTCCTCTGCATGCTAGCTCTCTTGGTTCGTCGGCGACAAGGGCTCCGGGCCGGGTTCCACCTGCGCAAACAGGCCGTGGCAACTGGGCTAACTTGAGCATCCAAGGAGTCCGACCTACCATGTCACTGCTACAGGGAGCGGTACCTCAGACCCCGAACGGAACTGCCAACCCCACGGCCACGGTGGCGCCAGTAAACCGGGAGCCTAAGAAGCCTATGACCACAGTGCTGTCCCTGTTACCCAAGACTACATACAAGGAAGACAATGGAGCAGAAGGCACCCAGGATGTCCTAGCTTATCTACAAGTACAGCGATCACTACTCGGGTACCTAAGTATAAGGACCGCCGACTCACTCACTCCCCAACAAGCCTGCCATTGGACCGAGTCCATCTTGCCTGATAAGAAACCCCGACCCCAAGATGCTCTACGACTATGTTACTACATGCGATCGCAGAGTCTGGACACGTATGCGGATGTCAAAGATGGGTTCATCAGCCTCTATGTCGCCAATCCGAACATCCACATTCGAGGTTCGCGCACCGATATGCTGTATTGGCGACAGTCGATTAAGACCAACGAGATTGTCTTTAGGGGAGTGAATGCCCCTGTTGTTGTCCCTGATCCTGCTAGGATGGCTGATTTCTACACCCTGATGAACGTTCCGACGACACCACGTGCCCATGTTCCTGTTCGTGCAGCCAGCAATGTTGGACCAGAGGGTGGCCATTTTGTAGAGGAGCTGGGTGAGGAACTAGAAGTGGATGAGGAGGCAGTAGTGGACGAGGAAGACGAAGCACAAGACGAGGAAGACGACGGAGAGGAAGATGAAGTGCAAAACGATGAAGAAGAGCACGATGGCGCAGCTGCTCAAAACACCCTCGCCATGCAAGTCGAAGGCGCCGAAGCCAACGTGTACCGCCTTCTCGCTAGCGAACCGTACGACGCTGATGCAGTGAATGCGGCGCTGATGCAGCTGGAGGAGTTAAATCGCCATTTGCACGCAGAGTAAAGCATGTTCATTTGGGTTGGTTGTTGGACTGGCTTGCTTACATTCTTTTGAAGGAATGCAGGCCCTGGGGTGAACATGGTGGCATACTCTGTCTTGCATAATCGCGGAATCTGGATGTACATGCCCGTCAGAGAGAGGCAGAAACACGTCATATTTTGTTTACGAGAGATTGCGACGCCCTTTTAGGGTGTGCGGAGAGAGACTCGAGGCTGACCGAGGGCAGAGACTAGAGATATTGCTCAATAATGAACATGGCATGATTATAGATTATGAAACAATCAACTCGCTGAGCTGTATTGCACATGAATCGTCAATTGAAGCAAATGTCTAGGTGTTGTCTTCAGGGCAGCGAGTGGCTGTGACGGCCCGAAAGTCTACTATGGATCAAAAGCTCAACAGGACCGGAAAGCAGCGCGGCCAAAGACTTTGCTGGCATGGTGTTTGTCGCAGTGGTAGGGAGAGCAAAAAAAAAAAGACTTGATTTATATAGCAACGGAGATGTGGGCTGCTGTAATGATAAAAGCAAACTGCCGCACGCCCATTCAAATGACGCTCGTATGCTTGTCGTGTAATCTTCGAAGACAGCTAGACGAGGGTGGACAAGGCGGTCCATGCCTCCCGCGCTAGAGGGTGCGTGCGGGCTGACCATGGTTGAAAAGATGGTTCAGGCACGGACGTTTTGCGGACCGCTGTCTTCAGCCCCAGGGAGCTGGAACCAATGGCCGCAAGGCATAGCAGGGAAAATGGGTTGGCGCGCTGAACTCGGCTCTGGCATTGGTTCATGCGAGCGCAAGGACAGCGGGGAAAGGGCGGGTTAGTGGGCAACCAGAGTGAACAGGAAGAGCAGACGGAGAGAGGGAAGGGTGTTTGGAATGAGATATGTATCTCGATGCAGGTGTGCGCTAGCTGCAGCGCCGCAGCGGCCGCACGCAGATCAGTGGTCAAGCGAGAGAGGCTGTCCACGACGCGCTCTCACAAGGCGGGGGTCCGTCCGGTGCATCCGGCGTTGTTGTGAGTATGACGGTAATATCACGATGGGATGGGCGTTGGGTGTGTTAGGTAGCCGTTGGGGAAACCCCAAAGGATCAGCGCAAAAAGGCAAGTGTGCGGTGGCCGAGAAGTGGTCAAGGGCTTACCGGTCGGCAGCCTCGCAAGCCACCATGGCACCGGGGGCACATGTATGGCTGGCTGTCAGAAGTTGGTAGCCTTGTGATAAGGAGCGACGTGTGCAAGGATGCAGGCTGGTCACGGTGCTGCTGATGCACGGGCGGAGCAGATGATGGAGGGGAGTACAAGGTGGGCGATGTGGGTGGGAGAGACTGGGGCGTTGGGTGCGCCGCTCGTGGTTTGCGTGGTGGTGGATTGCGTGGTGGATGGGGACATGGCAGAAGCTGGTCGTGAGCAGGCAGGCGTTGGTGGGCGCATGCTGAGGCGGTGATGGATGCGGCTAGTGCAAAGCAGAGGCCAGCTTGTCAAAGCAAGTCGCAACCGGCGCAGGCCACGACGACAACGAACGCGCGACGGCCGACGGCGGCGCAGTGGCATGGCCAGACGAGGGCGTCGAGGGCGCGACGCTCAAGACCATGTTACACCTCGCCATGCTCGCCGGCGCCGTTGTGGTTGCAAAAATTTCCCTCTGCTCCCTGAAACGGCAGGCACGGACCGCGGCGCTAGCCCGTTCCTGGTGGAGATCCAGCCTACTTAATGACCTGTTCATTCTCTTAGATAGGCCCGCAGCCCACCTTCTCCGACGCGCTCCCGGCACCGCATCGAGTTACCATCCATCACGTGACCACCCACCCATAACAACCGACTGTAGCGCCTGACGGGACCAGCTTGCCGCTCCAGTGCCTCGCTTCAATGGCCACGCCTGCGGGCGCCTCGTAGTTGACGACTCCCGTGGCTGCCCTCTGCCTGCCAGACTGCCCGTCTGACCGGCCACGCAAACATGAGGTTTGTCTGTCGCATGTCGCATCGCTGCATGCATGTCACGCTAACGCCCTGATAGTGCCACCAGATTGGACCGTCTCGTCACGTAAGTTATCCTGGGTGCCTACCTGCCCCAGACCGTGAACATGTCCGCACCGCCATGCACAACCAGCCGTTGCAGACTACGCTTCTGCCGTGGTGCTCGTGCATCCCCGCCTGCTCTGCTCTCCCTACCCTGGTCGACTGCTCGCTAACCTGTGCCAAGGCTCCTCGAGACTGGCAGCACAGCATTGATCCGAAACACGGCAGCCGATCAGCTAGCCGACGTCCAAAAACAACATCCCGACGAGCTCTTCAACCTCCTCACCAGAGTCATCCCCTACCTGCGCTCAAAAAGCTGGGAGACGCGAGTCGCGGCTGCCAAGGCGATTGGAGGCATTGCCGCCAACGCCGACAAGTTCGATCCCAACGCCCATGACCCAGACGAGTCAAGCAATGACGACCAGCCAGAATCCAATGGCCTCGTCAAGCCCGAGGACAGCAATGGCGGCCCCGTCAAGAAAGAAGAGAATGGCCATGGGGATGCACCCCTGCCACCGCTGGCCCAGGGCCTTGATCTGGCTACACTCGACCTACCCTCCATCCTCAAGTTTGGCAAAGTACTAGCTTCCCTTGGCACAAAGGAACACGACTACAAGCTGGCCGCCATGGACCCTGCCGAGCGCTTGGAGTATCAAAAGAACACTCTATTGAAGCGCCTCGGCTTCGAGGGCGCATGGGCCGAGCATCTGACGCCGCCTCAAGAGACGATGCCGCAAACACCTGGCCCCAAGACACCTGCCATACATCGCATCGACACCAACGTCCCGCGGTCAGATAGCACAAACACCGCCTCATCGCCTCCTCTGGGCACGCCCAACGGCGGCCAGGGACTCAGCAAACGCCAGCAAAATGCCCTGAAGCGCAAGCAAAAAAAGAACGCCGCCGGAGGTGCAAACAAAGTCCAGGTCGTCGACTTCAACGCCACTGCACGGAAAGACTCCACGTCAGAACTAGGCGATACCCCTGCACGGCCACATCCCATCGCTGTGAAGCTTGAGAAGTCAGAAAACGGCGAGGAAGGCGATGGCCTCAACGACTACTTCTCACTGGAGCGCAATGGCGGGGACGACGATGCCAAGTTTGTAAAGGAGTTCAAGGGCGCACCAGTACCGGACAAGTCATCGTTCCAAACTGAAGCTGAGGAGGCCGGCTTAGAGTGGCCGTTTGAACGCGTTTGCTCCTATCTCGCCGTCGAACTCTTTGACTACACCTGGGAGGTACGCCATGGTGCTGCCATGGGCCTCCGCGAAATCCTTCGCATTCATGGTGGCGGAGCTGGCAGGCGCAAGGGACTCAGTCGAGCTGAGAACGATCAACTCAATCAGCGGTGGCTGAATGATTTGGCGTGTCGCATGATCTGCATCTTCATGCTCGACCGCTTCGCAGATTTCACGGGAGATAGCGCCATTGCCCCTATCCGCGAGACTGCCGGACAAGCCCTCGGCTCACTGCTACAGTTCATGTCCCGCGATAATGTACTCGCAACATTTCAAGTTCTTAATCGTCTGATTATGCACCACAATCTTCCCTTGGACAGCAGCCCTCTCAGTGCACCGTGGGCCTTGTGTCAAGGTGGCATGATTGGTCTGCGATACCTTGTCGCTGTACGCAATGACCTACTGCTCGAGGACGGCACATTAATGGATGGGGTGCTCGCTGCAGTAATCAGCGGTCTGAGCAACACCGATGACGATGTTCGCGCAATTAGTGCAGCAACCCTTATCCCCGTTGCCAAGGAATTCATTGAGATGCGCCCCAAGGCACTCGAAGGACTGATGAATGTGGTCTGGTCGTGTCTCTCAAGTTTGCAGGATGATTTAAGTGCCAGTACGGGCTTCATCATGGACCTTTTGGCCAAGCTTTGCGGCTTCCCTCAGGTCCTGGAAGCAATGCAAGCCAATGCTCGGCAAGATCCTGCACAATCATTCCACGAATTGGTCCCTCGGCTCTTCCCGTTCCTGCGCCACACCATCACAAGTGTTCGTGCAGCAGTGCTGCGTGCGCTCATTACATTTCTCAACATTCAGACCGAGACTTCAGAAGGCTGGATAGACAGCAAGGCACTGCAACTCATCTTCCAGAACATTCTTCTCGAACGCAACGAAGGTGTCTTGAGGCTGTCCCTCCAACTCTGGAATGCCGTTGTGGAGAGCCTGGGTAGCCGACTAGCCGCCCTCCTGGAGCCTGTCTTGGATTCCATAGTTCCTCTTACGCTTACGCCTATTGGGGTCTCTCGCCATCCAATCTCGCTCAACATGTCGCTACTCATCAAGCCTTCAGGACAAGCCATGGGTCCGCCGCCAAGCACCGAAACGAACCGTAAATCGAGTCCCGCGGATGGCAACGAACCAGCCCAGAAAAGGAGAAAGAAGTCTCGTCACGGAAAGGATGATATGTCGACACCGACCCCATCCTCCCAATCCCACAATGTCGACGGGCACATGATCTCTGGCGACCTTGAGCTTATTGGGGCGGATGTCATGATACGCTCCAGGACTTCTGCAGCACAAGCTCTCGGCAAAGCAATGGGAGCTTGGCCTGAGGAGTCAAGAACCGAAGCCTTCAAGTCGAGGCTGCTGAAACCGCTATCCTCGACTAATTCTTCGACGCAGTTGACGGCTGCTATTATTATCGAGGAGTTTGGAAAGAATCTGGCGACCAAGGATGCGTTGGCCGAGTCCTTTGTTCAAGCTCTGTTGCCTATGGTGGAGGGCGAGAGGCCTGCAGCCTACGAAGACCTCGTGCCAAAACTGCAGATTGTTCGAACACAATGCCACTCGTTGCTGAGCATCTTCCATGAAGCGCATGTACAGAACCTACCACAGATCGCTGCTCTTGTCCAGGGTATGCCGAATGCAAACCACTACGCATTCGGAGTCCCAGACGCTGAAAAGCTCATTACTGTGCAATACGAAAAGCTCAAGAAGGCCATGACGCCATCTTCGCGCATGGTCGCGGCGACGAATCTGGAGACAGCACGCAAGGAAGTCGAGTCTAGCATACAGGAAGCCAAAGACATCAAAGAAGAGCGCGACGTACGTATCAAGGCTGCTGCTGCTGGAGCGCTTGTAGCACTCAACTCCCCTCCGAAGAAACCATCACCACCCATCAAGGCCATGATGGACAGCGTCAAAAAGGAAGAGAACGTTGAGCTACAGAAGCGCTCTGCGGCTGCCGTTGCTGGGTACATTGTGTACTTGGTCAACGCAAAGAGGACTGGTGTCGTCAACAAAGTCGTCGGAAACTTGGTCAAGTTCTACTGCATGGAGACAGCCGAAACACCCGAATTCGCTGGGCAGTCACACATCGAAACGGGCATTCTTACGCTCAAGAAAGACGAAGACGTACGCGACCACCCGGATGCGGCTCGATTTGCGGAAGAGTCCCGGGCTGCTCGCATCACTAAACGTGGTGCTCGCGAGGGTCTCGAGCAAGTAGTCGAGAATTTCGGCGCGGAGATTTTCGACAAGGTGCCCATCTTGAAGGATCTGATTGAACGCCCAATCAAGGAAGCCTTCACAGAGGCCACACTCCCTGCGCACATCTTCAACGAGGACGGTGTCTTTGGCCAAGAAGTTGTCGACGCACTCTCGACCCTACGCGCCCTTGTCGGCAGCTTCCACCCCAGCGTCCGAGACTTTGTCAAAGAACTCCTTCCACTCATTGCGAAGGCTTTACAAAGCAAGCTCTATGTCTTGAGGTACGCAGCTGCCAAGTGCTTCGCAACCATCTGCAGCGTCATGCCTGTTCAGGGTGTAACGATGCTTGTTGAGAGCGTGCTACCGACTATCAGTGATGGTGGAAATGTGCATGCCCGCCAAGGAGCCATCGAGTGCATTTACCATCTGATTCACGTCATGGAAGACGCCATCTTGCCATATGTCATCTTCCTGATCACCCCTGTTCTCGGACGTATGAGCGATTCCGACAACGACGTTCGACTACTAGCCACAACTAGTTTCGCCACGCTCGTCAAGCTCGTACCGCTGGAGTCTGGTATCCCTGATCCGCCCGATCTTCCAGAATCTCTGCTCAAGGGACGAGACCGGGAACGAAAGTTTGTCGCTCAGATGCTCGATGCGAAGAAGGTGGAGCCTTTCGAGATCCCTGTTGGCATCAAGGCAACTCTTCGTTCTTACCAACAAGACGGCGTCAACTGGCTGGCCTTCCTCAACCGATACAACCTTCACGGCATCCTTTGCGACGACATGGGTCTCGGCAAAACACTGCAGACGCTTTGCATGGTGGCCAGTGATCATCATATGCGTACCGCAGAGTTTGCTAAATCTGGCGATCCAAACTTCCGACGTCTGCCATCGCTCATCGTGTGTCCACCCACACTGTCCGGTCACTGGCAGCAGGAGATTCGGCAGTACGCGCCCTTCCTCAGCTGTGTCGCCTACGTTGGCTCGCCACCGATCCGCGGTCAACATAGGAATGAGCTTGACAAGGTAGACATCGTCATTACTTCGTACGATATCTGTAGAAACGATGCAGACATTCTCAAGCCCATCAACTGGAACTACTGCGTTCTCGACGAAGGCCATCTGATCAAAAACTCCAAGTCGAAGACGAGCCAGGCTGTCAAGCAATTCCAGTCGAACCACCGTCTCATCCTCTCTGGTACACCCATTCAGAACAACGTACTCGAGCTGTGGTCTCTGTTCGACTTCTTGATGCCGGGCTTCCTTGGTACGGAGAAGGTCTTCCAGGAGCGTTTTGCGAAGCCCATTGCTGCATCCAGGTTTGCCAAGAGCTCTTCGAAGGAGCAAGAGCGAGGTGCGTTGGCTATCGAAGCTCTGCATAAACAAGTCCTTCCCTTCCTCCTCCGTCGTCTCAAGGAAGAGGTATTGGATGACCTCCCACCAAAGATTCTGCAGAACTACTATTGCGACTTGTCCGAACTCCAGCGTAACCTCTTTGACGACTTCACCAAACGTCAGGGCAAGGAGATACAGTCCAAGGCCGGTAACGCCGACCGTGAGAGCAAGCAACATATCTTCCAGGCTCTGCAGTACATGAAGAAGTTGTGCAACTCACCTTCTCTTGTCGTCAAAGGCCCCTCCAACAAAGCCTATGAGCCAACCCAGCAGTATCTCAAAAAGAATAACACTACAATTGACGATATCGTGCATGCACCGAAGCTCGGCGCTCTCAAGGATCTCCTCGTCGATTGTGGCATTGGCGCCTCAGATGTGGTCAGCGACAAGTCAGCAAATGCCAACGGCGACCTACCAGAAGCTGTCTCGCAACATCGCGCTCTAGTCTTTTGTCAGATGAAAGAGATGCTCGACATGGTACAGCACAATGTGCTTGAGAAGCTTTTGCCGTCTGTGCAATTCATGCGTCTAGACGGTGGTGTCGAGGCTACAAAGCGCCAAGAGATTGTAAACAAGTTCAACACCGATCCCTCATACGATGTCTTGCTTCTCACGACTAGCGTTGGTGGTCTGGGTCTGAACTTGACTGGTGCCGACACCGTCATTTTCGTTGAACACGATTGGAACCCGCAGAAGGATATTCAAGCCATGGACCGCGCGCATCGTATCGGTCAGAAGAAGGTAGTTAATGTGTACCGTATTGTGACGCGCGGTACTCTGGAGGAGAAGATCTTGAAGTATGTATCCCCTTCCATTCACACGACGATTCCCGAGAAGAGATTTGCTAACATGAACTCCCACAGTCTCCAACGTTTCAAGATCGACATCGCCTCTACGGTCGTGAACCAACAAAACGCGGGGCTACAGTCTATGCAGACTGACCAGATTCTTGATCTCTTCAACGTATCCGCCGACTCGAATGATCCCGCCGCACTTCCTGCTCCACCGAGCAACGCCAAAGACGACCGCACTGGTATTGACGAAAACGACGCCGTTGATGCGACGGGCGCATTGAGGGAGAAGGGTAAGAAGGGCTTCCTGGATGAGTTGGGCGAATTGTGGGACGAGAAGCAGTATGACGAGGAATTCGATCTTGATGGATTCCTGGGCAAGATGAAGACATAAAGTGGCGGGACTTGTGAGGCGAGGAAAAAAAAGGGCCAGGCGCATGTCGTGTCCCACACTCTTATCGAGCGCCCTAGACGGATAGGCGCGTGTACTCCCCCCCGATTTATTGGCGTTTCTAGGTGTTGTGTCCTTCCTACTTAGATGAAGGCGTTGTGAGCATGGCATGGCATGGCATAGCATGGACACTGATGTGTTATTGAACGGACGGTATGAATTGCATAGGTCTGGGCTCTTGGGTCCTGAACATTTTCTTCTGTCTTTTTCTATATTTTAGCAAGGCGTTGTTGGGTCTGGCATTGAAACTTTGTATCCATGGATGTTTTGTATGCCTAGGCCTGTGCGAGTATAGGATAAAGTACATTGTTATCCCTTGCCGACTAATTATCTCTCTCTCTCTCTGCCCCACTTCCTTTTCCCATTGCTGGTGATGAAGTTTGACGTGTACGTCAAGTTATACGTGTTCCCCTCGCTAATTCCGGCAGTTGACGACACTTATGCCGAGAGTCTTTC
>Ga0265798_10004545_pt1 | contig 19037 bp, 17 predicted proteins | sample P3T30metagenome_FD_192430 | JGI IMG/M metagenome (GOLD analysis project Ga0265798, IMG submission 192430) | Plant litter microbial communities from East Loma Ridge, Irvine, California - P3 T30 | ecosystem: Environmental > Terrestrial > Plant litter > Unclassified | place: USA: California... | reverse complement strand
GGACAGCATCCTCATACTTCAAATCCAGCCAGCGGTCCTCCAGCTCCGGATCGGTGAGATCTTCGAAGCGGTCTGGATACTGCTGGAACTCAGCGAGCCAATCGACCTCGATCGGCTCGATATCCGAGGCGCCCTGGCCGGCACCGAGACTGTTGCGCAGGGAATCACGCGCGTTCTCTGCGGTGTCGATCTTGTTGTGCTCAATGGTCACGTTGTCATTGAGCTCCTCGTACTCTTCGAAGAGCTCCTCGTAGCCGAATTCATTGAAGGTGGTCACGCTGAGGGTCACGTCTTCGCCCTCGGCCGCACCGCCGTCCTCGCTCCCGCCGTCTGCGGATCCACCGCACGCGGTCAGCGCCAGCGCGAGTGCTGAGCTCAGCGCCACGCCCTGGAGAACCCGCGACCTGCGCGGGGACTTCATTCGATCCGCACGGGGCCGCTCGGCCGATGCGGGGGAGTTGTCTTCCTCCTGGTGGTGATCAGTAGTCCTCATCACGCATATCTCCTTCGATGTGAGGTGCGAGCGGGTCCCCATAGCCTCTTATGAGAGCGCTCTCACGGTGAGATGAAGGTAACACCTTGGAAAGAATGTGGCAAGGGTCACAGTCTTGATGGTCCTGGTATCCACGCTCCACAGCGCCTGGTGAACCGCACATGCCAAGGGTGAGACAGTAGACTCAGGACATATTGCCCACCTCCTGGCGTTGCACCCTCGAGGCAGGGCAGACATTCAACAGCAGAAGGAGGTGCCGGTGGGACTGCTCGATAATCTCGAACGCGGCATCGAAAAGGCCGTCCGCGGTGCCTTCTCAGGACGAGGAGGGAGTCTCGGACCCGTGGAGATCGCCACCGCCGTACGCCGCCATATGGACCGAGAGTCCAAGACCATCGCCGAGGGCCAGAACCTCGCACCGAATCTGTACAAGATCCGCCTGGCCGGTGAAGATTTCGCCGAGGCCAAGAAGTACGGCGTCACCCTCGCCGAGGAGCTCTGCGAGGAGATCCTGCGTCACGCAGAATCCCAGGGATACACGCTGCTGGGCCCGGTCAAGGCCACCTTCGTCAAGAACACCGAGCTCAAGCGCGGCCAGCTGAGCATCGAGTCTCGGACCGACAGGGACCCGCAGTCCAGCCCCATCGCTCCACACGAGTCCTCCCCCGCTGCAGGACCGTCTGCCGGCGCCCCGCTGCCCTCGACCATGGCCCAGCCAAGGGTGGCTCCACGCGCCGCTCCAGCACCGGCTCCCGCGCCACAGGCCGAGCCCGCCGCAAGCCTGGAATACGAAGAACGCAGCTACCCCGTACGTCCCGACTCCACCGTGATCGGTCGCTCCACCTCGGCTGATGTGACCGTCCCCGACACGGGCGTCTCGCGGAAGCACGTGGAGATCTTCCGCGCCGGAGGCACCTGGTACGCCCGGGACCTCGGCTCCACCAACGGCTCCTATGTAGACGGAGAGCAGCTCACCGGCGACCAGCCGAAGGTTCAGCTCACCGACGGCGCCCTCATCTCGCTCGGCAATGCGCGCCTGCGCTTCCGCCTGAGCTGAAGGACACCACCTCATGAGTGAACTCGCCGTCACGGTGCTGCAGTTTGGTCTGCTGCTGCTGCTCTGGATCTTGATCCTGTCCATCATCGGGGCCCAGGGCCGGGATATGACCATCTCCAAGCGCTCCCGAGCGCGCGCAGCCTCTGCAGGACCGGCCGCTGCATCGGGGCCACGCAGCGGACCCCCCGCACCCTCAGCACCCAACCACAGCGGCCCCACCCCTCGCCCACGACCGCGTCGACTCCTGGTCAGTGAAGGCCCACTGGCAGGGACCGAACTCCCGCTGGGCTCGGCGTCGATCATGATGGGCCGCGCCCAGGAGTGCACGCTGGTGCTCGACGACGACTACGCCTCCGGAAAGCACGCCCGACTCTTCCCGCAGGGCTCCCGCTGGTTCCTCGAAGATCTCGGCTCCACGAACGGCACCTGGCTGGGCGAGGAGCAGCTCACGCGGGCGTCCACCGTGGAGCCTGGCGACCGCATCCGCATCGGCAAGACCGTCCTGGAGCTGAGGACCTAGCCCGTGCCTCTGGTATTTCGCTTTGCAGCGCGCTCTGACACCGGAGCTGTGCGCTCCAAGAATGATGATTCCGGCTACGCGGGACGGTATTTCGCCGTCGTCGCTGACGGAATGGGCGGCCATGCCGGCGGAGACGTGGCCTCTGCCTCCACGGTGCTTGACCTCGCACATCTGGACACACGCGGCTTCGCTGATCCAGACACGGTGCTGCCTGACGAGATCCAGACTGCGAACTCCTTCTTGAACAAGCTGGTCAAAGCCAATCCCAAGCTGGCCGGGATGGGCACCACCATCACCTCGCTGCTGATCACCTCGGATCGCCTGCAGTTCGCACATATCGGTGACTCCCGGGCCTATCGGCTCAAGCGCGGACGCTTCCGTCAGGTCAGCAAGGACCACACCTTCGTCCAGCGGCTGGTCGATGAAGGCCGCTTGGACCCAGACCAGGCCGAGTACCACCCGCATAAGAACGTCCTGATGCGGGTACTCGGAGATGTGGACGCCTCCCCCGAGCTGGATATCACTTCTTTCCCCCTGGAATCCGGCGAGCGCTGGCTGCTGTGCTCCGATGGGCTCAATGCCGTGGTCTCCGACCGGCTCATCGAGCAGAAGATGCGCTCCACGCAGTCGCTGGAGTCCATCGTCGATGACCTCGTCGACCTCACCCTTGGCGGCGGCGCGCCGGATAACGTGACCGTGGTCTGCCTGGAGGTGGTCGAGGCTGATGAAGCCGCGCTGGCTCCCAGTGACGACCTTCCGCTGAGTGAGGCCGCCGTAGCCGCCGCCTCACATAACTACGGCGGGTCTGACGAGACCATGGAGCTAGACGTGGTCCCGGTGGTCAACACCGAGGCCTTCTCAGATCACGACGACGACGAGACCATCTCCCCGCTCTCGGCAGCCATGGTCCGTAAGAAGCTCGGCGCACGCCCGCACATGCTGGTGGGTGCTGCCACGAAGGCTGCTGACACCGGAACCATCCCCGTGGTGGCACGCAATGTGGATGAGCATCCCATGGCTGCGCTGCTCACCGGCCAGCCCCTGCGTCCAGTCCGCCAGACCTACTCAGAGCTGTTGGATGACCATCCCAGTGATTCCGCGGGGAACACCCATGAGGACCAGCCTGCGGGAGAACCGGCACATGACGCCGAATCCGCCACGGCAGACTCCGAGCAGCCAGATTCCGTTGCTGAGTCGAGCAATTCTGAGGACGGCAAGACCGGTGCGGTTGCGACCGGGACGGCAGGATCAGCCCTGGCCGCGTCGGATGAGTCCTCCTCCCCGGCAAGCCAAGATTCTGGACCGCACCGCGCGGGTGCCGACCTGCAAGAAGACCCGTCAAGCATCCAGGAGGAAGAGCTGGTCCTCGGCGAAGACGAGCTCGAAGCTCTGGGAACCGCCCGACGACGCAGCTCCTGGTTCCTCCCCACCTTTGTGGCTCTGCTGGCAGTCCTGGTCGCCGTCATCACGTTCCTTGGATACGTGTGGACACAGACCCAGTACTACGTCGGTGACGACGAGGGTGAGGTCGCGATCTACAGCGGTGTCTCCCAGTCCCTGGGACCGATCCGTCTCTCCGAGGTGGACGAACACACCGATATCGGCGTGGATGAGCTCACCCAGTATCACCAGGAACGCGTGGAACGTGGAATCGCAGCTGATGACCGGGATCATGCCGAACACATCGTGAACCAACTGCGGGCCATGACAGAAGCTAATGCGGAGACCGATGAAGGGGGTGGCCAGTGACCACGCAGACTCACCAGGTGTACAAACCTCGGCGAAACCTTGAACTCGTGCTGCTCCTTCTGGCGCTGACCGTTGCCATCGGTGCGCAGCTGCTGGTGGCTTTCGCCCTCGGCGAGCCCATCGGCATGGACTACGTCATCGAAGGTTCCGTTTTCGCCGCATTGGTCCTCGCCTTCCACGTGGTGCTGCGGTTCCGCGCCAAATACGCGGATCCCTTCATCCTTCCCATCGTGGTGACCCTCAACGGCCTGGGAATCGCGATGATCCATCGGTTGGACTTCACCCCGAGCTTCGAGGGCGTGGCCGACAGGCAGCTGATGTGGACCGGCGTCTCGATCCTGGCTGCGATCGTGCTGATGTGGCTTCTCAAGGATCACCGTCGACTTCGCCAGCTGACGTATATCTCGCTGGCAGTCAGCGTGCTGCTGCTCTTCATGCCCATCATGCCGGGACTCGGTTCCGAAGAGAACGGCGCCCGGATCTGGGTGGATTTCGGCTTCGCGTCATTCCAGCCCAGTGAGATCGCGAAGATCACGCTTGCTGTCTTCTTCGCAGGCTTCCTGGCCAATAACCGCGACCTCATCCTGCTTGCTGGCCGCAAGGTCGGACCCGTGACCTTCCCCCGACTTCGCGACCTGGCCCCGATGTTCATCGCCTGGATCGTCGCCATCGGCGTTCTCGTCGTCCAGAATGACCTCGGCAACGCACTGATGTTCTTCGGACTCTTTGTTGCCGTGATCTACGTGGCCACCTCCCGATTCTCATGGATCGCAATCGGTGCAGTTTTCATGCTCGTCGGCGCTGCACTTGCCTACCAGTTCGTCTCGCACTTCAGAGACCGCGTCGAGATCTGGCTCAACGCCTTCGACCCGGAGATCTATAACCGCGCTTTCGGTGGCTCCCACCAAGTGGTGCAGGGACTCTTCGGACTCGCGCACGGCGGTCTGGCCGGCACAGGTCTGGGCTCGGGCAATCCCAATATGGTCTCCCTGGCCAACTCAGACATGATCATCGCCGCCTTCGGCGAGGAGCTTGGGTTCATCGGGCTTTCGGCCATGCTGCTGCTCTATCTCCTGCTCTTCAGCCGCTATATGCGCGCAGGCCTCGGTACTCGCGATGCCTTCGGGAAGCTGCTGGCCGTGGGACTCGCGGTGGTCCTCGTGCTGCAGGTGTTCGTCGTCGTCGGGGGCATCACCCGAGTCATTCCCCTCACCGGTCTGGCGACTCCTTTCCTGGCCGCAGGCGGTTCCGCACTGCTCGCGAACTGGTTGATCGTGGCACTGGTGCTGCTGATCTCACATTCAGCCAGGCAGCCGGTGATCGTCGGGCCGATGGTCAACGCCACCGGCGAAGCCTCCTCCGGGACAGAGTCGCGGCTGCAGACCGACGGGTCGGGGGCAAGGCAGACTGCGGTACGGCGTCACAGTGCGGCGCCGCCCGCCGCGGATGATGAACACACACGTCTGGACAATGTTCCGGCAGAACGAGGAGGGCCCCAGTGAACAACGCGATTCGCCACACCTGGGTCGTCTCAGTCGGCCTGTTCATCACGCTCTTCGCCGCCCTGTCCATCATCCAGGTGGGGGTGACCGACGAGCTCAATGCCAACCCCAACAACGTGCGCCAGCTCTACGAAGATCGTGGCGCCCCTCGCGGGGCTATCACCGTAGACGGCACTGCCATCGCCGAGTCAGTGCCTTCGGATAACTCGAGCTTCGACTACCAGCGCGTCTACAACGAGCCGGACCTCTATTCCGGGATCACCGGCACGTACTCCATCGCTGAACCTGCCACCGGCTTGGAGGGAACGCTGAACGAGTACCTCTCGGGTCAGTCAGACAGCCAGTTCTTCGACCGGATCGCCTCAGTCTTCACCGGGGACACCATGGACGGCGGCCAGGTGGAGCTCACGTTGGACGGCGAACTCCAGCAGATCGCCTATGACCTGATCCCCGAGGGGACCCGGGGGAGCATCATCGTGACCGAAGTGGCCACGGGCGATATCAAGGCGATGGCAGCAAAACCCAGCTATAACAACAACGACCTGGCGATACAGGACTCCGCGCAGTACGTGGAGAATAAGGCCGAGCTCGAGACCAATCCGGACCTGCGCTATACCTCGCCGGCCATCTCCAACAGCATCGCTCCCGGTTCAACGTTCAAACTGGTTGATCTCGTCGCAATGCTCGAGTCAGGCGACTACGACGCCGAAACTGTGCTGGATAACCCCAACTCGATCACCCTGCCCAACACCACTGCGGAACTCCCGAACTTCGAGCGGGGCATCTGTGAGCAGCGTCCGGAGGCCGACCTGGCCTGGATCGTGGCTCAGTCCTGCAATACACCCTTCGCAGAAGCCGCCCTTGAGCTCGGCCAAGATCCTCTCCGGGAGAGCGCCGAGGCCTTCGGCTGGAACTCAGAGGACCTCGGCATCCCTCTGGATGTCGCCACCTCAACCTTCCCCGAGGATCTCTCCGACGATGTGCTGGCACAGTCAGCCGTTGGTCAGCAGAGCGTCACCGCCACGCCGCTGCAGATGAACATGGTGGCCTCTGCCATCGCCAACGGCGGCACACTGATGAAGCCCAATCTTGTCGATGCCATCCGCGGTTCAGATCTCCAGCTGCTCTCTTCCTCCGAGCCTGAGGTGCTCTCTGAGGCGACCAGCGAAGACATTGCGGACGAGATCACAGAGATGATGATCGGCGTGGTCGAGACAGGCACCGCCACGCGAGCCCAGACCGGCAATTTCCAGGTCGCTGCAAAAACCGGCACCGCAGAGATCGGCGACACCGGCCTGGTCAACTCGTGGATCACCGGTTTCGCGCCCGCTGATGACCCGCAGTACGCCGTGACGGTGGCGTATGAGCGAATCGATTACGACACCGGATCCTCGCTCACTGCTCCGCAGCTGCTCACTATGCTCGAGGCGGCGATCGAATGAGGCCAGTAGTCGGCATCCTGATGGGTGAGCGCTATCAGCTCACCGAACGCATCGCCATCGGCGGGATGGGTGAGGTCTGGAAGGCCTCCGACCAGGTGCTTGGCCGCACAGTTGCGATCAAGATCCTCAAAGAGGAGTACACCGGGGATGAGGCGTTCCTTCGCCGTTTCCGGGCAGAAGCTCGCCATACAGCGCTGCTGAATCACCCCGGCATCGCCGATATCTACGACTACGGCGAGCAGTCCGGATCCGGTTATCTGGTGATGGAGCTTGTCCCGGGGCGTCCGCTCTCAGTCTTGCTGGAGACGGATAAGACGCTCTCCTGGGAGAAGACGCTCTCGATCATCGCCCAGACCGGCCGCGCCCTGCAGGTCGCCCATGATCAGGGCCTTGTTCACCGTGACGTGAAACCCGGCAACCTGCTCATCACGCCTACCCGCCGGGTCAAGATCACAGACTTCGGCATCGCACGACTGGCCGATCAGGTGCCGCTGACGGCTACCGGGCAGGTCATGGGCACCGTGCAGTACCTCTCGCCAGAACAGGCCACCGGTCAGCACGCCACCGGCTCCTCCGATATCTACGCCCTCGGCATCATCGGCTACGAAGCTCTGGTGGGACATCGACCCTTCACCGGGGAATCGCAGATTGCGATTGCGCTGAAGCAGGTCAACGAACCACCACCGGCCCTGCCGGACACCGTGCCTGAGGGTGTGCGGGCGCTCATCATGTCGATGCTGGACAAGGATCCCGGCAATCGCCCCATGACGGCGACCAAACTCGCTGAAGCAGCCGACGCTCTGCTGCGCCACGACACCGACGCTGCTCTGAAGGCCGTTCCCACTATGGCGGCCTATCTGGATGGTGCCACGCCCGACGACGCGACCCAGGCAATCCCTCGATCCGATACGCAACCCACCGCCGTCGTGCCTCGCGCCGCAGCAGCATCAGGCGCACCAGGTGCAGCCGCAGCCCGCTCGGCCCGCACCCCGGAGCAGCCCTCGGAGGATGCAGGCTCGGAGCACACCGCACCCTATGGAGTCACACCCGGCGGCAACAGCGCCCGAACCGCAGCAACCCGCCCCAGGGCCGGTGACCGCAACCCTGCCACGGGGACGGAGACCAAGCGCGATCAGCCCAAATTGCCCGGTGGGCGTCGCTGGTACTGGCCGCTCATCGCCCTGCTGGTTCTTGTGTTGATCGCGCTCGTGGGCTCCTGGTTCGCCCCTCAGTTCCTCGGGAGCAATGACGGTGAGGAACCTGAGCCGAGCCCCACTGTGACTGAGACGTTCACCCCAGATGCCGAGATGGTCGAGATCTCCGAGGGTGCCTACCTGGGACTTTCGCTGGAGGAGGCGAGCGCGCAGCTGCAGCAGCTCGGACTCCAGGTCCAAGCAGAGCCTGTCGCGTCTAGCCAGCCTGCTGGCGTGGTGACCGGAGTCGGCCCAAACGGCAGCCTTCCCGAAGGCTCAACTGTCACGGTCCTCTACTCTGCTGGGGCCCAGGACTCGGGCCAGGATTCCCAGCCGGAGCCCCCTGATGAGGGAGAGCAGAACCAGCAGGACGGTTCCGGGAACCAGGAGCAGGAACAGGAACAGCAGAGTCCCGATCAGGAGACTCCAGCTGAGCAGACGCAGACACCGGACCCCGATGACCAGGAAGGGGCCCAGGAGAATGAGGACGCTCAGGGTGCCGAGTCCACCGAGACGGAGCCTCCGGCCCCGGAGCCAACCGGCGATGCAGAAGCTGATGAGACCACCTCGGCACCGGAGGCCGAGGGCGTCCAAGATCCTGCCCGGGCTGGCATCTCGGCCGAGGATGGTCCAGGATCGGAGACAGGAACTGACATATGACCGAGCCTGCTGAACGTATCCTCAATGGCCGCTACCGAATCACCTCGCTGATCGGTCGTGGCGGGATGGCCGATGTCTATCTGGGCCATGACCTCACTCTTGACCGCAAGGTTGCCGTCAAGATGCTCCGACCCGACCTGGCGCGGGATCCGCAGTTCCAGGGCCGGTTCCGGCGTGAGGGACAGTCTTCCGCGTCGTTGAACCACCCCAATATCGTGGCGGTCTACGATTCCGGACGGGCAGAGGTCGAAGACCACGCCCACCATGAGGTCAAGACCCCCTACATCGTGATGGAGTACGTGGACGGCGTGACGCTGCGCCATATCCTCCACGGCACCCCAAAGATCACCGACACCTCAGATGTCGACGGCGAAGAGACCCGGGTCAGCTCCACCTCATCCACTACGCCTCCACCGCCACCTGGAGCAGCGGACGAGGACGTCCTCTCCCTCGGCGACACCGGCCGCGTCCAGTCGGACGGGGATCACATCCCTGCCCAGCAGGTCGGATCCCAGCTGCAGTACAAGATCGATCACGCGCTCAACACCCCTCTCTCCGAGCGCGAGACCGCAGGGTATATGCACGGCATCCTCGGTGCCCTGGGATACAGCCATGACAAGGGGATCGTCCACCGGGATATCAAACCCTCGAATGTGATGGTCTCCCAGACCGGTCAGATCAAGGTGATGGACTTCGGCATCGCCCGCGCACTGGCCGACTCAGCCTCCACCATGACGCAGACCTCGGCCGTAGTGGGTACTGCCCAATACCTCTCCCCGGAGCAGGCGCGCGGAGAGGTGGTGGATCACCGCTCGGATCTGTATTCCGCTGGCTGTGTGCTCTTCGAGCTGCTCACGAATCGGCCTCCCTTCCAGGGCGAGTCCCCGGTGTCGGTGGCCTATCAGCACGTCCGTGAAGCCCCGCCTCTGGTCAGCGACTTCAACAATCGGGTCAGCCCGGCCATGGAATCAGTGGTGGGCAAGGCCCTGACGAAAGATCCCGCCCACCGCTTCCAGACGGCCGAGGAGTTCAATCAGGCGATCCAGAAGGCCCTCATCGGCATCGGCGTGGACGAGGACGATCACCCCACTGCCGCGCTCGGTGCAGTGGGCGGACGTCAGGATTTCAACCAGGTCTTGGCTGCCGGAGCTGCACCGGTGGGCACGAGGCTCTCCGCGCGCACCCCAGAGGACCCCGATCTCTACGAGAACCATGAGGTCCCCGAGAGGCGTCCACGTCGTCGTCGCCGTGGTGGGCTGGTCTTGATCTGGACCCTGCTGATCCTGGGACTCCTCGGGGGTGGTGCGTATGTGCTGATGAACATGCTCGATACCCCTGAGTCCTCCATTCCCGAAGTCGAAGACCTCGAACGCGCCGAAGCGATCGAGGCCCTCGACGACGCGAACGTCAGCTACAGCATTGAGACAGAGCCAAGCAGCGATATCGAGGAAGATCGCGCCACACGTACCGACCCTGGTGCGGGAACTGTGGTGACCCCCGAGGACTCTGTGGTGCTCTACCTGTCCTCGGGACCTGACAGCGTGAGAGTCCCCGCTGACCTGGAGGATCTCTCCGAGGACGAAGCCCGCGAGGTCCTTGAGCAAGCGGGCCTGGAAGTCGGTGAGGTCAGTGAGGAGAATGACTCCAGCGTGGAAGAAGGCCTGGTGATCAGCTCTGACCCCGAATCTGGCACCTCTGTCTCTCCCGGCTCTGAGGTCGACCTCGTCCTTTCAACAGGCCTGGTCGACATGCCCGGTGTCTTCAACCGCAGCCTCAGCGATGCTGTCTCGATCCTCGAGAACGCAGGACTGAGCGTGGCGGAGACCACAAGATCCGAAAGCACCAACTACCCACCCGACACCGTCATTGGCCAACGGCTCGATGGTCAGTCGATCCGCGCCGGTGACCCGATCCCGCAGGGATCTCAGGTGACCTTGGTCGTCGCGGTCGCGCCACCGGCGCCAGATCCGGAGCCCGAGGAGGAAGAGCCCGAATCCGATCCCTCGGAGAACGAGAGTCCCGAACCCGATGACGATGCGGGGAATGAGGACACCGCAGAGGACGAGAACACCGATGAGAGCGGCGACAACGGCGGCTCCGAGAACAGCGATTCCGGCAACGGCAATGACGACGGTGGCGATAACGGCGGCAACTCCAATAACGGCGGTGGCAATGGCAACTCCAATGGAGGAAACGGCGGCGAGAATGCCAATGACGCAGCCGATGGGAACAACGCTCCCTGAGTCACAGCCACCGGCGTCTGAGCCCGCTACACACGATCTCCAGGAATGAGATGAAATAATCATCGGCATGTCCCGACTCTCCGCAACACCACGCTCCTTCGGTGCAGCCCTGGGCTCAGTCGGCTAGGTGCTGCTAGGCCGCACCGCTCGAACAGTCTCGAAGCTGCGCGGCGGCGGCGGTTCGGCATTCCCCGGACTCGTGGTCGAGAAGGTGGACCCCACCTTCCTTGCCCGCACCCTGCACCGACTCCCACGTGGAGTGATCGTCGTCTCCGGAACCAATGGCAAGACCACGACGACGAAGATGATCGTGGAGCTCCTGCAGGGACAGGGATTGAAGGTCTTCACCAACCGCAGCGGATCCAACTTCACCCGCGGCGTCGTCGCGTCCATCCTCGGTGAGGTGCGACTGAACGGGAAGCTAGCGGCGGATATCGCGGTGCTTGAGCTCGATGAAGCTCACGCGGTGCATTTCGTGAAAGCTGTGAGACCACATCACAGTCTGCTGCTCAATGTGATGCGAGATCAGCTGGACCGGTTCGGGGAGATCGACACCACGGCCGGAATGCTGCGCACCATCGCGGAGCACACCACCGAGGGAGTCGTGCTCAACCGCGAGGATCCCCGGGTCCGCGCGATCGCGCACAGCCTGAAGACCCAAGAGGTGGATTACTTCGGTCTGAGCCAGTCTTTGCGCAGCCACTTCCCCAGCGACGACGACTTCCACTCAGGTCCCGCTGCAGCTGATGACCACCCGGACGCCGATGTGGTGCTCGAGGAGCTCACGGACGGCGGGGGCCGTTTCACCCTCGACGGCGAGTCGGTGGAGACCTCGTTGACCGTCAATGGCGCGTACAACACCTTCAACGCCGCCGCAGCGCTGGCAGTGGTCCGGCAGACACTCGGTGACACCGTGGACTCCCCGGCACTGATCAAGTCCCTCTCCAAGGTCTCTCCAGCCTTCGGACGCGGCGAATCGCTCACCGTCCAGGGCCGCTCACTGGATCTGGTCCTGGTGAAGAACCCTTCGGGGTTCCGACTCGGACTGAGCTCCTTCGCACCCACCGGGGTCGCCACCATGATCGCGATCAACGACAACTACGCCGATGGCCGGGATATGAGCTGGCTGTGGGACGTGGAATTCGACTCCCTGGCAGCAGAAGGCGTCCGGATGATCTCCGGTGTGCGCGCCTATGACATGGCGCTTCGGCTCAAATACGACGCCGTGGAGTTCGACGCCGTGGAGCCGGACCTTCGCCTGGCCCTGACGCAGTTCCTCGCGGCGAATCCGGGACAGCCGGCACGGATCTTCTGCACCTACACCGCGATGCTCTCCCTGCGGAAGTTCCTGGGCGCCTATACCGAAGTGGAGGCCTTCTGATGGCAGCGACTAAACCGATCCATGTCCTGCAGCTCTACCCGCGGGATATGAACATCTACGGCGACTTCGGCAATGCGCTGGTGCTCCAGCGGCGACTCCAGTGGCGTGGCTACGAGCCGGTCCTGCACAGCTACGACCCCGAAGACCAGTTCCCCGATCAGGTGGACCTCATCATCGGCGGCGGTGGGCAGGACAGCGGACAGGACAAGATCCAAGCCGACCTGCTGCGCATAGGCGAGAAACTCCACGCCCTGGCCGACACCAACACCCCGATGTTGATGATCTGCGGGCTCTACCAGCTCTTCGGTCATTCCTTCCGCACCCGCGAGGGGCGTGACATTCGCGGAGTCGGCATCCTGGATGTGACCACTGAGGGCACCGACACCCGTCTCATCGGCAATGTGGTCGCAGAATCCAAGGAGTTCGGGGAGATCCTCGGCTATGAGAATCACTCCGGCCAGACCTATCTCGGGTCTGGAGTCCAGCCGCTGGCCCGGGTCACCAAGGGCGAGGGGAACAACACCCAGGACTCACACGAGGGCGCGCGCTTCAAGAATGTCATCGGAAGCTACCTGCATGGATCGCTGCTGCCGAAGAACCCAGCCATCGCGGACTTTCTGATCTCCGCAGCGGTTCAGAACCGCTATCAGGAGACGATCCTGCCGGCCATCGAGCCAGCTGGAGCAGCGCAGCCCGTGGAGGAGCTCACCCGCCGGGCCAGAGCAACGGCGACCAGACGCCCCCGCTGAGGCGGAATCTGCTCTATTACTTCCAGCGCATCGTCATGAAGAAACCGATCATGGTGATGCCGAATCCGATGATCACATTCCAGCCACCCACAGCTTCGATCGGGGCGGCACCCTGGGTGATGTACCAGACGATGAGCCACAGCAGACCCAGAATCATCAAACCGATCATCGTCGCCCGGTACCAGAGCGGCAGGGAGTCATCCTCGAGCTCGAGGTCTTTGACATCCCTGACGTCGGCGTCGTTGAGAGGGGACTTCTTGGCCTCGGTCTTATCGCGCCGATTGCGGTTCTTACGCTGCTTGGACTCTGCCACGTCGGTTCAGCCCCCTTGAAGACCCAGTGAGGATCTCGGTTCGGTATCCTGGAATCACGACCGGTCACAGCTCATGACCGGCCCCTGTCTGCCCGTCATTCTACCGTTTGACTGTGATGATCGCCCCACCCGCCGTTCGGAGGACTCATGTCGAGACACCGCCGCCGCGGCACCGGCACCCGGATTCTCGGTGTCACCGGAGAGCTGATGATCACGCTTGGGGTCCTTGGACTGCTCTTCGTCGTATGGGAGGTCTGGTGGACCGGTCTCGACGCGAACCGCGAGGCCCAGGCCATCGAGGATGACTTCCACACGCGCCTGGAACAGCTGGAGCCTGAAGCCGCACCCGATAAAGAGGACCGCTGTCAGCAGCTGGCCGACGGCGCTTCTGCCGCCTGTCCCGAACAGATGTCGGCTATCGATTCCGGTGCGATGGCAGTGCTCTACGCACCGGCCATGGGTGCCGACTGGTCTGCTCCGGTGCGCTCCGGGGTGGATGATGCCACGCTGAACACCGGCGGTCTCGGGCACTACCCGGATACCCAGCTGCCTGGAGAAGCCGGGAACTTCGCAGTGGCCGGACACCGTCTGACCTACGGAGACGTGCTGCGCGATCAGGACCAGCTGAGCCCCGGGGATGAGATCTACGTGGAATCCCCTGACGGCTACTACACCTACGAGGTCTATGAGACTCAGGTGGTGCTGCCGCAGCAGTCAGAGGTCATCCTTCCGGTTCCCGGAGAACCAGGCGCGCAGGCCGATCGCTCGCTCTTGACCCTGACCACCTGCCATCCGCTCTTCTCCAACCGGGAACGGCTGATCACCCACGCTGAACTCGTGGATTGGGCGCCGCTGTCTGACCCGGCCCCGCAGGCCATCGCGCAGGGAGGTTCCTGAGATGTACGCCTGGCTCTTCCGGCAGCTTCCCGGACCACTCGCGGTGAAGATCCTGCTCTCGCTTCTCATCCTGGCCGGTATCGTATTTGTCCTGATGCAGTTCGTTTTTCCCTGGCTCAGCCAGTACAGCCCGCTCAATGACTCCACGCTTGAATCGATGATTTCCTCGGCAGCTGTCCGGGGCGAAGGGACCGACATATGAGTGAGACCCCAGCGGCTGCCCGCATCCTGGTGATCGACAACTACGACAGCTTCGTCTACACCCTGGTCGGATACCTCCGTGAACTGGGCGCCGAAGCGACAGTGATCCGCAATGACGATCTCTCGGTGGCCGATGCCAAGAAGCTCGCCGCAGAGCACGACGGCGTGCTCATCTCTCCCGGTCCTGGAACTCCGGGAGACGCCGGCGTCTCGGTGGAGCTGATCCGCTGGTGCGCTGAGGCGCAGGAGCCCATGCTCGGGGTGTGCCTGGGCCATCAGGGGCTCGGCGAAGCCTTCGGGGCCACCGTGACCCATGCAGAGCAGCTCATGCACGGGAAGACCTCTCCGGTCACTCACACCGGGCACGAATCCTTCGCCGGACTGCCGGAGACCTTCGTCGCCACCCGGTACCACTCACTGACAGTGGACCCGGAGACCATTCCCGAGGTTCTCGAGGTCACCGCCGCCACTGAAGATGGCGTCATCATGGGTCTGGCTCACCGCACCGCCCCGCTCTGGGGGATGCAATACCACCCCGAATCGGTGCTGACCGAGGGTGGATACCGGATGCTGGGCAATTGGCTGGAATCCATGGGGCAGCATGGTGCGGCCGAGAAGGCCGCTTCGCTGAACCCGATTCGCTGACTGCGGGCTGCACCACCCCTGATCACCGTGGTTAAGACGAAGTGGACCTGACGAGATCGTCAGGTCCACTTCGTTTACTGCGTCCTACTACCTAGCTCAACTCAGGTGGCTGGCTTTGGTGAGGGAACGTTCTTGCCCTTTGCCTCTTCAGCATCCTGAGCGTTGACGTTGGTCACTCCGGAAGCCCCGGCATTGGTCTCTGGCGCACCAGAGGGCTTGGGGGCGGCGGGAGTCGCCTGCGGAGCAGAAGATGCCGGCTTGGCAGCGTTGTTGCTCGGCGCTGCCGGTGCGGTCGAAGCTGCTGGCTTCGGCGCGGAGGTCACCGGCTTCGGCGCAGCGGTTGAGGAGGTGGCTGGGCGTGCGACGGGCGCAGGCTTCTTCCATGGATCCTCCACTGGCTGGCTGGCGCGCCATGCGGCGACACCGGCGGTGACAGCTGCGGCCACAAGACCAAAGACCAAGAGGCCCTTCTTGCGGCTCTTCGAGCGCTGCTGCTTCCGAAGGGACTTTGCAGTCCCCTTGGCGTAGGCCTCTGAGCTCTTGCGCAGCTTCTTGACGATCTTCTTGTCACCAGTCGCCTTGATCAGCGCCTTCTCCACGCGTGGATCCAGCTCTGCGCGGTGGATCAGCTTCGCGGTCTTATCCGCATAGCCGCCAAGCTTCGCTGAAGCAGTCGGGACGTACTCGTTGGTGAACTGGGTCCTGGCAGTGTCGTACTTCGACATCACCTTGGCGACCTCAGCCTTCGCCTGCGCGGGGAGCTTGTCATACTGCGACGAGATCCCCCCACCGGCGACCGAAGAGTATTCCTTGAACTTCTTGCCAGCCACTGAGGCACCGTCATTGACGGCGCTCAGCGCGCGGCCCGAGGCGTCCTGCACCTTGGGTGCGCCCTTGCGGTAGGTACCTTCGGCCCATTCTGCAGCCGCGCCCAGTTTGGGGGCGGTCCAATCACGTGCGGTCTCGACTCCTGCGAGCACGACGTGCTCCCAGGTGTGGTTCCGCTTCTTCTTCTTGCCGAACATGCATGTCCTCCGAATCGGATCGGTTGCTCACATCAGCTTACGTGGTCTGCCTGTGACCTGCTATGGCACGGCACATGTCCCCATCATCCCCCCAGCTGGCACCGCACGCCAGCAAGAGTGAGAGAATGGGGTCTATGAGTGCTATCGCAACACATAAGGCAACTATCCATACCTCCATGGGCGAGATCATCGTCGAGCTCTTCGGCAATCACGCGCCGAAGACCGTGGACAACTTCGTCGGCCTCTCCACCGGCGAGCAGAACTGGACTCACCCCGAGTCGGGCGAGAAGATGGAGAACACTCCGCTGTACAGCGGCACCGTCTTCCACCGCATCATCTCCGACTTCATGATCCAGGGCGGAGACCCATTGGGCCTCGGCGTCGGCGGTCCCGGCTACAAGTTCGGCGACGAGATCCACCCCGAGCTGGACTTCACCTCCCCCTATAAGTTGGCGATGGCCAACGCAGGCCCAGGTACCAACGGATCACAGTTCTTCATCACCTCCGTGGCCACCACCTGGCTGCAGGGCAAGCACACCATCTTCGGCGAGGTCTCCGATCCGGAGTCCCGCAAGGTGGTCGACGCCCTGAACACGGTGCCGACTGATAACCGCGATCGTCCCAAGGACGATGTGGTCATCGAAAAGATCGACATCGAAAAGCTCTAAGGAGCTGAGAATCGCAGCAACATTCTGTCCGCGACACCCGGACAGGCCGGCCCAAGTTCAGTGTCAACGCTGTTCTCGACCGGCCTGCCCGGAGTGTCTGCGGGAGGCCCCCGTCGGATTCCAATGTGTTGACTGCTTGGAACAGGCCCAAAGCGAATGGCAACGACGGCGCCCCGTTGCCCGCTCCCAATTCGGTGCGGTGCTGAAACCCGGCCAGCGGCCCATGGTCACCTTCACCGTCATTGGCCTGTGCATCGTCTTCTACGCGCTTCAGCTCTTCAGCAATACGGTCACGGCCGCGCTCTGGTACGCACCGCTGCAGACCTCGGCCTGGGCCTTCGAACCCTGGAGGATGCTGACCTCCGCCCTCGTGCACTCGCCCTCCAACGCGATGCACCTGCTGTTCAACATGTTCGCCATCTGGTTTGTGGGACGTGCCATCGAACCCGCACTCGGGCGAGCGCGCTATATCGCTCTACTGAGCCTCTCGGCCCTGGGCGGGTCGGTAGCGGTGCTCTTCCTGACCCCCGCGATGACGCCCACCCTGGGTGCTTCTGGGGCCGTCTTCGGGCTTTTCGGAGCACTGTTCATCCTCATGCGCGCGACCGGTTCACAGACCGGCGGGATCCTCTCGCTCATTGCCATCAATGTGGTCATCAGCTTTGTGATCCCGGGCATCTCCTGGCAGGGCCACTTCGGTGGACTGATCACAGGAGCCTTGTGCGCTCTGATCCTCTCTAAGGCTCCGCAGAGAAGCTCTGGGGACCGGGTAAAGGACCGTCGGCGTCGTTCCCGCTGGCAGCTGATCGGGCTCACCGGAGTCGCTGCGCTGCTCGTGGCCCTCACCGCGGTGGGGATGCAGCTGGTCAACCCGTACGCCTGAGTCTGACCCGGAGTTTCTCGGATCCCTCCGCTTCAGCGATGGGCACTCCTGGGCTGTGCGGGACTATTCCACAGTTTTGTCCACAATCCACAGTGCGCTGTGGATATGCCACTGATCAGGTGAATCACACGTGTGTAACTTATACACACTGTGGATAAACCCTGTGCATAACTCTCCGCCGCAAAGGCTCAGAACGGAAAAATGCCGGACCCACAGAATGTGGGCCCGGCATTCTTCTACCTCAACGATGCGCTGCTCAGCGTCGGGCTGCTGTTCCTTGCTGCCGCGCTTCAGCGGCGGCAGAACCGTTCCACTGCTCCTCCATCGTGGGCCACATCCGCTTAAGGATGTCGTTCCAGGTGATGGCGCCGGCGAGTCCGGAGTCGGAGTACACCACGGCCAGCTGCTCACCTGCTTCACGCATGGTCTGGAAGGCCTCGTAGACCGAAGCCCCAGTCGGGACCACTAGCGCAGGCCGCGCGAGATCCCTGGCGGGGTGCTCGGGCTCGACCCTGAGCGTGTCGCGCACATGGACGACCATGGGGTCTTTGCCGTTCTCAGGAATAATGAGAATCCTCAGATGTCCCGTGCGCTGCGCGGCAGCCTGCACATCGGCGGCAGTGGCTGCAGCAGGCACCGTGGTGGTCTCCTGACGAGTGCGGGCCGCGATGACATCGTCGACTGTAAGGGTCTCCAGGTCGATGACCCGCGAGATCTGCGACGCCGAGGCCTCGTCCAATGTGCCGGTTCGGGTGGAGTGCTCCACCAGATGCCGGATCGTGTCGGAGTCGTAACCGCCTGCGGCGGCACTGTCCACGGGGGTCACACCGGTGGCAGCGACGAGGCGGTTGGCGATCCCGTTGATCCACAGCAGCAGTGGACGGAAGCCCCAGAGGACCACCTGCGCTGGCTGGGCGATCAGCTTCGCTGCCCGCTCCGGATGCGCGATCGCCCAAGACTTCGGGGCCATCTCGCCAACCACCAGGTGAAGGAAGGTCATCAGGAACAGTGCGAGGGCGAAGGCGAGGACGTCGGCAGCCCATAGCGGCATGTTCCAGGACTCGAAGATAGGGGTCAGCGCGTAGTCCACAGCGGGCTTGCTGACCGCACCCAGTGCGAAGGTACACGCGGTGATGCCAAGCTGGGCACCTGCCAACATGACCGTGAGCTCGTTGAGCCCCCGCAGTGCCGAGCGCGCGGAGCGGCTGTGCTCTGCCTCTTCCTCCAGCCTGTGACGGCGGGCCGCCAACAGCGCAAACTCAAGGATCACGAAGAAGGCAGAGATCGCGATGATGGCAATAGTGGCAACGGTAGGGATCAGCCAGTCGCTCATCGTTCCTCCTCGAAGTGTTCAGTCAGACGCAGGTGCACTGACTCGGGAACGTGGCGGTCCACGCTGATCACGGTGACATCGAC
>Ga0265798_10004544_pt1 | contig 19037 bp, 23 predicted proteins | sample P3T30metagenome_FD_192430 | JGI IMG/M metagenome (GOLD analysis project Ga0265798, IMG submission 192430) | Plant litter microbial communities from East Loma Ridge, Irvine, California - P3 T30 | ecosystem: Environmental > Terrestrial > Plant litter > Unclassified | place: USA: California... | reverse complement strand
GTTGTGACGAGGAAAGAGTGGGTACGCTTCCTACAAGGCTGGTGTTTTGTGGACTTGTCCAAGTTTCACAAGCCAGGGTCTTCTGCTTTTGTCTGGGCTTCATCACCAATTCGTCACTACAACTCCACTCTCTACACATTTCATCTGGAGAACAAGACTTTGACCGACGAACCCAGCTTTTTGCTGCGTCAGCTGTGGCATGACCTGACCTGACTTACTGACATCATTTGCTACTGCCTCACGTTTGTGTTGATCTTTGGAATGTGCGAGATGGAATGATAGTTTGGCTACCTCTCGTTAACGATTTCTACTCTCATAAGTATCCTTATCCGCGATGGGCGTAGCCGAAGTCGGCCATTGACCATCAAACAATGCTTTTCACGCTCTCGCAGCGTAGAAGATACTCGGTGGACTCGCAGGTCCTCGTGACAACAACTCCGCCATAACCAACTCAGACCCAGCACAATCGCTCATTCCCCAAACACCCAGTCCAAGACAAGAGCCAGGAAACCCACAAAAGAAACCACCTACAAAAGCCTCACCAAGGCCCCCAAGCCCTCGCCCCTCCAACCCTTCCCACTCCAGACAAAATCTCCCACCTCCCCATCGATTTCCCCTCGGCGCAGAAAGGATGCCTCAAGCTCACTCCAAGCACGTACTCCATCCAGTCCCTGCTCAAAGTCACCTCGCCCTCGCCTAGCTCAGGAAACTGCAGGAGCAAGCTCTTCTCCACAGCCATCAACTGCCCGGTCACCGAGCGCGGGTACTTGGACTTGGTGCTTGCGGCGGCCGCTTCGTGGATGTCGTCCCAGGTCTGCAGCAGAGCTGCGCGATGCGCGTAATCAGTCCAGTGGAAGGGTTGAGGCGGGGTGTTGGCGGTTGAGGAGCCGGAGAGCTCGAGGGCATTGTCGATTTGCATGGTGATGCGCTTGAAGAGGCTGGGGCGGGTTTCGGTTTTGCGCGTGGTCTTAGTGGCGGCGGCGCTCTCGAGCGTTGGGAGAGAGGTTGAGGATTTGGTCGCGTGGGTGAGTTGTGGGCGGCCTTGCGCCGATGTACTCGACTCGCCGGCGGTTGTCTGTGCGCGAGGGATGGAGATGCGTTGTGGTGCTGACATGGTGGTGTTCTGCGATGAGGTCTGTGGGCTTGTACTGGCGCTGGCGCTCAAGAGCGGAGTGGTCGAGGACGATGGCGCGACTCGAGTAGAGCTATCTGCGTTGGTCGACTGCATGTTTGGAGAGTCCGTGGTGTGCGTCTGCCGATACGAGGAAGTGCGAATGTTGGTGAGTGGTCTTTGTTCACGAGCTCGAAGTCGCGCTTTGTCTCCAGCGCGCGCGAGGGCTTGTGAGTGGATGTCCGAAAGTGAAGTGTACACTCGGGAGTCGTGGCACAAAGCCGCATTCATGTATGTTATCGCGACTCGCAAGAGTGAAGTGAGGCAGGTGGGATCGAGGTCGTCTGGCAAGGCTGCCTATTGCTCTTGAAAGGCTGTTGGCTGTCTCCTAAGTTATGTACACGAGACATGGCGAGCTTTCCGTAGACACGGCTCGCAGTTGATCGTTTGCAATTGATCGGTCAGCCCATGTAGCGAGGACGAGTGCTTGCGCGGTATTGGAAGCGCATGTCTCACATCGTCAGCGTGAAGGAGAATCAATATAGGTTGGGCCTCGCTGCATGAAGGCGAGCTTGAGCTTGGACATGCAAACGGGACGCGAGCTGCAGATGTGCGCAGATCCGGCGCACATATAGACGAACGGCAGGACGACCGAGACACTGGACATGAAATGGGAAGTGAAGGCAATTGTGACGTGGGAGAGAGACATTGTATTCAATAATTGTTCCACCAAGTTGACATGTCAACAGCCAAGGTAGCGGTTCTCCAACCAGCGCTTCTCCATGTCGTCAACAATCCTGCAGACAACAACCTTGATGTTAGGGAAGACGCTCATCAAGCGTCGAAGACCCTGTGTGCCTGCAGTGCAGGTGACGAACACAATCTTGTCTTCCTTGACTCCGTGGTCGAGCAACACCTTGACTGCCATCAAGGCTGCGCCGCCACTGCTCATCTGAGGGTCGAGCAGTAAGACCCCACTGTGCGAGCTGATACTCGGTGACAGCTTGTAGTAATGAAGTTCGGGCTCTCCAGTACGGAAGTTGGTTTGGATCAGCATCCGACCAGTGCTACAATCGGGGATCACGCGTTTCAGGCCAGTCTCCAGGATGCTACCACCTCGGAGGATCACGACGGCGGAGATGTCGCCATCGAGAGAGAGTCCATTGTAAGAATGGCCATTCAGAGGGGTCTGTACGACACTCGACTTGTACAACAGAGGCTCGGTGGCTTTCTCGATGAGTATCACCGCAAGGCGATCAAAGTAGAAGACAAAGTCTTCACGATCAAGGCCAGGCTCCATGAGGGTAGTGTTGATGCCTCGTACTTGGTTAGAGTCGAGGATGATCACATTCGACGACATGGGCACGTCTTCCGACACTTTGCCAAGTCTTCGAAGCTCGGCCTGATGCAGGCTGGACTTCTGATCAAGGGTCTTGTGAACGCGATCGGAGATCATGCTGATAGCGACAGTATTTTCGATTCCGCGAGGCACGATGAGGTCTGTATTTATCCGTTAGCTATTTGCTTTGCGCCAGAACTGTGCAAGTGCTAGTGGATGAGTTTAGATCAGATAGGAGCGAAAGACGTGCTTGATGTTTGTATCAACAGAGAGATTCAGTTGAACTATGCATTATTTGGATCATCATGATGGTGGAAGGGGTGAGTTTGGGGAACAAATTCATGCTTACCGGCGACATTTCGTTGCGGTTCCACATCGCGGACGCAAGCAGGCCTGACGAATTTGAACCATTGCTTGATGCAACCTTCGATGTCTCGACCGCGCTCGCGGACATCACGAAGAAGGCGACGGGACAAGCAAAGATCCGGCTCTGCATCTGCGTAGACCTTTAGATCTAGCATGTTCAGGACGCGCTGGTCGTGCAGTGCGAAGATGCCCTCAAGGATGAGGACATGGGGGGAGTAGATGGTGTTTTTGTTCGGAAGCCGGGCGTGCTTCTCGAACGAGTAGACTGGAATGTCAACCTTCTTCCTGTGCGTGTGTTAGCTGGTGATCCCGGCAACCATGATAATTTCTTCGCATACCCAGATTTGATGTCCCGGAGATGCTCCACCAGCAGGTCAAAATCGATAGCCGCTGGAGCATCGAAGTCGTATTCATTTCTGAAAGCGGCTTTGGACTCTTCCGGGGTGAGTGGTTTGTAGTATGAGTCTGAGCTCAAGATTACTACCCATGGCAGTGACAGTTCTTTGATGATGGCGTAAGCCAGCGAAGTCTTGCCAGAGCCGGAGCTACCAGCTATGCCGATGATTGAAGTGTTGGCCCATGGCGGAGAGTAGTGCGTGGAAAAGTCCTGAAGCTCCTTCGTAGCCTCCATGGCTCATCTAGGTCGCCAATTCAGAACATCGGCCGAGACTGCGATCGTCCACATGGTGTCCCAAGGTATGGGAAAGCGTAAGAAAAGAAATGTGAGGAGGGGAGCGACGCGCGCGAAGTGAGGTTTGTGCCAAGGCGCTAAGGCGGACTTCCGTTCCCCACTCACTTTCACCGCGGCGGCGACCGCAGAGTCTGCTTCTGCCGACCTGTTCTTAAGCTTGCTTGCTCCTCACGAGAATCATCCTCTCCTCTTTCCACCACACCTCGAATTCGCCTGCCTTTGTGCCGGGCGTTCTTGCAGCGGTCCACTGGTTGGCATGCTGGCACTTCAAACATCCCGCAAGGTACCTTGACAGGCGTCTTTCGCTGGTATGTCGTCCTCACAGCATTATCGCAATCATGCCGCACGCGCATGGCCGTCCCGCACCTCGCCGCGAGCTGCCTAGGCTAGCCCCTCGCGCAGCTCCACCTCCATCTCTGTCGCCTCTTGCTCACATCATCAACCAGCGACTCTTGGAACAACACCACGAAACCCGCAAGATGGAGCAAAAGATGGCAGAGATGAAGCCCAGTAAAAGGTACGCATACAACCCTCACATCCTCCCCTCGGCCGGTCAAGCCTCACATGATGTTAAACAAATGGGAATCTCTCCGAGGAAATCATGCGGAGAAAAAACTACTTTAGATGTTAGACTTCTGATACATTGGCTTGACCACGGCTCGAGGATACGGTGTCGCATATTGATCCCGATGCAGTACTGACTCTTGCTCCAGTGATATCAACTCCGTCATCATGGACTACCTAGTCTCTGAAGGCTACCCTGGAGCGGCTGAAAAGTTTGCTCTCGAGACCAACTTGTCCCAGGGCGAGACCTTTGACATTCAGAGCATCCGTGAACGCGTCGACATTCGCAATGCCATCCTCAGCGGTCGCATCGAGGTGGCTATTGAATTGCTCAACAACGACGAGACTTTGGTAAGCTCATCCCTCCCACAACACCCTACCTCACATGATTATATTTGTTTCATGCACCACTCGTAATCTCCTTCGGGAGTCACTTGACGAATTGAACACCGATCTTCAGTCCTCAGTATGACCTTTGTCTACGATACACACCTATTTCTCGATGTCCATGCCTGATCTCACGCTAACATCCCGAAAGATCCTAGACACAAATCCTCTTCTCCACTTCAAGTTGATGCAACTTCAGCTTGTCGAGATGATCCGTTCTGTCTACCAGCGTAGCAACGGCAAACCTGCATCAGCAGAGTTCCGCTCTGCGCTCGAGTTTGCCAGTACCCATCTGTCCCCACGCGCCCCGACGGACCCACAGTACATGTCGGCGCTGGAAAAGACGATGGCTCTCATGATTTTTGACCCAGACAAGATGATACCCGAGATGAAAGAACTTCTCGATCTCAAGATGAGAGAGACTGTAGCTGGTGAAGTGAACAGAGCTATCCTTCAGTCCAAAGGCTTGAAGCCCGAGGTGAGGATCAGAGAGTTGGTGCGTGCCAGGGCTTGGGCGGAAGCACAAGCCCGTTCTTGTTCCATATTGTCGTCCAATACCGACATTGGCCTTGACGGCGAGAGCGTAGCCAATGATGGCGATGCGATGGTTACTGGATAGTCATTCTTGCCGGTGTTGAGGCATACATACGCACAGCTGTAACCGTTAACCAACACATGTTACTCGGATTCAGTCGTGTCACAGTCTTTCAACGCCCGTGAATTGTACCCGCCGAATATGCTTCGCCGTCGCCTTGTTTGAGGATCGCCTTGCGCATGTCGTCCGTAACGACGCCCAGAGCGGTCGCTTCGTCCCTCAAATCCAAATATATGGCATCGTCGTCGTGACCTCCAGCGGCGGCGCGCTCTTCTTCATCGCCATCTGCCTGGTCTTCCTCTGTCAAGCCTTCGTCACCCCATCTGTCCAGCGCGTTCTTCAAGTCATCGAGCTCGATCCGGATCTCATTGAGAGGTCGGTCAACCTCACCATCGTCGACAGCAGGGTTGTTGCGCCTCACCATTCGCCAGAGGGAGTCGGCCGTCAGATAGCAGCTCTCTGCTTCAGCGACGTCCTCCACGGTTGATGCGAGCATAACCAGCGCCTTTATGCGGTGCTAGCGCAGGATGTTACCATCGTTGAGAAGTTCTCGGGTAGACGTCTCACATTCGTCAAGAAAATCTGCGTCGTAGAGTTAAATGCGGCTCCGAGTTGGTCGCTGAATTAGCGATCAGTTTTGATGTTGTTGCTGGCCATCTGAGACTGAGATACAGGTTGAGGTTTCTTGGAAAACAGAGTGAGGGACGGAATGACAGAGCAAAGGCCAGGCGAGTCCAACCAAGTGCTTGTTGGCGAGACGTGGGATGAAGTCAAAGGCGCAAGTTGATGTACCTAGGGTTAGGGTTGGGGTTGTCGTTATTGGTTTTCCAAAGAACACCAACATCAAGCCAACCTGCGTGATTCCAGATAGCCCCATGGCTAAGTGCCTGAGGAAAATGCTCAATCAAGGTCGCGGTCTGCAAAAAAAAGGACCAATTCATCGTTCTATACTCTCACAATAATCTTGTTGCTGCGAAAGCCAGAACACCACTTCGATGAAGTCTTTTCCTCGCCCAACTTGACATTCTGCAACTTCTTGAAATCCGAAATCCACCATATCGACAGATACCATAGTTCTGATCGATTTCTTCGTAGGCACATTTGGATCCGAAGACACGTGCTACAGGATCGGCATCGGCAATCTCTAAACTGATACCAAGAGGTCGTCGACGGCATACAGCAACTTCGCTCCTTGGCACGCTGATAACAACCCAAAACATCACGAAAACCACGCAGTCCATCTTACATAACATCAGAGATGTACTATCTGCGTTTTCCCGATCGCCCTGGCCAAGTCTTCCGGCTCTACCTCTTGATGCAACCTCAAGACTCCACTGGTTGGGTACATTACTGCCGATGACGACTCGCGGGAGTAGATAAGAGACTACATTACAAGATGCCGGTACCGGATCAATGGTCTATAAATCGAGGTGTGAGCATCTTGTTCTGAGTAAGTGTCTTTAAAATCAGTCTCAATACTGTATGTTCCCACAAATCGTCAACATGAAGCTCTCCTTTGCATCCGTTCTTCCAGCTTTCGCGGCCTTGGCTTCAGCATCGCCCATCAAACGAGTAGCATACCCCGGTCTTGCACCTCGTCATCTGTTCACACGTCAGGACTTCCAGGCTCCCATCAACGCTTCTCTTCCCAATGTGACCATCTTCGCCACGGGAGGTACCATCGCCTCTCAAGGTTCCAGCAACACTCAGACTATCGGCTACAGTATCGGGCTGGGTGTACAGCAACTAGTAGATGCTGTCCCCGAGATCTTGAATATCTCCAACATCGCCGGCTACCAGGCCAGCAACGTCGGCAGTCCTTCGATCAACGAGACTATCCTACTCAGCCTCGCCCATGGCATTACTGCGGAACTGGCGAAGGACGAGGTCTCTGGCGTTGTGGTCACGCATGGCACCGACTCGTTGGAGGAGACTGCTTTCTTCCTGCAGATGACGATCAACTCGACCAAGCCAGTCGTCGTTGTCGGCGCCATGAGACCTGCTACTGCTTTGAGCGCAGATGGACCTCTGAACCTTCTGCAGGCTGTCACTCTGGCATCGAGCGATAATGCCAAGGGAAGAGGCGTGATGATTTCCCTGAACGAGTAAGTTTCCCAGAACAAACAACAACGAGCAACAGAACACGTTACTAACACGAAACAGCCGCATCGGCTCCGCTTTCTATACCACCAAAATGCACGCCAACAGCCTCGACACCTTTTACTCCAGCGAAGTCGGCCAACTCGGCTTCTACATCAATCAAGTGCCCTACTTCTACTATGAGCCCGCCAAACCCATCGGCGCAACCCACTTCAACGTCGAAAATACCACAGACCTGGCGACGGTAGATATCCTGTACGCCCACCAAGACATGGCTCCCGAGCTCGCCGAACTCGCCGTCGCTGCGGGAGCTCGTGGTCTCGTATTCTCTGGCATGGGAGCGGGTGGGCTCTCATCCGCGGCTCGCGAGGCTGCGAGCGCTTTGTTCAATGCTACTGGCGTTCCGATGGTGTCGAGCCACAGGAGTGCTGATGGTTTTGTGCCCAGCGGCGGTGGATTCACGGTTGCGAGTGGGTTCTACAACCCGCAGAAGGCTAGGGTGTTGTTGCAGCTTGCGCTCACTATGGAGTATGGTCTTGAGCAGATCAAGGAGGTCTTTGCTTTGTCTTACCCTATGGCCTGAGTGGTTATCGTAAAGTAATCACCGTGAAGACGAAGATATAAACGAGTAATGAAACCATGACTTACTTATATAATAACACGAGTGGAGAATCGCACTGCTACCCATTGCCTCTCATTTGAGCTCAAGCCACGGATGTGCAAGGAGCTGCTTCGCGGTGTGCCTTTTTTCTGGCATCCAGTCAAGCATCTTGCGGACGAAGTCGATGAACATGGCCTTGTTGTCTCCGTCTAAAAGTGTTATCGATGTCTCGAGGGAGCCATCCGGGACGTCGAACGAGTCTTTCAAGGTGCCGTCGGTACTGAAGTACTTCCACGAGGTCTCCGATCGACCCAGCAATTCAAGCGGAGGCAGCCCAAGAGTGGCGACCATGGACGCGAGATGGACCCCACTGCGCTGGTGACCATCTTGATCGCGGGTAGTGAAAAGAAGTCTGGCCTCGAACAGGTCCCAAATCTGTTGACGAACGTTAGCATGCAACTTCCTGGCTCGAATAATCGCTGACAAAAACTCACCATCACCCCAACGTTCCAGATGTCAACTTCATAAGACCATGGGATCTTCAAAATCACCTCCGGTGCTCGGTATGAGTATGGCTGTACGTCGTCTGTATACGACCCTTGACCGAAGCGAGCTTCGCCAAAGTCACAGAGAACGGGCCGAGCTTCTTGATCCCCAGTCCAGATGAGACCTCTCTCATCGTAGATAACATGGGGTCCATTGCTTTTGCGAGCTCTAGGGTTGATCATTTCGCCTTGTTCAAAGTTCTTCCACACGCTGTCGTCTGCTGTTCGGAGGTGAATGTTCATGGCTTGTACGTCTGTCCGGATATCAGTGAGCGAGGTCATGCGATGAGCTTGACAAGTGACGTATAACTCACCTGTGTGAATCATCTTTGCATCGCGGTGGAGACAGTCGAGGGCTTGCAACAAGTGAATAAGGACGACTTTGAGCTGTGATTCGGAAAACCTTTTCAATGGCATGGTCCTGCGAAAGGTATCAAGGCTTATTCCGAGCGGCTCGTGTATTAGGCAGAGGTGCTCGCCCTCGAGTCCTTGTATTTTGAAGTCGTCGTACAAATCCCGGATGAAGAGTGCACCGATATTTTCTGTGGTAATCGGAGCTAGGTGTTTGTAGGCTGCGAGCTCTCTTGCGGAGGATGCGCAGTCTTTCTCGCAGATCTTCATCGTAACGTATTTGTGGGCGCTGCGGACAAGGTTAGCGTATACTAATGGCGATCGCAGCATCGCGTAGCCGGCTACATACTGTAGATCACGACCCAGCCATACAGTAGATCGAGTACCACAGCCCAGTTTGCCGATAATTTGGTATTGCGCTTTGAACGTCTCTCCGATTCTCGCTGGGTAGAATGCTTGCGGGCTGTACCAAGTCCACTTCTCCTCATCATGTTTCTTGGTGTGATCGAGAGCTGGGAAGCCGCTCGTTGGGAACCTTCGTGGCGCTGAGATCGGTCGACTGGACAGTCTCCTGATCCATATTGTCGACATTGCCGATGCTTGTGAGGCGCATTTACTTTGACGGTGCATTTGTTGTGATGGGAAGCGAGGGTAGGGTGCAGCTCTGAAGCTGAGTGGCACAGGGTGGGTGGTTGGTTGATCGACCACGCCAAGGCCGGATACAGATGTGTACACATTACACCTCTCTCGATGGCAATAGTGTCGGCAACCCTCACTGTCATCTAATATACCCGCACGATTCACGATCACATCCAGCGAGAGACGATGCTTTTTCTAACACTTACCGACATCTTAATAATATTATCCTTGACAATACCATCGATGTGCGCAAACGTGTCGCATTGCAGCAAGAGTGATGGTACAGATTGACTATCCGCTCGAGCATCTTCTGCTAGGTTACACCAAAAGACGGCAAGTGAATCAAGACTCGGCCAAAGTCTACTGAATTGGCGCATACACCAAAGCCAACTGATCAATCTCATCGCCCGCCTGACCCATGAAACCCACAACGGCGAACCCATCATCGGCAGTATAGGTGACGCAGCTGCTGGTGCGAGTTCCCGCCTCCAGAGTCTTTCCAGTGCTAGTAGTGGCTTGAATGTAGAAGATCCTGGTTCGGCTGTTGTACTGAGCGCTGCAAAGCTCGGTCTCGACCCAATGCTCACCGGAAGCCAAGGTCAGCGAGGTGGAAGTGCCGCCTGTACCACCATAAGAGAAATTGGAGCCGTCCGAGAGCGCGATACCGACGGAGTCAAGACGCTCGGCGCCGCTGAAAGTGATGGTTGAGGCTACGGGGGATGCGGGCAGGGTCGGTAGCCCAGAGAACCAGGTGCCGTGAGGACCTCCCCAGAATGGACTCTGTCGGAAAGTGGGCGAGACCGACCAGGAGAAGCTGGTGAGGATTGGGTTGTGGTCTGAGAGAATGGTACCCTCGTGTTCCGGGTTCGTGTTGAGGAAGTTGTTTCCGTCGTAAGTGAAGCTGGAGGCTGCCAGGGAGAGGATGCGAGAGCCGCGGTAAAGGATCTTGTCGACGATCTCGCACTCGTTGTTCAGCGCAGGGTTATCACAGAGAAGGGCATCTGCGCCAGCTGTAGGGTTCACGCCTCCCTGGTGCAGCTGGACCCAAGGATCGTCGAGGCCCGCCTGGGATCGCAGGGCGGTGCGGAGAGCCGTGTCGGCGGAGCGAGTGTATCGGGTGTTGGTGTCGCCCAAGACGATGACCGTATTGCCCGTAGACCAGGTGTCGATGTAGTCGGCGACTTGTTGCAGGTTAGCATTGCGTGCGACGTGATCCTGGATTGTATTAGCGAACATCACTTTGGCCAGCATCGTAGCGAAGAAAATGCTTACGGCGTCTTCGTCACTATGTAGCATAGATCTATTAGCTGATCGCAATTGCAAGTCTGTATTCACGACACTCACCCAGCGTCGGCATGGACATTGAAAACATCAATGTAGACGCCCTCAGAAGGGTTCCATCGCATGAAAGTAAACCCCTTGGGAGTCAAGCAGTCAGCCCCAGAAGCGTCAGAGCATGTCGCCCACTTGACACGTTCAAAGTTGATCCAGCCGTAGTTGGAGAGCGTGTTCAAGCCGCTGCCAAAAGGCACGCCCCCAGAAGTGGCAGTTCGCTCGGGGTGGTCGTCGGTCTCGTAGATTGCGGCATGGTAGTTGAAGTCCTCCTGCACATGGATGAGGTCGTAGCCGAGTTGTGCAAATTTGCTGCCGATCTGCCTGGAATTGTCGGTTTTGTCGCCAGGTATATCGTTGCCCTGCAGGATCTGAGGGAGACCAGCTACGTTGTATGATAGCGCAGTGAATTTGCCATTCGTCGGCGCGCTGAGAGCGATATCTGCCGCGAATGCGACCGCCAGAAAGATGTTCTTCATGTTCTTCATGTCGTTGCTTGTGAGGAAAAGTTGACTTCGTAGCACTTTTCATCGACGCGACGGCTTCCTTTTGAGCTCGATCATGCTCGCTTGTATAGTTCGTCCTTTCCGGGACAAGACTGATTAGATTGAGTAGCTGCAGTCCGACGTCGAGGTTATATTTAGCGTGCATCTACCAAGCGTGCTAATATGGAGAGCATCGGTCGCGCGTTCCTCCAATGAATACGCTTTTGCGTCACAACGTGGTAGACCACCTCGCTTAGCCATCGAGACCAATGATAGATATGTCTCGATGCATACCATCGTACCTTCACTCTTCATCAATGTCTTCACCACGTGCTCAATGGACGCGTTGGTTGTCGTGCTCCTTGACGCGTCTCAGTTAACGTGGCTGCCACACACACACGGATAAAGGCGTCGACAATAGAACCCCGTTCTTATCGCATAACTACCGCTTCTAGTCGGACATGCTTGTCGATGCCATCACTTCTTGTGATGGTGTGAGTGTTGCAGATGGTTCTGTGCTGTAAAAGACACAATAGTGCATACTCGTTCAGCAGGAAACGTGGCGCCATCGCCCAAGCCACGAGATGGCAAGAAGAGAGACCGCCACATCAATGAAGCACTTAGCAGATGGTCCTGTTGAAGGTCAAAGTCGAGGTTCAGCCGACAGAGCCCAATGAAGGAGTGTTGGAAGAGAAGAAAGGTGAAGAACACTCGGAAGACGTCGCCCGCGGACTCCGAATCAACGCGCGTCGCCCAATTCGGCAAGCGAGCAGCGAGCAGCGAACCAGCACAACGACGACACCTAGGGTTAGGGCTCACGCCCTCCGACTACATCTCAATAGGATCCATAGAAGCAAGATGAAGGTTTGCGGAAGTCTCTGACTAGGCACAGGTATAAGAACAAGGACTCCGTTCCGGGGTGTAGGAAAAGACACAACCTATCCAAAATCCAATCCATCCAATTCCACCACTGTCTCCGCAACAATGTCCACCTCCAAAGCCATCCTCGCCTCAGCAACCATCGCCCCTGAAGTCTTCGCCTTGAGACCAGACTACCGCGCCCTGCTGATAACCATCGACAATCTCGTTCCTAGTCCATCGGATAGCATCAGCGAATCTCTACTCGTCGAAGCCGAGACCGGCGCTCGCGAACGCCTTAGCAAATCCCCAGTCAACGACCTCCCACACATCGCCGCCTGGCGCGAAGCCTACAAAGCCTTCGGTGCCAAACCGAACAAGACCCGCAATAGTCTCGAAGCTCTGACTCGCCGGGTCGAAGCTGGTGGACTGCCACGGGTGAACCGCTTGACCGACATTTATAATGCGATCTGTGTTAAGCATCAGATCCCACTTGGTGGTGAGGATCTGGATAAGTATGAGGGCTCGCCACGGTTGGTGAGGTCGAATGGGAAGGAGCCTTTCGAGGCGAATTCGAAGGGGGAGAAAGTCGTCGAGTACGCGGACGTTGGGGAGGTTGTTTGGTGCGACGATGCGGGTGTCACTTGTCGGAGGTGGAATTGGAGACAGGGGCCGAGGACAGCCTTGAGCGATGACACGAAGAGGGTGTTGTTCATTCTGGATATTCTGGATCCGATGACTGATGAGGAAGTTCGGGCTGCTGGGGAGGAATTGGTGGAGGTGCTGAGGAAGACTGCACCGGAGATCGTTGCTGAGGAAAGGATGCTGAGGAAAGGATGAGGTATCAAGCTTTCTATATTTTCATGTCATACTTCGTTAGGTAGCGATTATAAGACGGACTCTTTGCCAGCCCACTTGGCGGGCCAGATGCCTTCGACCTCCTCAAGCAGCCACTTGGCGATGATGGCGTTCACTTCGGCGGGCTTCTCTTCCGCCACGAAGTGGGAAGCGTCAACCTTGGCTTCCTTCAAGTTCTTGCACTGTCGGCGCATGTTCGCCATGATCTTCGGGTTGTCGGCGGTAGCGCAGGTGGTGTCGTACGTGGCGTGAATCTGTTGAAACTTGTCAGTGGGAACTGTGTAGACTGCCGCAGCTGGGACAGCAGAGAAATTGATGTAACTCACAAATAGCACTGGGAATTCAAGGTTGCCATCGTTCTTTCTGTTCTTCAGAGTGTAAGCGCGGTTGCGGTCGTGGTTGGAGTACCAAGCATCGGCAGCCCAGAAACCGGTCTTCTCCATCGCAGCGACGAATTCGTTGAAAGTGTCCTCCGAGTCGTAGACGGTGTACTCGAGCGGAATGTGCCTGTATTTGGGGTCCGGCTTCTCAGCGCCACCCATCCAGCCGCCGTCTTTCAGGACGTGAGCCAATGCACCGGGCTTTCCGACACTCTCGGGGTTGCCCTTGACGCGCGAAGCACGCAAAAAGGCCGGGATGTCGGCGTCGAAGAAGGCGGACGCCTTTTCGAAGTCGGTTTCGTAGAACTTCTGGTAAGACCACTGGCCGTATGGGTACTCGTCCTCGGGGTAAATATTGCGGTCAACAGTCTTGAGAATCTCCTCCAGACCGAGCTCAATCAAGCCGTAGGGAACGCAAAGACCAGCTGCCGCGATGCAGTGTTCCGGGTAGCACGCCGTGAATGTCCAAAGAGAGCCGCATCCCCAGTCATGGGCTGTACTCGTTAGATACATGGCAAGTGAGGGGAACGAGGTGGAAGACCTACCGACCCAGACAGCCTTGTCACGGCCTGTGTCCTTCAGCAGCGCGAGCATGCCGATGTTGATCTGTTCCTGCGCATAGTCTTCGGTGACTTTGCGGGCTGTAGATCTACCGTATCCTTGTCGATTGATTTAGTTACGACGTCTCGAAGAGAAGGATCCTGAACGGTCTGTCTACACACCAGGCATATCAGGGGCAACACATCGGAAGCCCATGGAAGAGAAAGCATCCATCTGTGGTTTCCATAGTTTTCCGATGGCTGGCCAACCGTGGACGAAGATCAAAAGAGGCCCATCAGTAGGGCCGGAGGCATGGTAAAAGATCTTCTTGTCGTCGGCGTAGGTGACTTCGTGATCTTCGAGAGGCGCCATCTTTGTGGGGTCGAAGTTGAGATTGGTATTGGTGTTTGTCTTTTGTGTTGTGGTATGTATACGCGGGGAACGATTAGAAGTGTAGTGTCTTACCTCGGAGACTTGGACTTCAGGGAAGGGTGTAGGTAGGTTTGGAGATGCTTTATAATAATGTCGATCACCTACGGCCGTACAATCCATGGCCAGCTGGCTGCTCACGGAGCTCCACATGCGTCTTGGCAGAGGGGAGATGTGATGTTGAAGATAAGAGGGCTCTACAGTATGTAAGCAGGCCATGGCTGTTCTTTTTCTAGGCACAATAACTAAAAGCGGATAAGCAACACCTCCAGTGCTTCTGGCCCTAGTACATGTACTCATACACGCCTCTCACATGTGTTATGTTTCGCGGATCCTTCCGCGGACGTGATGAGCGGACCGCGGTTCCACCAAAACGCCACAAAACATAGACGCAGCGTGCCGAAGGGTGTGGATATCTCGACACCGACTTCACAAACATCGCCCTTGCTCCTCTTGCTGTCTTGCTTGCACGACTTTGATGGCCACGAGGCGGGCGACACTCGTTTCTCGATGAGACATGGATCCAGGTAAGAGAAGAAGGTAGGTCCAAGCTGTCACGCAGAGTCTGCTCCCCAGTATCGAGTTCGCCCAAGGGATGCCACGAATGCTTCAACTCGCGTCTGACCGCATGTCGACGCGTTTGTACACTGGCTCACAACCGTCTCCGTTTGGCGTCATGTTTCCTATTTTCTGTTGTTCTCTGTTTGTTTGCAGCGGCTATTTGACTTTTGGTGGGCTCCTTCCGGTCCCAAATATCCAGGAAGCTGCAACCGCGACCCGTGTGACGACACGATATACGATAAGCCTGCCGTTCCTCGACTTCCAATCTCGCTACCAACTTTCTTTCAACTTTTCCCTTCCTCTCCCAGCACTAGTACTGCCTTTCAGCAGTACGTCCATTCGTTGACCCTTCCGCATCTCTCTTGGCCATCACCTCGACCAGCACCCACACCATGTTGCTCCCCATCCTCTTCGGCTTTCTGCTAGGCCTCGTCTCCGCCATTCCGACCATCTCCACCAAAGGCTCCAAGTTCTTCACCAGCGATGGTAACCAGTTCTTTCTCAAGGGTATGCTATTCTGACCCTTCCCACTTTTCATCGCAATTCGCTAAACTACATGTACACCACAGGCGTTGCTTACCAGCTCCTGCCTGAGGACCCACTCATCGACAACACCCAATGCACGCTCGACGCAAACTTGATGAAGACCCTCGGTGCCAACTCTATCCGCGTGTACCACGTTGATCCTCTGGCCGAGCACGACGACTGCATGAAGACTTTCGCCGACGCTGGCATCTACATCTGGCTTGACTTGGACACTTTCAACTCCTACATCCAAGGACCGGGAATGTCCGCGCCTCAATGGAACGAGACTCAGTATGAGGCTTACCAGAAAGTCATGGACGCCTTCCACAATTACGACAATCTTGGCGGATTTTTTGTCGGAAACGAGGTTCTGACCTCGCCAGACACCGATGTTGCTGCGCCATATGTCAAAGCTGCTGCTCGCGACATGAAAGCGTACCGCGATGGTGAGTGGCGAACATCTAAAATTGCTTCAACAACAAGACTGACAATCTACAGAAAAGGACTATCGCAATATCCCGGTCGGCTACACTGCGGCAGATGTCGCCACTCTTCGCCCTATGCTCCAAAACTACCTCGCTTGTGGCGAAGACACTTCGGAAGCCGTCGACTTCTACGGTCTCAATGCTTACGAATGGTAAGTCGCAGCTGCAGCAGTCTGTTCTCCGCACTCGCATCACTGCTAACATCAAACAGGTGTGGCGAAGCAACATACGACACATCAGGATACGTCTTTCTCCAGATGAACGCATCGGACTACAACATCCCAATCTTTTTCTCCGAGACCGGCTGCATTGTTGAGCCGCCACGAACCTTCGACGACCAAGCAGCAATCTTCGGCGAGAAGATGGTCGACACCTGGTCCGGCGCCATCATCTACGAATGGATACAGGAAACGAACATGTACGGGCTCGTCACTTACGACCTCGAAGGCGGCACTGCGACAGCTGCGGGCGACGACGCACAATTTGGTCGCAGCGGCACACCAAAGCCCATCAGCCCGGACTTTGAGAATCTCAGCAAACACTGGGCCACGCTATCTCCAACTGGCATCCGTGCGGACGATTACAAGCCTTCGCTCACTCCGCCGCCATGCCCAGACTTTACCAGTGGCGCTTGGGCAGTCTCGCCCGACGCACCGCTGCCGACAATTGGCAACAAGGCCGTGTCGGATTCCGAGTCGTCGAGCGGTTCCGCATCCGTTACCTCGACTGCTACGAGCACTGCTAGCAGCAAGGCTCAACCGGAAGAGAGTGGTGATGCTACTGCTGCTGCTGCTGAGAGCAGCCCGACTGCTAGCGGCAGTGGCGAGGCTAGCCCATCCAGTGGTGCGTCTTCAGGCGCCGGGTCGTTCGCCGGACCGTTGCTCGGACTCACGAGCTGTGTCTGGACGGCTGCTGCGCTTTGTGGTATGGTAGGCTTCATGCTCGCCTTGTAAGTGCAATCATTGCAATGAGTGGAAATGCGTGAGCAGATTTTTTGGGAGATTGTTGCCGCGAACACGCGAAGAAAATTGGAAGAGTAAATACGAAGACGATGCCGCATACGAAAGAAGACAAGTGCACACTCTTCGCTGAATCTAGCCTCTCCTCCCCACATCCTAAACCCAGCCTCCTCCTCCTTCCCATCATTGACGGCGCCCAGATACCCGCCGCACACTTCAGCAATTGCTCGTGGAATGGAATCTCGAAGCTGAAAACTCGCTTCACATCCCTTCTGACTACTTCCAGAGAGCGAACCATTTCTGCCCACTGCCCATCTGGACCTGAATCAGTGTGTGTTTGCAGGGCCTCTAGTTGAAGGGTCGGTATGCTTACTTTCGTAGTGCCGACAGAGTTGAAGGGTCGCTTTCTTCACGGGCCGGCATTGCCACTTGGGCCGACATTTGCACCTGGTGGATGACCGAGACGTTGCGGACGCGTCCAATGGAGTTGGATCGCTGCCATGATGATCATGATCAGGGCCGTGATGAGGGCGATTGGATCGAAGCTGAGTGGCATTGAAAACATGGTGTTTGGTTGGTGGATTGGTGGTTTGATTGGTGACTTTGGGCTTCTTTCTGATGTTGGAGGACTGTGAAAGAACGAAGTACGGTTTTGGCTGGGGAATGCTTCCATTTTTGTGTCTTGCTTCTATGGGAAGAGTATGCCTAGAAGTGTGATGGGTTGGGGGGGTTATGGAGTGGCAAGCTCAGAGAACGGTGGAGTCGCAGAGTGCGGGAGTTGTGGAGTGGTAAACCCAAAGAGCATTCGTATTGCAGAGTAAGGGAGTTGGGGAGTTGGGGAGTAAGAGGGCGAGGAAGTGGGTAGTTTGGAGGATTGGGTGAGTTGCAGCGCTAAAGAGTAAAGAGCAGGTGAGTGAGGATGTGGGAAAGTGAGGGAGTAGGAGGCTTTAAGGAATGGGCGAGTGAGAGAGTCGGCGAGTGAAGGAGTAGATATTGAATACGGGGAGGAGTCGGAGAGAGACTAGTAACGCGCATGCAGGGGAGAAAACCTAGACTGACGTATTAGGTGACAACGGAACATTGGCTATCATTGGGCCATCGAGTGTGGCAGAGAAACGGCACTACAGGTATTTCATCGTGGCCACAGCGATTCTGCGTTGTTGCATCAGTGGCTGGTGGCGATTGCCGAGCGGACGGCTGGCAAGTTGTGAAGCTGACAAGTGGGCGAGCTGTGGAGTTGGCGAGTTGAGGAGTTGGGGGATGATCGACTGACATGCAGAATAGAAACACTGTTGATCATGCGTATATTTGTGCTGTAGTGTCGTTCGTGGTCACACAGAGTCAAACTCGCCTCTCATGACTCCGTAACCCTAGAACCCTGCACTGCACCCAGCCTCAACGCCACCATTAATCGGCTGCAGCACGCTGTCAGCTAGCTGAGAGTTACTCACGTCCGGTTTCGATCCAGAGAGACAACATCCTGCATCGGATACGCCAAAGAGAACCATGCCATCCACCGAAGAGGTGTTTGTCTGTTCCTGTCTCAATGAGCTCAAAACTATGGAAGACGTTGACAGGCACGAAAAGGATTGGTTGAAGCTCGGCCACCACAAGCAATGTCCATTCCCAGATTGCGGAAAAGTCTCACCACAAGTCTCCAACGCCAAACGACACTGGAAAATCCATTTGCCAGCCGAGATGCGTACATACTACTGTCAAAGATGTTCGGCGGGTTACGCGAAGCAACAAGATCTGCGGAAGCATGAAGACGCAGAAACTTGTTTTTACAACCGCAAAAGGTGTCGAACCGATGCCGAAGGGCCATCAACCACCCGACAAAACGACAGAGCTGTCGCTAATGAAGCCCTCGAGGCGCGGATCCGTGAGCTTGAAGGCCAGCAGGTCTACCAGGAATTACAGCGTGCTCTGGCCGACCGCGACCTCGCGCTTCGAGAGAGCGAAGACTTGAAGAAACGTTTGGGTGTTCTTACCAAATTTATTGCCCATATCGAAATGGACCAGACCGGACTGATGCAGACGACTGGCGCTGCAGCAGAGGTGCCAAACACTACCACCCAAGAAGCAGTCGACGAGCCTCACACCAGTCTGCCCTCCACCAGGTACATGGAATCCTTTTTGCCGAGCCCGTCAACGTTCTACTCTGATTGGTTTGGCCGGTCTGCTGACAAGTCACCGAATCCACCGACTTCATAACCTTCCGTCGTTGATGATGGGCAGAAATATCCGACAGGAACAAGACCGTAACAAAGCAGCTAAAGGAGCAGGTAGCGCTCAGGACAAGAGGAGCAAGCGACCAGGTCAGGATCGTCCTCGCG
>Ga0265798_10004542_pt1 | contig 19040 bp, 11 predicted proteins | sample P3T30metagenome_FD_192430 | JGI IMG/M metagenome (GOLD analysis project Ga0265798, IMG submission 192430) | Plant litter microbial communities from East Loma Ridge, Irvine, California - P3 T30 | ecosystem: Environmental > Terrestrial > Plant litter > Unclassified | place: USA: California... | reverse complement strand
TTGACGCGCTCGTGCATGCGCACCACGCGCCCGATCATCTTCTCGGCAGCCGACGCCGGGCCGTACACTGTCATCATCGCCGCAAAGCCGGTGCGCCGCAGGCGCTTACCGGGATCCTGCTGGAAGCTGCTGTGATCCCACACGCCCGAACGCACCGACGGTTCGGCCAGTTCCAGCAGCACCGCCACCACCCCGCCCACGAACAGCGCCACCGGGTTGGCGAATACCTGCCACGAGACGCCGTGCGCCGGCGTCAGCGCCGGTTCGCCCACGGGCTGGCTGAAGTCGAATTCCATGCCAGCGGGAGGCTGCATCAATTCCTGGATCGTACCCAGCATCGTTCTCTCCATAAAAATGACCGCTTCGTCATGACCTCGTCACAAGCGCTTCCTATGATGCCCTCAAATTTTCGTTTCATGATTCTTTTGAAGGGCTTCACATGCAACAGGCCATCGCGCTGCGCCGCCGCCCCCTCGCCGTCGCCATCGGCGCCGTCCTCGCCCTGTCCGCCTGCGGCGGCTCGGACCACCACGACGATGCCGACACGGTCCTCGTGATCCCGCCGGCGCCGGCCGACCAGGGCGCCGCCGACACGGCGCCCGTGCCGGCCGTCACGGCCTTCGTCGATACCGTCGCCACCAACCAGCGCGGCGACGCCCGCTACGCGACCCTGGCCACCAATGCCGGCGTGCGCGTGCTGGGTGGCATGCTCGACATCTGGAAGCCCGTGACCGAGATCGTCGACGCCGGCGTGACCGCGCCCGCCGTCGACGGCTTCCCGGCGATCGCCGCCTCGACCTGGACCGGCGTGCCCAACGACGGGACCAATGGCGGCACGGTCGTCAACGCGCAGGTGCACAACGCCAACATCGACTACGTGGTCAAGGCCACCGCCAGCCGCACCCCGGAGCAGACGCTGCTGGCCTACCTGGACGACCGCCGCGGCAAGGGCTACAGCACGGCCAGCGGCATGGGCCCGTTGACCACCGCCTGGCGCACGGCGGCGCGCCAGACCACCACCATCAACGACATGCCGCAGGACGCCGTGACCGTCAAATACGAAGATGGCGGCAACAACAACGGCGTCGGCGGCGACGCCAATGCCGAATTCGGCAAGGTCATTGACCTGGTCAACGCGATGGGCGGCAACGGTTCGACCGAGCCGGCCAAGCGCTTCTACAAGTATGCCCGTCCGTACCGCTGGAGCAGCGCCGTGCAGGTGGTGCCGCAGCTGGAACCGGCCAAGAGCACGACCCCGAATACCGACGGCGGCTTCACCAGCGGCCACTCGGCCGAGGCGACCCGCAATGCGATCGGCATGGCGTACGTGGTGCCGGAGCGCTACCAGGAGCTGGTCGGGCGCGGCCTGGAGCTGGGCGAAAGCCGCATCTTCGCCGGCATGCACTCGCCACTGGACGTGATCAGCGGCCGCGTGCAGGCGCAGGCCGTGGCCGCCGCCAACCTGATCGCCGCCGGCGCCACCACCCGCGCCGCCGCCCGCGAACAGGCCCAGTCGACGCTGATGAAAGCGACCAACACCACGGCGAGCACGTTCGCGAATTATGCTGCATCGGGCACGCCGGCCAACGACCGCTTCGCCGACTACGCTTCCAGCCGCGCCAACTACCTGCGCCGCATGACCTACGGCCTGCCGCAGATCGGCTCGGCCACCGCGCCGGCCCTGGTGCCGAAAGGGGCCGAAGTGCTGCTCGAGACGCGCCTGCCTTATCTGAGCGAGGCGCAACGGCGCGTGGTGCTGAAAACCACCGCGATCGCTTCCGGCTATCCGGTGCTGGACGACCCTGAAGGCTGGGGCCGCATGAACCTGTTCGCCGCGGCCGAGGGCTTCGCCGTCTTCACGGGCAATGTGGTGATCAATATGGATGCGGGCAAGGGCGGCTTCAACGCCGTCGACCGCTGGCGCAACGACATTACCGGCAGCGGCAAACTGGTGAAACAGGGATCGGGCGTCCTGAAGCTGGGTGGACGCAATATGTGGAGCGGCGGCGCCCAGGTCGAAGGCGGCACGCTCGAAGCGCTGTCGATGACGGCCTTCGGCACCGGCGACGTGTATGTCGCCGGCGGCGCCACCGTGGTCAACAACACGGCCGGCACGCTGGCGCTGGCCAAGCAGTACACCCAGCTGACCGGCGCTACGCTGGAAATGCGTCTCGGCGCCGTTACCCACGGCCACCTGAGCGCTGCCGGCGCGATCACCATCGGTGGCGGCACGCTGCGGATCGTGTTCCAGAACGGCTACAAGCCGGCCGCCGGCACGACCCTGACCGTGATCACCGCGGGCAGCCTGAAGGGCAAGTTCGAGACCATCAGCATCGACGGCTTCAAGGTCACGCCGACCTATACCGAGACCGGACTCAAGCTGGTGCTGGGCGCTTGACCGATTTCTGAACGACGATGGTAAAAGGGCCGGAAGCGATTCCGGCCCTTGTTGTTTGTGGCTTACTCGTCGAAGTCTTCGGCCAGGTTCTTCCAGCCGCGGCTCTTGGCGAAAGCAGCAAACTCCTCGGGCGCTTCGAGCACGATCAGGCGGCTCTCTTGCAGCCCGGGATCGCTGTGGCTGAAGTCAGGCCCCTTGTAGCCGACCGCACGCAGGCGCTCGATGATCTGGCGTACCAGGACGGTGTCCTTGTAGGCGCCCGGCTCGAGCTTGGCCGCGAAGTTTACGTACACATCAATAATCCCGTAACCCTCGTCGAAGATCGTGATGCTCTTGATGTCGAGGGTACGGCCGTTGCCGTCCTTGGCCTGGAAGGCGCCGGACAGTTCAATATCGGAATCGGTAGTCATGAAGTGAAGCATATCACCGCGCGGAGCGCTGCGCCGCTACTCACCGGACCGGCCGCTGCACGCGTACGCGGATCACTCGTCCTCGGCGGGCTGCTCGGTGACCAGGTTGCGCAGCACATCGGCGTTGCGCTGCGCCTGGCGCGCCTGGGTGCTGAACTCGACCGACACCTTGACATTCTTGACCTGCAGCGCCTCGTCCGCCATGCCACGCAGCAGCATTTCACGCTCCCTGAGCGCACGTATCGCCGACCAGATCGCGTCTTCGACCAGCTCGCCCTGCAGCGCGACCAGGTTGCGCTCGGTATACGCGTGGCCGGTGTGGCAGCGAAACCGCCTCGGTTGCCGATCCTTCAGCTCCCACAGCGCCCCATGGCATTCCGGGCAGGTAAAAGTCGATGGCCTGGCGAGCAGTTCAAGGCTCTGCATATCCACTCCTTCCACGGCGAACCTGTTTTCCAGTTCCACCCATTCGGGCACGTCCCCGGCGTCCGGCACGGCCCTGGCGCCTTGTGCATTGGTGTCGGCCAGCCGCACCAGGGCCGGCGCGATCTCTTCGAGCTTGAGCACCTGGTCAACCGCCACGTTCTCGAGCGCGCTGGCAGGCATGTCCGGCACCAGCGCTTCGGCCGGGTCCTGCACCACGGCGTTGCCGCCGCAATCCTTGATGGCGCGCAGGCCGGCCGTGCCATCGTCGAGCCCCCCGGTCAGGATGACGCCAATGGCACGCTGGCCGAACGCGGCGGCGGCCGACCGGAACAGGGGATCGATGGCGGGACGGGTGTGGTTTTCCTTGGCGGTACGCGCCAGCACGACCCTGCATTCGGCGCCCCGCCGTTCGAGCGTCAGGTGCAGGTCGGGGGCCGCGACCAGGATCCGGCCCGCCTCTACCAGGTCGCCATGGCGCGCCTGCCGTACCGGCAGGATCGAGGTGCGCGCCAGCAGCGAGGGGAGGATGCTGTCGTGCGCGCCGATATGCATGACGATCAGGACCGCCGGCGTGAAGCCGGACGGCAGACCGGCGACCAGCAGCCGCAGCGCTTCCATTCCGCCGGCGGAAGCACCGATCACGACGATGTCACGGGCTGGAATCGGTGGCTTTTTCATGGAGCTGACGATGACGCATTGTTCCACTGAAGTCGGTGCGCTGGCGCACCGCCGCGCACGGTCGGCAACACGGCCTCGGTCGAGGGCGCCGGCATGCCAGTGTCCTGAAATTCTTCAACGAACTTCTGATTCAGGACACTATCTCATCCATCAGAATACATCAGTGCTTCCCTAGCGCCTCTCATCCTCGCACAGCGAGCGGATGGTCTCGCACAGCACCTCCACCGGGACCGGTTTGGTCAGCCAGGCGGAAAATCCGGCGCCCGCGGCATCCATCCGGTGCCGCTGTTGCCCGACGCCGCTGGCGGCGATCACCGGCACCTGCCGCAGCTCGGGCACGGCGCGCACGGATCGGATGAACTCGTAACCGTCCATATCGGGCATGGAAATATCCGTGATCACCGCATCGAACCGTTGCTGCGTCAGCAGCTCCAGCCCCTGGCGCGCCGTCGACGCGACCTCGACCTCCGCACCCTCGAGTTCAAGCAGCAGCTTGATCACCGACGCGGTATCCTCGGAATCGTCGACCAGCAGCAGACGCCGCCCGGCGATGCCCGCCGCGGCGCCGACGGCGCCGTCCGGGCCATGCGCAGCGTCGGCGGTGAACGACAAGGGCAGACGCAGGGTGAAGGTGGCGCCCTGCCCGACGCCGGGGGAACTGACACCCACGCTGCCACCATGCAACTCCGTGATCTGGCGCACCAGCGCCAGGCCGATGCCCAGGCCCGTCTTGTTGCGCACCGCCGTGGCGGTACCCTGGCCGTACATGTCGAACACCTGCGGCAGGACGTCGGCCGAAATCCCGGCCCCGTTGTCGATCACTTCGAAGCGCGCCTGGCCGTCTTCGATGTCCACCGTCGCACGCACCAGCCCACCCGAAGGCGTGAACTTGATCGCGTTGCTCAGCAGGTTGAGGATGACCTGTTCGATGCGCACCGGGTCCACCGCGACCAGCACCGGCTGGCTGTACGGGACGAATTCGAGCCGCAGGTTGTCCACGGCCGGATCGCTGCGCATCGCGTCGATCAGCCTGGCCGTGACGGCGACCAGGTCGACTTCCTGGATCGCCAGCGCCAGCTTGCCGGTGGCGATGCGCGAAATGTCCATCAGGTCTTCGATGATCTTGGCCTGGGCCGAGACCGAATCGCGGATGATCGACGCCGAGCGCAGCGCCGGCGCCGACTCGCGCACCGCGGGCAGGCGCGCCAGCAGCTCGGCATTGATGTAGATGATATTCAGGGGGTGCCGCAGCTCGTGCGACATGACGGCCAGGAACTCGTCCTTCATTGCATTGGCCGACTCGGCGTGCGAGCGCGTGGTCTGTTCATGCGACAGCGCCACCTCGCGCTGGGTGTCGCGGCGCATGCGCGAGGTCTGGTCGCGCGTGATCTTGGCGTAGCCTTCGAAGTCGCAGTTGTGCAGCAGGGTGGTGACGCCGATGCAGTAGAAGCGGCTGCCATCCTTGCGCACATACCAGCGCTCGTCTTCCGCGCGGCCATTCGCGCGCACGCCGCGCCGCTCGTTCTCGGGCACGCCGGCTGCCTGGTCCTCGGGCAGGTACAGGCGGTCCAGGCTGGAGCCCAGCATGTCCTGCTCGGTATATCCGAAGTTGCGCTCGGCGCCCTTGTTCCAGGCGGTCACCAGACCTTGCTTGTCGGTGGTGATGATCGCGTAATCGTCGGTGCTGTCGGCCACCAGGCGCATCCATTCCTCGCCGATGCGGGCCTTGGCTTCCGCGTCGCGCCGGCGGCTGATGTCGGTGAAGGTCATGACGGCGCCTTCGATCTTGTCCTCAGTGGTGCGATAAGGCAATAGACGCATGAGGTAGTAGCGTCCATCGTTCCTGCGCAACTCGCGTTCGACCGGATGCAGGGTTTCGAATGTCGACGAGACATCGTCGGCGAGCTGGCTATATTCCAGCCGGTGCGTCAGGTCGAGCAGGGAGCGGCCGATGTCGGTCGCGATGATCGAGAAGATGTCGGCGGCGCGCGGCGTGAAACGCTTGATGCACACGGCCCGGTCAACGAAGATGGTGGCGATGTCGGTCGAGGCGATCAGGTTGTTCAGGTCGTCGTTGGCCTTGCCGGTTTCCTCGACTTTGACCTTCAGCTCGTAGTTGACGGTGATCAGTTCTTCGTTCACCGACTGCAACTCTTCCTTGCTGGTTTCGAGCTCCTCGGTCGCCGAGCGCAGTTCTTCATTGATTGCCTGCAATTCTTCGTTGGAAGCGCGGTGTTCTTCGTTCGTCACCTCGGCGTGCTCGATGGTTTCCTGCAGCTTTTGCTTGTTGCGCTGCAGTTCGGCCTCGAGCTGGTTCAGGACCAGGTCCTTCGGTTCCACCGCGTTGGCCCCGGGCTGCGGATTCATGGTGCGCTCGATTTCCTCGAACAGGATCAGCACGAAGCCGGCTGCGGCGACATCGTCGTTGAAGGGCCGCACGATCATGTTGACGAAGTACGTGTTGTCAGCGCGCTTGATCATGACCTGGTGCGCTTCGACGCTGTTTCCTGTCTGCAGCGCCTGGTAGAGCGCCATGCGCAGCTCGAGCCGCAGTTCGGGCAACACCAGCGCCATCACGTTGCGCGATGGCTCCCCGCCGACATGGCGCAGGAAGCGCCCGGCCGTATCCGACATATGCACGATGTCGGAATCGCGATCGACGATCAGGCTGGGCGGCGCAAACTGAGAGAGCGCGCGCTGGTGCACCTCGCCATACGAAAACTGCGGGCGCAGCTGCGCGCCCACGTGTGCGTGCTCCAGCGGCCGGTGCAGCGGCGGACTGCCCAGCGTCGGCAGGTAGCGGGCCGAGCGGGACAAGGTGCGCGCCCGGTAGATCCGGTTCTTCTTGTCGAACGGGACAAACAGTTCCGAGGCTGCATCGGCCGACTCCGACGAGCCCAGGTACAGGAAACCGTCCGGATTCAGGGCTGCATGGAATTTTTCCAGCACGCGCAACTGCGCTTCCCGGTTCAGGTAGATCAGCACGTTACGGCACGAAATCATGTCGAGCCTGGAAAACGGCGGGTCGCGCAGCAGGTTGTGCGAGGCGAACAGGATGCGGTCGCGCACCGACTTGCGGATGCGGTAGCGGCCTTCTTCCTTGGTAAAGAAACGGCGCAGCCTGATCGACGATATATCTATCGAGATCGCGGCCGGGTAGGTTCCCGAACGGGCGACGGAAATGGCGTGTTCGTCGATGTCGGACGCGAACAGTTGCACCTCGGCCGCCTTGGGCAGGGTCGCGGCATGGTCGGCCAGCAGCATGGCGACCGAGTAAGCCTCCTGGCCGGTGGCGCAGGCGGCTATCCATACCCGGATCTGCTCGCCCGGCTTCTTGTTGCGGAATACTTCAGGGATGACTGTTTGTTCCACAGCCTCGAATGCATCGCGGTCGCGGAAGAAGCTCGTCACGCCGATCAGGAGGTCCTTGAGCAGCAACTGGAATTCGAGCGGTTCGCGCTTGAGCAGTTCGGCATACGCGGACAGCGATGTCACGCCCTTGACCAGCAGCCGGCGCTCGATCCGGCGCAGCATCGTGGCGCGCTTGTAATGCCGGAAGTCGTGACCGGTGTCGGCGCACAGCATGCCGATCACGTGTTGCAGCGCTTCCTCGTCGCGCGCATTGCCGCCGCCAGGGCCGCTCTCCTCGCCGGCGAGGTTGTCGGACTCGGGGTCGACAACCGGCAACTGCATCTCGCGCGCCGTGTTGCGCAGGTCGATCAGCTTGGCGGCCATGTCCAGGGCCGGCAGGACGAAATCGACCATCCCGGTGGCGATGGCCGCCAGCGGCATGCCGTGGTGATCGCAATCGGCCGGGTCCTGCGCCAGCGTTACCCCGCCGAGTTCCTTGATCCGGCCGATCCCGATCGCGCCGTCGGAGCCGGTCCCGGACAGGACCACGGCCACGGCGCAGCGCCCATGCGCCTCGGCCAGGGTACGGAAGAATATATTGATCGCAGTATGCTTCCCACGCGGCCGTTCGAGCGCGGAGACGTCGAGGTGGCCGTCATCCATCGACAGCTGCTGGTTCGGCGCAATCACATAGATATGGCCGGGCTCGATCGGGAGCCGTTCTCTCACCTGGTGCACAGGCATCTGCGTCGCCCGTTGCAGGATGCTGTCGGCCGAACTGTGATGCTCTGGCGACAGATGCAGGATCACGACGAAGGCCATCCCGTGCTGCGCAGGCATGGCGCCGAACAGGCGCAGCAGCGCTGGCAGGCCCCCGGCGGAGGCGCCGATACCGACCACCAAAAAATCGAGATCGCTACGGGCCGGCTTGTCGGTGCGCTCGCTGGCTACAGCAGTTGATGACTTGCCTTCGTTCATCGTATTCCAGCGCCCGGAGAAGTGATACCGCAGTCTAGCTCAGTCATATCGTTAAAGTAAGTTTTTGTCCATACAAGTCGCTCTTGAAACATTCTCACTGTATGCAAGTGCGGCAGGAACAGGCGCCAATGAGGCCAGTCGGCCAGCGCGTGAAGACGCCTCTGCGCGAGCGCGCGACATTGCCTCGGGCTAAACTTCCCATTGCAGCTTGACCGTGAGCGACCTGAGCCGTTCATCGGCCAGCGGCAGCTTGTCGTCCGTGATCCCGACCGACACCGTGCGCCCGACCCGCCACTGGTAGCGGTACAGCAGCGAGCGGTGGATCTGGCGGTCGTTCCACGCCTCGAGCTGGGTCACGCCATCGTCGCGCCGCGCGGCCCAGGTGTTCTGGGCCAGCAGGCGCAGCGAATCGCGCGGGCTGAAATGCAGCATCGCCAGCCAGCGCCAGGCAGTGTCCGAAAACGCCGGCTGGCCCAGCGTGCCCTGCACCCAGGCGCGGCTCACGTGGTGATCCAGCTCGAGCGACCAGCCGCGCCGTAAAGGAAAGCGCAAGCCCACGTCCAGGATCACGTTGCCGCCCGGCCCGACGCGGTCGGCGTCGAAGTCGAGCTGGCGCCCGAGTGCGGCTTCCAGCGCGATCTTCGAGATCCACGGCGCCGGCCTGGTCTCGACGCCAACATTCACCACCCGGGTATCGTGCAGGCGCGCGCCCGGTCCGGCGCGCTGGCGGTCGAAGCCGAGCTCGACCCACACGCCGGTCTGCAGCGGCGCCGCCATCCAGATGCCGGGCCGTAGCCGGCGTTCGACGGTTTCGCCGCCGCGCTGGCCGGTCACGTCGTCGGCCAGCGTGCGCATTTCGTGAAAGCCGAGGTAGGTCTCGAACTCGTACAGCGCCAATCCACCCGCGGCCTGCGGCCCGAGGATGCGGTTGAGCGAACCGCTGATGCGCGCAATGCCGGCCTGCGGCACGAAACCGTTGTCGTTGACGAAGCCGGGCGCAATGCTCTCCAGCTCCACCTCATGCCACCAGCGTTCGGTCTTGTGCAGGTATTTCCCCCACATATAGCCGCCCGAGCGTCCTTCCTGCTTCTCCGGTGCACCATCCGCGTCGACGCCGGCCGTGGTGCGCGATGCCATCGCCACCCCGGACAGCTGGTGCTGCACGCCGCCCCCGGTCGCGCCGCGCCACTGGGCGTCCAGCCCCAGCACGTCGTTGCCGCCGAAGCGGTGATCGGCGCGCTGCGAGGCAAACGCGCCCAGCAGCAGGCCGTCCTGATGCCAGCGTGCGCGCGCCAGGCTGGCCATCGTGGGCCGCGTCTGCACGTATTCCAGCGTCTCGTAGGGCCGCCCGCGCAGCACCAGGCCACCCGGCTCGTCGCGCAGGCTCATCGCGGTGGCGTCCATGTGCGCGCCGCGCCAGGTCGCGCGCAGGCCATATTCGGGGTCGTTCACCGTGCGCGAATAAAACGCCGGCAGCGGCAGGCCCAGCACGTCGGCGCTCTCCAGAAAGAAGCCACGTTTTTCCGGCAGGCTGAGCGCGACCTTGCTGGCGCCCTGCGACACCGGCTGGTCGATCTCGACCTGCGAGAAATCCGGGTTGATGGTGGCGTTGAACACCCAGTCGGCACGCGGGCGGGCATTGATTTCCAGGCCGAGTTCGGCCTGGCTGCCGCGCGTGCGCTGGCCAGGCGTCGCTGCGCGATCGCTGCGCACCGTCAATTCGGGCCGTAGCTCGAGGAAGCTGCGGTCGCGCACCACCGCCACGGTAGCGTCCATGCCTTCGATCTCCTGCAAGAAGCTCAGGTGGCTCAGTGCATCGATGCGGAACGGCGCCGTGATCAGCAGCGCGCCGTCGGCATGCGGAATGCTGCGCTCGACCATCACGCGCCAGTTGCGCCCGTCCGCATACGGAAAACGCAGATTCGACAGCGGCCAGCGTACTTCCATGCGGTAGCCGTCCGGCAGGATCGTCACTGCCGTCTCGACCGGAAAATCGGGGCCCAGGTCGGACTGGTCGTCATCGGCCCGGTGCATGCCGTCGCTCACCACCCCGAGGGTATTGATGCGCACGAACTGGGCCGCGCGGCCGTGGCCGGCCGGGTCGATCCAGATGCCGATGAAATCCTGGTCGAGGTCGACCTTGTCACGCCGCGCCAGTAGGCCCCGCCGCAGCCCGGGCGCCGGATCCCAGGCGCGGATGCCGAACACCAGCGCGCCATCGTCGACCAGCAACTGCACGCTGGTCCTCAAGGCCTCGTCGACCGGTGCGCCGTCGCGCGGCTGGTGCTTGTGAAAATCGTCGTACAGCGGCGCGCGCTGCCATGCAGCCTCATCCAATACGCCATCGATGCGCGGCGTGTCGGCGGTGGCGACGCGCAGCGCGCGCAGACCGGGGCGTTCGTCGGCCGCGTCGGCGGCGCCAGCGAACAACAGGCCGGCGAAAGCCAGGCTGCGGGAAATAAAATGGCGATCGGTCACGGTATGCGACAAGGCTTGGCGAAGGGGCGGAAAGTCTAGCATGCAGGTTGTTGGAAAGAAAACATAACAGGCACTTCATGCAAAATGCATGGCAACTGTGACCTTGCCATGAACGCAATTCACTTTCCGTGGCTATCGCGTCCTGATCTGACAACCTTTATTGTTTTCAATCGTCTCCACCCCCTGTCCGCATGGATATTTACGCTACCATCGAATGCAATCTGCATGGCATTCGTTGCCAGCCAGGTTTTGCCACTTTTTCAGGCGCGAGAAACGATGAGTGCGACGCAGCCTTCGCCGGACCCTTCCCTGCCCGAACCGGCAGGCGCGCTCTCGCTTGAGCTGCTGCTGCGTAATCTCCCTGGCGCCGTCTACCGCTGCCACAACGACGGCGACTGGACCTTCGAGTTCGTCAGTGCCGGCATCGAGAAGCTGACCGGCTATTCGCCGACGGCCTTTACCGCGCGCCCGGCCCTGGCGTTCGGCGACCTCATCGTGCCCGAAGACCGCGCCATGGTGCAGGCCGCGGTGACGGTGGCGCTGGCCCGGGGCAGCGCCTACCAGATCACCTACCGCATCCGCACCGCCCAGGGCGAGCTGCGCTGGATCTGCGAACAGGGCGCGCTCAATCTCGCGAGTGGCGCGCCAGGCATGCTGGAAGGCTTCCTGTCCGATTTCACGCGTCTCAAGCAGGCCGATCACCGGGTGCTGGAACAGGCCTCGTTTTTGCAGCGCGCGCGCGACGCCATCATTGCGCTCGACATGCAATCGTCGATCAGCTACTGGAACCAGGGTGCCGAACGCCTGTACGGCTGGAGCGCGCAGGAAGTACTGGGCAAGCGCTTCTGCGAGCTGCTGTGCGCCAGGCACGACGCTTACGACGCGGCGTTCACGCGCACCTTGCGCGAAGGCGAATGGACCGGCGAACTGGCCCATGTCCGGCGCGACGGTTCGACGGTCGATATCGATACCCGCTGGACCCTGATCGAGCCCGACGAAGCACTCGGCGCACACCAGAAGATCCTGGTGATCGGCACCGATATCAGCGCGCGCAAACTGGGCGAAGCGCGGATCTTCCGGCTCGCCTTCTTCGACCACCTGACCGACCTGCCCAACCGCGCCAACCTGCTCGACCATCTGCGCCGTGCCCTGCTCGGCAGCGCGCGCTCACGCAAGTGCGGGGCGCTGATGTTCTGCGACCTCGATAACTTCAAATACCTCAACGACAGCCAGGGCCACGCGGCCGGCGACATGCTGCTGCAGGCAGTGGCGCGCCGCCTCGAAGGCTGCGTGCGCGAAGCCGATATGGTGGCGCGCCTGGGCGGCGACGAATTCGTGGTGCTGATCCAGCCGGTCGAGGACACGCGCGAGGCGGCAGCCTGCCAGGCCGAGATCGTGGCCGCGAAGGTAGTAGCGGCGCTGGCCGCGCCGTTCCAGCTGGGCGAACTGGGTTATGCGGTGTCGGTCAGCGTCGGCGTGGTCACGCTGTGCGGCACCCATGACACGGTCGAATCGACGCTGCGCCAGGCCGATAGCGCGATGTACCAGGCCAAGGCGGCCGGCCGCAACACCTTTCGGTTCAACGACCCGGCAGTGCAGGCCGCGTGGTCGGCGCGCGCCAAACTCGAAGGCGGCTTGCGGCGCGCGCTGCAGCAGCACGAATTCGTGCTGCACTACCAGCCCCAGCTCGACCGCTCGGGACGCGTGATCGGCGCCGAGGCGCTGCTGCGCTGGCGCCTGCCGGATGGCCGGGTGCTCTACCCCGCCGAGTTCATCCGCGCCGCCGAAGAAAGCGGCATGATCGTCGAGATCGGCAAATGGACGCTGCGCACCGCCTGCGCCGAGCTGGCGCGCTGGCAGCGCCATCCCGATACTGCCGGGCTGACGATGTCGGTGAACGTCAGCGCGCGCCAGTTCACCGAGCCGGATTTCGTGGCCATGCTGCAGGGGATCTTCGAGCACAGCGGCGTGCAGCCGTGCGACCTGAAGCTCGAACTCAACGAAAGCCTGGTGATCTCGGACTTCACGCAGACCGCCCACATCATGGCCATGCTCAAGCGGCGCGGCCTGAGTTTTTCGCTCGACGATTTCGGTACCGGATATTCATCGCTGGCCTGCCTGCGCAAGCTGCCGCTCGACCAGCTCAAGATCGACCACTCGTTCATGCGCGACGTGCTCACCGACCACAACGACGCATCGATCGTGCGCTCCATCATCGCGCTGGGCGACAGCCTGGGATTGCAGGTGATTGCCGAAGGGGTCGAGACGCCGGGACAGCGCCAGTTTTTGTCGGATGCCGGATGCCATATCTACCAGGGCTTTTTGTACGAGCATGCGCTCAGCGCCGAGCATTTCGCGCAGTATGCGAGGACCATGCATTGAATTGAAAAAGCCCGCACGCGGCGGGCTTCGGTCACGGGGTGTGGCCCGCGATCAGAACTTGTAACCCAGCGCCAGCACGATCGACACCGGATCCAGTTTCATGAACTGGGTCTGGCCGGTCGAGAAGTGCACGTCGGTGCGCAGGCGGGTCTTGATCACGGTGGCGTCGGCGAACCAGCGCTCGTCGAAGTTCATCGCCACGCCGACCTGCGCGCTATAGGTCAGCTTGTTGTCGATCTTGAAGGTGGTCGGCACATTGCTGCCCGGCGCAGTGATCGCGGTCATCGCGCCCGAACCGCGTTCCTTCATGAAGTAGGCGTAGGTCGGACCGATGCCGACAAATGGACGGAACGCCGAAGTTGGCGAGAAGAAGCGGTACTGGGCGAAGATGGTCGGCGGCAGCGCCTCGACGCTGCCCAGCTTGCCGGTGCCTTCGATCGCGCCTGCGCCGAAGATGGTGTGCTTGTACGGCGTACCGAGCGCCATCTCGGTCGAGATATTGTCGGTGAAGCTGTACGACAGGATCAGCACCGGCTGCTTGTCGCTGCCGACGTCGGCCTTGGTGCCCGGCAGCGCCGGGGCGCTGATGTCGCCGCTCTCGACCTTCGGCATCAGGCGGTTGAGACCGACCTTCGCGGTGAACTGGCCGGCCGATTGCGCGTATGCGCCGGACGCGATTGCCAGTCCGGCAGCCACACCCAGCACCTTGATCATGCTGTTGAAACGTACTTTCATGTTCTCTCCTGAATGGTGTGTCGGAGCCCGTCCCGCAGGACGGGCTCGCCGCTAATTACAGCCAGCCCTTGATGGCCATGTCCTTGAAGACATAGCGGGCGATGAGGTCGTTCTCGAACGGGGTCGGGTGGATCCCGTCGGCGAACATGTAGCGGCTCACATCACCTGCGACCGTGTTGTTGGCGGTGCAGATCAGCGAGGTGGTGCCCAGTGCGTTCTCGGCGCAGGCCGGCGCGCTGGTATTGGTCAGGCCATACGGGCCAGGGTTTTTCACCTGGTCGTTGCTGACCGCGTACAGGTCGCTGTACAGGACGCGCGCGTCGTCGGCGCCCAGGCCGGCTTTGAGCTGGGTGTTGAAGGCATTGACCATGGCGGTCACCAATTGCTGGATCGCCACTGGACGCGACTTGGCGGTCGGGGTGCTGGCAACGTCCGGCAGGTTGGCCACGATCACGTACTTGGCGCCCTTGGCCAGCAGTTCGCTCTTGACCAGGCCGGCCATCTGCGCGCCGGCGGTGCCGAGTGCGGTAACCATGGCGGTCGCGTTGGCGGTGGCGTAGGCGCCGGCCGCCGTGTTGCCGGCGGCGGTGCCGTCAGCCTGGGCAGCGGCCACGATCGGGCCGTAGACGGCCGGCTGGGCGACAGCCTGGTTGCCCGGCTGCTGCGCGGCAGCGGTGACGGCGGCGGTCACGACGCTCTGGTCGGTCTTGCCCGGACGTGCGTTCTCGGTGGCGATCGCCACGCCGATCGCTTGCGCCGCGGCTTGCGGGTTGGTCGCGCCAGCAGCCAGGCGGGTGGCCAGGGCGGTGCCGAAGGCTTGCGCGCCGGCAGCGGTGCCGGCATTGGTCACGGCAGCCAGCTGCATCAGCACGTCATTGCCGCCCGACAGCACGGTCACCAGTTCGGTGCCGGTGAATTTGTTGCCGGTCTTGGTCAGGTGATTGGCGATCTGGGTGACCATCGGGGTGGTCATCTCGCCGATCGGCGAACCGGTGGCGGCATTGCCTGGACCGATCGGATTGACCACGCGCGAGCCGCCCTGGGCGTAGTTGTAGCAATTGGCGTGATTCACGATCGGCACATTGAAGCCGAGCGCGGCATTGCCCTGCAGGCCGGTCTGGGCGGCGCATGGGGCCGCCAGCTTGAGCTGGGCCGCCATGAAGTCGAGCCAGATCTTGCCGCTCAGGTCAACGTTCTTGGCAGTGCTGTCGCCATTGATGGTGAACTTGCCGCCGCCGGCCGCCGCAACGGCGCCCACGCGGTAGGTGCCAACGTCCGACAGGCTGTCGCCAAACGACACCAGGTTCGTGAAAGTGAGTTTGGTGGTCTGATCGCCGCCGGATGGGCTGGTGCCGCCGCCGCATGCCGACAACAGCGCTGCCGTCAGCACGGTCAGCGCAAGTTTGGTATGACGCATTGTGTCTCCTGAGTAGAAATTATTATGAAACGAACGCCCGTGCTATTCGCATCGAGATAACTATGCCAGCGTTCAATTCGCTTGTATAGCAAAATTCATTTCAGCAATGTCTTTGCTTGCCAAGACCTATCAGAACCGATGGGGTCGGCTGAGGAAGGGAATTATAACCAGCCTTTTCTCGATGGAAAGAGGCCAATTTGTAACGAAGGAGAGATATATGCAGGACGTTTGCGCCCCATCATGCGGTTTGTTGATATAAGTTAAACTTTTGCTTGATTATTGAGCAAACCGTGGACAATGCCCGTCGACCCGTGTGCAGCGCGACGCAGGCGATCGTTCACGCCCAGCCACTCGCCATCCTGCGGCGGCGCTTCGACCAGGATCACGTCGGCGCCCTGCCCGTCCATGGCGCGCAGGGCGGCGTACAAGGCATGGGCAAAGCCGGCCGGCGCTACTGGCAGGCGCAGCGCGGCGTGGGCCGCCGGCATCGTGCTCATATGGATCAGCGCGACCTTGCGGCCGGCGCCGTGGAGCGCGGCCAGGGTGTCCAGCAATACCGCGCGTTCCTGCATCGCCACCGGCGTGTGCGGGGCGTAATGCGATTCCAGCGTGCCGGAGGCGCGCGGCGCGGCAGCGTCCGGAGCGCTCGGCAGGCGGTCGATGACGGCGGCGATCGCCTCGGCGCTGATATGGCCGGGACGCAGCAGCACCGGGCCGTGGGTGACCAGGCGCGACAGGTCGACGATGGTCGATTCGATACCGACCTGCGAGGCGCCGCCGTCGAGCACCAGCGCCACGCTGCCATCCGCGCCGAACTCGTCGCGAACGTGCTGGGCAAGGGTCGGGCTGACATGGCCGAATTTATTCGCCGACGGCGCGGCGATGCCGCCTTTGCCGTCCTTGAAGGCGCGCAGCAGCGCCAGCGCCACCGGATGCGACGGGCAGCGCAGGCCGACCGTGTCCTGGCCGCCACTGACGGCGTCGGGGATGTTCGGTGCGCGTTTCAGGATCATGGTCAGCGGACCGGGCCAGAAGGCGTCGGCCAGCGCATGGGCCTCGGGCGGGATGCCGCTGGCCCAATAGTCGAGCGGCGCTTCGGGCGCCAGGTGCACGATCACGGGATGGTCTTGCGGGCGGCCCTTGGCGGCGTAGATGGCGGCCACCGCCGCCGGGTTCTCAGCGTCGGCGCCCAGGCCATATACGGTCTCGGTCGGGAAGGCGACCAGCGCACCGGCTTCGAGTGCGCGGGCGGCGGCGGCAACGGCCGACCGTTCGATCTGCTGGTCCATCCTATGCTTCGATGCCGAGGATGGCGCAGGCGTCGCGCAGGCTGTCCTGCGCTGCCGCCAGCGTCGGCGCCACGAAGGTCACGTGGCCCATCTTGCGCCCCGCGCGCGGGTCGTTCTTGCCGTACAGGTGCAGGTTGGCGCCCGGCAGGGCCAGGACCTGGTCCCACGCCGGTTCGCGTACCGTGTCGCCATCGAGCCAGACGTCGCCCAGGATATTGAGCATCACGCTGGCCGAATGCTGGCGCACGTCACCCAGCGGCAGGCGCGCCATCGCGCGCACCTGCTGCGCGAACTGGCTGGTGATGCAGGCGTCGATGGTGTAGTGGCCGCTATTGTGCGGACGCGGGGCCATCTCGTTGACGACCAGCGTGCCGTCTTCGAGCACGAAGAACTCGATGCACAGCACGCCGACATAACCCAGTTGGGCGACGATGGCGCGCGCCGCATCCTGGGCCTGCCTGGCGCAGGCGTCGGACACGTTCGGACCCGGCACGGTGGTGGTGAACAGGATGCCGTCGCGGTGCACGTTCTCGGCGATCGGGTACACGACCGAAGCGCCGTCGTGGCCGCGCGCGGTGAGCACCGACACTTCATAGGCCAGCGGCAGCATCTTCTCGAGCAGGCAGGTCACGCCATCCATCGCGTCGAAGGCGGCGCGCACGTCCTCGCGGGTGCGCACGCGCACCTGGCCCTTGCCGTCGTACCCCATACGCACGGTCTTGAGGATGCCCGGCAGCAGATCGTCGCCGATGGCGTCGATGTCCGCGTGCGAGGCGATGGTCTTGTGCGGCGCCGGCAGCACGTTCGACGTCGGCGCGCAGTCGACGAAGAATTTCTTCTCGAGGATGCGGTCCTGTGCGATCTGCACGCACAGGCTCGACGGCGCCACAAAGCTGTCGGCGGCAAGCCGCGCCAGGCTGTCGGCCGGGACGTTCTCGAATTCGGTGGTGACGGCCGCGCACAGCGCCGCCAGTTCGCTCAGGGCGGCGTGATCGTCGTAGCCGCCTTCGATGGTGCAGTTGGCTACGTGGCCGGCCGGACAGTCGGCGCTCGGCTCGAGCACGGCGACCTTGTAGCCCATGGCCTGGGCGGCGTGGGCGAACATGCGGCCGAGCTGGCCGCCGCCCATCACGCCTAGCCAGGTCGATGGATCGGCGGATGGCAAAAATGAAGAAGATGCGGATTGATTCATTGACTTACTGGGGAAGAGTCATGGCCTGGGCGGCGGCGGTCTGGTCGCGGCGGAACTGCTCGAGCTTGTCGGCCAATGCGTCGTCGCCAGCGGCGATGATCGCCACGGCAGTCAGCGCGGCATTGGCGGCGCCGGCTTCACCGATGGCGAAGGTGGCTACCGGCACGCCTTTGGGCATCTGCACGATCGACAGCAGCGAATCCTCGCCACGCAGGTATTTCGATGGCACCGGCACGCCCAGCACCGGCACGATGGTCTTGGCTGCCACCATGCCAGGCAGGTGGGCCGCGCCACCGGCGCCAGCGATGATGGCGCGCAGGCCGCGCGCACGGGCTTGTTCGGCATACGTGAACATCTCGTCCGGCATGCGGTGGGCCGAGATGACCTGGGCTTCGAACGGTACGCCGAACTGCTTCAGGATCGCCACGGCGTTCTGCATCACGTCCCAGTCGGACGACGAACCCATGATCACGCCGACCAGCGGCTTGTTCTGCTCACTCATCTGCTTATGCCTTCAGCTTGTCGCCGGTCAGGCGTTCGATGGCTTCGAAATACTTGGCCTGGGTTTTTTCGATCACGTCCGCCGGCAGCGCTGGCGCCGGTGCGGTCTTGCCCCAGTCGGTCAGGGTTTCCAGGTAGTCGCGCACGAACTGCTTGTCGAACGACGGCGGCGACATGCCCGGCGCGTACGAGTCGGCCGGCCAGAAGCGCGACGAATCGGCGGTCAGGACTTCGTCCATCAGGTACATCACACCGTCGTCGTCGAGGCCGAATTCGAACTTGGTGTCGGCGATGATGATGCCGCGGGTCGCGGCGTATTCGGCGGCAGCGGTGTAGAGCTTGATACTGACTTCGCGCATTTTGGCGGCCAGCTCGGCGCCAATTTTTTCTTCCATCTGGGCGAACGAGATGTTCTCGTCGTGCTCGCCGAGATCGGCCTTGGCGGCTGGGGTGAACAGCGGCTCTGGCAGCTTCTCGGCCTGGCGCAGGCCGGCTGGCAGCGTGATGCCGCAGATGGCGCCGCTCTGCTGGTAATCCTTCCAGCCCGAACCGATGATGTAGCCGCGCACGACGGCTTCGACCATGATCGGCTTGAGGCGCTTGGCCACGACGGCGCGGCCGCGGACCTGGTCCACTTCGTTCTCAGCCACGACGCTTTCCGGCGCCACGCCGGTCAGGTGGTTCGGCACGATGTGGCCGAGCTTCTCGAACCAGAAATCGCTCATCTGGTTCAATACCATGCCCTTGCCCGGGATCGGCTCGTTCATGACCACGTCGAACGCCGACAGGCGGTCGGTGGTGACGA
>Ga0265798_10004538_pt1 | contig 19058 bp, 15 predicted proteins | sample P3T30metagenome_FD_192430 | JGI IMG/M metagenome (GOLD analysis project Ga0265798, IMG submission 192430) | Plant litter microbial communities from East Loma Ridge, Irvine, California - P3 T30 | ecosystem: Environmental > Terrestrial > Plant litter > Unclassified | place: USA: California... | reverse complement strand
ACTCCGCAGCCAGGACCTCCGCAGCCAGGACCTCCAGCGCCAGGAGGGGAGGCGGTGGCCTGGCCGTGCTGGCGCTCGCGTCGCTGCTGCTCGCGGGTTGCGCCGCCGAGACCGTCGACCCCTCGCTGGCCGAGCGGGTGCGGCCCGAGGCGATCGCCCGGGCGGACGACGCCCTGGCCTGGCCCGGCTCTGCCTCCGCGCCCCGCGTGACGCTCACCCGCGAGGACACCTGCACCTCCGCCGAGCCGTCCGGGTGGTTCACCGAGCCGAGCGGGACGCGGTGCTCTCAGCAGGGCCGGGTCGTCTACGCGCTGCTCGGCGCCACGACTCCGGACCAGGCGCTCACGGCGGCGGCGAGGGCCTTGCGTGATTCGAACGTGTCGCCCGTGAACCCGTTCGTCGAGGGGGACGCCCCCTCGTCTCTCGGCGATCCGTCGACCGGCGTCGTCACGACGCATCCGGCGTCGAAGGCGTACGGGTCGGACGAGACCACGATCACCCTGGCGACCGCCGAGGAGCTCTCGGACCGCGGATACCCGCGGGCGACGGACGTCGTCGTCGCGTCGACGCCCGGGCTGGAGGGGGACGACCTCACGACCGCGGTCCGCGCCACGGGAGCCGGCTACGTGCTCGAGATCCAGTACGCCGCCGAGTACTTCGACAGTCGGTTCCGCGGGTCGGATCAGGGCCCTCGTGACGGCCCGCGCCCCTGCTTCGGCACGAGCGGGGACTGCCCCGGCGGGTAGCACGCCACCCGCATCAGGTCGTCGACGAGGACGCCGACGGGCGAACACGGTTGTGAACGCTAACAACCACGACGCTCCGGTCAGCGGGCGCCACGGCGGTTCACGCTCGTCTCGTGGGGCCCGTGGACGGACCGCCGCTCGAGAGGCGCCGCACCTTCGGTGGTACCTTGTGCCCGATCGACACGAGAGTCCACTCGACGAGGAGGCAGGGACCATGACGTCACCCGTGCTCCAGGCGCGCGACATCCGTCTCTCCTACCCCGGCTCGCTGGCCGTGAAAGGCGTCGACATCAGCCTGCTTCCCGGGGAGGTCCACGCTCTCATCGGCGAGAACGGGGCGGGCAAGTCGACGGTCGCGGCGGTCCTCGGGGGTCTGATCCGCCCGGATTCGGGGGTGCTGCTCCTCGACGACGAGCCCGTCCGGTTCTCCGGTCCGGCCGATGCGCTGAGGGCCGGCATCGGGATGGTGCACCAGGATCCGGCCGTGCTCCCCAACCTGACGGTCGCCGAGAACATCTCGCTCACGACCGACCGGACCCCCTGGGTCAGCCGGCGTCGATCCCGAGCGGACGTCGACGCCGCGCTCGCCGCCATCTCGTGCGACCTCGACCCGGCGACGCTGGTCGAGCACCTGAGCCCGTCGCGACGGCAGCTCGTCGCGGTCGCGCGCGCCGTGCACGCCAGCGCCCGGGTGGTCATCCTCGACGAGCCGACGTCGAGCCTGGGCGCCGACGAGGTCACCGACCTGTTCGGCGCGATCCGCGCCCTCACCGATCGCGGGGTGGCGGTGCTCTTCGTGTCGCACTTCCTCGACCAGGTCTACGAGATCGCCGACCGCCTGACCGTCCTGCGGGACGGCCACCTCGTCGGCTGCTGGGAGACGAGCGACGTCCTCGCCGCCGGGGCCGTGGCGGACGTGATGGGCGCGGGGCACCCCGACTCCGCCTCGACGGATCCGACGCGCCCCGACCTCGACGACGTCGGACCCACCGTCCTCCACGCCCGGGGAGTGGTGTCCGACCGCCTCCCCGACGCTCTGACCCTCTCCGTGCACGCCGGCCAGGTGACCGGCCTGTCCGGGCTGAGGGGCAGCGGGCGCACGACCGCCGCGCGCCTCCTCGGGGGCGTCGACCCCGTCTCGGAGGGCTCCGTCACGACCTCGGGAGGCGCGCTGGTGCGGGCGCCGCGGGATGCGCTGGCCAACGGGGTCGTCTATCTGACGGAGGACCGCCGTCGCGACGGCATCGTCGGAGCCCTGACCGTCCAGGAGAACATCCTGATCAGCGTCCGCGCCGACCAGGGCTGGTGGCGCCGCATGTCCGCTGCGCGAGCCCGGGAGCTCGCGCTGAGCTGGATGGAGTCGCTCGACATCAAGCCGCTCGACCCCGATGCCCGAGCCGACACCCTGAGCGGCGGGAACCAGCAGAAGGTCATGCTCGCCCGCGCCCTGGCCACCGCGCCTCGGGTGCTCCTGCTCGACGAACCGACCCGGGGCGTCGACGTCGGCGGTCGGTTCACCATCCAGCAGATCGTGCGCGAACTGGCCGCGGACGGCATGAGCGTCGTCTACTCGTCCGCCGACATCGACGAGGTCCGGCGGGTCAGCGACCGGATACTCGTGTTCCGAGACCGGCGACTCGTCGGCGATCTGGCCGCCGAGCAGGTGACATCACGCACCCTCCTGACGCTCATGAGCTGACGCTAGCCTGGCGTGACGACAGCCGCGGTCCGACCGGGACGCCGCATCACGCTGGGAATCGGAGAGAGTCGCCGTGAGCGCGAAGAAGAAGAACGTGACGGAGCGCGACTACGCCCCGAACATCTTCGACGTCGCCCGGCTCGCCGGGGTCTCGCACCAGACCGTCTCGCGGGTCGTCAACGACCTCCCGAACGTCCGGGCGTCGACCAAGGACCGCGTCGAGAAGGCGATCGCCGAGCTGGGCTACCGACCGAGCGCCCTCGCACGCGCCCTCGTCACCAGGAGATCCCGCACGCTCGGCCTGCTCGCCGTCGGTCAACCCGACGAGGGCTCCGCCTACGTCACCCGGGACTTCACCGACGCCGCGCGGGCCGCGCAGTACCAGGTGACCGTCGAATCGCGGACGGAGCTCAGCGAGCAGTACCTCCTGGCCGCCTTCGAGCGCTTCCTGTCGCAGAACGTCGAGGCCATCGTCGTCATCAGCGGCGACCGCTCGGTCGCCGCGACGGCCGCGGGGCTCGACGTGAAGGTCCCGATCCTCGTCGTCGACGCCGACCCCCCGCCCGGCGTCGCGTCCGTCGCCCTCGACCAGTACGCCGGCGGCGTGCTCGCAACCCAGCACCTCATCGATCTCGGCCACACGCGGATCGCGCACCTCGCCGGCCCCGCGTGGGCCTCCGACGCCACCGAGAGACGTCGCGGCTTCACCGACACCATGACCCGGGCGGGCCTCGATCCCTCCCTGATCGTGCAGGCCGACTGGTCGGCGGCCGCCGGCTTCCGGACGGCGAGCCACCTGCTCGACACGGCCTCCTGGACGGGTCTCTTCTGCGCCAACGACCATCTCGCCCTCGGCGCGGTCGCGGCGCTCGAGACCCGGGGGATGGGCGTCCCCTGGAGCGTCAGCGTCGTCGGATTCGACGATCTCCCGGACGCCGAGTTCTACCGTCCGGCGCTCACCACGATCCGTCAGGACTTCGCCGCGCTCGGACGACGGGCGCTCGAGGACGCCCTCGTCCTCATCGACGGCGGAGAGCCCTCCGGGCACCGCCTGCCCGTCTCGCTGATCCGCCGCTCCTCGACGCGCGAGCGTCCGCCCGCCCCTCGCTGACGGGCGATCGGATCGGATCTCATTTCGATCACGCACTTGACGCAGCTAATTGTGAACGCTAACAATTAGCCACCGGCTCGGCCGGTCACACCATGGTGGTGTACCCGAACAAGGAGGTTCGACATGAAGAAATCCCTCGCAGCGCGCTCGATCGGAGCCATCGCGATCGTCACGGCCCTCACCGCCTCGCTGGCGGGATGCTCGGCCTCGGGGTCGGACGGCGGATCGACCGACGGTCTCACGCTGGGCTTCTCGCAGGTCGGAGCCGAGAGCGGCTGGCGGACGGCGAACACCGCCTCCGTGCAGGAGTCCGCCAAGACCGCCGGCATCGACCTCAAGTTCTCCGACGCGCAGCAGAAGCAGGAGAACCAGATCAAGGCCATCCGCTCGTTCATCCAGCAGAACGTCGACGTCATCGCCTTCTCGCCCGTCGTCGAGAGCGGTTGGGACACCGTGCTGAAGGAGGCCAAGGCCGCGGGCATCCCCGTCGTGCTGACCGACCGCGCCGTCGACTCGGCCGACGAGACGCTCTACGAGTCGTTCATCGGCTCGGACTTCGTCGAGGAGGGCGAGAAGGCCGGCGACTGGGTCGTCGACGAGTTCGCCGACGCCGACTCGGTGACGATCGCCGAGCTGCAGGGCACCACCGGCTCCGCCCCCGCGGTGGACCGGCAGGAGGGCTTCGCCGACGTGATCGGCGAGGACTCCAAGTTCGAGATCGTCGCCTCGCAGAGCGGTGACTTCACCCGCTCCGGCGGCAAGCAGGTCACCGAGGCGATCCTGAAGTCCAACCCCGACATCGACCTCATCTTCGCCCACAACGACGACATGGCCCTGGGTGCCATCGAGGCCCTGGAGGCGGCGGGCAAGAAGCCCGGCACCGACGTGAAGATCGTCTCGATCGACGCGGTGAAGGACGGCATGACCGCCCTGTCCGAAGGGCAGATCAACTTCATCGTCGAGTGCTCCCCGCTGCTGGGCGACCAGCTGATGGAGACGGTCGAGAAGGTCGCGGCCGGCGAGGAGGTCGAGAAGCGGATCGTGACCGAGGAGACGACGTTCGACCAGGAGCAGGCCACCGCCGCGCTGCCCGACCGCAAGTACTGAGCACCCGGAAGAGGCGGAAGGACACCCCATGACGACGACGTCACCCCTGGTCGAGATGCGAGACATCGAGATCGGCTTCCCCGGCGTGAAGGCACTGGACGGTGTGTCCTTCCGCCTCTTCCCCGGCGAGATCCACTCCCTGATGGGAGAGAACGGCGCCGGGAAGTCGACGCTGATCAAGGCGCTCACCGGCGTCTACGGCATCGACGCCGGCACGATCACGGTGCTCGGCGAGCAGACCACCTTCACCGGGCCCGCCGACTCGCAGGCTGCGGGCATCAGCACCGTGTACCAGGAGGTCAACCTGGTCACGAATCTGAGCGTCGCCGAGAATCTGCTGCTCGGACACGAGCCCCGCAGCGGCGGCCGGATCGACTGGTCGGCGATGTCCTCGAAGGCTCGAGCGATCCTCCAGGGCCTGAACCTCGACATCGACCCCCGGTCCACCCTCGGGACGCACTCGATCGCCGTCCAGCAGCTGGTCGCCATCGGCCGTGCCGTCGATCTCGACTGCCGCGTCCTCGTGCTCGACGAGCCCACCTCGAGCCTCGACGCCGACGAGGTCGAGGAGCTCTTCCGGGTCATGCGCGACCTCCGTGCGCAAGGCGTCGCGATCCTCTTCGTGTCGCACTTCCTCGACCAGGTCTACGAGGTCTCCGACCGGCTCACGGTCCTCCGGAACGGCGCCCTCGTGGGCGAGCACCTCGTGTCGGATCTTCCGAAGGGCGACCTGATCCGACTCATGATCGGCCGTGAACTCGACACCCTCGATGCGCTCGACGACGCCGTCGACGCGTCCGCGCCTCCTCGATCGACCACCGCCCAGCCGGTGCTGACCGTCGTCGGCGTCGGACGCAGGAACACCCTCGAGGAGACGGATCTCGAGCTGTTCGAGGGCGAGGTCGTCGGTCTCGCCGGGCTGCTCGGCAGCGGCCGCACAGAGCTCGCCCGACTCATCTACGGAGCCGACCGGTCGGACACGGGCGACGTCCGCGTCTCCCGCCAGGATCGGTCCGTCAGCCACCCGCGAGGCGCCCTCACGTCGAAGATCGCGTTCTCGTCCGAGGACCGCAAGCACGAGGGCATCATCGACGACCTCTCCGTCCGCGACAACATCGCCCTCGCCGTCCAGGCGGGCCGTGGCTGGATGCGCCCGATCCCCCGGGCCGAGCTCGACGCGCTGGCCGCGGACTACATCGAACGGCTCAACATCCGCCCGCCCGACCCCGACGCCCTCATCAGGAATCTCAGCGGCGGCAATCAGCAGAAGGTGCTGCTCGCCCGCTGGCTGGCGACATCGCCCGAGATCCTCATCCTCGACGAGCCCACCCGCGGCATCGACATCGGGGCCAAGACCGAGATCCAGAAGCTCGTGACGACGTTGGCGAACGACGGCATGTCCGTCGTCTTCATCTCGGCCGAGCTCGAAGAGGTCCTCCGCATCAGCCACCGAGTCGTGGTCATGAAAGACAGAAGGAAGATCGCCGAGATGCCCAACCGTGACCTGACCGTGGACGACGTCCTGGACGTCATCGCCGCCGGAGGCGTGTCGTGACCGGCCTCGTGCACCGCCGGCTCTTCTGGCCGACCGCCCTGCTGGTCGCCCTGCTCGCGCTGAACATCATCGCGGAACCCGGGTTCGCCTCCGTCCGTCTGCAGGACGGACACCTCTTCGGCAGCATCATCGACGTCCTGAGGAACGGCTCGCCGACCCTGCTCGTCGCCCTCGGGATGACCCTCGTCATCGCGACACGGGGCATCGACCTCTCCGTCGGGGCGGTCGTCGCCATCTCCGGATCGATCGCCTGCACGATCATCGCGGGCTCCCCCGATCCCGGCTCGATCGGAGTCGTCGCCGTCGCCATCCTCACCGCCGTCGCCGTCGCGCTCGTCCTCGGCGGTGTCAACGGGACCCTGGTGAGCATCGTGGGCGTCCAGCCCATCGTCGCCACGCTCATCCTCATGACCGCGGGCCGAGGAATCGCCATGCTGATCACCGAGGGTCAGATCATCAGCGTGTCGTCTCCGGCCTATCAGGTGATCGGCGGCGGGTTCTTCCTCCTGCTGCCGGTCTCGGTCCTCATCGCGGCGGTCATCTTCGCCGGCACCGCCCTCCTGACCCGCAAGACCGCCCTGGGGATGCTGATCGAGTCGGTCGGCATCAACCCCGAGGCCAGCCGCCTCGCCGGCGTCCGCTCCCGCAGCATCATGATGACGGTCTACGTCTTCAGCGCCGTCTGCGCCGCCGTCGCCGGACTCATGATCAGCTCCAACGTGACGGCCGCCGACGCCAACAACGCCGGCCTCTTCATCGAGCTCGACGCCATCCTGGCCGTCGTGATCGGCGGCACGTCGCTGGCCGGCGGCCGCTTCTCCCTGATCGGGACGCTCCTCGGAGCCCTCGTCATCCAGATGCTGACCACGACGGTCTACAGCGTCGGGATCGCCCCCGAGCTGACGCTCATCTTCAAGGCCCTCGTGGTCGTGGCCGTGTGCCTCCTCCAGTCGCCGGCCCTGTCACGGCGTCTCGCACGCCCCCGCCGCCTCACCCCTCTCACGAAGGAGGTCGTCTCGTGACCGCCACCGTCCCGCACCTCGACTCCCCCGCCCGGCCTCCTCAGCGAGGAGGCGCGGGTCGCCCCGGCCGGACGAGCATCCTCACGAGCCCGTTCCTCGGCAAGTACGCCTCGGTGCTCATCACCGTGGCCCTGCTGGTCGCGATGTTCTCCGTGGGGGCGGGCCGCTACGACAACTTCGCGTCGCCTCAGGTGGTGCTGAACCTGTTCGTCGACAACGCGTTCCTGATCGTCCTCGCGGTCGGGATGACCTTCGTCATCCTCACCGGCGGCATCGATCTGAGCGTCGGATCCGTCGTGGCGCTGTCCACGATGATCGCTGCGTCCCTGCTGCAGACGGGGTGGCCGGCCCCCGTCGTGATCGTGCTCGTCATCGCCGCCGCGACCGTCCTCGGCCTGCTCGTCGGGCTGATGATCCACTACTTCGACGTGCAGCCGTTCATCGCGACGCTCGCGGCGATGTTCCTGGCCCGCGGCCTCTGCTACCTCATCAGCCTCAAGTCGATCGCGATCACCGACCCGCTCTTCACCGAGCTGGCCCAGGCGCGCATCCAGCTGGCCCCCCGGATCTCGATCACCCCGGCGGCCCTGATCGCCGTCGCGATCGTCGTGCTCGCCGCGCTCGTCCTGAAGTACACCCGCTTCGGGCGCACCGTGTACGCGATCGGCGGCAACGAGCAGTCGGCGCGGCTCATGGGCCTCCCCGTCGTCCGCACCAAGGTGCTCGTCTACACGGTCAGCGGCCTGTGCAGCGGTATCGCGGGCATCCTGTTCAGCTTCTACACGCTCTCGGGCTACAGCCTGACCGGCATCGGCCTCGAGCTCGACGCCATCGCGGCCGTCGTCATCGGAGGCACGCTGCTGACGGGCGGGACGGGGTTCGTCCTCGGGTCGCTGCTCGGCGTGCTGGTCCTCGGTCTGATCCAGACCGTCATCAGCTTCGAAGGGACCCTCAGCTCGTGGTGGACGAAGATCGTCATCGGAGGACTCCTCCTGATCTTCATCCTCATCCAGCGCCTGCTGACCCGCCGCTCGCGGACCAGCAGCCGCTGAGGCGACCGGACCGACCGCCGCCCCGTTCCGGGCGACGGTCGGTCGGGTCTCGGGTCGGCGACTCAGCTCCGGGGTGTCTGGTCGACCTCAACGGCGACGGAGTAGGCGCCGCCCCCGTCGGCGCTGATCGTCGACACGGAGTCGTAGACCGTGTCGTCGCCGGCGGCCCCGATGTCGCAGTGCACCTCGTCGCCGTCCACGACGCCGATCGCCTCGTCACCGCAGTCGACGACGGGTCGCTGGCCCACGCTCTCCTCGAGCGCGTCCGCGACGACCGTGGCGAACGCGTCCGCCGACACCGTCGGCGTGGCCTCGGCGCTGCAGCCGGCGACACCGACGACCATCGTGGCCGCCGTGATGAAGACTGCGGTCGCGGTCGTGATCCTGCTCATGGTCTGACCCCCTCGGGCGCGACGATCGCCCCCGGCGTCGATCCTCCCACCGGTCGTCAGCCCGCGGCGGTCGTCAGCCCGCAGCCGTCGACCGGAGGGTCGACGATCCGTCGGGCAGGCGACGCACCTCGATGCGGTCGGCGATGCGCTGCTTCAGCTCGTCGACGTGGCTGACGATCCCGACGACGCGGCCCGAGGCCGAGAGCCGACCCAGCTCGGTCATGACGGCGTCGAGCGTGGTCGGGTCGAGCGAGCCGAACCCCTCGTCGACGAACAGCGTGCCGAGCTCGAGCCCGCCGGCCTCGGCCTGGACGACGTCGGCGAGGCCGAGGGCCAGGCTGAGCGACGCGTAGAACGTCTCGCCGCCCGAGAAGCTGCCGGGGTCGCGGGTCGTGTCGGTGGCGTGGTCGCGGATCGCGAGCGACAGGCCGGTCTTGCGCGACCGCGACGTCGCCTCGCGCTCGTCGGACGACTCGAGCTGGTAGCGCCCGCTCGACATCACCGACAGGCGCATGTTGGCCGCGGCGACGACGTCGTCGAAGCGCCGCAGCAGCACGTAGGTGCCGAGCGTGACGCCCTTGACGTTGACGGCCGAGGAGGCGCTGGCCAGGTCGGCCATCCGCACCACCGCCCGGGCCCGCTCCGCCGCCTCGTCGCCCACGGCGGAAGCCCGCGTCAGCGCGTCGAGCGCCGTCGCCGACCGCGTCGCACGTTCCCGAGCGCGCGCCGACCGATCGGCGACCTCGGCCGCCGTGGCCTCCGAGGCGGCGAGATCGGCCGTGGCGGAGGTCTCGCCCGCACGGGCCGCGTCGATCTCGGCGTCGGAGTCGACCTCGGCCACCGCCCCGCCGCCGTCGGTCGCCCCGACCGGATCGAGCGATGCCGCCCCCAGGGCGACGATCTCGGGTTCCGCGAGCCCGGCGGCGACGACGGCGACCTCGCGCTCGTGGGCTGCGACGACGGCCGCGAGCCGGTCGACCTCGGCACCGGGCAGGGTGGCCGCCGCCACGGCCTCGACGTCGGCGAAGCCGGCCGCTGCGAGCGAGTCGTCGAGGTCGACCCGGCGGCGCTCCACCTCGGCGGAGGCCGGCCGGTGGGCGTCGAGCGCGTCGACGAGTCGCACCGCCGCGCCGTGACGGCGCCGCAGCGCGTCGACCAGCTCGGCCACGCTCGCGGCCCGCCCCGCGAGGTGCCGCTCGACGGCGGCCGAGTCGTCGTCGAGACGCCGACGGTCCGCCTCGGCGCGCTCCCGTCCGGTCGCGGCGTCGACACGAGCCTGCGTCAGCTCGGCACGCCGGGCCTCCGTCGCGGTGTCGTGCTGCTCGAGCGCGAGAGCGGCGGCATCGCGCGCGTCGATCGCCCGCCGGGCGGCGTCGACACGGGCCCGGGCGTCGCGCAGCTCGGTCTCGACCCGGGCCCGGGTCACGCCCTCGAGCGCCGCGGCCCGCTCGTCTCGTCGGTCGATCGCCACGGACCGGCGTGCGGCCGCGTCGGCCAGGACGGTCTCGAGCCGGCTGCGCTCGTCGGCGGCCCGGTCGACCGCCTCGTCGTCGGGGTGGTCGGCGGTGATGACCGCGGGCGCGGGGTGGTGCTCGGCCCCGCAGACGGGACACGGGTCGCCGTCGACGAGACCAGCGGCGAGCTCGCCCGCCATGCCCGCGATCTTGCGTCGGCGCAGGGCGTCTTCGACGGCGGCGGCGTCGAGCGCGGCGCGGGCCGCCGCGTGCACCTCGCTCGTCGCGTGCTCCGCCTCGGCGTCGAGGCGTGCGAGCTCGTCGAGACGCACGCCCCGGTCGACCGCGGCGAGCACGTCGGCCTCCGCCGGCCCCACGGCGACGACCGCCTCGGTCAGCGTCGTCAGAGCGATCTCGAGGTCGTGGCGGGCGGCCGGCCTCTCGGCCAGGGCGCTCTCGAGTCGGGCCAGGCGCTCGGTCTCGGCGGACACCGCCTCGTCGGCCTCGGCCAGGGCCGCGCGACGACCGGCGAGCGTCGCCTCGAGGCGCGCGGTCTCGGTCGACGATCCGAGCTCGGCGGTCAGGGCGTCGCGGCGGCCGGCCGCGCTCTCGCGATCATCCGACTCGACCAGGTCGGGGTCGAGGTCGTCCGCCTCACGGGCCGCCCGCACCTGCTCGCCCGTCGCCGCGAGACGCTCGTCGGCCCGGCGCAGGCCCTCGAGGGCGATGGAGACCGAGGAGGCGCGGCGTGCCCGCTCGACGAGGGCCTGCGACGCCCGCACCCCGGTCTCGGCCTCGCGGACCGCTGCCTCGCGTCGCAGCAGGCCGGCACGCCGCTCGAGGGCGCGCAGCCGTCGGCGCTGCTCGTCGAGCCGCGCCCGCGCGGTGTCGCGGGCGGCGACCGCTGCCGACCGCCGACCCTCGAGGTCGTCGGCCTCGTCGGCCAGCGCCGAGACCAGCCCGGCCATCCCGGCCATCCCGGCGAGCCCGGTCGGTCCACCCGGCCGGGACGGCCCCTCCGACCCGCCCCGACCGCCGGCCCCCTCGGCGGCGAGCGCCTCGGCGAACACCTCGTCGTCCGCCCCCGTCGCCTCGCGCAGCCGCCCGAGCGCGAGCTCGACCTCGTGCTCGGCGGCGGCGATCGAGGCACGGGCCGCGACCCGGCGGTCGACGAGCTGGGCCGTCGTCTTCTCGTAGATCTCGGTGCCGAACAGCGACTGCAGCACCTCTTTGCGCTTCTCGCCGGTCGACCGGAGGAACGCCGCGAACTCGCCCTGGGGCAGCACGACGGTCTGGACGAACTGCTGGCGAGTGAGCCCGAGGATGCGACCGATCTCGGCACCGGTCTCTTGCGCGCTCGTCGAGATCACGGTGCCCTCGACGGCGTCGGGCGAGGTCAGCAGCACCAGGGTCACGGTCTGGTTCTGCGGGGTCGTGCCCGTGCCCCGGGTCTTGGGGCGACGGTAGGCGGGAGTGCGCCGCACCCGGTGGATGCCCGCCGCCGTCTCGAACACGACCTCGACGAACGGCTCGACGGTGGGTGCGGCGTGGTGACTGCGCAGCCGGTCGGTGCTCGAGGTCGAGCCGGCGAGACCGCCGTAGAGGGCGAACACCAGGGCGTCGATGATCGTCGACTTGCCCGACCCGGTCGGCCCCTCGAGCAGGAACACCCCCGACGCCCCGAGCGCGGCGAAGTCGATGCCGTGCTCGCCCGCGTACGGCCCGATGGCCCGCAGGGTGAGACGGTGGAGGATCATTCGCTGGACTCCGTCGCGCGGGCCGCCTCGTAGGCGGAGCGGACGATGTCGAGCTCGAGCTCGTCGGCCGGCGCGCCCGAGGCGAAGGCGACGAAGTCGGCGGCGACCTCGACGGGGTCGGTCTCGACCGTCACGGCCCGGAGCGCCGGCGCGTCGACGGCGCCGACGGGGACGTGGTGGATGGCGAGGGCGTGGGGGAACCGCTCGCGGACCCGGGCGTACAGCCGGTCGGGGTGCACGGGGTCGGTGGCCGTGATGCGCGACCACGCCCCGACGTGATCGTCGTACCGACCGTCGAGCAGCCGGTCGATCGTGTCGTCGATCTCGACGAGCGGTCGCGGCACGGGGGTCGGCACGGTCTCGACGGTCACGCCGCCGTCGGCCGCGAGCGTCACGAGCGCCGACGACTTGACGTGCCCCCGCTCGCCGAACGAGAACGCGAGCGGCGACCCCGAGTAGCGGATGACGGGCCGGGCGTCGACCGCGCCGACCCGCTGGGCACCGTGCAGATGCCCGAGGGCGACGTAGTCGACGCCGTCGAGCACCCCCGCCGGCACGGAGTCGACCCCGCCGACCCGGATGTCCCTCTCGCTCTCGCTCGCCGCGCCTCCGGAGACGAAGGCGTGGGCGATCACCACCGCACGGGTGCCGGGGCGCCCGGCGAGGTCGGCCCGCACGCGGCGCATGGCCGCGGCCACGACGGCCTCGTGCGATCGCGCGAGCGGGCCGTCGGCGTCGGGCCCCGCGAGGGCGTGCCGCACGGTGTCGGGGTCGAGGTACGGCAGACCGTAGAACGCGACCGGCCCGTCGGGGTCGTCGACGACGACCGGCGTCGCGAGCTCGTCGACCCGGGCGCGGAGGTGCAGCCCCGGTCGCATCAGCTCGGCCGCGAAGCCGAGTCGCACCGCCGAATCGTGGTTGCCCGGTGTGACGACGACGGTCGCCAGCTCGCTCAGCCGCTGCAGGGCCGACCCGAGGAGGCGCACGCTGGGCACCGCGGGCACGGCCCGGTCGTACACGTCGCCGGCCACGACGACCACCTGCACGCCCCGGTCGCGGACGAGCTCGACGAGGTGATCGACGAACGCCGCCTGATGCTCGTGCAGATCGACACCGTGCAGCGTGCGGCCGAGATGCCAGTCGCTCGTGTGCAGGATCAGCACGGGTGTCCTCTCTGCGGTGCCGGTGGGTCGTCGTCACTGTAGCGTCGAGGTCCGACACCGCAGCGCCGGAGGAGAACCGCACCGTGAACCACGAGACCATCGACCCGACCGCCCTCCGCACCGAGGTCGAGGCGCGTCACGAGCGGATGATCGCGGACCTCGTCGCCTACGCGTCGCTCGAGACGCCCTCCGACGACGTCGAGCTGCTGGCGACCGGTCTCGCCTGGATCGAGTCGTGGCTGACGGCGACCGTCGGTCCGGCCGCGGTGCGCCGGGCCCACCTCGTCGAGGGCTACGGCGACTCGGTCACGCTCGAGTACCCGTCGCCGACCGGTTCGTCCGAGTGGGTCACGGCGCTCTGCCACTACGACACGGTGTGGTCCGAGGGCACCCTGGACGACTGGCCCGTCACCATCGACGGCGACGTCATGACCGGCCCCGGCGTCTTCGACATGAAGTCGGGGCTCGTGCAGCTGGGTCACGCCGTCGCGGCGTCCGACCTGCTGGGGCTGCCCCGCCCGGGCGTCCGCATCGTGCTGAACGGCGACGAGGAGGTCGGCAGCATCGCCTCGCGGCCCGTCATCGAGGCGGAGGTGAGCCGAGGAGGCGCGGTGCTGGTCTTCGAGTCCGCCGCCGAGGGGGCGGTCAAGACGGCCCGCAAGGGCGTCGGCATCTACGAGATCGAGACGTTCGGCGTCGAGGTCCACGCGGGTCTGCACCCCCGGTCGGGCGCGAGCGCGATCGACGAGATGGCCCGCATCATCCTGCACCTGCACGGCGCCGCCGACATCGACGCGGGCACCTCGCTGAACGTGGGCATCGTGCAGGGCGGCACCCGGACGAACGTCCGGGCCGGTCACGCCCGCGCCTCGGTCGACGTGCGGGTCACGTCGGCCGCCGAGGTCGCACGCATCGAGCGGGTGCTCGCCGACCTCGCCCCGCACGATCCGCTGGCGCGCGTGCAGGTGACCGGCGGCTGGAACCGTCCGCCGATGGAGCGCACACCGCCCACGGCCGCCCTCTACGAGCGTGCGGCCCGGGTGGCCTCGGGGCTCGGGTTCGAGCTCCGCGAGGTGTCGGTCGGCGGTGCGAGCGACGGCAACTTCGCGGCGGCTCTCGGCTGCGCCGTGCTCGACGGGGTGGGCGGCGTCGGCGGCGGCGCCCACGCCCGCCACGAGTGGATCAGCCTGGCGGGCATGGTCGAGCGCACCGAGTTCGTCGTCGCCCTGTTCGCCGACCTCGCCTGACGCCGCACCCGCGGCGACGGTCGCAGCCGGCGCCCACCGCGGCGCGCGGCGGGCGGCGGGCGCGCTACAGCACGCTCTTCGGCACGCGGTGCAGCGTCACGGCCCCGACCGCGTCGAACGGGTGCAGCGGGTCGGGAGCGCCCGACCCCGTCGGTCCGCCGAGCCGCGAGTGCCCGACGGCGCTGAGCACGGCGTAGGCGTCGCCCCGCGTCCACCCGTGGTCGTCCACCAGGAACGAGAACGCGTCCTCGTAGCCTCGCCGGATGCTCTCCTGCACGGGGTCGCCGAGTCCGACGAAGATCCAGTCGTCGGCGGTCTCGATGCGCGGGGCGCGCAGCCCCATGCCCTTGACGAGGTCGATCGACACGACCGCCGTGCCCTCGGCCTCGATGGCGACGAACGACGACTCGCCCTCGGCCATGATCGCGTGCACGTCGCCGATCGAGAGGTACGCGCCCTCGACCATGACGGGCAGGTAGACGGTCGAGCCGACGCGGTTCTCGGTGACGTCCATGTTGCCGCCCTGCGCGTACGCGGGCATGATCGTCGAGTTCTCGCCGGTCGCCGGGGCGGTGCCCATGCAGCCGATCATCGGACGGGGCGCGAAGACGTGCCGGTCGGTCACGTGCACCCCCTCGTCGTCGATGGGCACGCGGCGGGTGAACATCTCGTCGCCCATGACGTGCTGCAGCGCGCCCGATCCGGGCAGCGCCACCGACCAGCCGTGCGCCACGAGCCGGATCTCGTGCACCGTCACGGCGAGCGCGTCGCCCGGCTGCGCGCCCTCGACGAACACGGGGCCGGTGACGGGGTTGATCGGCACCGAGAGCTGCGACAGGTCGCGGTGCTCGTGCAGCTCGGCGTAGACGGCGTCGCTGGTCTCGAAGCCGATGCGCTCCCCCGTGCCGGGCGTGATGCGGAGCGCGGGCTCGACGTCGGCGGTGAAGCCGGGTCTTCCGTGCTCCTTGCCCAGGAAGTGGTCCATGCCGTCCACCCGGGCGCCCTCCGAGGAGGCGCGGGTCGCCTCGCCCGCTCCCCCGCCGGAACCCGGGGCGGTCGCCTCCACCCCGCTCACGCGTCGCGGCGTTCGGAGTCGGCGGCCGGGGTGGCGGTGGTGGCGACCGCGGGGTCGTCGGCGCCCTGTCCGAGCGACGGCGCCGCGCCTCCTCGGCTCCGGTAGTAGAGGAACACGCCCGCGCCGAGCACGAGCCAGACGATTCCGCCGATCTTGGCCTCGGGTGCGGCGTTCACGAGCACGTAGCCGATGATGAGGAACCCGATCACGGGCACGACGAGGTGCAGCAGCCAGTTGCGCGACCTCTTCTTGACGATGTAGTGCACGACGACCGACACGTGCAGCAGCATGAAGCCGAACAGGGCGCCGAAGTTGACCAGCGACGCGATGAGGTTGATCTGCCCGACGAAGAACAGCACGAGCACCGCCGACAGCGCCGAGACGAGCAGGATGGCGGCCTGCGGCACCTGGCGGCTGTTGATCGTCGACAGGAACTTCGGCAGCTGGCGGTCGCGGCTCATCGAGAAGAGCAGTCGCGACGTGGCGGCCTGAGCGGCCATCGCGTTGGCGATCCCGATGGCGAGCACGTTGACGACCAGGAACGCCGTCGACCAGCCGCTGCTCGACGCCGCCTCGACGAGCGAGAAGAACGCGTTGCCGACCTCGTTCTCGCCGAACGACTCGCGACCGGCCGCGAGGGCGCTGGCGAGCCAGGTCTGCACGACGAAGAGGGTCGCGACGATGACGAGGGCGATGATCATGGCCTTGCCGGCGCCGCCGCGCTTGCCGGTGCTCTCCTCGGACAGCGTCGAGATGCCGTCGAAGCCCAGGAAGCTCAGCACCGCGATCGACAGCGCCGAGGCGATCAGGGGCGCGGTCACCTTGCTGGAGTCCCAGATCGGGTCGGTGGTGAACTCGGCGCCGGGGATCGTGCCGTCGTTCAGCGCGATGACGGCGATGATGACGAAGATCACGACGAAGACGACCTCGATGGCGAGGAACACCCGGTTCATCAGCTTGATCGAGCTGATGCCGAGCAGGTTGATCGCGGTGTTGATCGCGACGAAGATCAGCGCCCACATCCAGCGGGCGCTCCCGGGGAAGATGCCGATCATCGACTCGGCGGCGAAGACGTAGAGCAGCGTCGGCACGAGCAGGTAGTCGAGCAGGATCGCCCAGCCGGCGAAGAACCCGGCGATCGGGTGGATGCCCCGACCGACGTACGAGAACACCGAACCGGCCAGCGGGATCGACTTCGCCATCTGCGCGTAGGCGAGCGCGGTGAAGATCATCGCGACGAGCCCGATCAGGTAGACGAGCGGCACCATGCCCGACGAGGCGTTGTACACCGAGCCGAAGATCGCCCAGGGCGCGATCGGCACCATGAAGATCAGGCCGTAGATGAGCAGGTCGACGGTCGTGACCGACCGCTTCAGCTCCTGCTTGTAGCCGTACTGCTCGAGCTGCTGCTGGTTGCTCAGCTCGCCGCCGGCGGTGCCGGTCGTCGTTCCAGTGGACATGGTGTGCTCTCTCGCTCGGGTGGGGCGGGGTGGGTGGAGCCGGGGAGGTGCGGGTCGGGTCGGTCAGGAGGCGCGGGTCGGGTGGCGCGGGTCGGTCGCGCGGTCAGGCCGCGTCGTGCGCGGCGAGGAACTCCGCGACGACGGCCCGGAACTCCTCGGGCTGCTCGAGGTGCGAGCAGTGGCTCGCCCCGGCGAAGACGTGCGAGCGCACGTCGGCGATGCCGTCGACGAACGGCTGCCAGGTGGCCGGCGTCGCCTCGTCGTGCTCTCCCGCGACGACGAGCGTCGGGGCGGCGACGCGGGGCAGCCGGTCGATGATGCTCCAGTCGCGCATCGTGCCGATGACGTGGAACTCGTTCGGTCCGTTCATCGTGTGGTAGACCGTCGGCTCGGCCTCCATCTGCTCCTCGCTGTCGACGAAGTCCTGCGGCATGGGGACGACCCGGCAGACGTGACGCTCGTAGAAGACCCGGGTCGCGGCGAGGTACTCGGGGTCCGTCGTGGTGCCGGCGCGCTCGTGACGGCGGAGCGCCTCCTCGGTCTCGGCGGGCAGCTGGGCGCGCAGCTCGGCGGCTCCCTCGACCCAGAGCTCCATCGACGCGGGCGAGTTGCAGATGGCGAGGCTCGCGAGACCGGCGGGCTGGCGGACGCCGATCTCGGCGCCGAGCATGCCGCCCCACGACTGACCGAGCACGTGGAACCGCTCGAGACCGAGGTGCGCGACGACGGCCTCGAACTCGGCGACGAAGAGCGCCGGGGTCCAGGTCTCGACGGGGGCGTCGGGGCGGTGGCTGCTGCGTCCGCAGCCGAACTGGTCGTAGTGCACGACGGTGCGGCCGGTCTCGTCGGCGAGGGCGGCGAGGTTGCGGAGGTAGTCGTGCGCCATGCCCGGGCCGCCGTGGAGCACGACGAGGGGCAGCGCGCCGGGCGTCGGGTGGTCGGGGGTCGTGACCTGGTACCAGGTGACGCCGTCGCGGAACGGGAGGGTGGAGGAGGTGCTCGTCGACATGCGGGACAGTGTGCGACACGGAAAGGTCTCGCGCCTAGACCTTTGCCGATGACTTAACGTGGGTGTAACAAACGCCGCTCGGGAGGGTCGACGCATGACGCCACACGAGGCCGCCGACGCCGGGTCGCCCGGGGCGCCCGACGGCACCCCCTCCGCCCTCGCCGGAGCCCTCGCGGCGCCCGTCGAGTCGTCGAGCCGCGTCGACGACGTGACCGACCGGCTGGTGACCGCGATCGCGACCGGCGAGTACCTGCCCGGCCAGCGCCTCCCTCCCGAGCGGGACCTCGCCGCCTCGCTGCGGGCCGGGCGCATGACCGTCCGGGCCGCCCTCGCCCGCCTCGTCGAGCAGGGCATGATCGAGACCCAGCGCGGCCGCGGCGGCGGCTCGTTCGTCCGCGAGCAGCACACGACGTCGTCGGACGCGATCGTGCAGCGGACCCTCGGGGCGCGGTGGGCCGACCTCAGCGACACGAGCGACGCGATCGGCCGCCTGCACGGCACGATCGCCGAGGCCGCCGCCGAGAACCGCACGACCGCCGACGCCGAGGTGCTGCGCGAACGGCTCGAGGGCTACCGCCGGGCCGAGTCGGGGCGTGCGTCGCAGCGGGCCGACGAGCTGCTGCACGTCGCGATCGCCGATGCCGCGCACAACGCGACGCTGCGCGGGGTCCTCTTCGACCTGGAGGCGCGGGTCAGCATCGCAGCGCCGGCCCACCTCTGGGGCGGGCCCGACGGCATGCGCGAGATGGAGCTGCGGGCGCTCGGCGACCACGAGGCGCTCGTCGACGCGATCTGCGACGGCCGTTCGACCGAGGCGGCGCGCATCGCGCGCGAGCACGTCAAGATCGACCTCGAGCTGCTCGAACGGGTGCTGCGGAGCGGCGCCGCCGCAGCCGACTGAACGGGGTGCGCGGCGCCGTCGAACGGGTGGGTATGCCCTGCTCGACGGCGACCGCCACGGACGGCGAGGTCCGTCGATCCGGTGGTCACGACCTCGCGGGGGCTCGAGGTGCCGTGCAGATCGTCGGGTGGTCGCCACGCAGGGGGAGGACTCCCGGTTCGGGCCGGTCGTCCGCGTGACTCATTCGCCGTCGTCTGAGAAGGTAGCACTCGATACTCACGGGTATCGAGTCCCCCTTTGTGGGGACTCGCGCAGCGGCCTCGTCCTCGCGCTCATACCAGCCGGACGTCCAGGCGAGACCCGGGGAA
>Ga0265798_10004537_pt1 | contig 19059 bp, 13 predicted proteins | sample P3T30metagenome_FD_192430 | JGI IMG/M metagenome (GOLD analysis project Ga0265798, IMG submission 192430) | Plant litter microbial communities from East Loma Ridge, Irvine, California - P3 T30 | ecosystem: Environmental > Terrestrial > Plant litter > Unclassified | place: USA: California... | reverse complement strand
AATAATTACCGGTAATTATTTCTCTTTGGAATTCTCGTGCTTCCGCAATTAGCGTTAACGCCATAGACGCAACGGAACCTTCCTGATTGATATTATAGACAATTTTATAGTTTCGCAACAGCGAACACATGCTGTAGTGAAAGAAATTTGCGCTTTACTAAGCTTCATATTGTTACAAGATGCAACGCGGCTGAAAATTCCCGTTGCGGGTAGTGCTCAAGCACTATAAACCGGTCCGTGACACCTGCAAAGTCGCGTTCGACTCCTGCCATATTGCTTCAAAGCGATGCTGTGACAGTTCACAGGCAGGCGGGTGATCGAAGCTTGCTTCGCCACGCGGATGGTCGCTGTGAAAACGCCGCACGATATGGCGATCGTCGCCAATCCCGAACGAATCGGTGAGCTGGCGCAAGCCGCGCGGGGTCTGGCGGCACTCGCACAGGTGGCCGTAGTCGCGCAGCAGGCGCAGGAAACGCGGCTGGTCGCGTTCGATCTGGCGCGGGTCGTGCAGCGCCAGGCGCAAATGGCCGCCGCCAGCCAGGAAGGCGCGCAGGGCGGTATCGTTGCGGATGCTGCCGAGCGGGAAGACCGCGAAATCCGGGTCGAACAGCGCCAGCGTCATTGACGACGCCTCGATGCAGGCGAGCAGGTGCGCCTCGCAGTCGCGGCGGGTGTCGAAGGTGACGGTGCGCGGCTCGCTCATCCCGGTCAGCCCAGCTCGACCCAGCCGTTCTGGTACCAGGTGTACAGCGCTTCGAGCACGTCGTCGGTGGCCTTGTCGAGGGTCACGCCATCGATGCGGCGTTCGTTGGCCAGCACGTCGAGCACGGCCTTGTCGGCACGGCCCACGGCGAACGATTCGCCGTTGATGAACACGTGCTTGCCGCGGTACAGCATCAGGGTCTTGCTCGAAAGCTTGATGCCGCGCTTGGCCGCCGTTTCCATGAAGCGGCCAACCGTCAGCGGTTTGGCTGGCGGCGTGAAGAACACATTGTGTTTCGGTTCCGACATGTGTTCGCCCAGGAAGACGGTCACGTCTTCTTCGTCCCAGCGCACCTTGTTCAGCTCTTCGGTAATGGTGTCGAGCATGTCGCGCGGAATCTCGGCCGGGTTCTTCGCCGGCTTCAATTCCGGATCGCCATAGCGCCCCGGCAGATCGATCGAGTCGGCCATGAATTGCAGGAAAGATTCTCCCAATTCCTGGAACGAAGGCGAACGGAAACCGATCGAATACGTCATGCATTCGCCTTCGGCGATCCCATCGTGGGCATATTGCGGCGGCAGGTACAACATATCGCCCGGTTCCAGCACGAACTCTTCCTCGGCCTTGAAATTGGCCAGGATCTTGAGCGGCAAGCCCTCGACCAGGGTCAGGTCTTGCTGCGAGCCGATCTTCCAGCGGCGCTTGCCGTGGGCCTGCAGCAGGAACACGTCGTACGAGTCGTAGTGGGGGCCGACGCCGGCGCCATCGGTGGCGAAGCTGATCATCAGGTCGTCGAGCCTGGCGTCGGGCACGAAGCGGAACTGGCGCAGCAGCTCGTCCGCACGCTCGTTGTACAGGTTGACGCCTTGCACCAGCATGGTCCAGTTCGATTCACTGCGCGATGGCAATTCGGTCAGGGGGCCGTGCTGCATATCCCATTGGCCGTCGCGCAGCGTGACCAGGCGCGATTCGACGTGGTTCTGGGTCGCCAGTTCGGCGAGCTGCTCGAACTTGAGCAGGGGCTTGAATCCGGGAATGGCGCCACGGATCAGAAGCGGTTTCTTGTGCCAGTAATCGCGCAGAAACTCGGCGGGAGTGATATTCCCGAGAAGCGGTAATTTTTTCATGCGCCATTATAACCAGCCGGGCAAGGCGAGGAACCCATCGAGAGTATAATCCGCAGCTCACAAAGAAAGGATGTGCGATGAAGATTGCCAAAGATACGGTCGTGACGGTTAACTACAAGCTGTCGGATGCCCAGAACAACCTGATCGAAGAAGGTTCGCAGCCGATGGTCTACCTGCACGGCGGCTACGAAAATACCCTGCCGAAGATCGAAGAAGAACTCGACGGCAAGGAAGCCGGCTATGCGTCGACCATCCAGGTCGAACCGGACGATGCGTTCGGCGACTACGAGCCAGAGCTGGTGAAGGTCGAAGACCGTAACCGCCTGCCAGAGCCGATCGAAGTCGGCATGCAGTTCGAAGGCGTGGCCGAAGGCGGCGACAACGAGCCGGTGATCTTCACCGTCACCGAGATCGCCGACGACAAGGTCGTCCTGGACGGCAACCACCCGCTGGCCGGCATGGCCCTGCGCTTCGACCTGTCGGTGCTCGACGTGCGCGCAGCAACCGCCGAAGAAATCCAGCACGGCCACGTGCATGGCGCGGGCGGTCATCATCACGAGATGGACGACAGCGAAGACGGCGACCATTTCCGTAGCCAGCCGCTGCAGTAATCACGTTCGTGGTTTGCTGAGGACTGGGATTCCCGCCTTCGCGGGAATGACGGTCTTGTGTGCGCGGAAATGACGGTTTTGCGTGTGCAGGGATGACGGTTTCACGTGCAAATCACGGCGTGCCGGTAGCGACGACATAACTCGTCGGCTATCGGCCGGCAGCCCGTGCCCGTCGTTCCCGCGCAGGCGGGAACCCCAGTTGTCCAGCACATCACCACTTCGACTGTGGAGCCCAGGTCCCCGGCCCGTCGTTCCCGCGCAGGCGGGAACCCCAGTTCGCTGCACATCACCACCCTCAACACATCACTGCTTCGCGTCTTCGACCTCGAACGCCGCTTCCTTCCCCAGCGTTACATTCACCTCGACCGCCTTCGTTCCCACCGAGAGCTGTCCCAGGTTGTCCTTCCACTCGATCCGCGGCTTCTTGCCTTGCAGCGCACTGCTGTCGACCAGCAGCACCTTGCCATCGAACTTGACGGCCTGCGCCTGTACCTGGCGCCGCACTGCCTCGAAACCGTCCTTCTCGACCGGATCGCGCCGCAGCAGTCCGCGCAAGCCGGCCGGCTGGTCGAGGTAGAACGGCCGCACCGCACCTTCCGAGAACAGCACCAGCGCCTCGGCCTTGTCGCTGCGTGCGATCGCGAACAGGCGGTTCAGCCAGAAGCGGTTGGCCACCGTGCGGTCTTCGTACTCGCTGTTGCGTCCCGCCGCCGGCAGGTAGTGGTTATTGCCGGCCGGGAGATTGATGGTGGCGTACAGCACCTTGCCGACCTTCCAGTGCGCATTCTCGGCATAGCTGCGAAACCGCGGGCTGGCTGACAGCTGGGTCATGTGGATCTTGTCCACGCCCAGTGACTCCGGCTCGCCGTAGAACAGCTCGCGCAAGCGGTTCAGGCGCTCGATCGCATTGGTGCGGTTGGCCGAGTTGCGGCAAGCGGTCCAGTCGCTGCCGGCGAGCGACACGATGACCGGCCGCCTGGCCCGTTCGATGATGTCGCGCCGCTGCTGGTACAGGCGGTCGCCGCAGCTTTCCTTCTCGCCCTTGATGCCGGTGAGGACAAGGAAAGCCAGCGATTTTTCGGACGAATCGGCCAGCGCCTGCTTGAGGCGCGCTTCGCCATCCGTGCCCGCGCCGTTGCCGATCACTCCGAAGCGATGCGCGTGCTCGTCCGCCTTGTCCCGGGCGCCGGCAGGCGGCGCGAGGCACAAGGCAGCGACCAGGGCGGCCGCGATGAAGCGTGGCGGGCGCGGGCCTTGCATCAGGCGGCCAGGCGCTTGAGCTCGTAGAGACGTTCGAGCGCTTCACGCGGCGTGAGCGCGTCGGGATCGATGGCGCCCAGCGCATCGCGCAAGCCATCGTCGGGCGCCGCAGCCTGCGTGAATGCCGGCGCCGGCGCCTCGCCGATTTCCTCTGGCGCGACCGGCGCGGCGAACAGGTCGAGCTGCGGCGTTGCATCCAGCGCCTGCGCCTCGAGGCGCGCCAGGTGCTTGCGTGCGGCCTTGATTACCGGCTGCGGCACGCCCGCCAGTTGCGCCACCTGCAGGCCGTAGCTCTGCGAAGCCGGGCCTTCCTGCACCGCATGCAGGAATACGATGCTGTCCTTGTGCTCGACCGCCGACAGGTGCACATTGGTGGCGCTCGGATGGTTCTCGGGCAGCTGGGTCAGCTCGAAATAATGGGTCGCGAACAGCGTGAAGCTGCGGCTGGTGTCGATCAGGTGCCGCGCGATCGCCCACGCCAGCGCCAGGCCGTCGAAGGTCGACGTACCGCGCCCGACTTCATCCATCAGCACCAGCGAATGCTCGGTGGCGCCGTTGAGGATCGCCGCCGATTCGGTCATCTCGACCATGAAGGTCGAACGGCCGTTGGCCAGGTCGTCGCTGGCGCCGATGCGGGTGAAGATACGGTCGATCGGGCCCAGCGTTGCTTGGGTAGCCGGCACGTAGCTGCCGACATAGGCCAGCAGCGTGATCAGGGCCACCTGGCGCATGAAGGTCGATTTACCGCCCATATTGGGGCCCGTGATCAACAGCAGGCGGCGCTCGTTGGACAGCTGGCAGTCGTTGGCGATGAAGCGCTCGATCTGGTTCTCCACCACCGGATGGCGGCCTTCGATAATGGTAAGGCATGGCGCATCGGTCAGCGCCGGCGCGCACCAGTTGTGGCGCAGCGCGTGGCTGGCCAGGGCGACCAGTACGTCGACCTGGGCCAGCGCGCGCGCGATGGTCTGCAGGCAGCCGATATGCGGCGCCAGGTCGGCCAGCAGCTGGTCGTACAGCATCTTCTCGCGCGCCAGCGCGCGGTCCTGCGCCGACAGCGCCTTGTCCTCGAAGGCCTTCAGTTCGGGCGTGATGTAGCGTTCGCAGTTCTTCAGCGTTTGGCGGCGGCGGTAGTCGTCCGGCACCTTGTCGGTCTGGCCGTTCGTGACCTCGATGTAGAAGCCGTGCACCTTGTTGTACTCGACCCGCAGGTTGGCGATGCCGGTGCGCGCGCGCTCGCGCGTCTCGAGGTCGACCAGGAACTGGCCGGCGTTCTCGGACAGCGCGCGCAGTTCATCGAGCTCGGCGTCGAAGCCGCGCGCGAACACGCCGCCATCGCGAACCATGGCGGCTGGCTCCTCGGCCACGGCGCGCACCAGCAGGTCCAGGCACTCCCCGGGCGTGGACAGGTCGTCGTGGATCTCGCGCAGCAGGCAGGTGTCGCCCGGGACGAAGCAGCGCGCCACCTGCTCGCGCACGGTCGGCAGGGCCTCGAGCCCGTCGCGCAGGCTGGCCAGGTCGCGCGGACGCACGGTCAGCAGGGCCACGCGCGTGGTGATGCGCTCGATGTCCGGCACCTGCCCCAGGGTCGAGGACAGGGTGGCGTTGGCGTCGGCCTGCAGCAGCGCCGCGATCGACTGGTGGCGGCGCCGTGCAACCGACTGGTCGCGGCGCGCATGGTGCAGCCAGTGGCGCAGCAGGCGCGAACCCATCGCCGTGCGGCAGCCATCGAGCAGCGAGAACAGGGTAGGCGATTCCTGGCCGCGGATGGTCTCGGTCAGTTCGAGGTTGCGGCGGGTGGCGGCGTCCAGGCCGATGTATTCGTTTTCGGTTTCGCAGGCGAGGGCGCGCACATGCTGCAGGCCGCGGCCCTGGGTCGACTGGGCATAGCGCAGCAGCGCGCCGGCCGCCCCGAAGGCGGCGCCGAGGCCATCGGCGCCGAAGCCGGTGAGGGTGGCGACATTGAGCTGCTCGAGCAGGGCGCCGTGGCCCTTGACGACGTCGAAATGCCATTCGGGCACGCGCTGGACGTGGGCAGTGACGCCGTCGCTCTCGAACATGTCGGCGCAGTCGGCGCGCAGGATCTCGGCCGGCGCAATGCGTTCGAGTTCATGCGCCAGGCGCTGCTCGACCGCGCGCGCGTCGCCCGAGAATTCCATCAGGCGCAGGTTGCCGCTCGCGAGCGACAGCCAGGCCAGGCCGACGGTGACGGTCTTGCGCTGATTGATCAGGCACAGCGCCAGCAGCGGACGCTCGGCTTTCTCGGGCAGCAGGTCGGAATCGGTCAGCGTGCCCGGGGTGACCACGCGCACCACCTTGCGCTCGACCGGGCCTTTCGCCAGCGCCGGGTCGCCGATCTGCTCGCAGATCGCGCACGATTCGCCCAGCTTGACCAGCTTGGCCAGGTAGCCGTCGAGCGAGTGGAACGGCACGCCCGCCATCTTGATCGGCTGGTCGCCCGACTTGCCGCGCGCGGTCAGGGTAATGCCCAGCACGCGCGAGGCTTTCTCGGCATCCTCGAAGAACAGCTCGTAGAAGTCGCCCATGCGGTAGAACACCAGCATGGTGGGATAGTCGGCCTTGATGCGCAGGTATTGCTGCATCATCGGGGTGTGACCGCTTTTCGCGTCTTTCATCACTCTTTGTTCTAGCGGCATTTCTCTATCTAAGTGCTTGGTTCAATTGGAATTCTGTTTGTCGCGCTCGGTGGGTCGCCAAAGTCACGACGCATCGCGACGCATCCGAGGGCGCTGCGGTTTGGCGTAGCTTCAGCGCCCCGTAGAGGAAGCTAGGCTGAAGTCTCCCGGCCTGCTTGTAGTGCTCGCTGAAAAGCTACGCCAGCCCTACGCCAGGGATATGCAATTTGACGTACGCGCCGCCAGGCTGGCTGCAGCCAAGTCAACACTTTACCATCTCCGACTGCCCAGGGGCTCTGCCGGTAGGTGTCAACGAGAATCGCGCGTGGATCTGTTACTACAAGAGCCCGGTCGATCAACGTGTGCACCAAGTGAGCTCGGTACCTGGCCGAAAAGGTCGGCGAATCGGCCGAAGTCGAACGGGAAAGGTCGCGCGGTGACGCCGCTGGCGTGCGCGGGAAAAAATACGCATACGCATAGGCATAGGCATAGGCATAGGCATAGGCATAGGCATAGGCATAGGCATAGGCATAGGCATAGGCATAGGCATAGGCACGGCCGCCGCAGGCAGCGCCCGTCATGCGCAGCGTGCATGCGACCTGCACGTTCCGCCATCGGTCCGTGTCCGCAGCAGCAGCCGCGAACCTGGCCGCTTCCCTAGCGCTTGCGCTCGCTCCGCCAGGCGCCGGGAGAAACACCCACGTGCTTCCTGAACATGCGGCCGAAATGGACCGGGTCGGCAAAGCCAGTCGCATGGGCGATGTCGGCGAGGGTGGCGTCCGAACCCGACAGCATCGTCTGGCCGCGCTGGATGCGGGCATTGAGCTGCCACTGGTAGGGCGCCATGCCGGTCGATGCCTTGAACGCGCGGCTGAAGTGCGCCTGCGACAGATTGATCCGCGCCGCCAGGGTGGCCAGCTCGATCCGCTGCGGGAATTGCGCTTCCATATGGTCGATTACGCGCCGCAACTGCCAGGGGGCGAGGCCGCCGCCGGGGCCGGTCACGCAGTGCGGGGCCGCAAGCACTTGCGCGGTGACGGCGGCGATGTGGCAGCCGTCATGGGGCGGCAGCGATGGGTCTGGGTGCTCGATCGCTTCCGACAGCAACTGGACCAGGCTCCACACCTTGTCGTTGGCCAGCCGCGCCCGCGGCGTATCGGTCTGGTGCGGTTCAATCTGCATCGCCAACTCCTTCGCTCATGAGCTCGGCATCGAAAGCCGATGTCGCGCCGCCATCCGCCCCGCGTTCCGCCTCCCTGCGCATCGCTGATACCTGTCCCCGGTCACCGGGTTGGCGATGCCGTGCCCAGGCGTGGGACAGTTGGGCTTGCGCGGTTGCGGCAGCCGGGAATGGTGTGCCATCCGCCCAGATTCTGCTGAACTCTGGCGGCCGGCGGTAGTACCGAATCCGGTTCAACTGTGTCGCCCGCGGCGGAACGCCGTGCATCTGGCCGGGCGACCACGGCGCTTGCGGCCGACGGCTGCCGTCGTTCCACTTTCTGCAACACAGCTTTTCACAACGAGTGCTATCAAAATTGCATAATGCAACGTTATCCTCTGGTGTATACGCGCCCGTCATCACATGGCGACGACGCGCTGGTGCGACCACCTGATGGGCGAGACGATGGAGATGACTGAATGAGTGAAGCGAGCCTGGGGCATACGATCGGCCCGGCGGTGGTGCTGATGGGCGCGGCGGTGATCGCCGTGCCCTTGTTCCGCCGACTCGGCCTGGGCTCGGTGCTCGGCTATTTCGCCGCAGGCATCCTGGTCGGCCCGTCGGTGCTGGGCCTGTTCGGCGACGCGCGCTCGATCCTGCATATTTCGGAGCTCGGGGTGGTGATGTTCCTGTTCGTGATCGGGCTGGAGCTGCGGCCGCACAAGCTGTGGGCGATGCGCGGCCAGATCTTCGGCCTGGGGCTGGCGCAGGTCGCGGCGTCGATCGCCTTCCTGGCGCTGGCCGGGTATGCGCTGTTCGGCCTGTCCGCATCGGCCGCCTTCGTCGCCGGCGCCGGTTTCGTGCTCTCGTCGACCGCCGTCATCATGGTGGCGCTGCAGGACCGCGGCGAGATCGCCAGCCCGGAGGGCCAGAAATCGGTCGCGATCCTGCTGTTCGAAGACCTGATGATCGTGCCGCTGCTGGCGCTGGTGGCCTTCATGTCGCCGCTGGCGCAGGCGCAGTCGGGATGGCCCGACGTCCTGCTGGCGCTGGCGGCCCTGCTGGTGCTGCTGGGCGTGTCGTACTGGGGCCTGGACGCCTTCTTCGCCCTGCTGGCGCGCGCACGCACACGCGAGGTACTGACCGCGGGCGCGCTGCTGGTCGTGCTGTGCTCCGCGCTGCTGATGGAACTGGCCGGCTTGTCGATGGCGATGGGCGCCTTCCTGGCCGGCGTGATGCTATCCGGTTCGCGCTACCGCCACCAGATCGAGAGCGATATCGAACCGTTTCGCGGTTTGCTGATGGGGCTGTTCTTCCTGGCGGTCGGCATGTCGCTCGACCTCGCCATCGTGGCGCAGGAGTGGCTGCTGCTCTTGTCGATGCTGCTGGCATTCATGGCCGCCAAGGGCGTCGTCGTGTATGCGGTCGCGCGCATGTTCGGCGCCTCCGGCCACCAGGCGCTGCGGCGCACCTCGATGTTCCTGCAGGGCGGCGAATTCGCCTTCGTGCTGTATGCCGCCGCCACCGCGGCCGGTGTGCTCGATGCGCGCGAGAACGCCCTGTTCGCCACCGTCGTGATCCTGTCGATGGCGGCGTCGCCCGTGCTGGTATTGCTGGCCGACCGCATGCTCGGCAACAGGGCGTCGATGGACGGCGTCGAATCTGCCCGCGATCTGGAGGGACGCATCCTCGTGATCGGCTTCGGCCGCTTCGGGCAGATTGCATCGCAGGCCTTGCTGGCCAGCGGCGTCAAGCTGTCGGTGATCGACAAGGATCCCGACCGCATCCGCGACGCCGAGCGCTATGGCTTCAAGGTGTTCTTTGGCGATGGCCTGCGGCTCGACACGCTGCGCCATTCGGGCGCCGGGCAGGCCGACGCCATCATGGTATGCATCGACGAGCCGCGGGCCGCGAACCACATCGTCGAGCTGGCCCGCAACGCGTTTCCGCAGGCGAAGCTGCTGGTGCGCAGCCATGATCGTCACCACGCGGTGGAACTGATACGCGCCGGCGTCGATGTCCAGATCCGCGAGACCGTCGAATCGGCCTACCTGATGGGAGAGCAGGGCTTGCGCGTGCTGGGCTACGCCGAGGCCGAGATCGCGGATGCGGTGGACGACATCCGCCAGCGCGATGCGGCGCGCCTTTCCGAGCAGGTGCAGGGCAACCCCCTGTCGGGCCGCGACCGGCTGCATCTCGGGATCGTGCCCGAGCCGCTGGTCACGCCGCCGGCCAGGCGCGACATGCACGGTCCATCTCAGGCGCGGGTATCATCCAGACGACGTCGTGTCGCGAAACCGGGAGCATGAGCGTGGATATCGAAGAGCTGCATACCTTCGTGGAAGTCGCCGACGCCGGCGGCATCTCGCCGGCCGCGCTGCGCCTGGGCGTGTCCAAGTCGATCGTCAGCCGCCGCCTGGTGCGGCTGGAGGCGGAGCTTGGCGTGCAGCTGCTGTCGCGCACCACCCGCGGCGCTGCGCTCACCGAAGCGGGTGTAGCGTTTCGCGACCACGCCGCGCGCGCCTGCGCCGAGATCGATTCGGCGAAGGAGACGCTGCTGCCCGCCGGCGAACTGTGCGGCCGCCTGCGCATCGCCGCGCCGCTCACCTTCGGCCCGACCCATTTCGCGCCGGCGATCGCCGAGATGGCCCGGCGTCATCCGCAGCTGCGTATCCACACCTGCTACACCGACCGCACGGTCGACATCATCGCCGAAGGCTACGACTGCGCGATCCGCGCCGGCTACCTGCAGGATTCGAACCTGGTCGCGCGCCGCATCGGCCCGATCCACGGGGCCGCGGTGGCCAGTCCTGCGTATATCGCGGCGCACGGGGCGCCCGAGACGCCGCAAGAGCTGCTGAATCACGAAGCCCTGATGCAGGGCACCGAAGCCTGGCACTTCATGGATGGCGACCAGGTGATCTCGATCCAACCGCAGGGACGCTTCAAGGCCGACAACGGCATGGCGCTGGTCGCCGCCGCGGTGGCCGGGCTGGGTATCGGCTGGCTGCCCGACGACCTGCTGCACGAACACCTGGCGTCCGGCGCGCTGGTGCCGGTGATGACGCGCTATCCGGTGCCTCCGGCCGGCGCCTATGTGGTGCGCCCGCCGGGCCAGCACCCGGCGCGCAAGATCAGGGTCCTGACCGATCTGCTGGTCGAGTATTTCGAATCGAGGCCGTCGCTGGCGGCTCAACAAACAAGGAGAAACGACGATGATTGACATGGTGATCGAACAGCGCCGCCGCAACCTGGGCGGCAGCTTCGAGGTGGGCCGCGTGCTGCCATTCGCCAAGCGGCGGATGGTGGGGCCGTTCATCTTCTTCGACCATATCGGGCCGCTCGACCTGGCGCCCGGCATCGACCGCAGCCTCGATGTGCGGGCGCACCCGCATATCGGGCTGTCGACGGTGACTTACCTGTTCTCGGGCCAGATCATGCACCGCGACAGCCTGGGCTACGAGCAGCCCATCCAACCGCAGGAAGTCAACTGGATGACGGCCGGCAGCGGCATCACGCACAGCGAACGCTTCGAGCATGCGCGGGCGCATGGCGACCACCTGCACGGCATCCAGGCCTGGGTCGCGCTGCCGGACGGGATGGAAGAGATCGCGCCATCGTTCTCGCACCACGCCGGCGCCGACCTGCCGCGCTGGAGCGAAGGCGGCGTCACCGGCCACCTGATCGCCGGCAGTGCGTACGGCCTCACCGCCGGCGCCGCCACCCATTCGCCGCTGTTCTACGCCCACCTCGACATGGCGCCGGGATCGACCGCCGAGATTCCGGGCGGGCACCGGGAGCGCGCGCTGTACATCGCCACCGGCGCGGTGGAGCTGGACGGCCTGCGCCACGAGAGCGGCCGCATGCTGGTACTGGGCGCGGCCGCCTCGCGCGTGCGGGCGCTCGAGCATGCCACGGTGATGGTGCTGGGCGGCGAGCCGGTGGGCGAACGCCACCTGTTCTGGAACTTCGTCTCGTCTTCGAGGGAAAGGCTGGCGCAGGCCGCGTCTGACTGGACGGCCGGGAAAATGAAGCTGCCGGATGCGGACAACCAGGAGTTCATCCCGCTCCCCGAAGGCATCGCGCCGCCCCCCGTGATCATGTAAGCTGTCCTTCGAGCGCAGGGCGACCGTCGCACATCGCCACGAAGCTGCCCGCACGCCCGCCGTGCAGCAGCGTCACCTGTGCGCCCAGCGCGACCGGGTGGCGAAAGCGGCACCATACCGACGCGATCTCGCTGCCCGACGCCGCCTGCAGCAAGGCGCAGGCGCGCGCCAGCGTATGGGCGCCGTGGATGATCGGCCGCTGCATGCCCATCAGGCGCGCCGACCAGGGCCACAGATGGATCGGATTCCAGTCGCCCGACAGCGCCGCGTAGCGCCGGCCGGCGTCGGACGCGATTCTCCATTGCCCAAGCGCCGCACCCGATGGCGCTTGCGGCGACGACGCGGCGCCTCGTGGTGTGCGGCTGCCGCGCCGTATCAGGTACGTGCTGTCGCAGTCGAAGGCCAGGCGCTCGCCGTCGAAGGCGCGCGTTTCGAGCACGCAGCTCAGGGCGCCATTCGGCGCGGCGGGTGGCAGGTGCAGGCTGGTCGTGAGCGTCAACGGCGCGGTCAGCGCCAGCGGTCCATGCATCGCCAGCCGGTTCTCCGTATGAATCAAGCCCGGAATCCGGAACGGGATCGGGCGCTCCAGCATGGCCGCGAGCTGCGCGCGCTGCGCCAGCAGGTAGAGGAAGGTCAGTGGGATCGTCTGGCCCGGAAAACCGAAGGCCTCGTTGTAGCGCCGCACCTGAAGGGGATCGATCCCGTCGAGCCGGTAGCTGGCCGGGGCGATCCCGTCCGGAGAAGGCGCGGGACGCTTGAACAGCGCGCGCAACAGGGTCGCCGCGCCAAGTGGCGGCAGCAAAGGAAGGGAATCGCGCGGCTCGGTGCTCATCCGCGCAGGATACCACCGCGTGCCTGGACCGCAAGCATGGACCGCAGTGCGACGGCACGGCAGGAAGCGACCATGAAGCGCAGGAACCGTCATTGCCGGGCCATTGTCGCGTTGCTATCGTTCGGTCTCCCATGCGCATCCCGCGCCTGGACGAACCAAGGAACAGACATCATGAGCAAGAACGGACTGAAAGCACTCCTGCGCCCCGAAGACAGCATCGTCGTCCTCATCGACCACCAGCCGTACCAGTTCGCCTGTTTGAAAAGCCATGAACCGACCATGGTCCTGAACAACGTGGTCGGACTGGCCAAGGCGGCCAAGGCGTTCAAGGTGCCGACAATCCTGACGACCGTGCTGGAAGAGCGCGGCGGCTACATCGTCAAGGAGCTGCAGGCATTGTTTCCGGAACAAAAACCCATCGATCGCACCTTCATCAATACCTGGGAAGATGAGAAGGTCACCGACATCGTCGCCAAGAGCGGCCGCAAGCAGCTGGTGCTCGCCGGGCTGTACACCGAAATCTGCCTGGCGATGCCGGCGATCCAGGCTGCGGGCGAAGGGTATGAGGTGTTCGTCGTCACCGACGCCTCGGGCGGCGTGACCGAGGAAGCCCACGAGATGGCGGTACGCCGCATGGTGGCCGCCGGCTGCACCCCGATCACCTGGTTCGCCGTGATGTCCGAATGGCAGCGCGACTACGCCCGCACCAGCACGCTCGATGGCGTGTCGAATGTCATCCTGGAAAACGGCGGCGCGGCGTCGGTGGCCTTGTCATGGGAAACGCAGCTGCTCGCCGCACCGCGCGCCAATCCCGCGCGCTGAAGCGTGCGCAAGACCACCGCTGGCTGAATCGGTGGCGCTCACCGGCACTGGTCCGGCGATGGCTGCGCGCTGCGCTTCCCGGCAGGACCGGTTCTCAGGCCGCCTTCGCCTGCGTCACGCGCGCGGTGATGTGCGCCAGCGCGGCGTCGACCTGGTCGATCAGGATCAGGCACAGGTCGCCGTCACCCAGGCGCTCGAGCGCGCGGTCGATGGCGACGAACTCGCCGTTGATCTCTTCCACGTGGCGGGTGCGGCTGGCGTCCTGCAGGCCTGAACGCAGCAGCGCGATCACTTCGCCGTCGGCGCGGCCGCGCTGGCACTGGTCCTGGTACAGCAGCACGTCGTCGAAGGCCTTGCCGAGGATTTCGGTCTGCTGGCGGATGTCCTGGTCGCGGCGGTCGCCCGCGCCGCTGATCACCACCGAACGGCGCTTGGCCGGCATGCTCTCGACCGCATTGACCAGCGCGGAGATCGCGTCCGGATTGTGGCCGTAGTCGGCGATCACGGTCGCGCCGCGGTAGTCGAACACATTGAAGCGGCCGGGCGCGTTGTCGCTCTCGCCCACGAAGGTCTTGAGCCCGAGCCGGATCGATTCCCACGAGGTGCCGACCGCCCACGCGGCCGCCACCGACGCCATCACGTTCTCGACCTGGAAGCCCACCACGCCGCCACGGGTGATCGGCACCTCGCGCAGGTCGATGCGCTCGGCGAACTGGCCCTGCGCGGCCACCAGGTGGCCGTTGTCGACGAAGACCACGCGGCGGCCTTGCGCGCGGTGCATCGCCATGATCGGGTTGCCCACGTCCTGGGCGAAGAAGGTCACTTCGCCACGGGTTTTCTCGGCCATCGCCGCCACCGTCGGGTCGGCGGCGTTGAGCACGGCCATGCCGCCCACGGCCACGTTCTGCACGATCACGCGCTTGAGCACGGCCAGGTCTTCCAGCGTGGTGATGTAGTTCAGGCCCAGGTGGTCGCCCGAGCCGATATTGGTCACCACCGCCACCTGGCATTTATCGTAGGCCAGGCCTTCGCGCAGCAGGCCGCCGCGCGCGGTCTCGAACACGGCGGCGTCGACATCCGGATGCAGCAGCACATTGCGCGCACTGCGCGGGCCGCTGCAGTCGCCGCTGTCGATGCGGCGGCCTTCGATATAGACGCCATCGGTATTGGTCATGCCGGTGCGCAGGCCCGAGGCCGTCATCAGGTGCGCGATCAGGCGCACGGTGGTGGTCTTGCCGTTGGTGCCGGTCACGGCGATCACCGGGATGCGGCCATCGTCGCCCGGCCCGTACAGCGTGTCCATGATCGCTTCGCCGATCGGGCGCGGCTTGCCGAACGACGGCGCCAGGTGCATGCGCAGGCCCGGCGCGGCGTTGACTTCGACGATGCCGCCGTTGATCTCTTCCATCGGTTTCAAGACACTGTCGGCCACCAGGTCGACGCCGCAGATGTCCAGCCCGATCATGTGGGCGGCGGCGATGGCGCGCTCGGCGACATCCGGATGGACGTCGTCGGTGACGTCGGTGGCGGTGCCGCCGGTCGACAGGTTGGCGTTATTGCGCAGCACCACGCGCTGGCCCAGGCTTGGCACGGAGTCGGCATGCATGCCTTGCTGGGCCAACGTGCCCAGCGCGATGTCGTCGAAGCGGATCTTGGTGAGCGACGTCGCGTGGCCGTCGCCGCGGCGCGGGTCCAGGTTCACTTGCTCGACCAGCTCGCGCACCGTGTGCTGGCCGTCGCCCGTCACTTGCGGCGGTTCGCGGCGCGCGGCGGCGACCAGCTTGTCGCCGATGACGAGCAGGCGGTAGTCGTGGCCCGGCAGGTAGCGCTCGACCAGGATATCGTCGCGGAATTCGCTGGCGGCCTTGTAGCCGGCATCGAGCTGCTCGCGGGTGGTGACGTTGACGGTCACGCCCTTGCCCTGGTTGCCGTCCTTCGGCTTGATGACGACCGGCAGGCCGATTTCCAGGGCCGCGGCCCAGGCATCGGTCGGGTCGCTCACGGCGCGGCCCTGCGGCACCGGCACGCCGGCCGCGTCCAGCAGCTTCTTGGTCAGTTCCTTGTCCTGCGCGATCGATTCGGCGATGGCGCCGGTGGCGTCGATCTCGGCGGCCTGGATGCGACGCTGGCGGCTGCCCCAGCCGAACATCACCATGCTGCCTTCGGTCAGGCGCCGGAACGGGATGTTGCGCGCGATGGCGGCCTGCACGATCGAGCCGGTCGACGGTCCCAGGCGCACGTCTTCGTCGGTATCGCGCAGCTGCTTGAGCGCGGCGGCCAGGTCGAACGGCGTGTCGTTGCGCGCCGAATCGATCAGCCGCTCGGCCAGTTGCAGCGCCAGGCGGCCGACGTCTTCCTCGCTGTATTCGACCACGACCTGGTAGATGCCGGTTTCCAGCGTCGCGGTGGTGCGGCTGAAGGTGACCGGGCAGCCGGCTTCGGCCTGCAGCGTCAGCGCCACCAGTTCCAGCACGCAGGCAAGTGGCACCGTGTCGTCATGGCCGAAGGGTTGCAGGGCGCCCATCTGCGGGAAGCGCACGCGCAGGCGCGCCTCGAAACCGGGCAGGGCGGCGATCGATGCCTCGTCAGGCGTGCACGCCACGATGGCCTCGACCGAGGTGTGGTGACTCCAGAGATTGGGGCCACGCAGGGCCCGTACGCGAGATACTTCCATAAACGGTGATTCCTTTGACAGGGCCCGGCACGACGCCGGGCCGCTTGTATTGAATGGGTTACTTCCTGGGCGTCGCGTCGAAGGCGCGCAGGCCGCCGCACAGCAGGTCGTCCGGCACGCCCAGGGCCCAGGCCGCGGCCACTGCCGCAAGCACGTTTTCCGGGTATTTCACCGTCGACGGCTTCATCGCCGACAGCGCGATCAGCGCCGTCTCGCTGGCGCCTTCGGCCAGCACGATGCGCCCGTCGCGCGCGAACACCACCCGCTCGCCGGTGGCGCGATGCGCCGCCAGGATCGGGTTGTGTTCATCTGCGGCGTAGAAAATCACGCTGCCGTCGCACAGCTCGGCCAGGCCGGCCACCGTGTCGTTGGCGGCGTTGAGCACCGCCACGCCGTCGGGCAGGATCACGTCGACCTGGCTGCGGATCACGTTGCGCATCGCGTCATGGTCGCGAATATAGAACTCGGCCACGTCCTCGATGCCGTCCATGTCGGTCACCACGCCCACGCTGCAGCGGTCGTAGGGCAGGCCTTGCTGCAGGATCGAGCGCGCGTTCGATTCGAACACCGCCGTCTCCACATTGCGGTTGATCAGGATGCGCTGGGCGGCGTCGACGCCGGTCGCATCGCGCTGCGAGATCGCGCGCGCATTCAGGTACAGGCCTTCGCCGTTGGCCACGCCCACTTCCTTGCCGGTGATATTGACCAGGCAGCCGACCAGGCGCGTGATCAGGCTGCAGCCGATCGAACCGGTCACGCCCACCACCGGGATGCGTGCGCTCTCGTGCGGCGCGAACAGGTGCTCGATGATGTCGCGGCCCACATTGCGCGGCGTGCCGCTGGCCGGCTTGGTATGGGCCAGCAGGCCCGGGCTGGCGTTGACCTCGATGATGGCGCCGCGCTGGTCGAGCAGCGGGCGCGAGATGTCCTCGCACACCAGGTCGATGCCGGCGATGTCGAGGCCGACGATGCGCGCGGCCAGTGCCGCGGCGTGGGCAACGTCGGGATGCACCAGGTCGGTCACGTCGTCGGCGACGTTGCCGTTCACCTGGATCAGCACCTTCAGGCCGGCGGCCGGGACCGAGTCAGGGCTCAAGCCCTGGCGCTGCAATTGCAGCTGGTTTTCTTCGCTCTCGCGAGGTTTCACGGGACTGAGCGGGAACTCCTCGCTTTCGCCGCGGCGCGGATCGGTATTGATCTGGCTTTCGCACAGGTCGGCCACGCTGCTGCGGCCGTCGCCGGTGACCCAGACCGACTCGCCGCGCGCGGCGGCCACGACCTTGCGGCCGACCACCAGCAGGCGGTGCTCGTTACCCAGGATGAAGCGCTCGACCAGCACCGACTTGCTCTCGCCCTCCACCGATGCGATCGTGTAGGCGGCCCTGACTTCGGCCTCGGTGGTGAGGTTGAGCGAGACGCCGCGGCCATGGTTGGCGTCGATCGGCTTGACCACGACCGGCAGGCCGATGTCCTGGGCTTCTTCCCAGGCGTCGTCCGCGCTGCGCGCGATGGCGCCCTCGGGCACCGGCACGCCGCACGAAGAGAGCAGGGACTTGGTCAGGTCCTTGTCGCTGGCGATGCCTTCGGCGATCGCGCTGGTGCGGTCGGTCTCGGCGGTCCAGATACGGCGCTGGGCCGCACCGTAGCCGAGCTGCACCAGGTTGCCGTCGGTCAGGCGCAGCGATGGAATGCCGCGGTCGGTGGCGGCATCGACGATGTGCGCCGTCGATGGGCCCAGGCAGTAGCGGTCGACCATGTCGGTCAGGCGCGCAATCTCGCCCGCCAGGTCGAAGGCTTCATCATTGATCGCGGCCATCAGCAGGCGGTGGGCCACCTCCAGCGCGGCGCGGCCGACCGTTTCGTCGCGGGTGCGGAAGGCCATCTTGTACATGGCGTGTTCGCCGGTCGAGCGGGTCTTGCCGAAGCCGGTCTTCATGCCGGCCAGGTTCTGCACCTCGAGCACGACGTGTTCGAGGATGTGGCCGGCCCAGGTGCCTTCGACCAGGCGCTCGTTGAAACCGCCACGGTAGCCGACGCCGCAATGGTGCTCGACCAGGCCCGGCAGCCAGGCCGTCAGGCGCTCGGTGAAGCCGGGGAGCAGATTGGAGGGATAGTCTTCCAGCTCGCCGATATCGAGCCAGGCTTCGAGCACCGGACGGTAGGTCCAGATATTCGGTCCGCGCAGGTAAGTTACGCGCAGGAATTTGATGTCATTCTTCTTTGTCATGTAATCACTTTGATCACCTGGCGCTCCAGCCACGATGACTGTTCCTTGTATGCCTGACTGCTCACCACGTTAGCGAAAGCTCGCCGATCGCAGCGCACATCACGCGTCCTTCTGTTGATCTGCCGGCGATTGGCTTAGCTGCCGCGTCGCAACATTCTCAAATACACGTTTTTCATGTCATCCAAACGACGGCCAGAAACGTTCTAGCGCTCTGTGGAGCGTTTCACGCAACCGGCCCATCGCGGTCCGTGTGCATCGCCAAGTCGACTTCTTTCCACCCTTACAGAACAAATGCCTGCTATCGGGCGCAATACATGACAACTCAACAACTTGCTCTCACGTCGTCGCCGGCCTTTGCCGCCAGCTCTCTGCCCGAGGCCTGGCAAAATGACGTCGCGAAACAGCTTGCACCAGGGGAAAACGTTTTAGCTGGCGTGGAGGTTGACCTCGACGCGAAATTACATTTCTCGAAGGGGATGGTGGTGGTCACCGACCGCCGCCTGCTGGCGCGCGCGCCGGGCGAGGCCCAGTGGCGCGACTGGCCCTACCGCGCCGGCCTCGCGCTGCGCCACCACGACCATGCCGGCGTCGGCCACCTGCAACTGACCGATGACGACGGCTTGCTGGCCGGCTGGCGCTTCACGCTGGGCCAGAACCTGCACGCGATCCGCGTGGCGGACCATTTCAAGGAGCAGGTCGAGAGCGTGGCCAGCGGCGTCGCCGTGCAGGCGCCCGACCAGCACACTTGCCCAAGTTGCAAGGCGCCGCTCGAGCCGGACCAGGACGATTGCCCGATCTGCGAGAAAGTGCTGTACACGCCGCCGTCGACCTGGACCCTGTTCCGCCTGTGGCGCTTCGCCAAGCCCTACCAGGGCCAGCTGCTGCTCGGCTTCCTGCTGATG
>Ga0265798_10004535_pt1 | contig 19061 bp, 21 predicted proteins | sample P3T30metagenome_FD_192430 | JGI IMG/M metagenome (GOLD analysis project Ga0265798, IMG submission 192430) | Plant litter microbial communities from East Loma Ridge, Irvine, California - P3 T30 | ecosystem: Environmental > Terrestrial > Plant litter > Unclassified | place: USA: California... | reverse complement strand
CCACCAACCCGGCCTCGCCAATCTACGCCGCCGGCGCGCTGTTCTTCGCCGCTTTCATCTGCATGGTCATCTTGCCGATCGAGACAAGGGGCAGGCAGACGTTGTAGATGATGACCATGATGAGGGGAGCTGGCAGGTTTCCTATTTTCCATCCAGTAACAACAACAAGATTCCCATATGAAAATTTGCGGAACACTGATGAAACGATTTTCCAACGTTGCAATAATGAAAAAAGGAAAAAGATGGGGATCGTTTTTTGATCACTTCTGGTCGGGAAATTATTGCTTGCTTTGGATTGGATTGGATGGGGTTTATTAAAGCTTTTGGTAAAATATTTTTTTGCGAAACTGTCCATTTCTTCTTGGCTGCATGGTTTTTGGTTTAAGATACCCCGAATTCACATGAAGTTTTTGGTCTACGAAAAGAGTGATTTGTTGTCAACTCGTCTGGTTTTTCCATGAATGTCAACGGTGCTTTCATCAAGATTGAAGTAGTACTTTTTGGAGTAGGTCATTCGCTTACTTGGTTTTCCATCCGGATGTTGGAAAAATGGTGTCGAGTTGATGAGATCACAAGATTCCGTTCGGGATTTCGATTTGCGGAAGTTGCTGATACTAATAATCAGCGTGGACTTCAACATATTCTGAGCTCCGGCGTGGATACATGAAGTATGTGCTCCTGATTGTTAGATATCTAGGGTTAGGGTTGGGGTTGAGCTGTGTGTTATGGTCCTCGATGCTCTTCGGATGCGAATGAATGGCCACGGGATGTAAAGGAAATTGATCTCGGAATTGGAATCTTTGTCGTTCGTTGCTCTAAGCTTGTAGCTGAGGAAAAGTCCGAAACTTGGTGCCTTGGATCACAAACGGCCAAGTCTGCCTTGTTTCATCTTTCGAGAGAAGGTCAGTCCAAAATACTGATCTCTTTTCATTTACGCTTTTTTGCAGACGCCCCACGATGCTGTAGAAGCCCGCCACGTCCTTTCAATAGAGCATGAAAGAAATGGAATCGATATATAGAGTAAGTAAGGTTAACGGAAAACGCCAGAAGTCACCCCTCAACCTACCCTCAACCCTCCACCCCCAAAAAAAACGCTTACAACCTCGCCTTCTCGTTACCACCGCCCTCAGCAAGCTCAACGACAGCAGCCAACATGCCCTCGACAACCTCGCCCCCATCCTCGACCTCCGTCACGAACCCCACAACCCCCGCCCGTCCCGCCCTGACTTCCAGCTCCATCTTCATCTGCCGCACAACGCAGATAGCATCTCCTTTGGCGACTTGGTCGCCTTCTTCGACCAAGACTTCGACTAACGTGCCGGCGAACGGGATTATGACGTGGCTTGGGTCCGAGGCGGAACCGAGTCTGTGGTTGTTGCCGGCGGCGGCGGCGGAGGAGGATGTGGAGGTTAGGGAGAGGGTGTATGATGCTGCGGGAGCGTTGGGGGCTGTGTGGGTTATTTCGGCGGAGAGGGCGGTGGGGAAGTCGTTGCGCAGGATGCGGGTGAGGGCGATGTGGTGGGTTTGGTTTGCGGTGGGAGTGGGGGTGGGAGTGGAAGTGGAGGGATGTTGATCTTTGGGCGTTAGAGCCAATGTCCAAGCGTCGTTTGGGCGGAAGAGAGGAGCGGAGTTTGAGGAGGCTGGAGTGGATGATACGGAGGCTTGGTGGGGCTTGACTAGGTTGTGTAGAGGCGTTGGGTTGGAGGGTTGGCTGCGCGTGTTGGCAATGAGGTCTTCGTGTCGGGCTTCGAGCCATTGCGTATCGCAGGCTCCGGCCAGGAAGTCCGCGTGCGATATGATGGCAGTGAGCATGGCGAGATTGGTTTTGATGCCGGTTATGGTCGTGTCTTGCAGTGCGCGGCGGGCTTTGCGTACCGCTGCGTCCCATGTGCTGGCTGTGATGATGAGCTTTGCGATTACGGAGTCGAAGTCTGCGCTCACGATGGCGGGTGCACCGTGGAAGAGGGCGGTGTCGACGCGGATACCGTTGCCGGATGGGAAGTGGAAGGACTGAATCTTGCCGATGCTCAGGGAGTAATTCTTTTCTGGGTCTTCGGCTGTGATGCGTAGCTGGATCGAACGCTGCGAAGGTGGCGTCTTGGGGTCTTGGATAAAATTGGCCAGATCTGTGTCGTTGAAGTTGAGCCCTTGCGCCATCTGAAATTGAACCTTGACGATATCCACTAGACATATCGACTCGGTGATGGTGTGCTCGACCTGCAGACGAGGGTTGATTTCCAGAAAGTAGAATTCCTCGGTCGAAGGGTTCAGTAAGAACTCGAACGTTCCCAGAGATTTGTATTGGATCTTGGATATCACAAGTCAGCAAGGCGCCTTATAATCAAGAAACGTTCAATCAACACTCACCTTCTCAGCAATCCTAACCGCCGCCTCAACAACCCGCCCCACAAGCCCCCGATCCCTCACGGTCGAAGGCGCAACCTCGACAATCTTCTGATACCTCCTCTGCAAACTACACTCCCTCTCCCACAAATGCCTAATCCCACCCCTTCCATCCCCCAGAACCTGCACCTCGACATGCCTCCACCCATCTACCGCCGCCTTCTCAGCAAAGACCCTCCGACTCGCACTCTCCTCCACAGCCCTCTTAACCAACCCCTCCAACTCGGACATCTCCCTCACCAGACGAATCCCCCGTCCACCACCCCCATCGACAGCTTTGACCATAACCGGCAATCCTACCCTCTCCGCGAAAGCCCGCACGACCTGCACGTCCTCAGTCGGCTCCGTCAAAGCAGGCAAGACCGGAACGCCACACTCCTCCGCCAGAATTCTAGCGGCCAACTTATCGCCAGTGCGACGCAGTGTTTCGGCATCGGGCCCGACAAACTGCACCCCTTCGGCGGCCAGCGCGGCGGCGAAATCGGCGCTCTCGGACAAGAAGCCGTAGCCAGGGTGGACGGCGTCGATGGAGTGCTTCTTCGCCAGGTCGACAAGCAAGGCGATGTCCATGTATGCTCCGGGTGACGGCAGGTGGAGAGCGTGGGATGCATTGTAGGTGTGGGCGAAGTCCTTGTCAGTGTAAGTGGCGAAGGTCTCGAGGTCGAGTTCGCGGGCGGTGGAGAGGATGCGGGAGGCGATCTCGCCTCTGTGGGAAGTGTATGTTAGGTGTTTGTTTCTGTCGTGGTGGTATGTTCATGCTTTTCGTGAAGTGGAATTGGTGTATTTACCTGTTGACGACTAAGAGTCGCTTTATGGGTCGTGGTGGAATTGTGGTCGACATTGTTGATGTTGCGATTAATTGATTGATTGGGGTTTAGGGTTAGTAGCGAGGGGTCTATTGCAGTCAATCCATCAGTTCGTCCATGTGATATGTGTCGTCGTCTTTTGATGGTGGTAGTTCGTTCGTGTCTATCCATATGTGTTGTGTGAGGTACTGCGGGATCGATCGACGCAACGCCTCTGCCTCGGCTCACCAATCTAATGCGGAGGGCCGGCCGGTCACTTTCCTGCAGTACCCGAGCAAACACCTAGGTTGCATGTCATTCTCAAAGAAGCAATAGCAATGATGAGAACGTGTAAACAGCTGCAGGTCAAAAGGATACTATACACATGCCGCTGTTGCAATGCCTGTCCGGCTTAGGAGTTCCAAACCTCCCATGTTTATCTCTCGCCTCTCTTTGGAAATGGCTATTCGATGTCCGCCTTTTTGTATCTCTGTGATGCGCTCCTCTTGGAACGCCTCGCTGCATGATGATGATGGTCCGTCCGCAGAAGATCTAAAGATCCGGAATGCCGGGTGCTTCGATCTTTCTCGAGGCTTTTTCCGGTCGCAAGAATATCATCCCATTCCCTTCCCAGTCCCTATCCTATAAGACTTGGATGTGAAGACGCCGATGCTGTAATGCTTGTTGCTGTGATGATACGACCGTAAGGTCAATGCGAGTCTTGCTCTTGTCTTTGCCGATAATGATGCTATGATTGCACCTTTGCTATTGATACCATTTCGTTGAAGCTCCTCAATGTGCTTCAAATGTCATCGTCTTCTTCAGGTTTGAGACTGAGGAAGTAGTCCCTCGTCATCTCGAAGCTCAGCCACGAGGCGGCCATCGATGGTGCCACCTTGAGCAGGTTTGGGCTAATGCCTTTGTACAGGCCGGCAAGACCCTCTTGTGCTGTGATTACGCGAACCGCGTCAAAGATGCTTTTGTACTTGTAGCCCATGCCGGACATGGTGTTAACTTGGAATCGGCGTCGGAGAACGTCACTGTGAAAGTTGTTAGTGATCCTGCGCGCCTCCAAGACCTGGCATTGGGCAGACTCACAGAGGATATGTGCATGTTTGCGCAACAGCACCTGAGATCGCGCCGGCTCCGAGTTTGCCAATGGCCGACGGATCCTTTTCACCTTCGGGAGTGAAGTATGTTCTCACACTCTCGTAGATCATGAAGTTGAGCCCAACGTAGGGTGCAACGCCTGCAACTGTCGGTGCAATGCCTCTGTACAATGCCGCCATGCCGCCTTCCGTCGCATACATGTGCTTCATAGTTCCCCACATGCCTGGGAGCTTGCGTTTTGCGGCCGCTACAGCAGCGCGACCCTCTTCTTTTGCTAATGTTGCGAAAGACGCGGTTTGGATGGAAAGGCGGGTACGGACGATGTCGAGTGGGTAGGTGAAGGTTACTGATGTGATGCCTGCGAGGGCACCGCAGCAAAGTCGTGAAAAGGCCGAAAGGTTTGCGCCAGGTGTGGTTTCAAAGCCCTGTTGTTGAATTGGTTAGTTTGGAGGGAGGGAGGAGGTTATAGTAAGAACCTTCAAAATCTCGATCTCGCAATGGGCGTCGACAATTGTTCACGTATGTACACCATCACGAAACCTTCCATATGCTACTGGCATTGCGGCTGACGCTGCCATCTGCCGCTGCCTGCCACTGACCGCCCAAGTATCCTCCAAAATCGCATCGCAGGAAAAGGAGAATATGACATACCTTTTTGTAAATATTGTAGCTGCCGAATTGAACGGCGCTGTAAGGCACGATCCTCATGCAATTCGCGCCATTGCCTGCCATCATACCGCGCCAACCCTCCTCGCGCCACATTTTGCCCAGAGCCTTCCCAATGCTCATCTTGTACTCTTCGCGACCGACATTCTGCACCTGCAGCAAGATTTTGAGGCGCTCGAGCGGCGAGACGACTGTGCGGGAGACGGCGCCTGCGGTACCGCCGGCGATGAAAGAGGCGACGACGACTTGCGAGAGCCACGAGCGCAGTCCGTACAAGGGTGTTGGTTCGATGGGGGATTTTATTGACGATGACGAAGTGGTGGTCGACGGCGGCGATTGGGGCGACGACATGTTGGCGATGGAGTTCGGATTGGGGAGAGGGTCCGGGACGAGAGGTGATTTCGAGGAGCTCATTGAGTGAGGTTGTCTTGGGCCAGTGTGCACAGCGTCATTTGGTGTGGATGCGCGTGAGAGACGTGCGTGGTTTGTGTCTAGAGGACGGGAGAATTGCTGCTCGGGCACGACGGGTTGTCGCGTGTTGGTATCATAGGTCAAGTCCACGTGCGTCGCATGAGGGTTGAGTGGAGAGTGGGGTGAGGGAGAAGTGTGTATTGAGGTGTGAAGTGAAGTAGTGGGAGGTTAGATAGAATGTTCACAGAACAGGCAGTGCGTGGTCATATCATCGGATCGGCTAGTTCTTGACCATGCCGGCCTTTGCCCAAGGCCCCGACTCGCGAAAGCCGCGGAGAGACTCGGAACTCTGCCAACGAGATCTCTCCCTTTGGTCGTCTCGACTCTCCCGTCCCCACTACTTGACTACCGGATTACCTCACTTGACCGACTTGCGGGGCTATCGACGATACATGGTGAGAGCGATAATGTGATATCGCTCGAGGGACAGTCGCGTGCTACTACTACGAAGCCCAGCTGATATCGCTCGTGACCGGCGATGAAAGCATACTCGCCATGTCTCAGCCTTGCTGTGCCCCTGAGCTTCCAATACCTCCATCCAATGATAGCTCCATCGTCTCCTCGGCCATTTTCGCCCGATCACAGGCTGTGCCAGCCACCAAAGATTCACGCTTGAGATTAGGGCGTATCACAAAGCCGCGGCTTGTATCTGCCACACTCGAGCTGTTCTATCAAGTCAACACCGAATAAGTGAGGGACTAGAAAGTCGTCGCACTCTACCCAGATGCCTCACAACGACTCCGTCCACTGCGGTATTGGCCGCCCTTCAATATCGGCTTTGATCCTCATCGCTAAGAAACGCGAGCCAAATCGGGCAGCAGCGTATCCGTGGCCAGTATACCAGAGCGCGGGATCTAAGCGAATTCGTCAGTATTGGCTGTCTTCGAGCAAGAACCAGAGTACTCACGTCCAATGTCCCTCCACGCGCCACGGGGCTCGCCCTCTCCATCACATTGCCAGAAACCTTCCAGGTTCGCCGCCACCTCTTCACCGACGATGCGCCTGGCGCAGTCTTTCAGGTCGCTCTTGTAGCCCGTAGCATAAACGATCACGTCCGCGTGAATCTTGCTCCCGTCCGCAAAGTCCAAACCAGTCTCGTTGTACGCAACCGGCAACGCATCGCTCTTGACCTTGACCTCCCCATCCGCAATCAGCTTGCCGGACCCAACGTCGAAGAAATGCCCGCCCTCACGGTCATAGATGAGACCCCACAGGTCGCCGTAGCGCTCAGTCTTGAAACCCCGGGCCTCAAGCTTGTCGAAAAAGACCGGGTTTGGGTGCGTGTCTGCACACACGCGAATGCCCTCCATGGCGATCAATCGCTGCACCGGTACGGGGTAGCCCATCAAGATGCGATCCGAGATTTCGGTGGGTGTTTCCGGGTTGAAGACGGGGTCTGTGAGCGTGCTGAAGGTCGAACCTGGCATTACCCAGGTCTTGCTGCGCTGGACGAGAGTGACGGATTCGAAGTCGGCTTTCACCATGTCGGCGACGATGTCGTGGGCTGTGTTTGCAGAGCCGATCACTATCCCTTTCTTGCCTTTCCAGGGTGATGCGTTCTTCCAGTCGAGTGCATGGATCGTGTCTCCTTGGAACTTTTGTCGATCAGCATATTCGGGCGTAATTGGGTTTGTCCCCATGCTGCCCGTGGCGAGCACCAGGTGACGAGCGTGAAAGGTCAACGTTGATCCGTCACGTTCAGCAAGGACTGTCCAGGTCTTTGTTGCTGTGTCAAAACTAGCGGACACCACCTTTGTGCTGTTCATCACATTGATCCCGAACGTTTTGACGTACTTCTGGAAGCCCGTCGCAATATCTTGACCATTGAGGTAGTAGGGATCTTCGGGCCCGAATGTCCGCGGGGTTCCAGGCATCTGGTTGAAGTCTCGTGAAGTGTGCAGTTTGACCGAATCGTATCGAGCCTTCGCCCAGACATCCCCTACACTGGCGTGCTCGTCAATCACAGCGTATGAGAGACCTATCGCCTTCAGGCGACCCGCCATTCCGAGACCAGCAACCCCAGCACCCACCACGACACAATCTAGGCGATCGGGGTGGTAGACCTGCACCGGGCCAGGTCTTAGATCATCGACATCAGGAAATCCATACGGTTGTTCGAGAAGCGTCGTGATTAGCCAAATTTTCCAAGCGCCTTCGTGTGGCACGAGCCCCAGACTTCCAGAACATGTTGCTGGACATGCGCCGCTTGTTTTGAAAGTGAAGTTCGCCTGCAGCCAGCAAGCTTTGGGTCCAAATCGAAGAATCGTGCAAGTCCCCGGAGTGACTTTTAGATCCGTGATATTGGCTCTTCCGGAGAGATGTCGCCATGTCTTTGCTACCAGATCTCGGGAGTGGATGGTTCGGAAGGTACCGCTCAAAGCCATAAGATCTCGCCAGATCGCATTTTCGGTCAACGCAGCTGGTTCCAGGTCTACAAGTGCGGGTAACGCTGCGCTTGCTATGACTTCTTTCTCGATCGCGTCCGATATGTCTGCTTCAGGTAGAGTCGCTGGGTGTTCAGTAACCGAGACCGGGATCGTGGGAAACTTGATACCTGCTGAGCCCATGATGGCCTCCTGTGATGTCCTTGCTGAGTGAAGGTGATTGCGGGCTTCAAAAGCGCACTCGAGGATACATGTACTTATCTGAAAGCTACACGGAGTCGTGGGATGCCGAAACTAAACACGTGGAAATTGACAATACCTTCGGCCAAAGCTGAGCCAGCTGCATGAGATCGTCGGTGTGCGTTAGCAAACGCATAAGCCGGAAATGTTATACCTTGTGCTACGACGTGCTTTCAGGCAGTACATGTCGGGATGCCATTGGACGCCGTTGACTTGCACGAAGGAATGGCTCGCACCACACCACTCGCGCCCGCTTCCTTGTCTCGCAAGCTGGAATCAATGGACGCACAAGAGCGCTACATGATACGCTTTTGCGCCGCTCGTGCACACTTGTATCTGCAGGTCAGACTCGGGCTGTGCATATACTTCGCCGTCGGGGATCAGATTTGTCGGGCCAGAAGAACAGCTGTGCCAGCATACTGACAGAGTTCAGACTCGCGTCAGATTGTGATCTCGAGTTGTTGTGGATTGATTTTAGGCCGATCGTGATAGAAAGTCTAATGGAGGCAGTTCTTGATGATTCTGAGGATTTGAAAGCTCTCACGTAAGTGCGCCGCCAAGAACTCTGGGCATGCATTCGCGAATATGGGCACGAACTGTTCCCGGGCAAGACGGCTTTCTCTTTTGTGCTACAACACATATTTTCAATCATTTTCTGTAAAAATCTACCGGCTGCAGCCTCAACACCTGAATCTCACTGATGTTCAGAATTGACGGCGTGGAGCCTCGGATCTTCGCCTTGCGTGCGCCACCATCCTGGGCGCGAGTCGGACCGGCCACAATCGATCGGCGCTAGTAAAGGCGCGGAAGAATCAAAAGTTCCATGTCCCTGCTACCGTAGGCCGATTTCCGGCCCTCAACATACCATGGACATCCATAAACGACGACAGTGTTATTGAATGGATCGCGCCTCTTCCTACCACCTTGCCAAAGACAGCCTGCCCATATGAAGGTGTCACCGGCACCACATGTCTTCGCCTCTCTCAGGTCAACAACCGCCAAAGCGCCAGCGAACGGTTGAAGGGTCTTGCTGGGCTTGCAAGCAGCGCAGGGTCAAATGCGACCTCCTGAAGCCTTCATGTCAACGTTGTCTGGTCTCAGGCGCAGAATGTTGCTACGATAAAGTCCTCTTGCGGTGGGACGCGCGGAGAAGCCGGACGACTGTCATCCCGTCTCCCACAATCGGACCTTTCTCATTCCAGACGCCTCTTGATGTGCCCGAGAAGAGGGCACTTGACTACTTCCGTGGCCGACTGTGGCCTCTTCTTTCGACTTCGGACTCGCCCTGTCAGCCACCTATATCGATTGCGTTGCAATCTCAGCCGGTCCTCCAGGCAGCATGCATTTTCGCCGAGGCCCACCGTGCGTTGAAAGATCGGGGGCCTTCCAGTCAAAGTCTCATCAACAGGCGCGTCAAATGCCTGGCCGGCATCCGAGGACGCCTCGTTGACTCATTCGTTCCCAAGTCGGCTCTCCAGGCATTGCTGTTGGCAGTCCTCCTTCTTTACCACTCGGATGGGTTTGTCGATTGTTTGCAGCCTCACGCATCAACGCAGTCACACCATGCTGGCGTAGTCGCGATCGTCCACACTCTTGGCGGCTTCGAGTCCGCCTTTAAATCTGTCGGTAAAGAGACATGCATGCTTCTTTCTGAGTTTGCAACCACAGACGTTGTAAACGCCATGCTCCGTGATGTCCGGCCGAGCTTCTCAAAAGACATCTGGGATGACATCGAGTCTGGGCCTGTTTGGTGGGAGACTGGTCAGCACGGTACCCTCACCTTTGCCTCTATTTTCGGAGTCATGACAGAATTAGCGCACTACGCGCACGACATCAGAGGAGACAACAACCCCGTGGTCAACAAGATCGACCAATTTGAACGCGCTCTCCGGCCGTCATATCCTTCGCTTGCAGATTTTGACCCGACAGACATGAGCGACTCATACGACGACGCCTCTCGTAAAGCAGCGGTGTTCTCCCAAGCACTATGCCGAGCATTCCAGCACGCCGCTCTGATCTTCCTTTATCGATCAGTATGCTGCCTTCCGACTTCGCACTTTCTTGTCCAGCAACACGTTCATGCATGTCTGGCATGCATCACTAGCATGGAGATCGACTCCAAAGCGCACAACTGCACGCTGTTCCCGCTCTACGTCGCCGGAGCGCATGCCATAGATGAGGTTCGCAGGAAGACCGTGATGGAGCGTCTGGAAGCAGTTCAGGAAGGTCTTGGCTTCGAGTCTGTCATGTCGATCCGGCAGGCGCTTGAGCAGTTGTGGCTGGGCGAGAGTCAACTGGGCGTTTGGAGCGACAGCTTCAAGAACCTTGCCCAGGGCACGCTTGTTCTCTAGTGCTGTCCAGCCTGAAACTAGGATATCGTCGACTATTAAAAGCTGGAAGCGACAGTGTCGGCAAACCTTTCGATGGGAACGACGGGCAAGCTCGAGATGGGCATGCTTGCGATAATGTGTAATCATAGAAGGAGAAAAAGAGGGAGAAAACCTCGCGGAATTGGGAGACCTGTAATATATCAACATTCACAACCACTGTACACACACCCCAGCAGCCCTAAATAGCGCTATCAAACGAGCTCTTGTCATAGTTTGGCATTCGGGTCCCAAGACTTGCCTGCTTGAGCGACTTTCAAACGGACCTTCTTGCGAATTGATCACCGATTGAGCATCTGTCTGCCGAATCTGCCGTAGCGGCCCGTCACTTTACACGCTAGAAATCGGCAAGAGAAAGAAGCTCAAACCTGGGCCATTTGTTTTCCTCAAAAGAGCGTGGTGTGTTGACCAAAAAAAAAACCCACGGGCCCACCGTTTAGCTGGCTGTTTACGCTTTAGGCAAGTTCGGCGTCCGCGGGACTTGATGTAATTAATTGATGACAACGATTTATGATTGTCATCGTTCGAGAATGAGAAATCTTGAGGCTGAGGGCTCATAACCGACTGTCATTGTCTTCTCGAATATTGTCGTCTTGTTGAAGGCATCGCAGTGGTTTAAGCGTTCTGCCATATTTGGCTTGAGAACCATTTACCCATCAAGCGACTGGCGACTTGCGTTTTGGACACGGCGCCTTGTGACGCTGTGCAATGCGGTAGTCTTGCGAAGATTAGACTCTTGTCATCCTTTGTGGTCCTAATCGCCTTTGTTCGTGGATCGGCTCGGAATCCAGATAATTGCTGGTTGACCGCATCTTGATTGATTCGATCTGCTGGGTTAGTTTCCGCTTCAAAGGCCCGAGGACGATCACTGACTTTAAACCTCTCAAAGCGGACTCGTTGTGTTAGCCTCCATGGTCAGGTCGACTTTGGTCACATACAACGATTGGAAATGGAACACATGGCTTCACGACGCACATTATTGTTACAAGAATCGTCAGCGTCGTTCTCAAGAATCGTCCCGATCATTCGATGCGAACCCACCAATAGCATCAATGACATGCGATTATATCTCACTGAAGATCGTCCTGTCCATGTCTCTTGCTCCAAACTGCAGCACCAACATCAACCCATCCCAATCACTGCGGAACCACATCCTCAACCCCAAGCTTAACAGCAAACGGATCATCCCCACTATCATGCACCCGGTTCCACTCCATTCCGTCACCAATAAGATCCCCAAAGAACACCCCCTGATCGTTCTTGCCGTAGATGTGATCGATCAGAGCCAACATGGCATCCGTGCCCGAGGACACCCCCGAGGCCGTCCAGAGTTTGTTGTTGTCGGCGACAACCCACCTGCGTGACTTAGTAATTCGATGCTTGTGAAAGTGAGAGAAATTGCGACACGTACCTGGCCTTCGCAACCCAGTGCGTCTTGGGACCGCACGGCACGATCAAGCTCCACATCTGCTTGTTCGTGGTAGCCCTGTGGCCGTCGAGGATACCAGCGCGAGCAGCGAGGCCAGCGCCATTGCAGACAGCTGTACATCAAAAAACGAACTGTCAGTCAATGCCCCGAAGATAACGTCACATCGCTTGCTGCACCCAAGCCCCTCCAAAGAAAGAAATCCAAAACATACTCAACAAATGCTTCAACCCCGGATACACCCCCCTCAAGAACTTCACCACCCCCTCCAACCCCTCGGGCTCCCACGCCCCGCCCCAAAGCGCCTTAGGCCCCGCCCCGAACCCGCCCGGCACAATCAGCACATCCACGTCTTGCGGCGGGTCGTCGTAAGTGTGGGTGGGGACGATGGTCTGCGCGACCCTGGATTTCAGCGGCGAAGGGTCGCCTTTTGCGGGACCTGTAGAGACGGGTTCGAGGCTGGGGCCGATGACGCTGAGCCTGATGTCGCCGCCTTTGGGGTTGACCATGGGGTGGCCGATGCCGTGTAGGACTTCGGTTGGCCCGAAGGCGTCGAGGACTTCGAATTGGGGGAAGACGAGGAGGGCGAAGTGGGAGATTTTGGGCGAGGCCATTGTTGTCGTGGACTGGGGTGGGCGGATTTCGATGGGGTGTTGTAAATTCTGGGTTGGAGAGCGAAGGTGACTTGTTTTTTGTCAATGAAGCAGGAAGACCTTCGATTATATTTAGTTATTTTGTTCGAGGTGTTCCTTTCGAAAGTGCTGAGCCCATATGAGCACTTTATCGAAGTAACGTTGTCAGTTGCCTTTGGCCAGAACCAGACAATGCTCGGGCCGATGTGGGGGGGGGATGTGAGTATTGCGGTGGTGCTGATTGGCTGCGTTAACGAGCTGTCCACCGCCTGGGGCTTACGGCCGAGAAAGAGGATCCTTGGATATGTACATGATTTGCAGTGCTGGCTGCTAGTTCAGCGCCAAGGGATATCGATATCTCTTGGTAGAATATGCGATGTGTTGATTGTAGACCTGCTCGTACCACTGTGCGGTCAACAAATTGGCGCTTGAACGTTAATGTGAGGATTCCGGAATGGACTTCGAGATCCGCGAATTTCTGACGGTGATCGGCCTGGATGGCTAGATACGAGCACTGGAAAAATGGCTTCATCGAGGACATGAGATGGATTGTGCTCAGGAATCAGAACATGATTTGCTATTTCCTCAGGTGAGGGAGCGCACAGATTTCTTACTGTACAGTATGGCTGCCTCCATAGATGTGGACGAAATCTCCGTGGTAACGTTGATCTCGCGGGATCTCACATCCTGGGCAGATCTAGGCGGCGTGGTCGGAGCAGCGCCGTCAGACATCTTGTCGTCGAAGCTCCCTCCCGGATGTGACTCTTCCTCGGCTTCCGACGTCGTGACTTCGCACATATACGACTTGCCCTGTCCCAAAGCCATCTGGCTGTCGTCGGACATCTTCCGAGGCCGTGGAGGCTGGAGTCGTGAAAGAGTCTTTGAATCCGGCCTGGAGCGGAGGGAAATCTCAAAGCCTCCTCCGCTCTTGCTTCTGCTCTTGCTTCCGGTGACGCTGGTGGTCCGGATGCCGAACATCCTGCGGTACAGCAGCCAGACGAATGGGAGGTTGGCGACGATGATGGCCGTGGCGCTTTCGCGGACGTACCAGAACACCCAGTCGTCGTCGAAGGGAGCGGTGAATGAGTAGTACTTGTTCAGGACTGCTGCAATTATGACAAAGATGCCGAGAGAGAAGATGCCCACGAGAGGGATCTTCTTAGACAATGGCAGCTGTATGCGTGCAAACATCGGTATGCCCAGCGCTAGCATGATCACATCCGATGAAATGTTAAAGACGGCATTCGTGATCAGATGGTTGATGGCGGTGTCGCATTGTGGATCGGGGGTTGGAACGGCCCTGAGAAGTGTTGTTAGCAAACATCTTGGCCGGCGCGAGAAGGACGACCACGACTTACCAGTAGTTGTGAAAAGGCCGGCACCAGACTCCCAAATACAAGACCTCCATGATGACAAAGGAGATGGCCACGTATGCGGCCACAGCCTTGATGGCGAAATTCTCCTTCCTGAAAGTCGTAAAGCGGAGGTACATGATCAGAAGACATGCCTTGGTTCCCCAGATGACCAAAATCTGGCAGTTCTCAACAACGAGGACGAGCTTGCTTCCGAGCGTTCGTTCGGCGAGGTCCTCCTGCGTCATGTTTTCAATGTCGTAGCCCGGAGGCAGGAGATTTGAAGAAGTACTCTCTACAATATTGATTGTGGCGATGAGGACCGTGTAGAAGCAGAGAATGACACACATCACATACTCATCAGCCTCGAATTTCGCAAAAGAGCCGAGAGCCATGCGCCGTGACACACTGATTCGAGATGTTGTTAGCATCGTGAGAGCCAGAGAGAGCGGAAAAGGGGAGCGCCTTCGGTACGTACAATCGACTGAAGGCTATGAACAGCACAAGGCCGTACCAGATCCATGACTCCACCTTGAATGCCAGCATAGTGAGACGGGGCGCAACTGGAGGTGGTGGATGTCTCCGCGGGATTGAGTCGATGATGGGGTTTGGTGCTATCGAATTGGCGCGATGGGATCTGTGGTTGATTTACTGATGGGATTGGCGCTTTGGGGATGGTCGAATGCAGAGGGATTGGCGCTTTCGAGTGGTCGCTGTCGGAATGGGCGATATCAGGTTTGGATTTGTTGCGTTGGGCTGGGCTGGCTGGGTTGGTGAACTCGTTCTGGTGCCTTGATTTGGCTGGGTATTGGGGTTTGGTGTTCACTACGGCTGTAGTGATAACGAATGAGTGGCAGATCTTCGTGGCCTGAAGTCAGAGTTCAAGGGAAAGAAAATAGTGCAGAAGCCGTAGGCATAGTGAGTAGTGCCTGGACGAATGTCTGTTTGTTGCGATTAAACGGCAGGGGAAAAGAGTGGTATTGTTGGTGACTGCTGGTCAACAAGATGAGAAAGATGGATGAGGTACAAGTAAAGCAGAAGCTCGCAAGAGGAAGTCAAGTCAACCCTACCTCAACCCATCCTCCGCATATTAGCGCGTGTCTGCATGTCTGCATGGGGAAGTCAAGGTGGCCACATTGTGGTAGAGATGATAGGGCTGCTTGTCACTACTGCTTAACTCCCGCTCTTCAAGGCAGTAGTGGCTTGTTCGTCGACATCGGCATCCCGAATCACCGTGGGCGAAGCTGCAATCGTCTTGCTCGCTACCAGGCACTCGTCGTGGCAGATGTTCGGTTTTCGCTTGTTGCCGTGATTGTCACGCGGTCTTGCCAGTAGCGTGAACTTTATGCGGATCGAATACAGTAGTTGGGGGCCGTGTTGTCAGCCAATGTGACGATAAGCCATTGGCATGTTTGGTGGGAAGTGGTTGACTGGTTTCAGTCCAGCTCCGCTTGCTGTGCGTGTTGTCGTGGAAGAGGAATGGGAAGAGGAAGATTTGGAAGACGAGAACGCGTCTTTCGATCGGCGAGAACAACGATAATGCCCTGGGGCGGCTCGGCGGATCACAACCTTAGTGCATCCCTGTCGCGTATCCTTGCCCTGCAGCTCGCTTAGGGTTGTATATTTGTATCCCATCGAATCAAATGCTGACTCGCCTGAGTCGCCATCGCGAGGTTTGAAGCAAATCCTCCTTAATCGGGTTGTGGACCCGTGGCAGAGGCTGTTATCGGCAAGCGGTGATGTCGGGGCAATACTCCTTTCAGTTGTCTTCAATGAAGACCAAGACGTTGTATGTATCTACATGTAGGTATGAGCTCGCTCTCCCAGAGCTCACGTTCGCATCCTGTAAGCTTGCCATACATATGATCTGAAGTCCACGGTGCTTCCGACTTTGATCTCGTCCAAATTTGCAATCGGGACCCACTCAGCAAGCTCCATGTGCTGCTTCTCATACTCATCGAAGCCTTGATTGGAGATGTTCCCAGCATATTTTGTACATTGAAAGTACATCAACAGACTGTGATAACTTCGGTCATCCGAGTGAGCAGCCCGGAAGAGACTCGACTCTACTCCTAGGAGAGTGGGTTCGTCAATGTCGAGACCAGTCTCCTCTTTGACTTCACGTATGGCCGCAGTCTTTGGGTCTTCGCCGAGCTCAACTGCGCCGCCAGGCAAGTCGTAATCGCCATTTTTTGCTTTGAGGAGGCAGACGCTGTCGTCTTTGATCAAGACGACGTATGTAGCCGGACGCCATTGGAGTGATTTGGCCGGTGTTTGGTGCTGGTTGCCATAGATGTCGTGGCAGATTACTGTGGCCATTTTGAAGTAAAGGTTTGTCGAGTGTGTAGGTGAATACTTTGCATTTCAATTGTTTGATAGATATACCTCGGCTTGGGTCCAACCCCCAACCCCAACCCTAACCCTAGTACATCTGTTTACAGACTGAACCGAATCTCTAATACCAGACGGTCTAAGGTAAGCCGAATCGCCAGACCGGCGAAGTAATCACGGACAAGCTGCTCTGAGCATAATGGCAGCAGTAACCTTGCACGCCGGAGTGTGGAGCACGAACATGGTTTCCTGTATTGCGGAGTGCGGAGTTGTGGGGAGCGACGACTGAGGGAGGCCAAGTGATGTCTCGTCTCGTCTCTTCCAAGCTTCCCCTCCCACGCGACATGTCCGTTCAACCGACAAACCAAAACCGTGCCGGCCCTGCATAAGCTCGGCTCGTCAATGCATGATAGACACATCATGTAGCCATGATTCTTTCGCCTGTAGGTCGATTGTGACACCCTGATATTACTTACCTACAAACCAGTTCCGTACACCCATCGCATATACAGCCTGTCTGTCATGCCTTCCCGAAACATCACCTCCGACGTGCACGCGGCATCTCTCAAGGACCCCTCCAAGTTCTGGGCCCACCAAGCACAACAATTGACATGGACGTCATCACCCACATCGGCATTCAGGAAGGCGACCAAGAAGCTCAAAGATGGCTCGTCCCATGAAAGCTGGACGTGGTTCCCTGAAGGAGAGATCAGCACATCATACAACTGCATCGACCGGCACGTGGAAGCCGGCAACGGCGATACCACGGCCATCATCTGGGACAGTCCCGTCTCGGGCAACAAGCAAAAGATCAGCTATGCCGAGCTGCAACAAGAAGTCGCGACATTAGCCGGCGTGCTGAGGGAAGAAGGCGTGAAGAGAGGAGATGTCGTTTTGATATATATGCCAATGATACCCGCGGCTCTGATTGGAATATTGGCCACTATTCGCCTAGGCGCCATCCACGCTGTGGTGTTTGGAGGCTTCTCGGCGTCTTCCCTGGCTCAACGCATTGGAGCGAGCAAGCCAAAGGCCATCCTCACAGCTTCTTGCGGTATCGAAGGCGCAAAGGGGCCCTTGTCATATCAGCCCATGGTGCGAGGCGGCATAGAGCAGAGCCCGCACAAACCCGCCAGGACAATTGTTTTCCAGCGAGAGCAGAGCCCGTGGAACGACTTTAACAAAGAGCAAGGCGAACGCGATTGGCATACTCTGGTCAAGTCTGCGAAAGAACGGAACCTGACCGCCGAGAATGTCGCCGTCAAGAGCAGCGATGGTCTATACATCATCTACACCAGTGGCACGACGGGAACGCCCAAGGGTGTACTGAGAGAGGCAGGCGGGCATGCGGTTGGGCTCAATTTGAGCATTCGTTACCTCTTCGGCATCAAGGGACCTGGCGATGTGATCTTGACAGCAAGCGACATTGGCTGGGTTGTGGGCCACTCGTACATCTGTTACGCTCCTCTCCTGGCTGGAGCGACGACTGTCTTATTCGAAGGCAAACCAGTCGGCACTCCTGACGCCGACACTTTCTGGCGTATTGTAGAAGAGCACAAGGTCAACTCACTCTTTACCGCGCCGACAGCACTCCGCGCGATCCGAAAAGAAGACCCAGACAACAAGTTGTTCGAAGCACGCGGTCGCAAAGGCGGGCTCAAGCACCTGCGAGCATTGTTCCTAGCGGGAGAGAGGAGCGAGCCCTCAATCGTCGAGATGTACGAAAAGCTCCTCGGCAAACACTGCGCACCAAACGCCCATGTCATCGACAACTGGTGGTCTTCCGAGTCGGGCTCGCCAATGACAGGCCTGCCTCTGCTCCCATCAACCGGCTTCAAGCACGACGACATCAGCGGCACAGACGCGATAAAGATCAAACCAGGCTCAGCGGGCAAGCCGATGCCCGGCTTCGACATCCGCGTCGTCGACGACGAAGGCAACCCAGTAGCGCCCGGAGAAATGGGCAACATCGTCCTCGGCACGCCCCTCGCCCCCACAGGCCTCACAACGCTATGGAACGACCACGAGCGCTTCTACAAAAGCTACCTCAAGCGCTTCGACGGCCGCTGGCTCGACACGGGCGACGCGGGCATCATCGACGAGGACGGCTTCGTGCACATCATGTCGCGCAGCGACGACATCATCAACGTCGCCGCCCACCGCCTGAGCACGGGCCAGATCGAGCAGGCCGTCAGCTCGCACCCGCAAGTCACCGAAGTGGCCGTCGTCAGCCTGCCGGACCACATGAAGGGCCACGTGCCGTTTGCCTTCATCGCCATCTCGGACCCTCCGCCAAATTTGCTGAAGGAACTGAATGAGAAGGTCAGGGCTTCCATTGGCCCGATCGCGTCGCTGAGCGGTTTCATCGCTGCGCCTGGGATCATCCCGCGGACGAGGTCTGGCAAGACTTTACGCCGGGTTCTGAAGGAGATGTTGGAGAATGCTGTCGAGGGTAACTTTGACAAGGAGGTGACGGTGCCGGCCACGGTTGAAGATGCCAGTGTGGTTGAGAAGGCAAAGGTGGCTGTCAAGGAGTATTTCCTCAACGGCGAAGGCACGAAGATCAAAGCGAAGCTTTGAAGAAAAGTGTGTGTGTGTGTGTCTCACAGGTTGCTAACGAACGAAAGTAATAAATGGCCCCATGTAGGTGTACACAATTAAGGACCAGTTACCCGTATCATTCGAACAACGTTCCCTCTTCCCTCCTCCCATCTCCGCAATCCCTGTCCCAGAGACGACAACAACAAGACAGCAACTTCCAAACGTGTCTTCCAAGGACCCCTCCCCCGTCTCCCACATAACCCCCCCCCCTTAATTCCATCATCAAGACATGAACGAAACCAGCAGCAGCTCCACGAACCGCCCCAGAACTTC
>Ga0265798_10004532_pt1 | contig 19067 bp, 14 predicted proteins | sample P3T30metagenome_FD_192430 | JGI IMG/M metagenome (GOLD analysis project Ga0265798, IMG submission 192430) | Plant litter microbial communities from East Loma Ridge, Irvine, California - P3 T30 | ecosystem: Environmental > Terrestrial > Plant litter > Unclassified | place: USA: California... | reverse complement strand
CCACCCAACTCACCTTGCCCATCCTCGCCGCCACCATCTCCAATCTGCTTCCTCAACGCCTCAGCCTGCTCCTTGAACGCCCTCCACAACGCGTACTGGTCCAGCCGGTCCTCCCGCCTATACATTCTCAAGTGGTAAATCGAAACCCTCTCTCCTCCTTCTTCTTCTTCTTCTTCGCGGGCAAGCGTCAGCAACGCCGCGACAAAACACTCCTGCAGAAACGCAAACGAAAACCCTTTGGTAATCGCCGCCATAGCCCCACACAGCCTATGCGGGAACGCAACCTCCGCCTCCCTACCCTGCAGCTTCCGCCGCCAAAACTCGCAGTAGAGCGTGCGCTCGTGCTCGTCCGGCAGCGGGAAGATGTACGTGCGATCGAACCTGCTGGGGCGTTTGGCGAGGCCCGGATCCAGTTTGTCGAGGAAGTTGGTGGAGGCGACGACGAAGAGGCCGTCGTTGTTCTCGAGGCCGTCCATTTCGTTGAAAAAGTAGCTGCGGGTGCGCGGCGTCACGATCGTCTCGATGTCCTCGAGCACCAGCATGCAGGGCGCCAGGCGGCGCGCGGTCGTGAAGACGGCGCCGATGTCGTAGGTCTGCGGCGCGTTGCGGACGTAGAGGGTTGGGATCGGGGCTCCGCCGCGCTCGAAGAGGAGGGTGTGCATGATTGCTTTGATGGAGATTGTTTTGCCGTTGCCGGGGGGGCCGGCGAAGATGAGGCCGCGCTTCCAGGGGACGCCGAGGTCGCGGTAGAGGGCTTGCGAGTCGAAAAATTTGGCCACGACGCTGGTGAGGGCGGCTTTCATCTTTTCGTCCAGGATCACTTTGGCCCAGCTGGCTTTCTGCGCGGCGAGCCACATGTCTCTGCTGCGCTGCCAGTAGCCGTCGTAGACGAGGACGGTCTGGTTGAGGCTGGAAGCCTGCCATTCGCCGACGGTTAGGATGAGTTTGTCGGTGATGTGCGAGGGGCCGAGGGGTTGCTCTGATCCCACGCGTTCCTTGAGGACGTATTGCACGTTGCCGACGGTGTAGAGGACGAAGTCTTGGCTGCTCCATTGGTAGTGGTATTTGGCAAAATGGATCTGCTCTCCGAGTTGGCCAGAGTCGGACCTCACGGCGGGAGCAACGTAGCCCCTCCAGCTGGCAAACGAGTCGGTCGAAGTGTCGAGCTCACAGGTGGCGAAGCCCGATGCGGCGAAAGCGCGCAGGTTGACGTTGTAGGCTGGGATGGTTGTTACGATCATTTCCGGGTTGGCTTTTCGCAGGGCAGCGACATATTGGAGGTCGTGGTCTGCTGATTTGGCAGAGGATAGGTCGGCGACGTCGTCGAAGAGTTGATGTGGGCCGGAGCTGGTGTTCTCTTCGACGAGGGTAAAGGGTTCGGTGTCCATGATTGAGGTATTGATTGTAGATTGATGGGATTGGAATGAATTGACTAGTGAACTTCGGAGTGATGTTAGGGAGAGGCAGGTACCTCACCTGCTAACCGAATGGCCATTCATGTAGTCGAGTACATGAAGGATGCAGCTCCTCAGTGGGGCAGTGCTGCCTGGAAGCTGGCGCTTGCATCGCAGATCATGTCGCCAAGAAGGCAAGGTAGTCGGCAGGATTCCCGTTGGAAACAGGAACCGATTCAATAATTATGGAACGAACCATTTGAACGTTGATGGTTCATGTTAATTAGTGTTAGCCATGAGAGTCTCGATGACATGTGAGCCCAGTCAAACCAAAGAGTTGAAACATGGACTTCATCAGCACGACCAAGCAACTGTCAAACCTGGGCAGAGCGGGCTTTGTCACATTTTTTCATAATTCATACTCGTCGCCAGCTCTCCCTCAACAGAGGAGAGTCTCGGGCTTTCTACTATGACATTAAAAGGAAGAGGAAGCCCAGACAAACCGAGGGATTCTCAACACCAGCCATACAATCCCAGCTAACGACGTCTGGTCGTAGTACGCCGCAGCCTACGCCGGTTCCGGACCTCTTCCTCATCCTGTTCCTCTTCACTGCTCAGAACTTGAACCTCCGACCTCAAGCTATCTCTGCCCTGAATCCTACGCATCCTATTCCGCTGTTGGCGTTCCTGTTCGCTGTTGGGGTCGATTGTTGGTGTTTCGGTGAGGCGTAGAGGATGATGGGGGATTTCGGCGTCCGGGCCAAAGTCACGGTCGGCGGCTCGGCGTCTGCGTCTTTGTCTCTTACTGAGGCGGTGAGTCGGTGCTGGCTCTGGGGGTGCATTGATGATGGTGGCGGGCATGGGCTCAGTCCGAGTATCTATTATTCATCATTAGCACGAGTCGAGGCAAAGCAGCAAGGGAGGGAAAGGGAGCGGACCCAGCTGTCGTACTTCTGACGCCGTCGTCTTCGCCATCTGAGTAACCATTGCCATAATCATCGCCGAAGTCGTTGCCGTAGCCGCCGTTAGCAACATCACCGTCTTCGTCGTCGTCGTCATCCGGGCTCCCATAGTCCGAGTATCCGAGTTCGTAATCTCTGCGGGGGCTGACGGAGCCGTAGGGGCCACGGTTTAGGCCGGGAGACCCAGTGTCAGCGGTAGACTGCATGGGCGAGAAAGTACCGGCGTTGACACCGCCATTATCAGACTCCGAGTTGGAAGGAGAGTCACTGTCGTCGTCATCATGGTCTTCGCTGTTATTGGGCGAGGTATCCTCATCGCTCGAGATTGCTTGCACTACTGGTGCACGCCTCGTTCCACGGCTGACCTTGCCTGCCCGCTGATTGTTGCGTGCCACTGGCCCTTCTTCATCAGAACTGTCCTCCACTACCACAGCGCGGCGAGGCTGTCGTGGCGCATCGTCAGAGTCGGAATCGTGAATGACTGTGGGTCGAATGAGTTGCCTGTGTGTGTGCCTGGGAGTCTCCTCGGCCTCTTCCTCGGAGTCGGACTGCTCGTTACTGGAGTCGCTACCGGATTCCTCGATCGCTTCGTTGTCGAGGAAGCCTTCCATGAGCGGGTCGTTGTCGGGGTCTTCCGAGTCCTCAGACTCAGGCTCGCTGTCGAGACTGATCCTTTCTCGATGTTGCCTTGCTCTGCGATGGGCTGCCGGGGGTAGGGGCATGGGCCCGAATATGTCAAGATCCACGCTTCCCTCCGCCTCGTCTTCGAAGCGGTGGTTTCCGTCTTCGTCCAAGTAGTCGTCCTCGTCGAAAGAGCCTGGGTCGTCCATCCCGTCGTAATCGTGTGGAACAACATCGACGTCCAGCTCGTCATCATCGTCGTCGCTGTTCTCCGACTCCCCAGTGTCCAGACCGAAACCGTCTTCGTCGCCAATATTCAGTCCGCAGCTACCGCACCTGCCTTCTTCCAACTCCCAGTGACAGTTCGGACACCTGTCCACGTCGTCCCCAGGGTCGTGCAACGGCATCCAATGCATCCGCGCACCCTTGAACAGCCCGCTGAATAGGCCTCCAGTCTCCTTGTCCGTAGAAACTTGCGCCACCGCCTCTTTGATGTACTCGTCATGCTCATCCACAGTCTCGCCGTCGGGCAGAAGCTCCTGCCGATAAGCAAACACCCTCGTCATTTCGCGGATCAGATATGATGGCACCGGTTGCTCTTTGATCGTTGCGCGGCAGTCTGGACATGTCCGCTTCTTTTGCGCGACTAGCCAGGCATCCAGACAGACGTAGCAATATGTGTGGCCGCACGCGAGGCCGTAGGGTTCGGAGAGGAATCGTTGGCAGATCTTGCAGGTGATGAGCTGTCGCATAGTGTCGAGGTCGGGTTCGAGGCGCTTGAGCTTGAGTTCGTGCTGACATGCTTGTTGTTCACCGCTTTCTGCGGCGTGAGGAAGCCTAGGAGCTGACGGCATGGTGGGCGGAGAGCGAGAAGGAGCCTCGTCGCTGTCGGAACTGTGGGCTCGCTTTTGTCTCTTTCGTGGGTTGTTGCCGTGTGAGTGCGGAAGGCGTGCGAACATGATCGGGAGAAGTGATGCTGGTCGAGGGTGTAGTGTGGAAGGAGAAGCTTGGTGCTCGAAGTCACGAGGCGTGGATAAGGTGTGTGTGTGTGTGTGCCTAAGCGGTCGGCGTGGTCAGGCAGGTGGTGAGGCGACGAGAAGAGCAGAGATGCACTCAAAAGGCTGAGCGGTGCTCGTGCTATCAGTGGTCGAGTTGATTTTGCTGCATTCTCTTGTTTCCTCTACCTTAGTGATTGAGGGGGTGGGAAGTCGGCGGATGAGATGTGTTGAATGTTGTGAGGGCGTGTTTGTTCGGTGATGGATGGACAAATGGCTTAAGTTAGCGGCGCAGGGAAGCGGATCTTATCGCCTTAGCGTACCCGCGTCCTCTACTCTCACTCCTCGTGGCGTCTACTCGGACGAGGCAGGCATGTGAAAGTCGACTTCATCACAGTGGCATTGGCGTAATCGACTCATCAAAAATGTCAGACTCGGCCGACAAAACACCAGAAGACACAGGCACCTGGAAGAAGGGCCAGTCTCGTTTCAGCAGGTAAGTCGATTCGCCCCATCACCACGAAACTACTGTACCAAGCATGGATCAACGCCCCATCTATATCGACTTGATTGATTCGTCTTGACGTATTCCGTCGAGAGTCCAAGAATATCAAACATCACGACTATATGGTGGCACCGTCGATCCAATTCGAACTCGCATCACCGCAACACATCAACAATAACACCACTAACCATCCCAACCCTCCCAGCAAACGCAACAGCGAATACTTCGACCCCTGTCAAGAAGCAGCAGACAAAAGCCTCAAGTGCTTACGGCGGAACGGCGGCGACAGATTGATGTGTACAGACTACTTTGAGTAAGTCCAAGTCCAAGTTCAAGAACAAGAATTATCCATCCCAAGGTCGATCTGGAGATTCTTCACTCACGGAATCCATTACCGAACCATGAAGACTGACTGATTTTCTTCCCCAACAAAACAGCGCGTACAAAGAGTGCAAGAAGAACTGGGTGGGTTGTATTATCTCCTATTCGTTTCACCTTTTCTTTTCTCCCGATAACAACAACAGCTTTTGCAAGAGGGATTTTATTACCAAATGAACATGGGGCTGACCTGACACGCCAACTTGTAGATGGAGGAGATGAAAGAGGAGAAGCGCAAGAACGCCAAACCTTGGTTCTGAGCCGATTCGAGTTTCTCTTCGTGAAACGACGCCAACTACTTTGTGAGAAGCAGCAACCAAGAGAACACGATTTTTTTGTTACGAGCGTGTACGGTACCATGTATGTATAGTGGAGGCAACTTTTTTTTCTCGAGTCTCAACACCATCACCCGAACGACCCCTATGGGACGAGGGAACCCATGCAACAGATATGAGCCAAAGAGGAAGTCGTTGATATTAGAGTTCAGAAAAAAAGAAGTCTGTTCTCGTAGCCGGGTGTATGTGCTACGTAAGAAACCTCGATTATAGTACACGAAAGAAGCCAACTTAAGCCGCCATCTCACCATACCTCGTTCAACCCAAGACCCATAGCATTCTATGCCTTGGATACGTTTTGAACACTGGCGGGCCCGTTCATCTCGGCATCGAGCAGCAAGAGCTCGGCCATGGCGTCTTTGCCTCCGCGCTCTTGCAGGTAGCGGGCGTACTGCGAGCTCAAAGCTCTCACCAGCTCGGGCGAGAGGCTAGACTTGCGGCGGATCTGCTGGTGGACTGCTTTGATGCGCTTGTGTGCGGTCGCCTCGTCGGATTCGTTGGTCGACTGTTCGATTTCGAACAAAAGCCAGCTGCTCCAGAAGGGCTGCGAGTCGAGGAACTGCTTCTGGGTGCTCTCGAACAGCTTGCGGGCGCCCTTGCTGTCGTACTTGCCGCGCCACATGATGCGGGCCCACTCGGCTACCAGGGCTCCGCGGGTCTGAGGCGAACAGCTTCCGTCTTCGTTGTACTTTCTCAGCACCTCAATCGCCGAGTCCGCGCCGAACTGTCTTCTGTGCAGGTTTGCTAGCGATCTGATGGTGTCCAAGTGGTCTGGAATGTGCAACAGAATGGCCTCGTGGATGGCGATGGCGATCTCGTGACGACCTTGTGATTCCTCAAAGTTGGCGTAGGCCAGGCGGATTGCGGGTTGTGCGATGGGGATGTAAACGTAGCTGGCGCGCTGGTAGACGTTTCTGAGTTCTTCCTCCTTGCCTTCCTGTATAGCCAGCCATCTCGCAAAGCGGAACCAGACTTCGTCGTAATTGGCCGCGGTGATAAGGCATCGCTCGTAGAGGAACTTGATTCTATTATAGTTCCCCTCGGCCTCCTCGTAGTCCAAGTACTTCCCCCAGTTAATGAGCTGTTCATCGTCGAGTTCGGTGACGTGGTAGTAGGGACGCTTGATGCCTTGCTCATAAGTCCATCGTTTGGTGACCTCAGATTGGGTCCGATTGAAGATCTCCCAGTGGATGGCCTCGATCCTGACACGCAGTTCGCGCTCGATGTCGGCCGGGTCGCTGGTGGTCTGTTCGACTTCACTGCGTAGCTGGGCCAAGACGTCAGCAGCCACAAGCTTCTCCACAGGCTGCTGCTTGCCCATGTTGTTGTAGCGCTCGTAGTAACGCGAGTACTGGTGGAGTGGCAGATGGACAACTTTGCTGAGGATATCGTAAATGCGATCCTGCTCCTCGAGACGCTCCTCGAACTCGATGTATTTATCCCAAAAGGGATGTGCCAGGAAATCCTGGCCACAGCTCTCTGCGCCACGTTCAAACAACCTAAAGGTTTCAGGTCAGTAACTGGTGTCATGTGGACGGGAACGGAGCTGGGGAAAAGAAAGTGATGGCGAACATGTTGCAAAAAAGAGCGAGTTTGCTCGAGTGGCAATCTGGGTTGCAGGTGCGGACCGCAAATGTGTTGGCATAGACAGGCTCGAGCAGGAAATCAAGCGCGGCGTGTGTATGTGCTGACGAGGCAGACGTGAGACATGATCGCAACCTTGAGCAGGGCTGGAACTCTCACCAAGCTTGTTGCAGACGCGCTATACGTGCGAATATGCTCAAGGAGCATCCGACGTGTTCGCGCTGTGGTTATGGGCATGGGCAGAGTGAGGAGAGGGAATGCCCGGTACTTACTCTCGAATCATCTCGGGTTCGTGGTTCGTCTCGACCTTGAAGCCGCAGTAGTTGGTCCAGAGGTCAACGGAAATGCCGATGCTAGCGATGCCGCGCTCGTAGACCTGCCCCGTGTCAGCGCGTGGATCGTTTACTCGAGGTATGTTGTGCTCACCATCTCTGCAGCCTCGGTTCCAGCAATCGCAAACTCCAAGTCGGCATATCTCTTCCAGAAACCGTAGAACAGAGGGTATCTTGCGAGGAAGCGGTCGTAAGCCTCGCGCGTGGATGCGATCGCTTGCGGGCTAGAGTTGCGGTTGAGGCCACCTTCTTGCGCCTCGGCTGCGCGGACCAGCTTCTCCCAGTGTTCGAACTCCTCGGGGTCGGATGCCTGTGTATAGAGCGTCAGCTTGATTGAACGCGCACACGATTTGCGACAGCGCATGTAGTAGGCCTGTCGTGAGGTGGCTTACGACTTGGGCGCTCAGCTTCTGGAGCTCTGCATCATCGCTAAAGCTGAAGTCAATCATCGTGGCCGTCTTTGGAAGTAATGAGCGGTTTGTAGTCTGCAGAAGGATGGATCGAGCTTTGGCAGAACTGGCAGTGCTGGCAAGGCAAAGGCAGTTGTTTTGTTAGGAAGAGCACGAACACGAGCTGGAGATTATTAGAAGCTCAGCTAGCTCGACGCTTGCGGGAGGAATCTGCGGCCAACCTTCCTCCTCCCCGCAATTCACATGGATTTATGCGTTTGATCTGCGTGACTTGACGTGAAACGTGTAACGTCAAATCCGGATTGATATGGAGGTCAAGGTAGGTACTGAGGTATAGAGTGGACAGCGCCTGATGATGAAGAAATAGTGATAATGAAGTTTCGGTAGATCACGTAAAGAAATATGGTTTCGTGATTCGATTCGCAACACCTAAGCCACCAACCCTCCAAGGGTTAAATACCATGCCTCATAACGCGTGAAACACATGCATGCCAGTCTCGCAGCACTCGCAGATATACCCTCAACGCCTACGCTAAAAACCTCAAACAACCAGACGGCTCATATCTCGCGTGGCTGCAGCAATGGAATCCTACTTCTCGTTCTGCTCATCACCGATACGGGGCGGACTCTTGCTCTTGGAACCGGCCTTTCCATCCCGAGACTGACTCCTGCTTCGTCGTCGCTCGCCTTCCTTCCGCCTGGACTCGATGACCCTCAGCATCTCCTTCCGCCCGTTGTACGCATCCACTTCCTTCCCGCGCATGCTCATGCTAATCTTATCTTGAGCATGGGCTCGCAGTAACCGTGACATGAGCAGGTGCTGCATGAGCAGGCATACGTAGACTCCGCAGTCGGAGCTGTTGTCCTGCTGCGGGGAATCCTCCAAGTTGATGAATTTGAGCGGCTTGCCGAGGAGTATACTGATGCGATAGGCGACAAGCTTCGCTTCGCTGACGTTGGAGGGCGAGAGAGAGTCGTAGTGGAAGGCAACACCATCGATGACCGAGACTAGCAACAGACTCCAATGTGAGCCGCCCTCGGCGATGTCGACACTGCGGCAGTCGTTGATGGGCAGGAAGATGTGTGTCGTCTTTTCGAAGTTCGGCAGCGCAGACTTCAGGCTGAGCGGATCCTTAGTGTTGAGCAGCAAGAAAGCCATGGACGGTCGGAGGAGGACGATGTTCGCCTTGGGGTATTCGCTAAGCTTCTCGTGTTCGAGGTATTCCTGCCAGAAGGCAATCACGTTGTCTGTGAGCCAGTCATCCTTGATGCACTGGACATCTTCGCGCGTCAGGCGGACGTCGTGGTAAGACAGATAGGCATCCTCGGGAGACAGCTGCCAGGCGTCAGCTCGGACGGACAGTGTGGTGCTGCTAGAGTGCTTACCATGTCGCCGAAATGTTTGCTCACGCGGCCACCGAACGGATGGCGGAAATGAGAGCTTTTGCCTGCGTGCGCAGGAGAGTTGCGCCCAGGAGAAGGACCGCCTTTTGTAAGCGGCATGTGAAATGCGAAAAGGGCACGGTGGATTGCAGGTGGAGATGGGAAGTGGAGATGACAGGCAGGCGGTGGTTCGGTGTGGTACTGCGGCGCACAGATGCTCGAGAAGAGCACAGGGTCCTTTGCAACTCTGGATTGCAGATGGAAGGGAAGACTCTCGGAGGTAGTCACAGTGAAGTGAAGGGTTGAAGATTGGAGTAGAGGTGGGATCGCAGGTTGTTGCTGTGGAGTGAGTGAGACAGAGCACAAATGCGGACGACTTTTGCTTTTGCTTTGACGCGCGCTGTGCTCATGCTTTTGTGATGCAGCGGGGCAAGCGTGACATGAGTGAGGGACGGAGTGAAGCCGCCTCCGCCGGGATGACGTTGCTTGTGCCAGCCACCAAACGCCCAAACGCCTGGCTTCTGCCTTGCTGGATCCACGTCGATCTACTCTACCTAACGACTACACTTAGCTCGCCTCGGGAGCTTACTGTAGCTGACTACCTATTCACTCACGACCTCGAGATCCGCAACACTCGCACATGCCTGTAACTCACAGCATGATTGAGTAACAAGTCGATTCACGACAACCCATCTTCCAATCCAAGCCAGATCAAGATGCTGGAAACGCAAGGCTCTGGCTATGGTGGCCACCAGAAGTCGGAATCTACTTCTGGAGCTGCAATTCTCGCTGCCTTTGTCCCGACCTTCGTTTCTGCAGTCATCTATCTCGCCATTTTTGTGGCCATCAGGAACAGATTCCATAAACACTACGCGCCTAGGACCTTCTTGGGCACAGTCCCTGAGGAGAACAGGACCCCAGCATCCAGCTCGACAGGAACAGGCTGGTTTCATGACTTCCGCAAACTCCCTTCACGCTTTGTGTTGACGCACAGCTCGTTGGATGCCTACCTCTACCTTCGATTCCTCAAGTTTATCATCGCCATTTGCTTGTTGGGGAGTTGTCTGGTACTTCCCGTCCTGATCCCGGTCAACGCCACCGGCGGTGGCAACGCCTCACAACTGGACAAAATCTCGTTCAGCAACATTGCTAAGAATAGCCACCTATGGGGCCACACCGTCATGGCCTGGGTTTTCTTCCTTGGCGTCTTGCTGCTCATTGCTAGGGAGCGTCTGCTACTGATCGGTGCGCGGCAAGCCTATCTATTGTCACCATCCAGGTCGAAAAAGCTCTCACCTCGCACTGTGCTGTTCTTAAACGTACCGAAAGAGGCGCTCCTCCAGGAGAACGTCAAGGGGTATTTTGGCGAGCATGCCGAGCGCTCGTGGCCCGTCAAAGACACCGGCGATATCTCCGATCTGGTCCAAAAACGCAACGACGCTGCGATGAAGTTGGAGTCTGCAGAATACGATCTCATCGTTCGAGCCAACAAGCAGAGACGTCAGGGATCTGGTTCGGCGTCTTCACTTGAGAATGGCCATTCCAGCTCGAAGGCTCATCGCCCGACGGCTCGACAGCCGCCGGTTGTCGGAACCAAGTACGATTTGATCGACAAGTCGAGAGCTTCCGTTGCGGATTTGGCGAGCCAGACTGAAGAACACAGAGCTTCGCCTGGTAGCAAGCTGCCGGGTCAGTCAGCCATATTCGTTGCCTTTTCCGACCAGGCTGCCGCGCACAGAGCCTACGAGACCGTGACCTTCAAGACGCCTGCGATACCCTTGCAAGACCGATATCTGGATGTGCTTCCCAAAGAGGTACTCTGGGACAGTCTGGCCTTGCCCATGGAGAAGCGCCTCTCAAAGGCATCGCTTGGCTTGGTGTTTGTGATCGCTTTCACCATCTTCTTTTCCATTCCGACCAGTATCCTTGGAACCATCAGCAACATCAAGTATCTCGCCAAGCACTACGAGTGGCTTAGCTTCTTGAACGAGTTGCCAGATTGGCTGATTGGGCTGATTTCTGGACTTGCGCCACCGTTCCTCATCAGCTGGCTGGTGTCGTACGTTCCCAAACTCTTCCGACGTGAGTATCTCTTGACAATGAACTTGCCCGTGCAAGATTGGGCTTGACGCTAACACACTTGTAGACATCGCTAAAATGTCCGGAGAGCCAACCACCCCTCAGGCCGAACTGAAAACGCAGGCTTGGGTGTTTTTCTTCCAGGTATTCCAGGTCTTCCTGGTCACCACGTTTTCTTCTGGTGCTGCTGCGGTGGCCGCCCAAATAATCAAGGAACCGCACATGGCCCCAACGCTACTTGCAGAAAGCTTGCCCAAGGCCTCCAACTTCTACCTGACGTACTTCTTGCTGCAAGGTCTGACAAGTGCAGCAAGCAACGTCCTAAACTACTCGGATCTGTTCGAATACTTGTTCTACCAACACTTCTGGGACAAGACGCCGCGCGAGAAGTTTGCATCATACTCGCAGATGAAGGGTATCTCCTACGGAAGCCTTTACCCCAAGTTCACAAACATGTTTGTGATTGTGATGGCCTACTCATGCATCGCGCCGCTGACGCTTATCTTTGCAACCGTTGGCCTGTCCTTGTACTACATCAGCTACCGATACAACCTTCTCTATGTATGCCTGAGTAAGATCGACACGCGAGGCGAGGTTTACGAACGTGCATTGAAGCAGATGCCAACGGGAATCTACTTGGCCGAGCTGGCTCTCATCGGACTCTTCAGCGCACGCAAAGCGACGATACAGACCATCTTGATGATAGTGCTTCTGGTCCTCACAGCTGGAATCAACCTGGTCCTCGACCGCACTCTCCGCCCACTGGAGCTATACCTCGGGTATGACATGATACAAGCCATCGAAGTGCCGTTGCTCGCGCGGGAAGATGGTGTATCGGAACATGACGAAGTCGCCTTGCACATGTCCGCGCACAACCGCCGTCTCGGCGTCAACAAACTAGGCACCGGTGCGGCCACGGCGCTTTCGAAATTCTTCGACACGTTCATTTCATCGTCACGCGACGAGATCAAAGGCTGGCTATCGATGCCCGATCGCGAAGACGAGTCTGCGGCCCCGACTGAAGAGGAGCTCGCCAACGCCTACGAAAACCCTGCCTTCACGTCCAAGACGCCGAAGCTTTGGCTTCCGAGAGACCAGGCTGGTGTTTCTCGGGACGAGATTGCGGAGAATGAGGAAGCCGGGATTCCGACCACGGACGAAGCGGCTGAGATTGACGAGAATGGAAAGCTGTGGTACGATTGCGATTTCGAGAAGGTGCCCGTATGGAAGAAGCCGAAGGCTTTGTAGTTGTCCCTCTCGGAAATATGCTGTGCCTTGCAAAATTGAATCAGCATTAAGCTACATCCTGTAATACTAGAAAATCAATCGGTCTGTTCGCCTTGTCTCTCTTGTCGGACTTTAGTAAAAGCATCGATGATCGATGTGTCCTTGAGCACTTTCACTCGGAGACGTGGAAGGAATACAAAGCCGTTCCACCAGCGATGGAATCACCCCCGGGTTAACTCCATGTGTTAACTCTTCACGGCGAGCACAGTTCAGGTAGAGCACACGTCGTCGCTCTCCGCCATGTCGCCGCTTGGCGTGGAGAAGAAGAAGGGTGAAGGTTAGGGCTCGGTGACGCAGCTGAGCCAAACTCGGGGGCCTTTACTCTTCATAGCGAGAGTAAGCCGAACCCCATGTCTTTATGACATGCTTGTAGTCGGCCTCGGCACAAGATAATGCACACCCTTGCATTCCGGCACCTCGGTCGCGACGGCCTCGTGACACGATCGTCCAACAAAATGATGTCGTTCATTTCCTCTTCAGCTTCAGCTTCTACTCTACTGCTATTCCAGCTTTTTTTGGTGTCTATCATTGTGTTGGACCGCATTGACTTTGCTCGACATTCGACACACATCAACGTTGCGATAACACATCGTCAACATGCCTACCGATTCAACATACCCGCCCTTTGAGGTTCCAGATGTTGGCATTTGGGACTTTCTCTTTGAGAGGAAAGATCGCGACTTTCCCGACGATAAGGGTGAGCATGCCATACATCTTCCTTCTACTTATAGCATAGTCTAACTAAGAATTAAGTGATTTACCTCGACCCTTATACCAACCGATCATACACATACGCCCAAGTCAAGCAAGCCGCAGCGGACTTTGGCAAAGGCCTCAAAGCAAGCTGGGAATGGAAAAAGGGCGATGTCCTCGCACTTTACACACCCAATTGCATCGATACACCGATTATCACATGGGGGACACTCTGGGCTGGTGGTGTTGTTTCACCTGCCAATCCTGGGTACAACGTAGAAGAGCTCTCGTTCCAGCTCAAGAACAGTGGCGCAAAGGCTCTCGTCACTCAATGGGACCAGCTAGACATGGCTGTCAAGGCCGCGAAGGAAGCAGGCATCCCAGAAGACCGCATCATCCTCATCGGCGACAAGAAGGATCCAGACGTGCGCTTCAAGCACTTTACTTCCGTCCGAAACATCGCAGGAACCAGCAGATACAGGCGGACGAAGGTCGATGCGGACAAAGACCTTGCGTTTTTGGTCTACTCCTCGGGGACAACAGGTCTGCCCAAGGGCGTCATGCTCTCCCACCGCAACATCTCGTCGAACCTGTTGCAGCTCAGGCAGGGAGAACATCCCCATCTCAGCTGGAAACCAAGAGCAGAAGCGCCCGACGGCGACAGCATCCTCGCTTTCCTCCCCTTCTTCCACATTTATGGCCTTACTTGTCTGATCCACCAAAGCATCTACCTGGGCTTCAAGTGCGTGGTCATGCCCAAATTCGACATCGAGGCCTGGTGCCAATTCGTCCAACAACACAAAATCACCTACTCTTACGTTGTCCCGCCCGTCGTTCTCCTGCTCTCCAAGCACCCTTGCGTCGAGAAATACGACCTCAGCACAATCCGCATGCTTAACTCCGGCGCAGCGCCCCTCACCCGCGAACTCGTCGACGCAGTCTGGAACCGCAAGAAGCTGAAGATCAAGCAGGGCTACGGCCTCAGTGAGACCTCGCCCACAATCCACACCCAGCCCTGGGAAAGGTGGTACGACACCATCGGCTCCGTCGGCACGCTGCTCCCCAACCAAACGGCCAAGTACATCGGCGCGGACGACAAGGAAGTCCCCGCGGGCGAGGTCGGCGAGCTCTGGATCAAGGGCCCCAATGTCTTCAAGGGCTACCACAACAACCCCGAGGGCACCCGCAACGCTCTTACAGATGACGGATACTTCAAGACCGGCGATGTTGGCTACCAAGACGCGGACGGCAACTTTTACATCACCGATCGCATCAAGGAGTTGATCAAGTACAAGGGCTTCCAAGTCCCGCCTGCGGAACTCGAGGGTATCCTGTCATCTCACGACAAGATCTCGGATGTGGCGGTGTTGGGGGTGTACAGGGAGGATCTGGCTTCGGAGGTTCCGTTGGCGTATGTGGTTCCCAAGGAGGGGGCGGGATCAAAGGAGCTGGAAAAGGAGATTGTCGAGTGGTTGGGCAAGAAGGTGGCTAATCACAAGAAGCTGAGGGGTGGTGTGAAGTTTACGGACGAGATTCCTAAGAGTGTCAGTGGAAAGATCTTGAGGAGGGTGTTGAAGGATAAGCTGAAGGCCGAGGCTGAAGGGCCGGTCAAGGCGAAGTTGTAGAGTGTTATTGTTATGATGTTGTTGTTATAGATCGGTTGACATACCATGGGACTTTCAATGTTGATACGATGTTGAATGTGTAGGTATTCTCGTCAATTTATTTGTCAATCAGTCAATCAGCCAGTCAATCAATCAATCAATTGATCAATCAGTCAAACAATCGATAGATCAATCAATCAATCAATCAAATGTTTCCAACGGTCAGACCCATCTAAGGATTCCCCGTCTTTCCCCAACCCCCGCCTGAAGTAACGGCCCCATCCAAACAAGTGCAAGAGCTACCTGCCACGCGACCCAGCCACCAGCGAAGCGACCTCACCTTTGATCGTGCCGAAAGTGGCATACTCATCGCAACGCGACACAACACAGCAACACATCACATCCCTCACATACCCACCGATGAGGCCACGGTGAACATGGCCAACGACCGAGGACAACGCTCGCGCCGCCCTCTCTACGCACCACCCTCTTCCACCCGTCAGCAAGGCACCCTCGGCTACTGGGTGCCCCTGATCACAATCTCGACCATCGCCATCGGCGGCCTGGCAGCATGGATCTGGTCCGAACGTAGCGACAGCGAGGAAGACGACCGCCCGCACAACGATAGACCACCCCGTCCTGCTACCGGCCAGGGCGGTGCGTATCCTACTCAAGGCGCGCAACCTTATCCTGGACCTGGACCCGTGCCCGGACCGCAGCAGAATGTAAACTTGCCGCCGCATGAGGGACCGCTCCCGAGTCAATCGGGTGGACCTCAGGGTATGCCGCCGCCGGTGGGCGGTGAGGCTGCTAGCTATTACGCTGGTAGGAGCACGCACGCGCAGACGGAACAGCAACACGACGCTTCATGGTACGGACAAGTGAGGGGTGCCATCAGACGTACACCCTCTCCTCAGCAGTTCTTCGACTCTGCCTCCAAGCAGGTTGGCGCGGCGGCTGCTGCGGCTGGCGCGGCGTTGGGAAGCATCATCGAGGAGGACAAGGACCCCTACTACGAAGATGACACGAGGCGCGGCAGGGTTGGTGAAGGCGAGGTCTTCAGCGATCATGAGAGGTGGTCTGAGGAGGCTGAGGAGAAGACGCGTGTTGGTGCTGTCGAGGCCGAGAGTGGAAAACGGGCTGATGCTGCTCTCAGGAGCGCGAGAGACGGCAAGGGACAGGGCAAGTCCAAGAGGACAGTCGCCGTCGTCGTGAGCGCCGGTTCTGGTAATGAGAGCGCGTACGAGCAGGACAGCACATACCACTCTGAGCATGCCGTGAGTCTTCTCGACAGTCATTCCAATCATACCAGTGCAGGCTAACAACTCGCAGTCCATCCTATCCCACCTGCCAGCCGAACACGACCCCAACACAACCGATCTCTTCGTTCTAATCCACTGCCCAACTCTGACCTCCCTCCCACCCCTCGACTATCAACCTCTCCCCGATGCCGCCACCTCCGTCCTCGGCTCCTCCTACTCCCAGATCTCAACTCCAGCAGCGACCCCCGGCAGCGAACTCCAGTCCATCTCCCCGCGCATCGCCGCTTCCGAGTCCTCCTACCCCAAAGCCTTCGACACCCTCTACCAACAAGCCCTGAGCCTCGTCTCCCACTCCTCGCGCATCCTGCCCTTCACCACCCAGGCCGGGTATGTGCAGATCCTCAAACACCTCGCTCCGCAGTTGGTTTATGTGACGGAGGAACTGTCTGGGACTGATGGCGAGAGTGTTGCGCAGCTGCGAGGCTGGGTTGGTATGACGATTGTTGTTGCTGGTGAAGGTCTGGCTGATACGGAGACTGAGGACGAGGGTACGAGGGAGAGGAGGAGATGGTATGAGAGGAGCTCTATGGTCGGGTTAGGGAAGGAGGTGGAGGTCGTGGATGCTGCTAGGGTTGGGGAGGATTGGGGGAAGAGGGTTGGCGGGAGGGAGTAGGGGGGTTTTTGGTCCGGGTTGACGGCGATTGCAAGAGCCGTTGTTGACAGAGATGACTTGATTGATGTGTAATAACTCGTAGGCTTCAAAATCCTGTTGTCGGGTATGTGTTGCGAGATGCAAGGGTACCTATATGTTCCTTCTTGGAAGGAGGTCGGATAATATGAAATGTTACGTTTTGCATGCTTCGAGCGACTTGAACACCGCAAATGTCATTGTTCCATGCTATCCATGACAAGGTTTTGGCGGATATAAATCATCTCGTGTCATTCGATTGATCTCGATAGAGCTGTATTCTATAGGAACTGTTGTGATATTCATCATCGACGACAGCGCGGGGTAAAATTGTCGACCAAAGAGTCATTCCGTTTCTCGGTCGATCACAAGTGGAAATATTGGACATTGAACAACATTTTGACAAAACCAATTACACAAGGGACGCCAGATAATCGACACGACACTTCGTCACAAGAATACCAATCGCACGGCTGCGGGCATAAGCGACCACACTCACACCTAGATCGCGTACGACGCGCATACAGCTACCTACACATACAAAATCACAATGCCTCACGCAACAATGCCTTCGCCAGGCCTCCAGGCCTTCATCTTCTGCGGCCCTGGAGTATCGCTCAACACCTTCACATCTTCGCCAAAGGATTTGCCCAAAGCGCTCATCCCAATCGCGAACCGTCCCATGGTCTGGTACCCTCTGGACTGGTGCTATCGCATGGGTGTTACTGGTATGACTTGTCCTGGCGCATAGACTGGTTGATTGCCAATGACCGTGAGCTAACTTGGAGTAGACATCACCCTAATCACACCTCCCGAGTCCGCGCCTCCACTCGAATCCGCACTCAAGACCAACCCGTTCCTCACGAGCCTGAGCCCAAAGCCCGAAGTTCTCGCACCGGCCGAATTGACGCAGACGACTGGTACTGGAGAGATTTTGCGACTGCCAGAGGTGCAGAAAGCAATCACCGGCGACTTTGTCGTCTTGCCCTGCGATTTGATCTCGGAAGTGGAGGGTAGCAAGATCGTGCAACAATGGCTCACACTCAACCCGCTGTCCGTGTCCGCGAAGACGGGCCAACACAAGAGCGGGATGGGTGTCTTTTATCCTACACAAGGACTGGAGGGGATCAGCCACAAGAAGGACGAGACGGATTTCATCGCGACGGTGGCCCTGCCGCAACCCCCCGTGCCTGCTCCCAGTGGCTCGCTCAGACCGGATGTGGAGGAGTTGGTGACGAGCATGCCTACGGACACTTTGAGGGATCTCATCGAGGAGGACAGCAGCAAGAGTTTGAAGATCCGACAAAGTCTGGTCGCGAAGCATGGCAGGGTTAAGATGAAGACCAAGCACAGAGACGCGCACGTTTACATTTTCCCCCGCTGGGTCAAAGAGCTCGCCGCCAAAAATGAGAAATTCGACTCGATATCGGAAGACGTGCTGGGCTGGTGGGCAAAGGCAGCATGGCAGGACGGACTCGGCTCGAAGCTGGGCCTGGACGAGATCTTGGGCGACAAGGGCGCCGAGAGCTCGACCGAAGACGACGTGGCCGCCGGCGAAGAAATCGACATCTCCAACATGTCCTCGACAAAATCCTCCAAGCAGGCCGTATCACTAAACGACAACGACAACGCCACCGTCTTCGCCAGCAGAGTCAACTCCACCACCAGCCCCTCCCCCTCCTCCTCGCAATCACAACAACAACACACCAACCCCCCGCCCTTCCTCGCCTACGTCCAACCCTCCCTGCCCCCCACAGTCACCTCCCCCAACGCCTCCCACCCCCTGATCCGCCGCATCGACACCTCCGCCGCCCTGCTCAACGCCTCCCTCTACCTCGCAAAGCAATCCCAGCCCGCCCACCCCCTCGCCCACGAACACAAAATCCACCCGACCGCCAACGTCGGCTTGCAAGCCCGCATCAGCGCCGAAGACAGCCTGGTGGCCGAAAACGTCAAGATCGGCATGCGCTGCAACGTGAAAGAATCCATCATCGGCCCCAACTGCGAAATCGGCGCCAACGCCCGCTTGACCCGCTGTCTGCTTATGGATGGGTGTACGGTGGGCGAGGGCGTGCAGCTTACGGGGTGCATTGTGGGGCGGAGGGCGAGGATCGAGGGCATGAAGCCTGTGGAGCAGGCGCCGGCGGAGAATCTGTTCGTTGAGGGGGAGAAGGAGAAGGCGGCGGTTGCTTCTTCTAAGCCTAATAAGAAGAAGAAGGGTGGGGATGGCGAGGGCGAGGACGATCGGACTAAGTTGACGGAGTGCGAGGTTGCGCCTGGGTTTGTTGTTGAGGCTGGGACGGTTAGCAAGGGGGAGAAGTTGATGGCCTTTGATACTGAGGGGGATTTTGACGATGATGACGATGATGACGAGGATGGGGAGGATGACGATGAGGAGCTGTACACGTAGTTCTTTCATCCCCCTTTTGGAAAAATCTAGATGTCGCCCAAGACGATTGGAAACTTCTTATTTCCCGCCATGTCAGTTTCCATCCGTATTTACTACCGCCTAGAGCGCAAGCTGAGGAATCTTAAGAGTTGGTAGATCTTAGCTA
>Ga0265798_10004531_pt1 | contig 19068 bp, 18 predicted proteins | sample P3T30metagenome_FD_192430 | JGI IMG/M metagenome (GOLD analysis project Ga0265798, IMG submission 192430) | Plant litter microbial communities from East Loma Ridge, Irvine, California - P3 T30 | ecosystem: Environmental > Terrestrial > Plant litter > Unclassified | place: USA: California... | reverse complement strand
CGCCGCCATTATTGACCTGTTGCTCAAGGCCGCTCGTTTCGACGAAGCTGAACAAGAGAGATTGACTATCCATCTTCCCAGCAAGGCGACCACGCTCCGATTGAATGAGATCAAACGACACTTAGCAGCGGGATCCACTGCCCGGATTGTCCCTGAATGAACGTCCACTTCTAAGCAGCGCTGTTGGCTATCTGAATGGCCAGAATTCGGTCTTCATTCGCTTGAAGAGGCTCTCCCTTCGAATGTCGCGGCTCTGATGCGGACGGTCAGGGCCAGTTCGTCGCGCGCCGTCAGGACTTTGCGGCGCACGTCGATCGGCAAGGCGGGGTGCACATCGAGAAACCCGTCAACCACCTGGAGTGCCGCAGGATCGCGCTGGCCGCTGACGAATGCGTCGATCCAGGCAGGCAGGAAGAAGATCCGCCGGTTCTGGCGGATCCACTCCAGTCGGTCGAGCGCAGGGCGGAGGAATGGCAGGGTAAGAGCTGCCTCCTCGATCGTGTTGAACGCGCCAAGGCTTTCGCTTGCCCATGCCTCGTTGAGCGCGGCATCGTCGAAGTAACGGCTGAAGTAGGACGTTTTGACCGAGCGGTCAGGCGTGGCGGCGCGGGCGACGAACGCGTCCTTCACCGCCTCGCTTGATCGATCGAGCCGCTGCTCGGCGGCGAACAGCGCCGCGGCGTCGGGCGCACCAACGGCGATAAGGCGGCGGACGATCGCCCAGCGCGTCGGCTGGCGGACCGCGGCACCGACCAATGTTGCGCGGCCGGCGAGAAGGTCGTGCAACCGGGCGAGAGCAAGTGGCGTCCGCGCGGTCGCGATCAAACGATCGAGCGCATCCTTGCGCAGGCCGTAGCCGAGGGTGGGGTCGTCGATGCGGGCGAGCAGCGCCTGTTCCCAGTGGGGCCGCAGCGGTGCGGACGCGTCGTCGGGCAGGTAGACGTCGAGCGCAGTCGCGCCACGCGACAGGATGGTGCGCGAGATCTGCTCGTCGATTTCGCCGGGCAGGTGGTCGAGCAGCATGGCGATGTAACGCATCGGGGCGAAGCGGACATCGCGGACCGTGTCCCACACCGCGCTCCACAGCAGCGCGCGCAGCAGGGAGTCCTTCACCGTGCCCACGTTCTTGACGATCCAGGTGACGGTGCGGTCGTCGGGCAGAAACAGGCCATATCCCTGATCGTCGTCATTCGGCCAGACATAGTCCGGGACGGGGAGCCCCGCCGCCCCCGCGACGATGGCCTTGCCGCCGTCGAATGCTGCGTCGAGCACGACGTCCGCCCGGTCCCGATAGCCCAGCCGCACGCGCACCTTCATCGGCCATGCGCCGCCGCGGTCGCCGGGAAGTGATCGCACCGGTCGCTGGACGAGCGTCAGCGAACCGATCCTGTCGCCGGTCACCTCGATCTGCGTATCGACGCGCGGAAGGCCGGCGCGCAGCATATACTGGCTGCCGAAGGCGGTCAGATCGACCCCCGACGCGCGACCGACCGCCCCAAGCAAGTCCCGCCAGGTCGCGTTGCCATAAGCATGGTCGCTCAGGAAGCGGTTGAGGCCGCGGCGGAACCCCGTCTCGCCGACCAGGAAAGCGAGCTGCTTGATGACCGCTGGTGCCTTGTTGTAGACGATCGGGCCGTAATTGCTCTTTGCGGCATCGAGATTTTCAAGCGGCTGCCACAGCGCCTGCGTGCCGCTGGTGGCATCGGCCCGATAGGCGGGCGTCTTGGTCGACAGCAAGAAGGTGGTCCAGGCGTTACTGTCGGGCTGAAGCTCGGCCTGGATGCGCGCGGCCATGTAGGTCGAGAAACCCTCCTTCAGCCACAGGTCATCGAACCAGCGCATCGTGACATCGTCGCCGAACCATTGATGGCTGATCTCGTGATAGATGGTGGCGTCGCGGCCGACCCGCTGCGGCAGCGTCGGGGGTTCGCGGAAGATGAAGCGATCCTCGTTGTAGAAGACCGCGCCCACATGCTCCATACCGCCGAACGGGAAGGCCGGCGCGAGCAGCAGGTCGAGCTTGGCGAAGGGGAAGGGGACACCGAACCAGTCGCCGAGCCAGCGTACGGCAGCGCGGTTGGTCGCGATCTGCGCCTCGGCGTCAACCTCGGCACGGCGCGAGGTCCGCGCGTACAGGTTGATCGGCCGCTCCCCCGCTGGTGCCGACGTCCAGTGCGTCCAGTGCGTCCAGGGCCCGGCGGCAAAGGCGGCCAGATAGGTGGGTATCGGCTCGGTTTCAGCAAAGCGCCAACGCGTGACGCCGGTCGCCGGCTGTTGCGTGTCGAGCGGGCCGTTGGCGATCACCGTCCACGCTGGTGGCGCTGTCAGCGTCCAGCGAAACCGCGCCTTCAGATCGGGCTGGTCGAAACACGGGAACAGCAGGTTGGCGTCGGAGGGGACAAGTAACGTATAGAGATAGGTCTGGCCGTCCTTGTCGTCGTGATAGCGGATGATCGCCGCCCCCGATGCCGCGATCGGCGTTGCAAACCGCGCGGCGACGACGTTGGTGCCGGTCTTCAAGAGCGCTGCGGGCAGGACGAGATGGCCGTCGACCCGCCCTGTGGTGGACAGCGGGCGATCGTTGACGGTCAGATCGGCCAGCACCGGTCCGCGAAAGTCTAAGACCAGATCACCGCCGTTCTGCACACGATCGAAGCGTATCATGACGATGCCGGTCGCGGTGTCCGCCGCGGTCAGGTCGAGCGACAGGTCGTAGTGGATCGCCGAGATCTGCGCCGCGCGCCGCTGCGCGAGTTCGATCGAAATGCCCCGTCCGATGTCGCCATCCGCCGCCATGCCGGCGGCGAGGGCTTTTCCTGGGGTCCAAAGCCCCATTGGGGCGAGCACCGCCGAGCGTAAAAGTGTGCGGCGCGTGTCGATGAAATGCAGTTCGGCCCCCTGTCGCGGTGGAGCGGCGATCCTAAGGCCATAGCGCGCCGCGTGTCGATTGATCGGACCGTCCCTTCTCAACCCCATCGCTGCTTCGCGATTTTTAACCGATGTCCGGTATCGAGCTTTACCTTATCCGGCTTGAACGTCCGCAACTTGGTCAGGTCGTGCCTAACAAGGGTCTGCCGTCAAGCGCGGCAAGCGTGCCAACGATGCCTCGGTCGATAATTGCCAGGAAAACGCGCTTTGCCGCCTGTACATCGCCCGTACGGCTGAGCTCGGCGTGCGCGCGTAGGAACGCCGTGCTCCATGCCGAGGCGATAAGCCCGGCGGCCAAATAGGCAAGCATATCATCGTCCCAATCGGGGTGCTCTTTTTCAAAGAGGGCGGCCAAATCCTGAACGAAATGGTCGCGCATCTGGCGCCCGCGCGCCTTCAACGTCTCGCTGGCCAGTGCCGTCTCGACGAAGGCCTGCGTATGTTCGAATAGAGGAAAGGCCTCAGACGGCTGTTCAATCATCTGGTGGGCCAGTGCGCCCAGGGCTTCGATCGGCGAGGTTCCTGATGGGCGCGAACGGATCGTGTCAAACGCGAGATTGCGCGCCTCCTCTTCTCGATCGAAGAACATGTCCTCCTTGCGGGGAAAGTGATTGAACACCGTCATGCGCCCGACATCGGCAGCGTTCGCGATCTCGTCGATCGTCACCTGATCGAAACCACGCTCCATGAAGAGGCACGTCGCAGCGTCGGATATGGCTTGGCGGGTCGCCAGGCGCTTTCGGGTCCGACGGTCCATCTGCGCATCATTAGCCGTATTGCTCATCTAAGTATACTCAGTATATATCTAGGACATATCCATGTTGGAGATGCCCTTATGGTTCCGTCAACCCGCAACACGCTTGACCTTCTTCCCGATCGTGGTGCCGTCCTCATCAGCGGTGCAAGCTTTGCCGGTCTTGCAACCGCCTATGGGTTGAACCGGCTTGGCTATCGCGTCACCCTCATTGAGGCGGCGCAGGGATTACGGCGTGGTGGAACGCCCGTCGACATCGAGGGTGAGACGATCGATATCCTCAAGCGGATGGGCCTCGTTGACCGTGTCAGGGCCAGGGCGCTGCCGTCTCGCCGCTTTGCGTTCAAGAATGCGGATGACTCCACGTTGGGTTCCATGGGCGTGAGCGGGGATCAAGCCTCCGAGGTACGCTATGAAATTCATCGCGACGACCTCCTGGACATATTGTTCGATGCGGTGGCGGACGATGTCGAACTGCTATTTGGCCGGTCGATGACGGGGCTTGAAGAGCGCGGCGACGGGGTAGAGGTGACCCTGGACAATGGCGAGCGGCGTGACGTCGCGCTGGTCGTCGGGTGCGACGGCAACCGGTCGAACACGCGGCGGCTGGTGTTCGGTGGTGGCGATCAGTTCACCTATTTCATAGGCGGGTACTTCTTCCTGAAGGTCGTACCGGACACCGGGTTGCTCCCCGCCGATACGACAGAGGTTTTCCGGACGCCCGGGCGGATGGCGATGCTCAACGGCTATGATGATCGTACTGACATCGGCTTCGGTTTCCGTACGGAGAGCGAGATCGCATATGATTATCGCGATCGCGCGCAGCAGCACCGGTTGATCGAGGAACAGTTCGGCCAGCTGGGTTGGAAGGTGCCGGCCATGCTTGCAGCCGTTGCTGGAGATGACGAGTTTTATTTCGACCGGATCAATCAAATCCGGATGCCGTGCTGGTCTCGCGGGCGGGTCGTGTTGGTGGGGGATGCGGGGTATTGCGTCTCGCCGCTAGCGGGCCTCGGCGGTTCGATGGCCATCATCGGTGCCGGTCGTCTGGCATCCGCGCTGGAGCGCTATTCCGACAATCATGCGTCCGCGTTCCGTCATTATGAAGACGGGTTGCGGCCGTTCGTAGAAGGGATTCAGGAGCGGGCGGCTAGCGAAGGCATGTCGACCATGTGCCCGGCGGACGAGGCAGAGCTTGCCGAGCGTGATCGAGAGATCGCGGCAGGCGATATGGGTTGGTAGCCTGCTCGCCAGGCGGCGTGTAGCGCTCCGATTAATCGCGCGCGTGATTGGCTCGAACCTTCGCCGCCCACGGACGAGGTTGGCGACGCTGATCATCTCCTCACAATGAATGAACGGCTGGAGTCGGCGAGGCGGCCAGGGGCGGGAATGACCGCAATTGGGTCAAGAGGCATGCTGCCTTTATTAGAAGCGAACGCCTTCACTGCCGCCGACCGGTTTAGGGAGCCATCCTCCCGCGGTCGCGACGTATAGGCGTGCAACGTTGAGGAATTGCCGTGTCCGCGCGACCACAAGGCCGTTGCTGGCGCGCTGGTAGAGGCGTTCAGTCTCCAGCACCTGCAAGATGCCTGAATTGCCAACCTCGAAGCTTCGCCGCGACAGATGGCGCGAGCGCTCGGCAACTGTAACTGACGCCTGCTGGTCGGCGACCGAGCGGGTGTCGTTCTGCATCGCCGAGAGCAGATCGGCAACCTGGTTGAATGCTACCAGCACGGTCTGTTCGTAGCTCGCATGGCTGGCGCGCGCGCGATCCATCGCCGCCGCGCGCTGCGCCTTTAAAGTCCCGCCATGGAAGACCGGCGCGGTCAGGCCTGCGAACAGGTCGTAGCCGCGAAAGGCGTTCTTGACGAGGTCGCCGACCGCCGGCGCGCCCTGCGTCAGCGTCGCGCCAAGCGTGATGTCAGGATAGAGACGTGCAGTGGCGACGCCGATCGCCGCCGTGGCGGCGTGGAGCTGCGCCTCCGCCTGAAGGATGTCGGGGCGGCGGTGGACCAGCGCCGAGGGCAGTGCGACCGGGATCGTCGTCGGCAGCGTCAGTCGGTCGAGCGCGATGTCGGTCGGTGGCAGCGCGTCAGGGGTGGTACCGATCAGGGTCGCGAGCAGGTGCCGTGCCTCCGCCAGTTGCTGGTCGAGCTGCGGCAGGTCGCCGCGGTCGGCAGCATATTGGCTCTGCGCGTTGAGCACCTCGACCAACGTGCCTTCGCCGCCGGTGCGGCGTTTCTGAGTCAGGTCGACGTTGCGCTGGTCATCGGCGAGCAGAGCGCGGGCGGTCGCGATCTGCGCGTTCAGCGCAGCGATGGTCAGCACCTGATTGACCACCTGTCCGGCGATCGACAGGTGCGCCGCCTCGGTCTGGCGCTGCTGCGCCTCGGCCTCTGCCGCGCTCTGCTCGACGCTGCGGCGCAGGCCGCCGAACAGGTCGAGGTCGTAGCTGATGCCACCGCCGACGGTGTAGAGGTTGAATTCCGGATTGCCGCCGGGGGCGAGCGGGTTGTTGCCTGAAAATCCGAATGCGGCGAGGTTGACCTGCTGCTGGTCGGCACGCGCATTGGCGTCGACTTGCGGCAGGCGGCGGCCGGCGACGGCACGAACCTCGTCGCGGCTGGCGGCGAGCGTCGCGTTGCTCGCAGCGAGGCTGCGGTTGTGCGCAATCGCCTGATCGACGAGCCCATCGAGCTGCGGTGAGCCGAAGGCTGTCCACCAGCGCTGCTCCGGCCCGTCACCGAAGGCAACGCGCGGCGGCACCGTCTCGCCCGCGGTCTGGTAGCCGGCTGCGGCTGGGGCCTGCGGCCGCGCGAAGTTCGGGCCGACGGTGCAGCCAGCGAGCGCGGCGGTGAGGAGGAGCGGGAAAGCACGCATCGGATCAGTCCATGTGGATCGTCGGGCCGTCGCCACCACCGGCGCGGGGGCGGCGCATCAGCAGCAGCAACGGGATGACGGCGAGGGTGAGGATGAACAGCAGCCAGAAGGCGTCGACATAGGAGACCATCGCCGCCTGGCGCGTGATCTGCGCGTTGAGCATGGCGACCGACGCCGGCGCGTTGAAGTCGAACGAGGAGGGCAGCAGTGGATTGTCCGGCCGCACGCCTTCGACCAGCCTTGCGTGCACGGTCGCGCCGTTGCGGATCGTCAGCGCCTGCAGCATCGAGATGCCGACTGCCGAGCCGATGTTGCGGGTCAGCGTGAACATCGCCGCGCCCTCGTTGCGGTAGCGCGCGTCGAGCGTGGCAAAGGCGATCGTGGTCAGCGGTACGAAGACGAGCCCGGTGCCGATGCCCTGGACGAAGCCCGAGACGATGACCAGGCGCTCGTTCATGCCGAGCGTGAAGCCCGACATGATGTGCAGCGAATAGGCCGCAATGGCGAAGCCGATGAAGATTAGGATGCGTGCGTCGACCGTCTTGATCAGCCGGCCGACGACGATCATCGAGATCAACGTGCCGATGCCGCGCGGCGCGGTGACCAGCCCGGTCAGCACCACCGGATAGCCCATCAGCGTCTCCAGCATCGTCGGCAGCAGCGCGAGCACGCCGAACAGCACGGTGCCGAGGAAGAAGCCAAAGATCGATCCGGTCAGGAAGTTGCGGTCCTTGAACATGCCGATGTCGATGAACGGGCGCCGCGCGGTGAGCGTGTGGACGACGAACAGATAGCCGAAGAACAGGCCCAGCGCTGCCTCGAGGCAGATCTCTGTCGAGCTGAACCAATCCTTCGTCTGGCCGCGGTCGAGCATCAGCTGGATCGAGCCGATCGCCAGCGCCAGCATCGCGAAGCCGAACAGGTCTAGCCGCGGCCGTGCTGCGTCTTTGGTCTCGGTAAGGAATCCCGACAAACCGGCAAAGGCGAGCGCGCCGATCGGCAGGTTGATGTAGAAGACCCAGCGCCACGACAAATTGTCGGTCAGCCAGCCGCCGAGCGCCGGGCCGATGATGGGGCCGAGGATCGCGCCCATTCCCCAGACCGCCATCGCCGGTCCGTGGCGTTCGGGTGGGTTGATGTCGAGCAGGATCGCCTGGCTCATCGGCACCAGCGCCGCGCCGAACACCCCCTGCAAAAGGCGGAAGCCGACCAGCTCGCCGAGACTGTTGGCAATGCCGCACAGACCAGACACTGCGGTGAAGCCGACGATCGACCACAACATCAGCCGCTTGCGTCCGAACCGTCCGGCTAGCCAGCCGGTTAGCGGCGTCATGATCGCCGCTGCGACGATATACGAAGTGAGTACCCAGGTGATCTCTTCACCCGAGGCAGAGACGCTGCCTTGAATATGCGGCAGCGCGACGTTGGCGATCGTGCTGTCGAGCGAGTTCATCACCGTCGCTGCCATCACCGCGGCGGTGATGAAACGCCGCGACACCGGGTCCGGATAGGCGCCGGTCATCGCGGCGCGGCGTCACCGCCGAATAGATGGCGGCGGTGGCCGGTGTCGACCTGGACCTCGACGCTGAGTCCGGCGTGCAGCGGCACGCCCTGCGGCAGGCGGTCGATGCTGAACTCGACCGGCAGGCGCTGGACGACCTTGACCCAATTGCCTGTCGCATTCTCCGCCGGCAGCAACGCGAAGCTGTTGCCGGTGCCGGGGCTGAAGCTGGTCAGCCGCCCGGTCAGCTCTAGATCGGGGAAGGCGTCGACGTGGAAGGTCGCACGCTGACCAACGCGCATATGGTTGAGCTGGTCTTCCTTGAAATTGCCCTCGACCCACAAGCGCGTGCCGGCGAGCGTGAACACCGGCTTGGCGGCGGTGACGTAGCTGCCGCGCTGCAACTGATCGACCTTGGTGACGATGCCGTCCTGTGCGGCGCGGACCACCGTATAGCCGAGATTGAGGCGGGCGCGTTCCAGCGCCGCCTCGGCGCGCTGCACAGCCGGCTGCGCCGCCGTCGGCGCGTCGACGCTGCCGGTCAGCGTCGCGGCGACGCCGGCATTTTGCTGGACCGAGGTCTGGATCTGCTGGCGCGCGGTCTGCGCGGCAAGTACCGCCTGATCGTACTGATTTTGCGACGAGATACCCTCGGCGAGCAATGACTTCTGTCGCGCCGCCTCACGGCCTGCATAAGCCAGCCGCGCACGGGCGGCAGCAAGGCCGGCTTCACCCTCGCGATAGTTGGCCCGCAGTGACGAAACTTGGGCGCGTGCGTTGGCGAGTTCCGCCGCGGCTTCGTCGACCGCAGCTTCAAAGGGGGCTGGATCGATGCGGAACAGCACATCACCGGTTCGGACGCGCTGGTTGTTGTGGACCATTACCGCGACGACCGGCCCGCTGACGCTGGCGGCGACCGGCACCAGCCCCGCCTGGATATAACCGTTGTCGGTATTCTGATAACGCCCGCCGCTCAGATAGAAGAACAGGCCGACCGCAAGGGCGACAATCGGCGCAGCGAGCAGCAGCGGCAAGCGCAACCGACTGCGCCGCGTCCGTGGCGGATTGGCGGCTTCTACGACGGGGGCGGGATCAGTGATCGGCGGCGCATTTTCCAGCGCGGTTAAATCGGGTCGATTATTGGAGCGGTCGTCCAGGCTCATGATACCTCACGGATCCGGAGACTCACCTCCAATGATCTCGATTAACTTCAGCGCGGGTGGACCTCTTCAGAATTGAAAGCAACCTGATTATGAGGCGCCTTACAGATAAGCTACATTGACCTTTAGTGCCATGCGTACGAAGCGCAGACACAATGGCACAGCGAGGGGTAAAGGCCGATGCCGCGCGACTTCGACGCTTATGAGGAGTACCGATGACCGCTCCCGAAGGTGCCTCGCCAAACGCCGATGCCGGCCAGCGCAGCTTCGCGTCCCAAATCTCATTGATTCAGAGGCAGTTGCGCAAGCGGTTCGACGAGCGCGCGCGCGCGATGGCGCTAGCCGACGGCGAGGCGTTAACACAGGCGCAATGGCGCGCACTCGGCGCGATCTGGCTCCACCCTGGATGGACGCAGAAGGAAATGGCGGAAAAGCTGGAGATTGGGCCTGTGGCGATGGGCCAGACGCTCGATCGGCTGGAGGCGCTACAATGGGTTGAGCGGCGTAGCGATCCCGGCGACCGGCGGGTTAAGCGGCTTTACGCAACCGAGGCGGCCGAAAAAATGGTCGCCCGCCTCGGCTTGCTCGCTGGCTGCGAGGATCATTATGCCAGCGTAAGTCTGCCGCCAGAGAAGATGCAATTATTGACAGCGTTGCTTGACGAGGTAATTGAAGCTCTCAACCCAATCTCATAATACCATTTGAATAATAGTCCGCTTCTGGCTGGTAGCCCGAAGTCAATATGAACGAATGTCAGAAAGCGGGATGCGGGCAGGAGGGCCAGAATGACCGGTTCTGGGTCCTCCGAGCCGCTAACCAGTCCGGCGGCTTCCGACCCAAAGGCAGTGCTAGCCGAGGCAAATTTCCCATCTTGGAAGGGGACACTTCGAACCGGCCTTTTGGCACCTGCAAGCCCTTGTCGAGCCGTGCGGGCGCGAGCGCGTCAAAACCGTCCGAGGCTGTTGAAAAAGCCTATGCGGCGGGAGCGGACAGCGCCCGGTAGAGGGTAGCGTGGTGGCATTTGAGGAGCTTGGCCGCCTCACGGACAGACGTGCCTTCGCCGATCAGGCGCTCGCCGAGCGCGATCTGATCGGTCGTGAGCTTGGACGGTCGGCCGAACCGCACACCTCGCGCCTTTGCGGCGATCCGCCCGCTGCTGGTGCGCTGGTGGATCAGCTCGCGCTCGAACTCGGCGATGCCGGCGAACACCGTCAGCACCATGCGCCCGGCAGGCGAGGTCGTGTCCGCCCACGGTTCGGCCAGGGAACGCAGGCCTGCGCCCGCGTCGTTCAGCTTTTCGGCGATATCGAGCAGGTCTCTGGTCGATCGCGCGAGCCGATCGAGCCGCGTTACTACCACCACGTCGTCGTCGCGGATTTGGTCGAGCATTCGCGCCAGCTCGGGCCGGTCGCGCCTCGCGCCCGACACCTTTTCATCGAAGGTGCGGCGACAGCCAGCCTCCTTCAATGCAGCACGTTGAAGGGTGAGGTCTTGGTCGTCGGTCGAGACGCGGGCATAGCCGATCAGCATGCCGCGAATGTGCATCGAAACAGCTTATTTATGCAACCGACATTTGCGACACAGCCGCGCCCGAAAATGCGTCGGCGGTCCCGCTGTCGCGCAACTTAGCATATACGCGACACGAGGGCGCCGGGCTTCTGGGATCTGCCGCATGCATGCCATTGGTGGTACGATGATCGCATGCTGAAAATACGGATAAAGCGGGAGGCGGAGCAGAACGCGGACGCGATGAAGCGTCTCACGCAGATCGAGATGTCGATCACAGAACTCGGAAACGAGGACCTACTCGATCTTGCCGACATTTTTAGGGGGAGGCCCGAGACGGCTATTGCGCAGTATGCCTTCGCCGAGATGGCCCGACGCACAATCAGCCTTTAAGCCGCCTGGACGATGCGGCCGGTATGACGGCTTTCGCCCCAGTTGCGGACATTCGCCACCTGCGGCAGGACTGCTTCGGGGATGTTGTGATGACAAAGACAAATCGAAGGGGCTGGATTGCAGCAGCTATTGGTGGCCTTTTTGCGCTTACCGCGTCTTTGACGCGGACGTATTTAGGTTTCTGGCTCACCATCTTACTTATCGGCGTAATAGCAGGGGCAACTGCAGCGATCGGGGAATGGCGCATCTACCGACGCTCTAGCGAGCGCAGACACCTTTGGGGAGCTGTTGGGTCGATGGTATCGGCGTTACTCCTCGCCTCTTATCTAATCGGCTCACAGTAAGCGCTTACTTCCGGTCATCGCCCTCAATAGCGGACAGACCGCTCCCACTAGATTGCGACACTCGCGATCGGCACAATGGACTCTAAAAGCGGCCGGTCTGCAGCCCCCCACAGCGGGCATCAAGTTTCTCATGGCGCGTACCAGCAAGCTGACGCCCGTTCAGCCTGATAAATTACCTGTTATCAGAAGCGTCTTCTGCGTTCTCGCGGTGCAAGCCGTGCATTGCAGACAGTGCGCTGCCTGCTGACACTAGAAATGATCCAACGGCTCCTATGTATGCGCCCGTAGCACCAGAACGAACGCCCTCGAATATCTGGAACACACCAAACGTTGCTAGAAATGCAGCAACAGCGACTTCAACTTTCCAAACCCGTGCTTTGTGCGAAGCCGCGGTTTTGCCCTTTTGGATAACCACTATCGCCTGTCCTCCGCTACCGACTATTACCGCTCACCTTGCCGATAGCGGACCATCGGCTAACCCGAAAGCAGGTACGAGGAAGCGTCCGCCTAAATCATTCGGGCCTCTGAAAGCTGCCCGTTCGCTTTCCACCACAACCGGCCGCTGCACCCCAAAACGAAGCAAGGTTGTGCATCACAACATTGGTCGGTTTCGTGCGGTTTTCCATCCGATGAGAAACCTGTGATTTTTGCATCAGGCAAGCCAGCTTACGTCTAAAGATGTCGGAGCAGAATGCCGAAACCCAACCCTACATTGACCAAACCCAATATGGTGTAGGTAGTAGCTGACCGGCGAGAGATGCCGATTGGTGGAGCTAATCCATCAGCTACGCGCTTCGCCGCGAAAAAGAACTGAGCGCCAATTACAACGAGAATGGCGCACAGTATTATGTCGAGAGCATTCCAAGGCATTCATCGGTGATGCCATATCTGCGGACCGGCCCGCAACCCAGCCAGTTAGTACGATTTCTCCTGATGCAAAACTATTGATCTCCGCATCAGAAATGGCCGGTATTGAGTGAAAGCCGGCCTTCAGGCGGGGCGCAGCTTGAGTGATAAGGTAATCAGCAGCAATGATGCGCCGAGAAGCATGCCAACGACGACGCCTCTCACAATATCGGACACTGCGGCGGCTTGCAGCGCAGGAAGCGCGATCGGCACCATTGCCGCCGGAAAGATCGCTGCGATTGCTAACCCCGGCCTCGCTGCCTTCTTCATGAGTCGACTCCTTTGGTGCGCCAGCAACATGCCCCCAGGGGCGGTTTGAAGTCTAGGGGCGTCAACGGCTGCTAGCGCGCGATCTCAGCCAAACGGGGTACGCATTGACCCCGATGCAAAGTCCGTGATTTTCGCATCAGGGACGCTGAACGTGAAGATCGCGGGCCAGTCGCGTTTGAAAGCCTACGGTCAGGTTGGAGCGACAAGATAAGAGGTAAGGATCAAACCCATTGCTAGCGATGCAGCCGCTCCCCACAGGTGTTCACGTCGGCCGGAGCGTTTAGCGACACGCCATTCACCGACGGCTGCGATGCCCGAAGCGACGGCACCGATAACGAGAACTGCGATCCACATTCCTCCGGATTGTAGCATCATGCCTCCTCAGCATCTGCTTATGGCGACACCCTGCGAGCAGCAATCGCCGCTGTGTAATTAGCAGCCGTTCGCCAGAGCTTATTGAGCGATGCCGCGACGCCGGTAGAACATCAATGCTGATAGGGCGGCTAATCCCATGACTGAACCGAGGGCACGGAGTTGGAGGATGTTTTCGGGTTCTGCCGCAGCATGCCCCCCGAAACTGCCAAGAGCGAAACCAGCGGCAAGAAATAGCCCGGCTACACGAGCATGGCTCCGGTGCCCCAGCCACCCGACGACAGCCCACCCCAGAAGTCCGTAAATCATGACGTTCGCGCAAACTGTAGCGACGGTGGGCATGCGGGATGTTTCCTCAGATCGGGACTGGGAAGCTAACCGGCCAAGATCGTGATCGCAATCTGTTCGTTCCGTCTCTGTAACTCGGCTACCCGATGGAATGGAAACTGATGGGCGTTTCGACTGCTCAGTTGCGTCATTGATGAAAAACCTTGATTTTTGCATCAAGGATGGCCGGGATGGGGTGGTTAACTGTCGCGCCGATCTCGACTGACACTTGAAAGCGTCCTCGCAATTTTCACAATGGCGCCAGCGGTCAGAATAGCCATCGCGGACGAGGCCAAAGATGAAGACATGCCCGTGTTAGCGGGACGCACGTTCGACAAATACGCGTACATTAACGGAGCAATCAGGACACAAAACGACACGACCTCCCAGCCCGACATCGATTTAAAGAATACGATCATGCGCATTGCCGTCGCTCCTCGCCGTTAAGCCGCTCATTATCTCGGGACTCGAATGTCCGCTAGCAGGCGTTCTGACATTGAAAAAGAGACCCCTTCCGCGACACGCCAGAACCCTCTTTAATCATCCGACTGTCGCAAAAGCGACGACATTCGAGACGTACGAAAATCAGCATTTTAGCGACGAGCGCCGCAGGCCAGCATCGGTGTGCCGAACGCGCGTGGAACTTGCGCCCTACAAACCTTCGGAGTCATGATCCGACGATGAAGCGCTTTTCTCTTATGTTCTCGATCATGCTGGTGAGTTGCGGTCAGCCTGGCTCGACCAACAGGTCTGCTCCGGATCACGGCAGCACACGCTCCCTCGCCGATGATGATAATGCGACATCTAGGCAGCAACCGGCCTTCGAACGGGTGACGGGATCTACGGCTGAGCCGTTGGAAGCGCCATTGGAGGTCGATTTTGTCGGCCGCTGGAATGACCCTCATGACGGTTTCCTCGTCGTAACCGATCCTCCTCGAGGCGGGCTGATCCTGGAGTTTCACGGGAAAGGCAGAGAAACCAGCTACCCGGGATCCGTAACGGCGGAAGGTTTGCGCTTCATGCGGGGCGGCATAGCCGAGGCCGCTATCCTGCTACCGGGCAAGGATGGCAGGAAAAACGGCTGCCTCGGTATCAGCGACACGGAGACGTATTACCGCGGCTAAGCGGAACAGGTGCGATGACCTCGCTGCCGTGAACGCTGATCGATCATCAGCGCGAGGGGCACGCTTCTTCCCCCCCTAAGCAGTAAACCGCGTCTAAATGCCTCTCCAGCCTCAAACCTCGTCTTTGGCAAGCTCGGCGAGTGACTGTTCGCTCAGCTTCTCGCCATAAGGGCCCATGATCGTCACCTCGATACCCGCCTCTCGCATCCCGCGTACGCGATCGAGAGCTGCGGCTGCTGAGGCGTGAACCTCGGCTTCGAGAGTGGTCCCGCCGCCCGCGGTCAACGCAATTTGATAGGTTACGATCATCTCTGCTGTCAGTGCCCGTGCGCCATCGTTGCAATCTGCAGTGCCGCCCACCGCGACGGATGCGACGCACCACGCACGCTCCCACCCTTGTGGTGCTGGATCGTTCGGAAACGCTTCATGCTGGATTTTCTCCGTGACGGCGGCAAGCTCGCTCGGGAGCGGTGTGCGAGCCTCGCCCACACATTTCACCAGGGCGGGCGAGAAGATGCTCGGCGTTTCCAATGCGCATACCTGCTCGATCAGCTCCAATGACGCACCTGCCCGCTGTCGATGTGAACGAAACCATCGCGCGGGTAGTAGCCGACCCCACCGGCCCGCAGTGAAAGCGCGGCATCGCGCAGGCGGTGCAACGCCACGCCGGGAATGGCGATGTCGGTCGCCTTACCCAGCATGTGCTGGCTTTTGCTGGCCACAGCACGCGAGCGGGCGTGCAACGCACGGTTCGTCTTGGGGCAGCGATAGCCCGAGATAAGCTTCAGGTGCTTGTGGGGCGATACGTCGAGCCGGTCGCGGACGCGGACCAGCAGGTCGAGAAGCTTTGGGTCCATGTGCCTGACCTCGCCGGTGCGCCAGTCGCGTAGCGCATGGTTCAGTTCGGCCAAGCCATCAGTCCGGTAGCGCCCGTTGGAAAAGTAGCAGGCCTCATGCCGTTCACCATTGTGCGGATTGCTGAACGCCAGGCGGCGCTCCGGTGTGCGGGCGGACACACGCTGCGACAGCGCTGCCATCACCAGGGCCGCGGCACCGCCGCCAATAAGTTTGCGTCGGTCAAACAACTGATCGGTCATGCTTTCTTTGGCACTCCAGATTGGGGGAGGCTGCTCACCTACCACGGGTTCGCCGGCTGCTCGCCGCGATACGGGTGCGTTCGTCCTGGCGTCTAAACCGCTTGTCTCAGCTGGTCCGGTAGACCGCCGGGGCGTCCAAGGTTGCAAGTAGGAGCGTGAACAGGATCAAGCCATGTTCGTCGGTGACCTCGACCTTCCAGTCTTCGTCGGCGGGAGGCTCGCGTCCAAGATCGCGCAACAGATCGCCGGCGAAGCGCACCGCTACCTTCCTGGCTGCCGCCAGGTCCGGCAGCATCGTTCCGTTCTCATCGGTAACCGTCGTGCCGTCGCGCACGTTGAAGAAGTAGCGGGGCATGAGCGGCGCCTTTTCGTTCAAGGCGAGAACACATGCGTCTCTCAGCCGCTGGCGCCTCGGGAAAATATGCCAGCGATGGGCAGCCTCGTAGGATCGCCGGGTCTGTCGCCCATAAACCAGGTCATAATGGATGTCTCATTTGGTCGCTTGTGAGGCGAACCGGTCATCCGCCCGGATAGGTCGCGCAAGCGCAGCCGTCGGGTGCCGTCGGCTTTACGGGCGGAAACCGGATATTCCTGAGCATGCCTGAACCGAACAAGAAACCAGATCACGACCGACCCGTGCAGGCCCCGATCACGTCCGCAGCAGCGCGGACCTTCCGCCTGAAAACCGCTCAGGCCAATAATTCATCGATCAGGCTCACGACCTTTTCGCCACGGTATGGCTTCGGGATGAATTGCCCGCGCTCGGGCAGATCGTCTCGCTGCACCGCTACGGCGCCTGAGGTGACGATGATGACGATATCGGGCCGACGCTCATGCACCATGCGGGCAAGCTCCACCCCGTCAAAGCGCCCCGGCATGTTGACGTCCGTGAACATGGCGTTGATGTCGGGACGTTCGGTCAGCCGGATTAGCGCGTGCTCGGCGTCATAGGCGTCGACCACGTCGAATCCTGCATCCTCGAAGGCCTGCATGGCGTTCATGAGGATAAGCGGCTCGTCCTCGACGATGAGCACGACGGTTCTGGTACGTTCGGGCATGGACGGTTCTAAAGGGCTGAGCGCAAAGGCTGTTCCAGCAACTCAGATGATTTTGAGCCGCGCCGGGTCAGCTTCGACCAGCCAGCACACGCCTTCCGGCGGGTAGCGCAACTCGCTGCGGCCGCCGAACGACCGCCCCATGCTATCGATCAGCCGCGTACCGAACCCCTTGCGGGTCGGCATCGTCACGGGCGGGCCGCCCTGCTCCGCCCAGGTGAACACCAGGCGCTCGGTGCCGGCACATTGTTGTAGCTGCCAGTCTACCACCACACGCCCGTCAGGAACCGATAGCGCACCATATTTGACGGCGTTGGTGGCCAGCTCGTGCAGCACCAGCGTGAACGACAGCGCCGCTCTGGCCCCCACCTCGATCGGCTCGCCACTGATAGCGATACGCTCGCCATCGTTAACCGATGCCAAGGCGGATCGCACCACCCCGTCAAGGTTGGACGCCTGCCAGTTACTGGCGGTGAGCAGGTCTTGCGCGCGAGCCAGCGCCTCGAACCGCTCGGTCACGCTCTCGCGCGCTTCGTCGAGCGTTGCGGCCGAGCGTAGCGACTGGTGCACGATCGCCTGCACCATCGCCATGGTGTTCTTCATGCGGTGGGCCAGCTCGCCGGTCAGGATCTCCTGCTGCTCAATCGCCTGCTCGCGCTCATGAACATCAACGACGACGCTGACCGCACCCGTCGTGCGGCCGTGCGCGTCGCGTAGCGGCACGGAGCTCACCTCGGTTCTGAGTCGGCTGCCGTCAGGCCGCTCGATCAGGAATGGTGCGGCATGTGTCTCGATGCCGTGCCGTATCGCCTGCACCTGCGGGTAATCGTCGAGCGCATAGGAAGTGCCGTCCTTATGGATAGCTCCCGCGCCAAGGTAGCGGTCCATACCCCCCGCAGAGAAGTCGCGACCGGTAAGGCGCCGCATCTGCTCATTAATGAGAATGGACTCTCCGCTCGGTGCCGAGGCCAGCGATAGCCCGACCGGCGCGTTCTCGAACACGGCACGCAGCGTGGCGCGATCGAACGCCAGCTCAGCCGCCACCTTCTTCAGCTCTTCCTGTGCGCGATGCTGGACGCTGCGGTCGCGCAGGATCTTGACGAAGCCGATATGCACGCCGTCGGCCTCCAGCGGCATCATCAGGCCGTTCGCCCAGAAACGCGAGCCGTCCTTGCGCAGGTGATAGCGCTCGTCCTCGCCGCGCCCGGTTTCGATTGCTTCCCTCATCTCCTGTTCGGGAATGCCGCCGTCGATCTGCTCGGGCGTGAAGAAGACGTGAGCCGGCCTGCCCAGCATCTCCTCCTCCGTCCAGCCCATGGTCTGGACCGCGCCCTCATTCCAGCTTGTGATCATGCCGTCACGATCGAGCGAAATGATCGCGTACTCGGTCGAGCTGTCGAGGATCGCGCGGCGCAGCGCTTCGCTTTGTGCGAGATCAGCAGCCGACCGAGGAGCCTGGCTGATCTCGGCGAGCTGATCGCTCCGTTGCTCGGCATTGCGCCAGTATGTCTGCTGAAGACGCTCGTGCAACCGGTCGGCGCGCGTTTCGCTCGTGCCCTGCGCACTCTGCACATGGAGCCCGGCTTGGCGCAGGCGTTCCTTGGCCTGCGTCAGCTCGGCTTCCAGCTCCTCGTAGCTCGGCTTTAAATCTTCTGACATACGGGCGTCGGATAGCAGGCGCGGTCGTAACGAGCGAGAGCGGCGCGGAAGCAAACGGGAACAGCTGCACGGACGAAGTGCTAAACTGGGCTAGCCGGTGCCAGATCGCGCTTTGCAGTGCCTAAGGAGCTACGCTGGCGAAGGCGGCAAGCAACGCCCGATCGTTCACCGGCTTGCCAAGAACGGCGGCAGCGTAGTGGCACGGCTCGCACTTTTCAGGGGTTCCGGTGACGAAGATGACCGGTATGGGGCCGCAATCAGTATAGATGCGCGCAACGGCCTTGGGTCCGGTTCCTTCGATCAGCCGCACATCCGACAGGATCACATCAGGGCGCTGGTCCTGGGCTGCGGTCACAGCCTCGCCCTCCGTATCAGCCGTGCCGATCGACGTAGCACCCGCATCCTCGGCCAGCATCGACAGGTGCATGGCCACGAACGGATCGTCTTCAATGATGAGCACGTGACAGATTGGACCAACTCCGCAGCAATTTACATTAACGTGCCCAGATGCCATTCGGGCCCGAACGATCTTGCTCGGCTGAGTCGGCGCCAACACTCGGCGATAGAGCGTCTCAAAAACCAGCGACATTTGCGACGCTCGAAACTCAGCATTTTCGCGACATGGTTTAGCTGCTGCTCATCAAAGGCTACCTTACCGCGGCCGCGGTGTGGCATTCTCAAAAGCCGAGAGGATGGGGCAAGGTCCGGCAGCCCCGGCTGCGCAATCTTCCTCCAGTTTCGCCAGCCAGGCACGCGCGGCTCCCATATCTGTCAGCTGAATATCCAGTTGCG
>Ga0265798_10004529_pt1 | contig 19069 bp, 15 predicted proteins | sample P3T30metagenome_FD_192430 | JGI IMG/M metagenome (GOLD analysis project Ga0265798, IMG submission 192430) | Plant litter microbial communities from East Loma Ridge, Irvine, California - P3 T30 | ecosystem: Environmental > Terrestrial > Plant litter > Unclassified | place: USA: California... | reverse complement strand
TTCGGCAATGCCCTGGCGCGCACGCGCATGGTCGGCCATTTCAATGCCAGCAATGCGCTGGCGGTGCTGGGCGCCTTGCTGGCCAAAGGCGCCGGGCTGCGCGCGGCGCTGGACGCCATCGAGTCCCTGGTGCCGGCCCCGGGGCGCATGCAGCAGGTCGGCGGCCAGGATGCGCCGATGGTCGTGATCGACTACGCCCACACCCCGGACGCGCTGGAAAAGACCCTCGAAGCGCTGCGCCCGGTGGCGCGCGAACGCGGCGGCCAGTTGTGGTGCGTGTTCGGCTGCGGCGGCGACCGCGATCCGGGCAAGCGCCCGCAGATGGGCCGCATCGCCCAGGCTGCCGATCACGTCGTGGTCACCAGCGACAATCCGCGCAGCGAAGCGCCGCGCGCGATCATCGACCAGATCCTGGCCGGCATGGATCAGGAGAATCCATCCTCGCGCGTGCAGGCGATCGAGGACCGCGCCGCCGCGATCCTGTCGGCGGTCAAGCATGCGGCCAGGGCCGACGTGATCCTGCTGGCGGGGAAGGGCCACGAGCCCTACCAGGAAATCAAGGGCCGCAAGCTGCCGTTTTCCGACACCGACCACGCCACGCTGGCCCTGAGCGCGCGGCTCACCATGATGAGGACGAATTGATGCGCGGCTCGCTCGCACAACTGCTGCCGGCGCTGGCCGGCGCGCGCCTGGTGGGCGAGGCCGACTTCGACGGCGTCTCGACCGACAGCCGCACGGTGGCCCCCGGCGCGCTGTTCGTCGCCCTGCGCGGCGAGACCTTCGATGCGCACGACTTCCTGGAACAGGTGGCCGCGCGCGGCGTGGCCGCCGTGGTGGTCGAACGCCTGCCGGACGGTTTCCCGCTGCCGGCCATCGTGGTGCCGGATACGCTGGCGGCCCTGGGCCGCATCGGCAATGCCTGGCGCCGCCAGTTCGCGCTTCCCCTCATCGGGGTCACCGGCAGCAACGGCAAGACCACGGTCAAGGAGATGATCGCCTCGATCCTGGACGCGGCCGTCGGCCCCGAGGCGCGCCTGGCCACCCACGGCAACCTGAACAACGAGATCGGCGTGCCGCTGACGGTGATGCGCCTGAACCAGGAACACAAGGCCGCCGTGGTCGAACTGGGCATGAACCACCCGGGCGAGATCGCTCGCCTGGCCGCCATCGCCGAGCCGATCGTCGCCCTGGTGAACAATGCCCAGCGCGAGCACCAGGAATTCATGCACACCGTGGAAGCGGTGGCGCGCGAGAACGGCGCAGTGCTGGCGGCCTTGCCGGCCGATGGCGTGGCGGTGTTCCCGGGAGACGACGAGTACACGGCGCTGTGGCGCGAAATCGCCGGTGCGCACCGGGTGCTGACTTTCGGCCTGGACGAAAATTGCGATGTGCGCGCGACGTACACCAACACCGGCTTCGGCAGCGAACTCACCGTTCACGCCGACACGTCGGCCCTGCGCAGGCAGGGGCCCAAGTTGGCGTCGCCGTCGGCGCAGGCAAGCTTGGATCCCGGCCTTCGCCGGGACGACGTGCTCGAGGACGAGACCGTAAAAGCGGCGCTGCAGTTCACCATCCAGCTCTCCGCCGCCGGCACCCACAACGTCCGCAACGCGCTGGCCGCCACCGCCTGCGCCCTGGCCGCCGGCATCGAGGTCGAGGCCATCGTGCGCGGCCTGGAAGCCTTTGCGCCGGTCAGCGGCCGCCTGCAGCGCAAGCAGGCCGCGAATGGCGCGGTCGTCATCGACGACACCTACAACGCCAACCCCGACTCCGTGCGCGCCGCCATCGACGTGCTGGCGCAATACCCTGCGCCGCGCATCCTGGTGCTGGGCGACATGGGCGAGGTCGGCACGCAGGGACCTGAATTTCATGAGGAAATCGGTGCGTATGCCGCAGGCCGCGGCATCGACACCGTACTCGCGACCGGGACATTGGCACGCCATATGACCGCGTCGGGAGCGCAACACTACGAGCAGTTCGACGAATTATTGGCAGCACTGGATCAAACACTGGGCAGCAAATCCGACGCAACTGTGTTGGTGAAGGGCTCGCGTTTCATGAAGATGGAACGCGTGGTCCAGCACCTGACCGCATCAACCAACACTGGCAAGGAAGCCCACTAGACTATGCTGCTCTGGCTCGCACAATACTTTCAGGACTACATCGGTCCGCTGCGCATCTTCAACTTCATCACCTTCCGGGCGGTGTTCGCGACCATCACCGCGATCACCATCGGCCTGCTGTGCGGCCCGGCCGTGATCCGCAAGCTGACCGAACTGAAGGTCGGCCAGGCCGTCCGTACCTACGGCCCGCAGACCCATTTGCAAAAGCACGGCACCCCGACCATGGGCGGCGTGCTGATCCTGATCTCGATCGGCGTCTCGACCCTGTTGTGGTGCGACCTGTCGAACCGCCTGATCTGGCCTGTGCTGGCGGTCACGCTCGGCTTCGGCGCGATCGGCTGGGTCGACGACTACCGCAAGGTGGTCTACAAGGATCCGGAAGGCATGCGCTCGGGCGAGAAGTATTTCTGGATGTCGATCATCGGCATCACGTCCTCGCTGTACCTGGCGTTCTCGGTCTCGGCCGCGACCCCGTGGGAAGTGTGGAAGCTGTTCCTCGCCTGGGTGCAGTCGGGCTTCTCGATGGAGCTGCCGCCCAAGTCCGACCTGATCGTCCCCTTCTTCAAGACCATCAGCTATCCGCTGGGCGTGTGGGGCTTCATCGCGCTGACCTATTGCGTGATCGTGGGCGCTTCCAACGCCGTCAACTTCACCGACGGCCTGGACGGCCTGGCCATCATGCCGACCGTGCTGGTGGGCGGCGCCCTGGGCCTGTTCGCCTACCTGACCGGTAACGCCACCTATTCGAAATACCTGTTCATCCCGCACATCCCGGGCGCCGGCGAACTGCTGATCTTCTGCGGCGCGATGGCGGGCGCGGGACTGGCCTTCCTCTGGTACAACGCGCACCCGGCCCAGATGTTCATGGGCGACGTCGGCGCGCTGGCGCTGGGCGGCGCGCTCGGCACCCTCGCCGTGATCGTGCGCCAGGAAATCGTCCTGTTCATCATGGGCGGCGTGTTCGTGGCCGAGACCCTGTCGGTGATCATCCAGGTCAGCTGGTTCAAGTACACCAAGAAGCGCTACGGCGCCGGGCGGCGGGTATTCCTGATGGCGCCGCTGCATCACCATTTCGAACAGAAGGGCTGGAAGGAAACCAAGGTCGTGGTGCGGTTCTGGATCGTCACCATCATCCTGGTCCTGGTCGGCATCTCCACCCTCAAACTGCGCTAAGAACGAGCGATGAACTACGACGGCAAAACCGCACTGGTACTGGGGCTCGGCGAATCGGGCCTGGCGATGGCGCAGTGGCTCGCCCGCTGCGGCGCGCGCGTGCGCGTGGCCGATACGCGTGCCGAACCGGCGCGCCTGCCGGCCTTGCGCGAGGCCGTGCCGGCGGCCGAATTCGTCGCCGGTCCGTTCGCGCAGGAGCTGGTCGAGGGCGTCGATTTCATCGCCGTCAGCCCGGGCCTGGCCCCGCAGCGCGAACTGGCCGGCATCGCCCCGGCGGCGGCGGCGCGCGGCGTGCCGGTGTGGGGCGAGATCGAACTGTTCGCCCAGGCGCTGGCCGGCCTGAAGGCGGAGCAGGGCTACAGCCCGAAAGTCATCGCCATTACCGGCACCAACGGCAAGACCACGGTGACCAGCCTGACCGGCCTGCTGTGCCGCCGCGCCGGCCTCACCACGAAAGTGGCCGGCAACATCAGCCCGGCCGCGCTCGACGTGCTGCGCGAGGCGCTGGATGCCGGCGAGCTGCCGCAAGCCTGGGTGCTGGAACTGTCCAGCTTCCAGCTGCACACCACCTTCAGCCTCGATGCCGACGCGGCCACGGTGCTGAACCTGAGCCAGGACCACCTCGACTGGCACGGCAGCATGGCCGCCTATGCGGCGGACAAGGCGCGTATCTTCGGCGCCAGTACCGTGCGCGTGCTGAACCGCGACGATGCGTGGGTGTCGGGCATGGCGGCGGGCGCCCGGGACACCACGTTCGGCACCGGCGAACCCGATGCGCCGGGCAGCTTCGGCCTGGTGAGCGAGCGCGGCGTGCTGTGGCTGGCGAACGCCGGTCCGGCCGAGGAACCGGAAAAGAAGCGCCGTCGTGCTCCATCCTCGAACGAGCCGGTCGAACCGGTCGAACTGTTCATCAACCGCCTGATGCCGGCCGACGCCCTGCATATCCGCGGCCTGCACAATGCCAGCAATGCGCTGGCCGCGCTGGCCCTGTGCCGCGCCATCGGCCTGCCGCTGGCGCCGCTGCTGCACGGCCTGCGCGACTATCGTGGCGAACCGCACCGCGTCGAGCTGGTCGCCAGCATCGACGCAGTCGAGTACTACGACGATTCCAAGGGCACCAACGTCGGCGCCACCGTGGCCGCGCTGGATGGCCTGGGCAAGACCTTCGGCGAAGCGGACCGCCAGATCCTGCTGATCGCCGGCGGCGACGGCAAGGGCCAGGACTTCGCGCCGCTGGCCGGCCCGTGCTCGCGCTACGTCAAGGCGGTGCTCCTGATCGGGCGCGACGCCGGCGCGATCCGCGCCGCGATCGAACCGTCCGGCGTGCCGTGCTTCGACCTTGCCGACCTGCCGCAGGCGGTGCGCCGCGGCGCCGGCCTGGCCAAGGGCGGCGACGTGGTCCTGCTGTCGCCGGCCTGCGCCAGCTTCGACATGTTCAGCAATTACGCCCACCGCGCCCAGGTCTTCGTGGATGCGGTGCGCGAGCTCGCGCTCGAGAAGGGACAGGACATCTGATGGGCTTCCAGATCCCCTTCAAGTTCGGCGCCGCCTCCAGCGACGCCAGCATCGCGAAGCGCGCCCGCCCTTCGCGCATGATGGAGTACGACCAGCCGCTGGTGTGGGTGGTGCTGCTCCTGATGCTGTTCGGGATGGTGATGGTGTATTCGGCCTCGATCGCGCTGCCGGATTCGCCCAAGTTCGCCTACCTGGCCGGCAAGAACAATTATTTCCTGCTGCGCCAGGGCCTGTTCATCGCCATCTCGATCGTCGCCGCGGTGCTCACCTTCCGCATCCCGGTCGCGACCTGGCAGCGCTTCGCGCCGCTGATGTTCGTCGCCACCCTGGTGCTGCTGGCGCTGGTGCTGGTGCCCGGCGTCGGCACCTCGGTCAACGGTGCGCGACGCTGGCTGTCGCTGAAGGTATTTAACCTGCAGCCTTCCGAGATCATGAAGGTGGTGGCCGTGCTCTATGCAGCCGATTTCACCGTGCGCAAGCAGCAGTACATGCACAAGCTGACCAAGGGCTTCGCGCCGATGGCCGCGGCGATGGGCGTGGTCGGCGCGCTGCTGATGCTCGAGCCCGACCTGGGCGCCTTCGGCGTGATCGTCTGCATCTCGATGGGCATCCTGTTCCTGGGCGGCTTCAACATGATCTGGTTCGGCGGCATCGGCGCCATCCTGGTACTGGTGTTCTCGACCATCATCGCGCTCTCGCCCTTCCGCCGCGCGCGCATGTTCGCCTACCTGAACCCCTGGGAAGAGGGCAATGCGCTGGACAAGGCCTACCAGCTGACGCACTCGCTGATCGCCTTCGGCCGCGGCGAATTCTTCGGCGTGGGCCTGGGCGGCAGCGTGGAAAAGCTGCACTACCTGCCGGAAGCCCACACCGACTTCATCATGGCGGTGATCGGCGAGGAACTCGGCCTGGTCGGCGTGCTGGTGGTGATCGGCCTGTTCTACTGGCTGGTCAAGCGCGCCTTCGACATCGGCCGCCAGGCGATCGCGCTGGAACAGCATTTCGCCGGCCTGACCGCCAAGGGCATCGGCATCTGGCTCGGCGTGCAGGTGTTCATCAACATGGGCGTGAACCTGGGCCTGCTGCCGACCAAGGGCCTGACCCTGCCGCTGATGAGCTATGGCGGTTCGGGCGTGCTGTTCAACTGCGTCGGCCTGGCGATCTTGCTGCGCATCGATTACGAAAACCGGGTACGGATGCGCGGAGGCCGCCAATGACCAAACGACTCATGATCATGGCCGCCGGCACCGGCGGCCACATCTTCCCCGGCATCGCGATCGCGCAGGAGATGCGCGCGCGCGGCTGGGAAGTCTCCTGGCTGGGCACCGCCCACGGCATGGAAGGCGAGATCGTGCCCAAGCACGGCATCCCGCTGGACCGCATCGACTTCGCCGGCATGCGCGGCAAGGGCATCGGCCACACGGTGAGCGGCGCCTTCAAGCTGCTGGCCAGCTTCGCCAGCGTGCGCAAGTACCTGGCCCTGCGCCGGCCCGACGTGGTGCTGGGCATGGGCGGCTACGTGACCGTGCCGGGCGGGCTGATGGCGCGCTCGCGCGACATTCCGCTGGCGCTGGTGAACGCCGACGCCGCGCTGCTGCTGTCGAACAAGACCCTGACGCCGCTGGCCGAGCGCGTGCTGTTCGGTTTCCCGGCCGATTTCGGCAAGGCCGCCGGCAAAGCGGTCGTCACCGGCAACCCGGTGCGCAAGGAGATCCTCGAGATGCTCGCGCCCGGCCGCCGCTACATCAACCGCACGGGTCCCCTGAACGTGCTGGTGGTGGGCGGCAGCCTGGGCGCGAAGGTCTTGAACGACAGCGTGCCGGCGGCCCTGGCCCTGATCCCGCAAGGAATGCGCCCGGTGGTCACCCACCAGTCGGGCAAGAAGAACATCGAGGCCCTGCGCGCGGCCTATGCGCAGGCGGGCGTGCAGGCCAACGTGGTCGACTTCATCGACGACATGGCGGCCGAATACGCCAACGCCGACCTGGTGATCTGCCGCGCCGGCGCGATTACCGTGTCGGAGCTGACCGCGGCCGGCGTGGCCAGCGTGCTGGTGCCCTTCGTTGCCAGCACCACCAGCCACCAGCGCGACAATGCGCAGTGGATGGCGGGGCAGAAGGCGGCCGTGCACCTGGCGCAGGGCGAACTGACTCCGCAGCGGCTGGCGCAGCTGCTGCAAACCACCAGCCGCGACGACTGCCTGGCGATGGCCGAGGCGGCGCAGGCGGTGGGCAGGCGCGACGCCAACGAGGCGATCGCGAAGGTACTCGAACAACTGGCAACGCAACGAACGACACGGCGCACATGAAGCACAAGATCAAACATATCCATTTCGTCGGCATCGGCGGCAGCGGCATGAGCGGCATCGCCGAAGTGCTGCTGAACCTGGGCTATAAAGTGTCCGGCTCGGACCTGGGCTCGAACGCGGCCAGCCAGCGGCTGGCGGAACTGGGCGCCGACGTGCGCCTCGGCCACGCCGCCGGCAATATCGCCGGCGCCGACGCGGTCGTGACCTCGACGGCGGTGAACGAAGCCAATCCGGAAGTGGTGGCGGCGCGCGCCGGCAAGGTGCCGGTAGTGCCGCGCGCAATCATGCTGGGCGAACTGATGCGCCTGAAGCGCGGCATTGCGATTGCCGGCACCCACGGCAAGACCACCACCACCAGCCTGGTCGCCTCGGTGCTGGCCCAGGGCGGGATGGACCCGACCTTCGTCATCGGCGGGCGCCTGAACAGCGCCGGCGCGAACGCCAAGCTGGGCACCGGCGACTACATCGTGGCCGAGGCCGACGAGTCGGATGCGTCCTTCCTGAACCTGACGCCGATGATCGAAGTGATCACCAACATCGACGCCGACCACATGGAGACCTACGAGCACGACTTCGAGAAGCTCAAAGGCGCGTTCGTCAACTTCACCCACCGCCTGCCGTTCTACGGCCGCGCCATGATGTGCATCGACGACGCCACCGTGCGTTCCATCCTGCCGCAGGTGACCAAGCCGGTGACCACCTACGGCTTCTCCGAAGACGCCGAAGTGCGCGCGCTGGACGCCCGCGCCGAGGGCGTGCGGATGCATTTCACGGTACGCCAGGAAGGCTATCCCGATACGCAATTCGTGCTGAACCAGCCCGGCATGCACAATGTGCTGAACGCCTGCTCGGCGATCGCGATCGCGCGCGAGATCGGCATCCCGGACGACGCCACGGCCCAGGGCCTGGCCGAATTCCGCGGCGTCGGCCGCCGCTTCACCCGCTGGGGCGAGGTCGACTTGCCGGGCGGCGGCAGCTTCACCCTGGTGGACGACTACGGCCACCACCCGGTCGAAGCCCAGGTGACGCTGGCCGCGGCGCGCGCCGCCTACCCGGGCCGCCGCCTGGTGCTGGCCTTCCAGCCGCACCGCTACACCCGCACGCGCGACCTGTTCGAGGACTTCGTGAAGGTGCTGGCGGCGCCCGACGTGCTGCTGCTGGCCGAGGTGTACGCGGCCGGCGAAGCCCCGATCGTGGCGGCCGACGGCCGCGCCCTGGCGCGCGCGCTGCGCGCCGGCAGCCAGGCCGAGCCGGTCTTCGTGGAAGCCATCGCCGACATGCCGGCCACCATCCTGAAGCTGGCGCGCCCCGGCGACGTCGTGCTGACCATGGGCGCGGGCTCGATCGGCGGCGTTCCCCAACAACTGACTTCGAATCAAAAGGTCGCATCGTGAGTACCGTCATTCCTACCGACATCGCAGCCCTGGGCAAGGTCGGCGTCCTGCTGGGCGGCCGTTCCGCCGAGCGCGAGATCTCCCTCATTTCCGGCAACGGCGTGCTGCAGGCGCTGAAATCGAAGGGCGTCGATGCCCACCCCTTCGATCCGGCCGAACGCTCGCTGGCCGAGCTGGCCGCGGAAAAATTCGACCGCGTGTTCATCGCGCTGCACGGCCGCTATGGCGAGGACGGCACCCTGCAGGGCGCGCTGGAACTGCTGGGCATTCCCTATACCGGCAGCGGCGTGATGGCGTCGAGCGTCGGCATGGACAAGGTCACCACCAAGATCGTCTGGCTGGCCGCCGGCGTGCCGACGCCGAAGTATGCGACCATCGGCCCCGACGACGGCCTCGATGGCGTCGTGGACCGGCTCGGCCTGCCGCTGATCGTCAAGCCGCCGCTGGAAGGATCGACCATCGGCATCACCAAGGTGAGCGAAGCGCCGGCGCTGCAGGCCGCGGTGGAACTGGCGCGCCAGTTCGACAAGGTCGTGCTGGCCGAGCAGTTCATCCAGGGCCGCGAGTTCTCGGTGCCGGTGCTGGGTTCCGGCGCGTCGGCGCGGGCCTTGCCGATCATCGAGATCGTCGCCCCGGAAGGCAATTACGACTACCAGAACAAGTACTTCAAGGACGACACCAAGTACCTGTGCCCGGCCCCGCTGGATGCGGAAACCACGGCGGCGATCCAGGCGCACGTGGAAACCGCCTACCGCGCGCTCGGCTGCGAGGGCTGGGGCCGGGTCGACGTGCTGCTGCGCGCATCGGACAACGCACCCTTCCTGCTGGAAGTGAACACCTCGCCGGGCATGACCACGCACTCGCTGGTGCCGATGGCGGCGCGCGCCGAGGGCACCAGCTATGAAGACTTGTGCGTGCAGATCCTGGCCTCGGCCAGCCTGAAGACCGGCCAGGCCAATCCGGCCGCGACAGCTTAAGGAAAAAGGTAAGAACGATGTGGCAAGACGTACGAGCCCTGAACGCAAGCGCCAGCGCAATCTTCGCGCTGTCGCTGCTCGCCTGCGTGGCTTCCGGCGTCTGGTGGCTGTCGCAGCGCCCGATGTTCACGCTGCGCGCGGTGCGTGTCGAGAGCATGTACGGGCTGGACCTGCAGCACGTGAACGAACTGACGGTGCGCAACGGGGTGCTGGGGAAGATCAAGGGGAACTTCTTCACCTCCGACCTGGAACAGGTGCGCACCACCTTCGAGTCGGTGCCGTGGGTGCGCAAGGCGACCGTGCGGCGCGAATGGCCGAACCAGCTGATCGTGGCGGTCGAGGAGCACGAGGCGCTCGGCACCTGGGGCGAGGACGGCCGCCTGCTGTCGGTGAAGGGCGATGTGTTCACCGCCAACCTGGCCGAGGCCGACGACGACCACGAACTGCCGGCCTTCGACGGTCCGACCGGCAGCGAGAAGGAAGTACTGGCGCGCTTCGCGGAACTGCGCGGCTGGTTCGCGCCGATCCGCCTGGTGCCGGAATCGATCAGCCTGTCGAACCGCTACGCCTGGACGGTCAAGCTGGACAACGGCATGAGCGTGGAGCTGGGACGCGAGAAGGACCGCGACACCCTCAAGGGACGCGTGCAGCGGCTGGTGAGCATCTATCCGCAGCTGGTGGCGCGCCTGCAGGAGGGACGCATCGACACGATCGACATGCGTTATCCGAACGGCCTGGCGCTGTCCTCGGCGGCGCTGAGCGTGCCGGCGGACGCCACCAAGCCGGTCAAGGCGGCAAAGAAAAAAACAAATACCAAAACAACAAAGCACATCTAACACAGCAGGCAACAGTAAATGACTAAAGACGCGAAAAACCTGATCGTCGGCCTCGACATCGGCACCTCGAAGGTGGTGGCGGTGGTGGCCGAGGTGATGGCCGATGGGCGCCACGAAGTGATCGGACTCGGCCAGCACGAGTCCCGGGGCTTGAAGAAGGGCGTCGTCGTCAACATCGAGGCGACCGTCGAATCGATCCAGCGCGCGCTCGAGGAAGCCGAGCTGATGGCCGACTGCAAGATCCGCAACGTCTACGCGGGCATCGCCGGCAGCCATATCCGCTCGTTCAACTCGAGCGGCATGGTCGCGATCAAGGACAAGGAAGTCACCGCGACCGACGTGGCGCGCGTGATCGAGACGGCCAAGGCGGTCAACATCCCGACCGACCAGCAATTGCTGCATACGGTGCCGCAGGAATTCATCGTCGACAGCCAGGAAGACGTGCGCGAACCGATCGGCATGAGCGGCATCCGCCTCGAGGTCCGCGTGCACATTGTTACAGGTGCGGTGTCCGCCGTGCAAAATATTGTAAAGTGCGTTCGCCGTTGCGGGCTCGAGGTCTCAGACTTGATCCTGCAGCCGATGGCGTCGGCCGACTCGGTGCTGACGGGCGACGAGAAGGAACTCGGCGTGGTCCTGATCGACATCGGCGGCGGCACCACCGACATCGCGGTGTTCAGTGATGGCGCGATCCGCCACACCGCGGTACTGCCGATCGCCGGCGACCAGATCACCAGCGACATCGCGATGGCGCTGCGCACCCCGACCGGCGAGGCGGAAGAAATCAAGATCCGCTACGGCGTGGCCAAGCAGGTGCTGGCCGATCCGGGCGAGACCCTGGAAGTGCCGGGGCTGGGCGACCGCGGTCCGCGCTCGCTGTCGCGCCAGGCGCTGGCGGCGGTGATCGAACCGCGCGTGGAGGAACTGTTCGCGATGGTGCACCAGGTGGTGCGCGAATCCGGCTACGAAGGAGTACTCTCGTCGGGCATCGTGCTGACCGGCGGCTCGTCGATCATGCCGGGCATGATCGAGATGGCCGAGGACATCTTCCTGAAGCCGGCGCGCCTGGGCACGCCCGAATACCGCGGCCAGCTCGCCGACGTGGTGCGCAGCCCGCGCTACGCGACGGTGCTCGGCCTGCTGCTGGAAGCGAAAAAGCAGTACCTGCGAGGTCATATCGTCACGCGCCAGGATGGCTCGGTGAAGGCAGTATGGCAACGCATGAAAGAGTGGTTCCTGGGGAATTTTTGAAGAGAAGTCCCGGCAATTGGCGCGAACGGCAGTGCGGAAGGGCTTCGAGCCGACCGAAACGCAACGTGTGACCAAGTTTTCGAGATTTCTGATACAGGTAGTAACGGTTTTTCTTGGTAGAGCATCGTAAATATTTTTAAAATACATGGCGCGTTTCCTATCCTGAGTCTTTACGACGGCGGGTAAGGCTTCGGGCTCGGAAACGGTCACTGAATTTAGGAGTTCATCATGGAGTTCGATATGGTCGACAATGCAGCACTGGGCACGGTCATCAAGGTCGTCGGCGTTGGCGGCGCAGGTGGCAATGCGGTCCAGCATATGATTAACAAGGGCATGTCCGGCGTCGAGTTCATCGTCGCCAACACGGACGCCCAGGCGCTGGCGGCATCCAGCGCCCACAACATCATCCAGATCGGCGATTCCGGCCTGGGCGCAGGGATGCGTCCGGAACTCGGGCGCCAGCTGGCCGAGCAATCGCGTTCGCGCATCGAGGATTCGCTGCGCGGTGCGCACATGGTCTTCATCGCCGCCGGCATGGGTGGCGGCACCGGCACCGGCGCCGCACCGATCGTGGCCGAAGTGGCCAAGACCATGGGCGCGCTGACCGTGGCCGTGGTCTCCAAGCCGTTCTCCTACGAAGGCCGCAAGTGCATGGACGTGGCCGAACTGGGCCTGGAAGAGCTGAGCAAGCACGTCGATTCGCTGATCGTCATCCTGAACGAGAAGCTGGAAGAGATCTACGAAGACGACTCGATGCTGGAGTGGATGAAGTACGCCGACGATGTGCTGAACAACGCGGTCGCCGGTATCGCCGAGATCATCAACGTCCCGGGCCACATCAACGTCGACTTCAACGACGTCAAGACCATCATGAGCGAGCAGGGCAAGGCCATGATGGGCACCGCCACCGCCGCCGGCGTGGACCGCGCGCGCATCGCCGCCGAACAGGCCGTGGCATCGCCGCTGCTGGACGGCATCGACCTGTCGGGCGCCCGCGGCGTGCTGGTGAACGTCACCGCATCGCGCGGCCTGAAGGGCAAGGAGATCAAGGAAGTCATGGCCGCCGTGCGCGCCTTCGCCGCCGACGACGCCGCGATCGCACAGGGCATCGCCTACGACGACGCGATGGGCGACGAACTGCGCGTGACCGTCGTCGCGACCGGCCTGGGCAAGAACAAGGCCAACATCTCCCTGGTCCAGCCGCAGCAGGTACTGCGCACCGGCACCTACAACACCCCGGTGATGGGCGCCTCGACCGTGCCGAACGCCGGCATGGGCATGGGCGCCGTCTCGGCTGGCGCCGAAGGCCTGAAGCAGCCGGCCGTATGGCGCCGCGAGCAGGCCTCGGAGCAGGTGCAGGCAATGCAGCGCAACGGCGTCGAGACCTACGACATCCCGGCCTTCCTGCGCAAGCAGGCCGACTGAGCGTCGCCCCCCGCCAAGAAAAAAACTCCTGCCGGCTGACCACCGGCGACCATGATGCGAGGCCGGTACCGTGCAAGCGGTACCGGCCTTTCGTTTATCTTTTAATTCGGGGTCAGAGCACATTTTTTCGAAAAGTCGTGCTCTGACCCCGAATTTTTTCTTCGCTTCGGCGCCCTCCGGCTGGCGGATCGGCCATCGATCTCCCTTGGCGGGCAGCTGCGTTGAAACCCTGGAGCTATTTCCTCGAAATGTGCTCTGACCCCGAATTTTGCGGAAAATGTGCTCTGACCCCGAATTGTTTTTAATCAGGCATACTTGCGGGTTCTGATAACGAGTTTGAGGAAATTCCACATGACCATCCAGATCGGCGACCGCCTGCCCGAAGCCACCCTGGCCGAATTCATCGAGACCGAGACCGAAGGCTGCGCGCTCGGTCCGAATACCTTCCAGGTCGCCGACCTCGTGAAAGGCAAGACCATCGCCATCTTCGGCCTGCCGGGCGCTTTCACGCCGACCTGCTCGGCCCAGCACCTGCCGGGCTATATCGCCCTCGCGGACCAGTTCAAGGCCAAGGGCGTCGATGAAATCTGGTGCGTCTCCGTCAACGACGCCTTCGTGATGGGCGCCTGGGGCCGCGAGCAGAAGGCCACCGGCATCGTGCGCATGATGGCCGACGGCAGCGCCGTCTTCACCAAGGCCCTGGGCCTGGAGTTCGACCTGGTCGCCAAGGGCCTGGGCATCCGTAGCAAGCGCTACTCGATGCTGGTGCGCGATGGCGTGGTCGAGCAGCTGAACCTCGAGAACGGCGGCGGCTTCGAGGTCTCGACGGCCGAGAACATGCTGGCCCAACTCGGCTAAACCGCCACGGTTTTATCGTGTTACGCAACGGCGCCGCGGCGCCGTTTTTCATCGCCCAGCGCCTTCATCGCCATGATCATCAACACCGAATCGCCGAACCAGCCCGAAGTCCTGTCCATGCTCGCCCGCCTGGACGCCCACTGCGCCGCCCTGTACCCGGCCGAGAGCAACCATCTGATGGACCTCGATTCCCTGATGCGGGGCGACGTGCTGTTCCTGGTGGCGCGCGACATCGACGGCGCCGCGGTCGGCTGCGCCGCGCTGGTGAACCGCGGCGGCTACGGCGAGCTGAAACGCATGTTCGTCGACGAGGCCCGGCGCGGCCTGGGTACCGGGCGCAAGCTGCTCGAACATGTGACGATGTTCGCCGCCATGTCCGGCCTGCAGGTGCTGCGTCTTGAAACCGGCATCCACCAGCCTGAGGCGATCGCCCTGTACGAGCGCGCCGGCTTCGCGCGCATCGAACCCTTCGGCGAGTACCGGCCGGATCCGCTCTCGCTGTTCATGGAGAAGCGCCTGTGACGGCGCCGCGCGCCGGCGCCAGCGGCAACCTGCGCAGCATCTACGCGATGCTGGCGGCGGTGGTGTTCTTTTCGATGATGGACACCTGCATGAAGCTGCTGTCCGCGCACTATCCGGCGCTGCAGGTGGCGGCGCTGCGCTCGCTGTCCTCGCTGCCGCTGGTGTGCGCCTACCTGGTCTGGCGCGGCGCGCACCGCACGGTGCTGCGGGTGCGCTGGTCGCTGCACCTGCTGCGCGCGGTGATCGGCATCGCCATGCTGGCGCTGTTCGCCTATGGGGTGCGCACGCTGTCGCTGGCCGAAGCCTATTCGATCTTTTTCATCGGCCCGATCCTGATCACGGCCCTGTCGGTGTTCGTGCTCAAGGAGACCGTGGATGCGCGCCGCTGGAGCGCGATCGCGGTCGGCATGGGCGGCGTGCTGGTGGTGCTGCGCCCGACCGGCGACGGGGTGCTGAGCCTGGCGGGGCTGGCGGTGCTGGCCTCGGCCGTCGGCTATGCGGTCTCGGCGGTCAGCGGCCGCGTGCTGGCGCGTACCGACCGCAGCGAGCACATGGTGTTCTGGCTGATGCTGCTGATGTCGCTCGGCGCCGGCGTGCTGGCCGCGCCCGGCTGGGTGGCGGTGCAGGCGGCCCATTTGCCGCTGCTGGGCGCGCTGGCCGTCAGCGGTTTCCTGGCCCAGCTGGCGATCACGGAAGCCTTCAACCACGGCGAAGCCTCGGTGGTGGCGCCCTTCGAATACACGGCACTGGCCTGGGCGGTGACGATCGACTGGCTGCTGTGGAAAACCTTGCCCGATCAATACACCTTGCTCGGCGCGGCCATCATCATCGGCAGCGGCTTGTACCTGATACGCCACGAAACCGTGCATGCAGAGGCTGAACACCCTTGAAATTGTGGCATCCTGGCCAGCGGGACCGAGGCGTCCTCCGGCAGGCCCGGGAACCCTACGATATAATCGCCCAATGCTCAAACAAAGAACGATTAAACAGCTGGTGCGCACGACGGGCGTCGGCCTGCACTCCGGAACCAAGGTCGAACTGACCCTGCGTCCGGCCGCGCCCGATACCGGCATCGTGTTTCGCCGTGTCGATCTCGACCCCGTGGTCGAGTTCCCGTCGAATGCGGACATCGTGGGCGATACCCGCATGGCCTCGGTGCTCACCAGCGGCAATGCGCGCGTCTCGACCGTCGAGCACCTGATGTCGGCCTGCGCCGGCCTCGGCATCGACAATCTCTACGTCGACGTCACCGCCGAGGAAATCCCGATCATGGACGGTTCGGCATCGTCCTTCGTCTTCCTGCTGCAGCAGGCCGGCGTGCAGGAGCAGGGCGCGGCCAAGAAGTTCATCCGCGTGCTCAAGCCCGTCGAGGTCCGCCAGGGCAGCGGCGCCAACGAGAAATGGGCGCGCCTGACCCCGTACGACGGCTTCAAGCTCGACTTCTTCATCGAATTCAACCACCCGGCCGTCGACGGCACCACGCAGCGCGCGGTGGTCGATTTCGGCAAGGTCTCCTATGTGCACGACGTGGCGCGCGCGCGCACCTTCGGCTTCATGCAGGACGTCGAAAGCCTGCGCGGCATGGGCCTGGCGCGCGGCGGTTCGCTGGAAAACGCCATCGTGATGGACGAGTACCGCATCCTCAACGCCGACGGCCTGCGCTACGAGGACGAATTCGTGCGCCACAAGATCCTCGACGCCATCGGCGACCTGTACCTGGTCGGCGCGCCGCTGCTGGCCGGCTACGAAGCGCACAAGTCCGGCCACGGCCTGAACAACCTGCTGCTGCGCGAACTGCTGGCGCATCCGGAAGCCTACGAGATCGTCACCTTCGAAGAGCAGGACCGCGCGCCGGTGTCCTACGGGGCGCAAATGGAAAGGGAGTGGGCGCTGACCTGAGGCGCTATCTCCGGCAACACCGCACCACGTCGTTCCCGCGCAGGCTGGAACGACGTTTGTTTATGTGGCCAAACAATTGTTGATCGGCTCCGAAGGCGCCGATGGCAGGCTCAACCCTGCTTCCTGCGCTTTTCCGCCAGCCGCCGGATGGCCGCGATCAGCGGCGCGTTCTGTGTCGTGTCCGGCAAGGTTTCTCCCAGCTCCGCGAAGGCGTCCACCGCGGTCGGCGGCAGTTTCAGCGAAGAGGGCTGCGGCAGTTCGCGCACCGGCACGCTGCTGCCCATGCGGATTTTCACGCGTACCGATTCGACCTGCCAGCCCTTTTTTTGCAAGTTGGCCTGCAGCTTGGGCACCTGCTGCTTGAGCTTGGCCGCCACGGCGGAGGAGGGCACGGTCAGGGTCAGCACGCCATCCTGCAGCGACAGTGCTTCGCAGGCGGAATACATGGGAGGAAGGATCAGGCGGCAATCGCGTTGCAGCTTGCCGATCCGCATGACGGTCGGCAGCAGGGCGGCGAGGCGGTCGCTGGAGCGCAGGAAATCGGTGGCCTCGAACGCCGTCTTGCGCGTGCGTGTGCCGTAGATATGGAAGGGGCGCTGGTTGGAAGAGGACTGCATGGTCCGAACATACCACGGGCGCCCCGAAAAGCCTACTGCCGGTTGCCGCAGCCTGCGTCAAAAGCCGGGAATGGCGTACCGGCCACCCGTCGGGAATCGTGCATCACAGGGGCGGTTCAATGCAAATTGATAACGTTTTTTGGCCCGCTGCACTTGTGTTCCATGGCGCGGACCCCAAGTGTGGCCGGATCGCATGATAAAATCGGTGGCTTTTTGCCTAGTCGGTCTTCGATCGATATTCTTTTGATATCATCCCTGGCTCTTTTAGCGGCGTATTTTTGAAGAACACAGCATGTCATTCCTGACCAAGATTTTCGGCAGCCGCAACCAGCGGCTGATCAAGACGTACCATAAGAACGTGCGTGCCATCAATGCACTCGAGCCAGAGATGGAAAAGCTGTCGGATGCCGAATTGCAGGCGAAGACGCCGGAGTTCAAGCAACGCATCGAAGGCGGCGCCAGCCTGGACGACATCCTGCCGGAAGCCTTCGCCGTCTGCCGCGAAGCGGCCAAGCGCGTCATGAAGATGCGCCATTTCGACGTGCAGCTGATCGGCGGCATGGTCCTGCACTATGGCAAGATCGCCGAGATGGGCACCGGCGAAGGCAAGACGCTGATGGCAACCCTGCCGGTCTACCTGAACGCGCTGTCCGGCAAGGGCGTGCACGTGGTGACCGTCAACGATTACCTGGCGCAGCGCGACGCCGAGCAGATGGGCCGCCTGTACGGCTGGCTCGGCCTCACCACCGGCGTCAACCTGTCGCAGATGGACCACGACACCAAGCAGAAGGCCTACGGTTCCGACATCACCTACGGCACCAACAACGAATACGGTTTCGACTACCTGCGCGACAACATGGTCTACGACGTGCGCGAGCGCGTCCAGCGCGCGCTGAACTTCGCCGTGGTCGACGAGGTGGACTCGATCCTGATCGACGAGGCGCGTACGCCGCTGATCATCTCCGGCCAGGCCGAGAACCACACCGACCTGTACCACAAGATCAATGAAGTGCCGCCGCTGCTGACGCTGCAGATCGGCGAAGAGACGCCGGACGGCAAGGGCAAGATCGAAGTCCCGGGCGACTACACCAAGGACGAAAAAGCGCACACCGTGCTGCTGACCGAGGCCGGCCACGAGAACGCCGAGGCGCTGCTGACCAAGATGGGCCTGCTGCCCGAAGGCGCCTCGCTGTACGACTCCGCCAACATCACCCTGATCCACCACCTGTACGCCGCCCTGCGCGCCCACGTCCTGTACCACAAGGACCAGCACTACGTGGTGCAGAACGGCGAAGTCGTGATCGTCGACGAATTCACCGGCCGCCTGATGACCGGCCGCCGCTGGTCCGACGGCCTGCACCAGGCGGTGGAAGCCAAGGAAGGCGTGCGCATCCAGAACGAGAACCAGACCCTGGCCTCGATCACCTTCCAGAACTACTTCCGCATGTACGGCAAGCTCTCGGGCATGACCGGTACCGCGGACACCGAAGCCTACGAATTCCAGGAGATCTACGGCCTCGAGACCGTGGTGATCCCGCCGAACCGTCCGTCGGCGCGCAAGGACCGCCAGGACCAGGTGTACAAGTCGGCCGAGGAAAAATACGGCGCGATGGTCATCGACATCCGCGACTGCTACGAGCGCGGCCAGCCGGTGCTGGTCGGCACCACCTCGATCGAGAACTCGGAGCTGCTGTCCGGGATCCTGACCAAGGCGAACCTGCCGCACAACGTGCTGAACGCGAAGCAGCACGCGCGCGAAGCGGAAATCATCGCACAGGCCGGCAGCCCGAAGGCGATCACCATCGCCACCAACATGGCCGGCCGCGGTACCGACATCGTCCTGGGCGGCAACGTCGAGAAGCAGATCCAGTTCATCGAGGCCGATGCCAACCTGAGCGAAGCGGAAAAGGCCCACCAGGCCAACACCATGCGCTCGGAGTGGCAGTCGCTGCACGACCTGGTGGTGGCGCAGGGCGGCCTGCACATCATCGGCACCGAACGCCACGAGTCGCGCCGCGTCGACAACCAGCTGCGCGGCCGTTCCGGCCGCCAGGGCGACCCGGGCTCCTCGCGCTTCTACCTGTCGCTCGACGATCCGCTGCTGCGCATCTTCGCCGGCGACCGCGTGCGCGCGATCATGGACCGCCTCAAGATGCCGGAAGGCGAACCGA